>CERO01010961.1_pt1 | contig 91105 bp, 87 predicted proteins | sample 530851 | NCBI WGS metagenome assembly CERO01 (sample SAMEA2621033, study PRJEB7988) | marine metagenome | biome: marine biome (ENVO:00000447); feature: surface water layer (ENVO:00002042); material: "saline water (ENVO:00002010), including plankton (ENVO:xxxxxxxx)" | depth 5 m
GCTGTATCGGCAGGAGCAGATCTATGCCCGGGCCGGTGTCGAGCTGTCAAGATCGACGCTGGCAGACTGGGTGGGACGCTGCGGCGTGGAGTTGGCACCGCTTGTGGAGCAACTGCGTGCCTGCTTGCTGGGCCACGCGGTTCTGCATGCGGACGAGACACCGGTACCGATGCTGTCGCCGGGCAAGAAAAAGACCCATCGCGCCTACATCTGGGCCTATGCCACCACCCGCTCGGCAGCGATCCAGGGTGTGGTCTACGACTTCCAGCCGTCGCGATCCGGCAAGGCCGCTCGTGACTTCCTGGCCGACTGGAAAGGCAAGCTGGTCTGTGACGATTACCAAGGGTACAAGGCCGGCTTCGCCGCTGGCATGACCGAAGTCGGCTGCTGGGCGCACGCGCGGCGAAAATTATTTGAACTCGCTGAGCGCGGTGACAGTCCCATCGCCGCCCAGGCCCTGGAGACCATCGGTACGCTCTACGAGATTGAGCGTGAGGTTGCGGAAAAGCCACCGGATGAACGGCAACGAATCCGGGACAGTCGATCTCGCCCGATTGTTGAAAAGCTCCGGGAGTGGCTCATCCACCAGCGATCCATGCTGACGACCGGCACCGGAACCGCCAGGGCGATCGACTACAGCCTGAAACGATGGGATGCGCTGACGCGCTACCTCGACGACGGCGAGGTGCCGATCGATAACAACTGGATTGAGAATCAGGTACGCCCCTGGGCCCTTGGTCGCAAAAACTGGCTGTTCGCTGGATCTCAGCGGAGTGGGCAGCGGGCGGCGAACGTGATGAGCCTGATCCAGAGCGCAAAGATCAACGGGCTCGATCCCCAGGCCTACCTGCGTGATGTGCTTGAGCGCCTGCCGAGCATAAAGTACTCAGAGATCGACAGCCTCCTGCCGCACAACTGGAGCCCGGCCATCAAGGTGTGATGGCCGGACGCTTACCATTGAACAGTCCCCGCCTGAATACTCCAAGCTGCTCTGCCCACCCTCTTGACACTTTGTGAAGTATATTAGAAAGCTCCCCACAGCACTCAGGAGTAAAAAAAGCATTATCGTCACCCAAGTCAGTATTTATGTATTCAAGAATATTGCCATGGCAAAGGTTGTGACGAACACGCACGACCTCTGCATTGACATGATTGGGCTTCTTACTTTCTAGCCTTTCTAGAAAGTTATCTTCTTCTGGAAAAGCCAAAGCCTCTACGGGCAGACCTGCCTCGTGTGCGGACTTCAGAAGTCTGTTGCTTAGTGTTTTGACAGGATCAAGTGCTTCCAGTCGGGCCGGGTTCTCTACTTGAGAAATCATAACTCTCAACGAAGCCTCGATACCGTTAAGGAAGCTTGTACATGCTGGTAGGTAGAGCTCGCTTTTCAGTGCTTGAACCGCCTGGGTAAAAAACCAATGGACTTCCGCGCCGAGACCTAGCTCAGCGAAGAACACTCTCTCTTGATGTTCTTTACGTCCCATCTCTATGAACTCTAGAATTTCTTGATCCATGCACTTACCTCAAGATGCATAACGCCGCCAGCAGGGGACGAAAAACCAGAACGAATCGACGGTTTTTTGTTCCCTCTGGCTGGCCTCGTTAACCGTTTTTCTATAGCTGGACATTACTTTTACCTATGTTGCACCTTTCACAGAGTATCTGAAGGTTCTCGAAGATCGTTTCTCCGCCCTCTGCCCATGGGATTATATGGTCAACGTGCAACTTAGCCCCATCTTGTGGTGTGGCGCCACATAGCTTACAAGTAGCTCCATCCTTCATTAGAACCATTGCGCGCAACCGCCAATTGATATTTCGTGGAGTTCTGCGCGTAGACTTGCCAGATGATTTAACAGGTAGTTCTGGCAACTCGCCATCATTTACCCAGGCCACGAATGCTTCGAGTGATTTGCGCCAGCCTCCAAATCTCTTTTCATAGGTGCCAGAAGAGTATTTTGACTTGTCTTTGGTTAAATCACTATATTTAGGCTGGCGACCATGGCTAATCCACACCTCAACGAGGTTTTCGAAAAGCTCTTCATTTGAAATATTTAGATTTCTAGTTTTACTAAGACCTGCCTTTTCTAAAGCCTTAAACCATGAGCCAAACCTTCGGTTGAAAGTAGTATTGTGAAACTTACCTCTTTCGTTGTATTGATCGATTGTGACCTTGTTTTGGTCTAACTCTTTAGCAACGCGAACCAGATCTTCAATTAATTCTTCGTCAGGTATATTTCGATGATGTGATTCAAGTTCAAATTTCATGATGTGTCTGTACGGTTAACGCCGCCATCACCAGCGTAGGCGCGCTAGCGCCGGAGTCTGGTGCATGGCCTTGTTCAGTAATTATTCTGCTGATTCCAAAGATTTATTTTCCAGATCTACTGGACGTACTATGATTAAGTCATTAGGATCCAGCCCCTCTTGGACAAAAAGCTCCGGCGTATTTTCTTCGTTCAGCCCTTCCATCATCACCAAGGCTTTAGCCTGTTCAAATGCTTTTTTGACCGAAAGCCCAAATCCTATTGCAGAGTAAAATTGTGATGAGAACACCCTGGCCGCATCATCACCAATGCTGGTATTCATCCCAATCGCTGCTTCGACATGTTGAGTGATTGCTTCCGCTTGGCTATAGGAATAGCACGTATTAAAGAAAACTAAACGAATGTCACTCGATGAGGCCATCATGGTTTGCACAATAGCTTCTTTACTAACCAGTTTTGCATTGCCATTAGCATCTTGAAATACTATCTCGTCAGAGTCTGATCCATGGCCGCTAAAATGAACTATTGTAGGGTTTAACTCATTTATTGCCTGCAGAACATCCAGTGGTTGAACTGCCCATCTACTCTCAAATGAAACTGAATCTCTGTGCTTGGCCTTTCTAATCATATCGCCAATGGAACGTGCCTCCTCATCTAGCCTCAACTGTTGGGCACCAGCAGGGTTCGAAGCGAGAAATAGAACTACAATTTTCTCTGGAAGGTCTTGAAGTGTCTTTAGGGTAGCAATAGTGCTCCGGTGCAAGCCCTCATGCTTATCGAGAGTGTTATCTATTTGATTCATTCGGGATTGGTGTGCTCTAGCTTGCCGTTCTGATTCCCTTTGTCTTTGCTTGCTATCTTTTTCCTCTTCTCTTGACACTTTCTTTTGCTCATCAGAAAGTTCTTTCTGCTTTCGTGCGATCTTGCTGTCAAAATCAGCTACTTTCTTTTCCGCTGCAGCCTGATATTTTTGGTGTCTTTCTATCTCACGTAACTTCGATTTTGCAGTGCTTGTGCTACTCGTGCGAGACAACGCTTGTGAAGCAGAATTTATTTTTCCAGAAAGGTTGGCAATTTTAGTTTGTTCTTTTGCTTTTCCCTGCTGCAACTTGGCGATTTCTTCTCGTTTTCTCGTAACATTCCGACGATATGAACCTAACAGCGACACACTCTACTCCTTAATGAGAAAATCTGGCTGATACTGAACGCTTCAAGCAGGGGCGCCGGTTACGGCGTCCCGGCGCAAAGCGCCCTTGCTGCCTTGACTTGTTATGTGTCGGACCTAGATACGCAGTCATACTAATGTACTTTAAGAATCTCACCGACTAACTCGTATCTCTCAATTTCCTGGGCTGGCTTGGGTCCAGTAAATCTTGCAGCTGTACAGTCCAGAAGGCTCTCTGAGCTAAACTCTGCCCTATATTTTTTGAATGCCCAAGATTGGATAATCTGCCTCATCAGCGATGGCGTATCACTTTTATTAAATCCATAAGGATTGGCCGCACTGATGGCTGAGTCAAAATCAGAAAGAAAAGAAATTAGATATGGTTCACGATTACTTTGTAAGAGTCTCAGTGCTAATTCTTTATTCTGAAACAGCATGGAGGCGACATGCCCATCGACTTCAGCCCCATGGGTTAAATAGTGATTGCACCCACTCAATAATCCTTGTCTGGAAAAACATACATGGATATATCCGTCCTCTCGCAGACCTGCCTTACAGCCCCGGCCCAACTGCGAAAGGACTTCATCAAGGTTTGACCGAGCCGCTACCCACTCAGGGTGGTCGTTGAATATCTCGGTTAGTAGATCCTTTCTGTCTGTTAGTCGAAGTGAGCGAAGCCCATTTTCTTGTATATCGTGCAACTCCACCCTAGATAGCCTCGTTCCATGATACACCCGGACTCGAACATCATGTAAACCGCTACTAAGGCAAGCAACCAGTTCTTCTCTATCGACAATCTCAAACAAAGTATCGGCAGCATCTTCAATGAATTCTGGCTTTGATTCGGCAATAGATTCAGCAAGATACGCCGGAGCAATTGGGAACACGACCCTATCTATCCAAGGCTCCCATTCATCGATCCTATCGTAATCAAAAATCTTTTCTCTACACATGGACATTTTCAGAGCTCAGTGAACAAACGCTTCAAGCTGGGGCGACGGAACCGCGCAGCGGTTGTGCCGTCCCGGCGCGAAGCGCCTTTACAGCCTTGACTTGTTATGTGGCGATACACTGAAGCGTTCATAGCTTAAACGTATCTCGACGCGACATACCCGTTGCAACCACGGGCACGCCATTTACTACCTTCGGCAAATATCGGAAATACTGCTTGGAAGCTAAGGCAGCCTCCTCGAACACTCCCTGGGGCTGACAGGTAACAGATTCATTGCGGATACGACCGTCGATACCTACATCGAATTTGGTGAGACATACCCCTTCGATTCCAGCGCTCTGCGCCTGCCGCGGATATGTTGGAGCGCGCGCAGCACAGAGCACTGGTTCGCGATCGCTCACCTGCGCTATGGGATTACCGTCGCAATCGCTAAAACTCGACCCTGATGACGTTGAACTCGGTTCCGTCGCGCAAGATACGAGAGCTATACAGGCCACTACCACTAACAGTCTCATGATTTTCCTCTGCATCGATTCAAGCCACATTACAGCGTATTAGCAAGACCATGCCGACCAACTCACGGCTTGCTAACTCCACGATTGAAAGAGACCTTCCCACAAAAAAATCCCGCATATCATTCACCTAGAACTCCACATCCCCCGACGCCAGGCGTTAGCAAGCCCAAACCATTGGGCCCCACCAATAACCCCGCCGCCAAAATCCCCCGCAGGTTCAAGGCCTTACACACCTTTAAACCTCAATCCAGCCCTAGGCCGCTGAAAAGACAAGCTAATGCTTATACCACGCACACCTGAGTAACTAAAACACGCCGTGCGCCGAGCAGTGCCACTACTCTTTGTCGAGCCACGCCCAGGCCACGTTTCACGCGTGCTTATTCGCCTTTACCGCCCGGCAGTGCATTCATCTTCCCTCCCGGACACGCTATCCTGCCGGTCAAAATTCAGGAGAAAACATCATGCAGGTAAGCAAGCTACTCTGGGTCGCCGCTCTTGGCGTGTTACTCGCCACCAACGCGCACGCGCACTCGGCGGCGGACATTGGTGGGGGCTTTGTCAGCGGCTTGCTGCACCCCGTGCTCGGCTGGGACCACGTGGCGGCGATGGTAGCGGTAGGCCTGTGGGGGGCATTCCTCGGCAGCCCTGCCCTGTGGCTGTTGCCGGTGGTGTTTCCTCTGGTGATGGCGGTGGGTGGCGCGCTGGGCCTCGCCGGGGTGAACCTCCCCGGGGTGGAAATCGGCATTGCGGCATCCGCCCTGGTGCTTGGCGCCATGATCCTGCTGGCCGCGCGCCCGCCGCTGTGGATTGCCGGGCTACTGGTCGCCTGCTTTGCCATTTTCCATGGCCACGCACACGGCACGGAACTGCCGGAAGCAGCCAGCCCGTTGGCCTATAGCCTGGGCTTTGTGATCGCTACCGGGTTGCTGCACCTGTCGGGTATCAGTTTTGGTCTGTTGGTGCGCTGGCCGGTGGGCCGCATGGCGGTGCGGGCGGCCGGGGCGCTTATTGCAATTGCCGGGGCCGTGTTCCTCGGTCAGGCCATTTGAGCGCCGCTAACTGGCGCTGCCTGTTCACGGGCGGCGCACTGCTGTGTGCGGCGGTGCCCGCCTGGTCGCACGCCCCCATGCAGGGCATTGGGGAATTCTACGGCGGTATTCTGCACCCGCTCGTCGTGCCGGCCCACGTGCTCGCACTGGTCATGCTGGGCCTGCTGGCCGGGCAGCGGGGCATGGCGGCTGTACGCAGAACGTATCTCGGTTTTCTGCCGGCACTGGTGGCAGGCCTCGCGCTCTCCGGTACGCGCTTCGGTGGCGGCCAGGAACCATTATTGCTGCTGGTATCGGCGGTGACGGGTTTGCTGGTGGTGCTGCAGTGGCGTTGGCCCATCGTCCTGTTCCCCGCTGCGGGTGCGGCGGTGGCGCTGTTGCTGGGGCTGGACTCCGCACCGGAAGGGTTGGCGCTGGGGCCCTATGTTGCCACCCTCACCGGCACGGCACTCGGCGCCTTCGCCTGCCTTTTGCTGGTGGCGGACCTCAGCGAGCGCGCCGCGCACGGCTGGCAACGCACAGGGCTGCGGGTGCTGGGTTCCTGGGGTGCGGCCAGCGCAACGCTGGTGTATGCGATGCGCTGGCTGGTGCTCTGAGGCCTCAGGCCTCCGTGTAGCCGGTAATGGCCTTGGCGGCCTGGTAGGCGAAGGTCATGGCCGGGCCGAGGGTTGAGCCGGGGCCTGGGTAGCAGGGCAGCGTGGGCGCGCTGCAGTTGCCAATGGCATACAGGCCGGGGATCACCGAGCCGTCTTCACGCAATACCTGGGCATCCGCATTGCAGACCATCCCCCCCTGGGTACCGAAATCGCCCGGGTCGACTTTCATGGCGTAGTACGGTGGCTTGTCGATAGCTGCCAGGCAAGGGTTGGGCGTGACGCGCGGGTCACCGTAGTAACGGTCGTAGGCGGAATCACCGCGCTGGCAATCCGGGTCGACGCCGGTCACCGCGTATTCGTTCATCTTGGCCACGGTAGCGGACAGGCCATCGGGGTCCACGTTGATCTTGCGGGCAAGCTCGGGGATGGTATCCGCCTTGGCAAAGAAACCCTCGGTCTCGTAGCGCTTGGGCAATGCCCAGTCGGGCCGGAAGGTGCTGTTGTACAGCGGGCCGACAAAATAGCTGGCGCGGAAGTTGGCATCGAATATCTGCCAGCTGGGGTTACAGGGGTTCTCCTCGCTGTGCTTGGCGAAGGTTTCCTGCTGGAACGCCATGTAATTCTGCGATTCGTTGCTGAACCGCTCGCCTGCCGGGTTAACCACAATCGACCCGGGGTAGGATTTCTCCATGATGCTCAAGCGCGGGATGGTTTCACCGGGCACCGAAATGGTATTGCACCACCAGGCCTCATCCAGCCTGTGCATTTTGGCACCCAGACGCTGGCCTTCCAGAATGGCATCGCCCGTGTTGTCCAGCGTGCCGGCACTCCAGGTGTGGTCCGTGGGTTGGGGCAGGTATTGTTCGCGCATGGCCTGGTTGTGTTCAAAACCGCCCGCGGCGAGTATGACCGCCTTGCGCGCCTGAATGCGCAGGGTTTCACCGTTGCGCGTGACTTCAATGCCGGTTACCACGCCGTCTTCATCGATCACACGGCGCATGGGTGTATTCAGCCAGAGGGGAATGTCGCGGTCTTGCATGGACGCGCGCAGGCGTGCCACGCCGGCACAGCCGGTGGCCAGGCGCCGGTGGTATTTGTCCTTCAGGCGCCAGGGGATGTCCGCCACATAGGCGGCAACCAGTTTCACTGCGGTTTTCCACCAGCCGGGCTGCTGGCCGATCAGCAGCGCCGCCTCCACCTGGGTAAAGCCGATCAGGCCACCGAGGTGCATCATCGGGTGGGTGCGCCGCAGGCGGCGCCATTCCTCACCCAGCTCGCTGGCCGGAAAGGTTTCCGGCTCCATGGAGCGGTGCCCCACCATGGCACCTTCGAGGTTGGTGTAATAGTCGGGGTAGTGTTCCAGCGTGACGTAGCGCACCCGCGTGTGCTCGTGCAGGAAGTCCACCATTTTGGGGCCGTTCTCGAGGAAGGCGTCCAACTGGTAGTCCGGCACCTCTTCTTCCGTGATCAGCTGGCGCAGGTAGGTGCGTGCTTTCTCTACGGAGTCCTCGGCGCCGGCTGCGCGCGCATAGCGGTTGCCGGGAATCCACACCCCGCCCCCGGAAATGGAGCTGGTGCCGCCATAGAGGTCGGACTTCTCCACCACCAGCACGTCGCGCGTGCCCATTTCGTAGCTGCACAGGGCCGCGGTGAGACCACCGTTGCCAGACCCCACCACAACCACATCAAAACTGTAATCCCACTGCTGCGCGCTCATGCCATACCTCATACCAAAGCAACGCACATGGTAGCCCACTGGGAGCCGTTTCCGCAGCAACCGGGGGCGTAACACAGGGCAAGTTCAAGAAATTGTCCGTCGCGGGCACCAACGGCGACCGAATTGACGCCCGCGCGCGCTTGCCAGACAGGGGCAAGGCCCTATAGCATGGAATGAACCCCTGCAAACAAGAGAGCGCACCATGAGCAAATCCGTTCTGAAACCTGTCGCTGCACTGGCATCGGTTGCCGTCCTGGCCTTGTCCCCCCTCGCGTTTTCGCACCTCGACGAAAACGAGTTTCACCAGTCCTATCGACAGTCCTACTTTGCGCTGCTGGGCGCAAACTTCGGCCCCATTGGCGCCATGGTGAAAGGCGAAATGCCCTGGAATCAGGAACAACTACAGGGGTTCGCGGACGACATGAACGCCGTTGCCTCACTGAACCTGCTGCGCGGCTTTCCCGAAGGCTCTGACAAAGGCACCACCCGCGCCCAACCTGAGATTTGGGAAAACAGCGAGGATTTTGCGCAGAAGCACAGTGATATGCAGAGCGCTGTGAAGGAACTGGCCAGCGTTGTGGAAGGGGGTGACCGCGCCGCCATTGCACAGCAGGTGGGCGCTGTTGGGCAAACCTGCAAGGCCTGCCACGACGAGTACAAGTCGAAAGACTACCTCTACTGAGCGCGCTGTGTGCCGGAGCCGCAGCAGCGGCTTCGGTTAGCGTGATGCCGCTACCACATCCGCGGTGGTGGCGGCGCCTGTTGCAACACCCACCAGAAAAGCCCACTGACACCCGCCACCAGCAACACAGCCCGCCACAAGGCCACGGCAGGCTCCTGCCCTTCCCGACCTTCAGCGCGCCCAAACCACATGGCCTGCAGTAACTTTTCTCCCAACCGCCACTGGTGCCAGGCAACGGCCAGCAGGTGCAGCGCGACCATGGCCATCAACCCGTTGAATGCCCACTCGTGCACCACGCCGAGAAAATCACGAGTGTCGCTGTCGACCGCGTAATACAGCGGGCCGTTGAACAGAATCTGGTCACTGTTGAACAAACCGCTTACCGCCTGGGCGAGAAGCAATGTGAGCAATACCAGCACCGACCAGCCGCCCAGCGGGTTGTGCCCCGCGCCCGCGGGTTCACGGCCACGCAGATAGCCCAACACCGTGCGCGGGCCACGCAGGAAGTCACTGAAGCGGGAGTGACGGCTGCCTATCAACCCCCAACCCAGGCGAAAAAGCACCAGCACCAACACGGTATAACCAACCCACTCGTGGCGTTCCATCTGGCCTTCTTCGGCGGTCCACCAGGCCAGTGGCAGCAACACCACCAGGGACCAGTGGAAGACGCGTGTGGGCCAGTCCCAGAGTGGAAAGTGGGAGTGATCTGTGCTGTTGGATGCTCGTTTCATGGTGAATCAGGTCCGATCAGGCAGGGAAACTCGGCGTCAACGCCTTCATATACGTAGCGCCAGCGCTTGTCTTCCAATACCGCCCGGTGACGGGCGCCAGCACAGTTGCCGTCGCCGCTCTCATAACCGGCGTCGCCCCGGAACATAACGAACACCTCGCCATCGCCGTGGCAGAAGCGCGGAAACACCGCCTGCGGTGGCCGTGAGCGCTCCACGCGCAGCAGCTCTGCCACACTGGCATAGCGCGCGATATCACACAGGGTTATGTAAGTGGGCGGCAGCACCCCGAGTTCACCCGCATCGTGCTCACGCACGGCCTGCGCCACCGCCACCCAGCGTGCCGCATGAATCTCGCTGCCGTCTATCGTTACCTGGGCGTGTGCCGCCACCGGGGCCGCGTAGATCCAGGTGGAAAACCGCTTGGGTTCCACCACGGGCGTGGTCCAATGGCTGATCAGCACCATATCGTCTGGCGCTGGCTGCAAGCCCGATTCCTCCTGCGCTTCGCGAGCCGCGGCAATACGGGTAGCGCGTTCTTCGTCACCACCGGCCTGCTCCCAGTCGCTCGCTTCCAGGGCACCTCCGGGGAACACCCAATAGCCACCCGCAAACAGCAATGCCTTGTTGCGTTTGAGCAGCAACGTTTCCAGCCCCTCGGGGCCGTCGCGCAGCAATACCACGGTGCTTGCCGGTCGCGCAGGTACAACCGCGGGCTCGTCATCGCTGCCTTCTGGCGTGCCCCGCTGCACCCGCTGTTCGTCTTTCGACTGCATGGCCGTTATCGCTGGCCGATGAACGACAGGTCGTAGCCCAGGCTACGAGCCCGTCGCAATGCAACTGGCATGTCCTCTGCTGATCGGGTCGCAAGCCATAGATTGATGGAGCGCGTGCCACTGCGACAAAACGCCAGCACAGGCCCCTCTGCATTGTCGAACGCCGCCGCCAGGGCAGGCAGATCGGGGCCGGGGAAGTTCATGCCGTTTACCGGGTAGTACACGTACTTCAGGCCGTTCTCTGCCGCCGCTGCGGCAAATTCTGCGGACGTTGGCTGACCGGGCGCCTCGCCGTCAGGCCGATTGTTGATGAGCACCTTGAAGCCGGCCGCCGCAATTGCCGGCACATCGGCGAGGCCCACTTGCTCGGACACCGCAACGCGGGACGTCACCTCAACGATCTTCATAGCCTGTTCCTCCTGTTATGCGGCATCCGGCCCGGCGCGCACTCGGTCAAAGCTGTCGCGCAGCAGATCGGCCCAGCGCTTCAGGATACGATTGAATTCTGCGCGATTGGTCACGCTGCTGGTCCACTGCAACATGCCCTGGTCAATACCGCGCCGGCGGTCGACAACTCGCGCCTGTACTTCGCCGGTGAGGCCGTCAACCAGCTCCAGTACCAGCGTCATTTCGCCCGCGGAAGTGGTATAGCTGCGGACGCGGGCCGAAGATTGCACGTCCGGTGCATTGATATCCAGGTTCACAATGGCCGGCTGCAGGATCAGGGTGTCCTCGCCCTCCTGGGGCGCATCCACCAGTGAGTAGGCGGGTGGCTTGAGCAACGCCGCGCGAAATTGTTCATCACACGCCGCCGCCATATCGCTGCGAATGCGGTCTGCATCCTCCTGGCGCAGGCGGGTGGTTACGCTGCGGCTGTCACGATTCTGGTCGCGCAGCCAGTTCTTGCGAAACGCCACCTCGCAATCGGCTACCTGCAGGTGCTGGTAGTGCGCAGGGTCTGCACCGGGGCGCACATAGACATCAGCAAAACGGTGCCCGTCCGCTTTGACCAGCCCGTCGTCGGTGACTTCAGGGGTGGTTGCGCAGCCGGCCAATACCACCGCTGCCAGCATGATGACACTTATTGTTAGTCGTGACATGAGTCTCTCCATTCGGGAAGCTGGAACCGCTTCAACTATAGGCAATCTGCGGGCGCTATACCACCGTTGCGGCGCTCAAATCAGCAGCCCCGACAGCCCGTCCCACAGCAGCTTCACGCCCAGCACGACGAGGAACAAACTGATCACCCGGTAGTAGAATCCAGCGGGCGAGCGTTTTACCAGCGCGTGCCCCACCCACACACCCAGCGGTGCGAGGGGCACCAGAATCAGTGAGTACAGCAGGTTCGTGGCGGTGAACTGGCCCAACCAGTAATACGGCACCAGCTTGACGGCGTTGACCACTGCAAAGAACAGGCCCGCCGTGCCGGCAAACAACAACGGTGGCAGGCCCTTGGGTAATAGATACATGGTCAATGGCGGCCCGCCTGCATGGATGCTGAAACTGGTAAAGCCAGCCAGTGTGCCGAATACGGCGGCGGGCCCTGCGCGATGCTGGCCACTGGCGCGCCCGGCAAAACCGAGTAATTGCTGCAGGCCAAACAGCATGGATATCAGGCCCACGAGCACGCGCATGTAGTTGTCGTCCATCGCACCTGCCGTGAGATAGCCCAGCGCGATACCGACCAGAGCCCCCGGCAGCAGCAACTGCAGCGCACGAAAATCAAAGTGGCCCCAGTAGGTGCGCACCACGAAGGCATCCATCACCACCAGAATCGGCAACAGAATCCCCGCCGCCTGGGTGGGCGACATGATCAGCGCCATCAGTGGTACGGCGAGTATCGCCACGGCGCCACCAAAGCCGCCCTTGGCGATGCCGTAGAGCATTACCGCAGGCACACTGACAAGGTAGAACGCGGGGTCGGATAGCACAGGGCCGGCTCAGGCCAACAGGCCGAACTCTGCGCCCAGAATATCGAGGATCTCGCGGCGCGGGTCGTCACTGCGCGGCAACGGGCGGCCGGTGATTTTTTCCGCCAGGCCGGTATAGGTTGCCGCGACCTCCTGCAGTACCGATGCCGGCAGCAGCGTATCGCGCGCCAGCGCGAGGCGCTCCGGCATGCGGTCCTTGTTGAGAAGAATGTCCGGGTCGGGGAAGTGATTGAGGAGCAATTGGCGAAACCCCTCCTTCGAGTTCTCCACCACCTGCCCATCGCGCCAGGCGGGGCCGTCCCAGATACGCGAAGAGTCCGGCGTGCCAACCTCGTCCATGTAAATCATCTGTTGTTCACCGTCGGCGTTGGTCACGTAGCCGAACTCGAACTTGGTATCCACGAACACCTGGTCGAGTGACGCGAGTTCACGACTGATCACTTCGAAGCCGGCACGTAACAGTGATTCGTAATGGTCTACGTCAGCGGCAGAACGAAAACCAAACGCGCTGAAATTATCGACCAGGTCGGTGCGCGCAATATTGACGTCATCCTGTTCGGGTACGCCGGGAATATCGCGCAGGATACCCTTGGTAGACGGGGTAATAAGCAGCTCAGGCAACCGTTGATCCCGCTGCAGGCCCTCCGGCAAGCGCAGGCCACAGAACACACGCTCACCTTTACTGTAGGCGCGCCACATGGAACCGGTGATGTACTGGCGGGCGATGGCTTCAATCATCACCGGCCGCGCTTTCTGTACAATCCATACCAGCGGATGCGGTGTTTCGAGAATGTGGCTGGGGGCCAGCCCCTGCTCACGGAAGCGCTGAAACCAGTGGTTGGAAATGGCGTTCAGCGCGGCACCCTTGCCCGGTACACCAGCCAGGCCCTCTTCAGCCTCCCACAGGCATTCGAATGCGGAAATACGGTCACTGATGACCATCACGGCGAGCGGTGTTCCCGCCGCCACCGGGTAACCACGTTCGCGGATGAGTCGCTCACTGTCGCTCGCGGTGAGCCAGTACACCGAGCGCACCTTGCCCGAGTGCACCGGGGCCCCCACCCGCAATGGAAGGTCGTTGTTCACCGCCAACACAGTGTGGGCAAGGCTCATGGCAGTTTCCCGAGTTGTGCTCCTGCAGGGAGGAGCGATCAATTGATGAGCACGCGCGACAGGCCGCACGGAACAATGCGCGATTCTAGCAGAGCAGGCCGGGGGGAGGCACCTCCGGCGCGCCCAGGGCCGCCTGTCACTGAGCCGGCGGTTCCGCTACACTGTCCGGCGATTCATTCTCTACTCTGAGCCCATGAAACAGACTCGCTCCCTCCTTTTACTGCTGTCCGCTATGACAGCAGTGCCCGCAGCGCTGGCCGAAAATTGTGTCGCTATCAGCGATGACCAGGCGCGCCTGGCCTGCTATGACACCGCCGCTGGGCGCAGTGCTCCGGGCCTGCCCAATACCGAGGAGTCCTCCCGCGGCTGGGGTGCGGGCACCCGTGAGCCAGGATTGGAAGAAGAGGCCGTCGAACCCGTCAATCTGGCGGAAGAAGAACTGCTGTTCGGCAAGCGCATCGCCGAGGAAGCAGAAATCACCGGCAACGCCTGGGTGATCACCCCCCACCACCGTAACTACCTGCTGCCCCTGACCTACAGTGACACCCTGAACCGCGACGCCTGGGCCCTGCAGCAACCCGACGAGCCCATGGACCGGCTGGAGGCCAAGTTCCAGCTGAGCCTGAAAACCATTGCCTGGGAGAACATCCTGGGGCGCAACAACCACTTGTGGGTGGGTTACACGCAGCGCAACTGGTGGCAAGTCTACAACGAGTCCTCACCCTTCCGTGAGACCAACTACCAGCCCGAGGTAACGCTGTCCTTCGCCAACAACTGGCGCTTCTGGGGCTTCACCAACACCCTGTGGAACGTGGGTTTTGTGCACGAGTCCAATGGGCAGGGGGGTGACCTGTCACGCAGCTGGAACCGCATCGTGGCCGGCGCCGCCTTCGAGCGCCGCCGCATGACCCTGAATGTGCGCGGCTGGTATCGTATTCCGGAGAGCGGCAGCAGCGACGATAATCCGGATATCGAAGACTATATGGGTTACGGCGACCTCACCGGTATCTGGAAGTGGGAGCGGCATGAGTTTGCCGTACAGCTGCGCAACAACCTGCAGTCGGACAACCGCGGCGCGGTGCAACTGGAATGGACTTTTCCGGTCAATCGACGCTTCAAGGGCTATGTTCAATACTTCAACGGCTACGGCGAGAGCCTGATTGATTACAACCTGCACCAGAGTCGTATCGGCATCGGCGTGTCGATGACCGATTTGCTATAATTCCACCGCGTCGTTGCACCGCCCCTGGTTCACTCTGCCGGCCCTGTGGGGACGACATTCGGGGCCACGGCGCGTACACTGCCCCGCTTCTGTCACCACAACTCAAACCGCGACTATGACCACACCCAACACCCCCTACGCCATCCTCGGAGACGCCGGCATCCGCCGCCTGTGCGAGGACTTCTATCGCATCATGGATACCCGTGCCGAGGTCGCCGAATTGCGCGCCATGCACGCTGATGACCTCGGCCCCGTGACCGAACGACTGACAGACTACCTCACTGGCTGGATGGGCGGCCCACCCCGGTATGCGGAAAAGCACGGTGGCGTTTGTTTGACCGAGCCCCACGCGCCTTTCCACATCGGCCCGAAAATGACCGAGCAGTGGCTGTGGTGTATGGAGCAGGCGTTGCAGGAAGGCGGCGCCAGCGACACCGTGAAAGACATGCTGCGTGTGCCTCTGCAGCGTATTGCGCAGGCAGTGCAGAATCGCGACAACGACGACTCACCGCGCAACAACCCGAACGTTATTGCCGCAGGATAAGTTATGCACGCTAGCAAGACACTGACAAGCGCCCTCCTCGCCGCCCTCTTCACTTCTGCTGCCAGCAGTGAACCGGTTCTGGAGCAGGTGATAGTCAGCGCCAAACGTATCAGCGAAGACGCCAGCCGGTTGCCCCTGTCCTGGTCTATCGTGGACGACGAGGCGCTGACGCTCATCGGGCACATCCACCCCAACGAAATCATGCAGCAGGTGCCCGGCGCCTGGATAAGCCGCGGCAACGGCCAGGAGAGCCTTACCGCCCTGCGTTCGCCGGTGCTGACCGGCGCGGGGGGCTGTGGTTCATTTTTCGTGGCCGCGGATGGCATCAGCCTGCGCGCACCCGGTTTCTGCAATGTCAACCAGCTGTTCGATGCCAACCTGGAGCAGGCCGGCCGTATTGAAGTTATCAAGGGCCCCGCGGGTGCCAGTTACGGCTCCAACGCCTTGCACGGCGTGATCAATGTTCTCAGCGCCGCCCCCAACCCTGCAGCGGGACAGCAAATCGCCCTGGAAACCGGCCCCGACGACTATTACCGGGCGAAACTGAGCCTTAACCACGGGGCTGGCCGCCACGCTTTCAGCCTCAGAGGCAATGTGGCCACTGATGGCGGCTACCAGGATGACTCCGGCTACGACCAGGAAAAGCTCACGCTGCGGCACGACTACGCAGGCGACATCTGGCGTATTCGGACCGTGCTGGATGGCGCCAACCTCAATCAGGAAACCGCCGGGTTCATTCAGGGCTTTGAGGCCTACAAGGATGACGACCTGCGCCGCAGCAATCCCAACCCGGAAGCCTACCGGGATGCCTGGTCGCTGCGGCTCTACAGTGAGGCCACCCGCGACCTCGGGCACGCCATGCAGCTGAGCATCACCCCGTATCTGCGCCGTAACCGCATGGAGTTCCTGCAGCATTTTCTTCCCTGGCAGTCGGTGGAAACCAATGCCCATGAATCCCTCGGCCTGAGAACCGCGCTGCACGGTGAACAAGGTGCGCTCAGCTGGGTGGGCGGCGTAGACCTCGAAATGACCGAAGGTTCACTGCAGGAAGTGCAGGCGCAGCCGTTCAGCCCGAATCAACCGGAAGGTACGCATTACGATTACACCGTGGATGCCAGCGTTGGGGCGGCCTGGGCGCAGGCAAACTACGCCTTGTCCGACCGCTGGACACTGGATGGCGGCCTACGCGTGGAATACACCCACTACGACTATGACAACAACGGGCCCGATGGCTCGGTGTGCGCGCCCGAGGCCACGGCGTGCCGCTTCTTCCGCGTGGCGGACCGCAGCGATAGCTTTACTGACTGGTCGGTGAATGCCGGCGCCAGCTTCCTGCTGCGCCCGGGCCACAGCATCTACCTGCGCGCGGCCAACGGCTTCCGTGCCCCGGATACCAGCGAGCTGTACCGCCTGCAGTCCGGGCAATCGGTTGCCGACCTCGAGTCAGAAGTGATGGACAACATTGAGCTGGGCCTGCGCGGCAACAACGGTGACGGCTTTGGCTATGACCTGTCGCTGTATCACATGAACAAGGATGAGGTGATTTTCCAGGACGCCGACCGCCGCAATGTGAGCGGTGCACGTACCGAGCATACCGGCCTGGAGCTGAGCCTTGATTACCGCAGCAGCAACGCCTGGTACGCCGCCCTCGATGCCAGCGCCGCGCGCCACCGCTATGCCAATAATGCGCTGCCCCTGGGTGTGGACGGATCCATCGACGGCAACGATATCGATACGGCGCCACGCCTGTTCGGCAGCGCCCGGGTCGGCTGGCAATTCGCATCGCGGCACGGCAGCGCGCCGGTGGCCGAACTGGAATGGGTTTACATGGACGAGTATTACCTGGAGCCGGAAAACCAGTTCAAGTATGAGGGGCACTCACTGCTCAACTTGCGCATGAGCGCCTCGTTGACACGTCAACTGGGCGCCACACTGCGCGTTACCAATCTGCTTGACGAAGACTATGCAGAACGCGCCGACGTGGGCTTTGGCAACTACCGCTACTTCGTGGGCAGGCCGCGCGGCGTATTCCTCGAGCTGCGCTACGGTTGGGACGCCAGCTAGCGCCCCCCTGGCGCCGCGGCACATAGCGCGGGCCGCCGACACCAGCGCAACGTTACTCAGCGCATGGCGCCAATACCCACTGCCTCGCGCACTTGCGCGAGCAGCGGCACACTGTGGGCCCGGGCGCGCTCGGCGCCCCGCTGCAAAACCGCCTCGATTTGCCCGGGATCGTTGAGCAACGCTTCATAGCGCTCGCGCGCCGGCGCCAGCGTGGCGTTCACCAGCTCAAACAATTGTCGCTTGGCCTCGCCCCAGGCAATGCCCGCCTCGAAGTCCGCTCGCATGCGGGCAGTATCCTCGGCGGATGCGAAGGCAGACCAGATCTGGAATACCGTTGAGTCGTCCGGGTCCTTCGGTTCACCCGGCTCAAGCAGGTTGGTCTTGATCTTGTTGATCGCCTTGCGCAGCTGCTTTTCCGGCAGGAACAGGGGAATGGTATTGTGATAGCTCTTGCTCATCTTGCGCCCGTCCAGGCCCTGTAGCACCGCCACATGGTCGTCGACCACCGCTTCCGGCAAAGTGAACAGGGGCGCAAAATTGTGGTTGAAGCGCTGTGCTATATCCCGCGCCATCTCCATGTGCTGGATCTGGTCCTTGCCCACCGGTACGCGCTGTGCGCTAAACATGAGGATATCGGCCGCCATCAACACGGGATAATTGAACAGCCCCATGGTAACGCCGAAATCGGGGTCTTCCCCGGCCTCCTCGTTCGCCTGGGTTGCCGCCTTGTACGCGTGGGCACGGTTCATCAGCCCCTTGGCGGCGTTACAGCAGAGAATCCAGTTGAGCTCGGTGATTTCCGGGATATCTGACTGGCGATAAAACACCGCCCGCTCGGTGTCCAGGCCCAGCGCCAACCAGGTGGCGGCAATTTCCTTGCTGGACTGACGCACCTGGGCCGGGTCCTGGCACTTGATAAGCGCGTGATAGTCCGCAAGAAAGAAGAAAGACTCCGTCGCCGGGTCCCGGGAGGCGGCAATGGCGGGACGAATGGCACCGACAAAATTGCCCAGGTGCGGCGTACCGGTGGTGGTAATGCCGGTGAGAACGCGTTGTGTTGTCATGAGTTTCCTATCAATGGCCCGGGTTGATTGTAAAAGCGTCGCAGCACGCGGGAAAGATTTGCCGCGTCATCGCGCCCCGCCAGCTCCCTGATCGAGTGCATGGCAAAAGTCGGCACACCGATGTCGAGGGTACGAACGCCGGTGCCACCGGCGGTGATGGGGCCGATGGTGCTGCCACAGCCCATGTCCGAGCGCACCACAAAGCTCTGCACTGGCACGCCTTCTTCCCTGGCGAGCAAACGGAACAGGCCGGCGGTCTCGGCGTTGGTGGCGTACCGCTGGTTCGCATTGATCTTGATCACCGGCCCCGCGTTCAGCAGCGGTCCGTGGTTGTCATCGTGCCGGTCGGCGTAGTTCGGGTGAATACCGTGGGCATTGTCTGCCGAAATCATCACCGACTGCGCAACCAGCCGGTCCAGCGCGGTGTCGTCTGGCACCATACGCCGCAGGGTAGAAAGCAGCATCGGACCCTGGGCGCCGGCGGTGGACAGGCTGCCGACTTCCTCATGATCATTGCACACCAGCAGGCAGCTCTGCCTGCCATCCGCGGCGAGCAACGACTGCAGCCCGGTGAAGCAGCTCAACAGGTTGTCCAACCGGGCCGAGGCGACGAACTCACTGTGCAGGCCAACCAGCGCCGGAGGCTGTGTATCGTAAAAGGAGAGCTCATAGTCCAGCACCTCCGCTACACCGCAGTCGGGATGTTCCTCCAGCACGCGTTCACGCAACAGTTCGCGGAAAGATGGTAACGCCGTATCTGCCTGCAGTGACAGCACCGGGAGGATGTCTGTTTGCGGGTTGATACTGCGCGACTGATTGGCCTCGCGGTCCAGGTGAATGGCGAGGCTGGGAATCACCGCCAGCGGGCGGCGAAAATCGACCGTGGCCGTGCGCAGGACTCCCCCGCCATCCGCAAAACTCACACGCCCGGCGAGCGACAGGTCGCGATCAAACCAGGGGTTGAGCAAGGCGCCGCCGTACACCTCCACGCCCAGCTGGAAATAGCCCGCGCGCCGCTTTTCCGGTGTGGGTTTCACCATCAGGCAGGGGCTGTCGGTGTGCGCACCGACCATGCGCACCCCCGCCTCCGGTGGACACTCGGTACCGACGGTAAACGCGATCAACGAACTGTCATTGCGCGTTAAGTAATAACGCCCGCCCGCCTGCAGCGGCCAGGCTTGTTCTGCCTGTAACGGAGCAAAGCCCGCAGCCTGCAGGCGAGTGACCAGTGCCTCAACCGCATGGAAGGGCGTGGTCGCAGCGGCAAGAAAAGCCAGCAACTCGCGGTTGAATTCATCGACGTGCATAGTCAGTGCGCTCCCGGAAACAGCGTTAACGTAGCCACAGTGTATACAGCACCGCGGCCAATACGATGCGGTAGTAGACGAAGGGCATGAGGCCGACCCTCTCCAACAGACGCAGGAACAGGCCAATGCAGGCATAGGCAGTTACCGCGGCCAACAAGGCGGCCGCAGCCATCAACCCCCACTCGACTGCGGCGCCCTCCTGCGCCAGCTGCATGCCTTTCAGCAGGCCGGCACCGGCAATCACGGGTATCGACAGCAGGAAGGCAAACCGCGCCGCCGTGGCACGGTTCAGGCCCAGCAACAGTCCCGCTGTCAGCGTGACGCCCGAGCGCGACACCCCGGGTACCGGGGCCAAAGCCTGGGCCACGCCTATAATGAGGGCAATGCCCAGGGTGAGCGTGACGAAAGACGACGCCAGCCGCGCATGACGGTCGGCCAATCCCAGCAGCAATCCGAACAGCAGCGTTGTCGTGGCAATCACGGGCAAGCTACGCAGCTGCGACTCGATAAAGTCATCGGCGAGGAAGCCCACCACACACACCGGTACCGTGGCCACCGCGAGATAAAACACCAGCTGCGTGTCCGCATTGGTGCCGCGGCCTCGCAACAGGCCCAGGCAACTCTCCGTCATTGCCAGCAGGTCGCGCCGGTAATACGTCACTACCGCCAGCAGTGTGCCCACGTGCACGGCAACATCAAAAGTGAGCCCCTCGTCCTGCCAACCCAGCACCAGCGAAGGTATCACCAGGTGTGCAGAACTGGAGATCGGCAAGAACTCCGTGACGCCCTGCAGAAAGGCAAGAAACATCGCCTGCAGGATATCCATCAGCTTTGGGGCCCCTGCTCGGCAAGCTTCTTCCAGCGAATTTCATCGCGCACATACACCGGGCAAATGGCCTCCGCCTGTTGCCACGCCCCCGCCGTGAACGCCGCTTCGGCGAGCGGCAGGATATCTTCAGCGCTGGGTAACACCGTGTCATGCAGCGCACTGATACGCGCCTGAGAGGCGCCCGTCATGTCCGCGTGATAACGCATGCCCCCACCCAGCGCCACAACCTGCTCGGCACCGGGAATAACCAGTGCTTCGGGCCGACAGGCTGCTTCGCTTGATACGGCATGCGGACGCCCATCCACAACCTGATACAGCGCCCAGTACAATTCGCCGATGTGTGCATCCAGCGTACTCAGCACCCAACCCCCCTCGCCGGCCAGGCCGAGGCGAATAGCGGACTGCACCTGCGCGGCAAGCGTAGACACCGGCAACGCGGGTAACTGTGCGGCGAAACAGATACCCTGCGCCGCACTGGCGGCTATGCGCAGGCCAGTGAAAGACCCCGGGCCACAGCCGTAAGCCACGGCATCCAGACCACCGGGGCCGCCGGGCAGAAGTTCGCGCAGCATACCCAGCAGCAACTGATTGTGCCGGCGCGGTGCGTGCTCTTGCAGCACCCGCACCGTGCCGGCGCTCAGCAGGGCCACGGAGCAGGCATCGGTAGACGTATCAATCGCGAGAATACTTGTCATAAGGTCCGCTACAGGAGACAGTGACGACAACAGGCTGCATTGCAAAAACCGCTGCCGCCGACCTCAATTATCTCACAGCAAATGGATAGCCTGAACCTGGGAGGGCAGGAAACCGGTGAATAATGTACAGCAGAACGAGCGCATAGCCGGGCTGATACTCGCCGGCGGCAGCGGGCAGCGCATGAGCGGGCGGGACAAGGGCCTCTTGCCCTGGCGCGGGCAGCCATTGATCGCACAGGTCGCCGCCAGACTTCGTCCCCAGGTCAACACGCTATATATCAGCTGTAATCGCAACATTGCGGCATATGCCGGGTATGCCGATCGGGTTTTCAGCGATGTCCGCGGCTACGATGGCCCGCTCGCCGGCCTGTACTCGCTACCCGCCGCTACTGCGCCTCTGTTACTGCTGACGCCCTGTGATACGCCGCTGGTACCGCGGGACCTTGCCACAACCCTCCTGCAGGCACTGGAGGCGACCCCGCACGCGGACATTGCCTACGCCACCGCCGAGGGCAGCCCTCACTACCTGCACGCCCTGTTGCGCCACCGCGCTCTGGCAACATTGCCCGCCTATCTCGCTGCTGGCGGGCGCTCGGTGAAGGGCTGGTACGCGCGCCAACACGTGGTCACCGCCGAGTTCGACGCGGCGTATTTTCTCAACTGCAATACGCCCGACAGCGTCGACTGACTGCAGACTGCAGGCAGAAAAAAACCCGCACCGGGTATCCGAGGCGGGTTATCGCTGGCCTGCGCGAATCAGGCGGGCGTTTTGGCCCGCGCCTTACGCTTGGGTGCAGCCGCTTTTTTCGGTGCGCTTTTCTTCGGCGCAGTTTTCTTTGCTGGCGCTTTCTTCACTGCAGCCTTGGCTGTCGTGTTGGCCGCCTTTGCCCTGGTGGTCTTGGGCTTTCTAGCCTGAGTGCCGGCCTTGCGTGCGGTAGTGGTTTTGGGCTTGGCTGTCGACTTCTTCGCGGCAGCTTTGGCCGGCGTCTTTTTAGCCGTCCGTTTTCCGGCGCGAGACAGCGCCGAATCAACGCCTGAGGCAACTGACTTCTGCCCGCTACGCGCCCTGCCAAACACAGACTTGGCTGCTGCTTCCGCCTTTTTCTCTGCCGCGCGCAACTTTGCGAGCACTTTTTTCTCCACGGCCGAAAGCTTTGCAGCGTCAGCCTTGGCGCGCTCCTTGCTCCACTGCCGGGCATGTCGCGCCAGCGCGCGCGCCTTGTCGACTTCTGCCTTGGCGGCGAGCTCAGCCTTCTTGGCCAGAATGCGTTCTTCGGCAGCCACCCGGTGGCCGGCCAGCTGCGCTTCCGCAACCACTTCTTTCACGCGCTGGCGCATGTCGGCCAACTTGCTGCGAGAATTGTCGAGGCGCTTGTTGACCCGCTCAACCGCTTTGGTCGCAGATTTTTTCGCACGTGCATCCGCATCGCTGCGCGCCTTCTTGAGCTGGGCACGCGCATCTGCCAACGCCTTTTTTTCCGACTCTACGGTAGCCCGCAGTTTCGCCAGCGCATCGCGCGCGCGCTTTTCTGCTGCGGCAGATGCCGATGCTTTTTTGGAAGCGGCAGCCGCTTTCTCGCGTGGCGCCTTTCTGGCCGGTGCCTTGCGTGTGCCGGTTTTTGCTTTCGCCTTGCCCTTGGCCATTGCCATACGCGATATCCCCAACTTTTTGTGAACCCAGAGTTGCAAGCAAAATAGCAATATTCACGGGGGCTTACAACAGTGCATTTGTAACGCGACGCGCGCGCCACGCGTCGCAGGTAGTCGTTACAAGGGGAGATAAAACTGTCTGAGAAGGCTCACGCTTGCAGCGCAGCGTTGCAAGCGCGCAATGGGGCTGACTAGCGACCCAAAGCCGCAAATACTTTGCGGCGGATATCTTCGACGCTGCCAACGCCCTCGACGCGGTGACAGGCGGGAGCCTGCGGGCCAGACATGGACTGGTAGAACTGCACCAGCGGACGGGTCTGCTCCTGGTACACCTGCAAACGCTTGCGAATCGTTGCTTCCTTGTCGTCGTCGCGCTGCACCAGCGGCTCACCGCTTTCGTCATCCACACCGGCTTTCTTCGGTGGATTGTGCAGCACGTGATACACACGACCGGACGCCGGGTGAACACGGCGACCACTCAGGCGTGCGACGATTTCCTCGTCTTCTACGGCAATTTCCACGACATGGTCGATATCAACACCGGCGTCTACCATGGCTTCTGCCTGCGGAATTGTGCGTGGAAAGCCATCGAACAGAAATCCGTTGGCACAATCCGCCTGCTTGATGCGTTCCTTCACCAGGCCAATGATGATGTCGTCCGACACCAGGCCGCCTGCGTCCATGACTTCCTTGGCCGCCACGCCCAGCTCGGTTTGGGCTTTCACTGCCGCTCGCAGCATATCCCCGGTGGAGATTTGGGGGATACCCCAGGTTTCAGTGATGAACTGAGCCTGGGTGCCTTTACCGGCGCCGGGGGCGCCAAGAAGTATCAATCGCATTCAGATGCATCCTCGAGGTTGTCTTGCAGCTCTAACCCGTGCCGCTGCGCAGCGAAGCAATATGGCCGTACGAATAGGGGCGGTAACCATACACAGGGGCGGGTTATTGCACAAGCCCCGGACGGGGCGCCTCCAAAGGACGAGCGCTGCATTCAGGCGCGCGCTTTGGCCGCCACCCAGAGTGCTTCAAGCTCTTCGCTGGTCAGGGCAGCGAGCCCACGCCCATCCGCCTCGGCCAGCGCCGCCTCCATCACGCGGAAGCGCCGCTCGAATTTCGCCGATGCGGCACGCAAGGTGGCTTCAGCATCGAGGCCCAGCCGCCGCGCCAGGTTCACGCAGGTAAACAACAGATCGCCCATTTCATCCGCCACAGCCGCCGCATCGCCCGCCGCCATGGCTTCCTGCAATTCGCCTCTTTCTTCGTCAAGTTTATCCAGCACCGCAGGCGCGTCAGGCCAGTCGAAACCGACCAGCGCGGCACGCTTTTGCAGTTTCTGCGCACGCGGCAGTGCGGGCAACGCGACAGGCACATCGTCCATGATGCCCCGCTGCGCGCGAGCGGCTCGCTCCTCGCGCTTGATCGCTTCCCAGCTGCGCTTGACCTCGGCAACATCATGCCGGGCATCCACGCGCCCCTCGATCTCGCCTGCGGCAAACACATGCGGATGGCGGCGCAGCAGCTTGTCCACCAGGGTATGCACAATTTCCTCGAACGAGAAAAGCCCCTGCTCGCGCCCCAGCTGTGCATAAAACACCACCTGGAACAGCACGTCACCCAGCTCTTCGGCAACGTGGGGATAATCACCGTGCTCAATTGCGGAGGCGAGCTCGTAACACTCTTCGAGGGTGGAGGGGACGATACTGCGAAAATCCTGCTGCAGATCCCAGGGACAACCGCCCTCCGGGTCCCGCAAGCGCTGCATAACGCGCAGTAGGTCAGCGAGGGTGTAGGGAGTTGTCGACATGGCTCTACTCACTCCGATACCCGGGCAACAGACACCACATTGCTCAGGCGGCTGATTCGTTCCAGCAGTTTTGACAGGGCGCCAAGATCCGGCACCTCCACGGTGAGGCGCATGGTCGCGGTATGCTTTTTCTTGTTGGTCTGGGTGGCGATGGCCAGCACATTGATACGCGCGTTGGCGAAGAGATGGGTGATATCGCGCAACAGCCCCTGCCGGTCGTAGGCTTCAATGGCGACATCCACTTCGTAGTTTTCACGCGGCGACTCGCCCCACGCCACTTCGATCATCCGTTCGGGCGCGCTCTCCTGCAAGTCCAGCAGCCGTCCGCAATCGCTGCGGTGGATACTCACGCCGCGCACCCGCGTAATGAAGCCGGTGATTGCATCACCCGGCAGGGGCTTGCAGCAACCCGCCATGTGCGTCAGCAGGTTGCCTACCCCTTGCACACGAATCTGGCCACGCGACAGCGGGTCACTACCCGGGCGCGCTACCTGCAGCTGGGGCTCTGTGCGTTTCTCCACCAGCGACTGAGCCGCATTCAATACGGTCGCATAGACAAGGTCACCGGCACCCACGGCTGCGAACATATCGTCGACAGTCGGCATGTGAACCTTGTCCGCGACACGGCGGTAGTCGACACTGGTCAACGCCAGGCGACGAAACTCCCGCTCCAGCAAATGCCTCCCGGCATCGACATTGTCTTCACGCGCCTGGGCCTTGAACCAGTGCTGCACTTTGGCCCGCGCACGGGAGGTGCGCAGATAACCCAGCCCGGACTGCAGCCAGTCACGCTTGGGCACGCCCTGGCGGCTGGTAAGAATCTCTACCCGCTCGCCGGTTTGCAACGTATACGTGAGCGGTACAATGGCGCCGTTCACTTTGGCACCGCGACAACGGTGGCCGATTTCGGTGTGTACGTGATAGGCGAAATCCAGCGGCGTTGCGCCGTAGGTGAGATTCACCACATCCCCATTGGGGGTAAACACGTAGACCCGGTCCTGCGCGAGGTCCGAGCTGAACTGCTCGACGACATCCCCACTGTCGCCAACCACATCATTCAAATCCAGCACCTGACGCAGCCAGGCAATCTTTTCCTCGTAGCTGCTCGCCAGGTTCGAAGGCACGTCCGACTTCTTGTAACGCCAGTGGGCACACACGCCCAGCTCGGATTCCTCGTGCATCTGTGTGGTGCGAATCTGTACCTCGAGTATCTTGCCTTCGGGCCCGATCACCGCAGTGTGCAATGAGCGGTAGCCGTTCTCCTTGGGATTGGCGATGTAGTCGTCAAACTCATTCGGGATGTTGCGCCACAGCCCGTGAACCAGGCCCAGCGTTGCGTAGCAATCCCTGATTTCCGGCACCAGGATACGTACCGCACGAATATCATACACCTGCGAGAAACCAATACCCTTGCGCTGCATTTTGCGCCAGATACTGTAAATGTGCTTCGCGCGGCCACTGATATTGAACTGCAGCCCCGCGTCCCCCAGCACACGGGTCAGCTCCTCGGCAACGCGGGCGATGTAGCCGTCGCGCTCCAGGCGTTTGCCATCCAGCAGGCGGGCGATCTTGCGGTAGGCATCACCGTAGATGTAGCGGAAAGACAGGTCCTCCAGCTCCCACTTGAGATGGCCAATGCCGAGCCGATGCGCCAGTGGTGCGTAGACATCAAACACCTCGCGCGCGATGGACCAGCGCCGCTCCTCGTCGTTCTTCACGGCCCGAATGGCACAGGTGCGCTCGGCAAGCTTGATCAGGGCCACGCGGAAATCGTCTACCAGCGCCACCAGCATCTTGCGAATATTGTCCTTCTGGCCGTGCTGCTGGCCGAGCACAGGGGAGTCGATCTGGGTTTGCAGGTCACTGATGGCGGCCATGCGCAGTACGCCGCTGAGCAGGTGGCTGACCCCTCCGCCAAACCCCTGCTCCACCTCGTCCAATGTCAGGCGCTCCTCGCGCACGGCGCGGTAGAGAATACCCGCGATCAGGCAATCGGTACCCACGTGTAGCTCTGCCAGAATCAACGCAATGTCCAGTCCCGCTGCGAAGCAATCCGGATCGTGCGCCCAGTCGGATAGATCACGCCCGGGGCGGTCACGGGCTACACGGGCCAGGCGACAGGCCTCCAGCAAGCGATGTTCGTCGTCGTCTCGATGCAGGGTGGGCAGCTGCGCCAGCCAGCGTTCAAGATCGATCTCACCGGTCGGGGTGATATGTGATTGCTCCCGGACTCGAACCATGGTGCGGGGTGCCTCAGGAGGTGGCGAAAACGCCTGTGGAAAGGTAGCGGTCACCCCGGTCGCACACAATAGCGACAATGACCGCATTGCTCACTTCAGCGGAAATCTTCAGGGCCGCAGCGATGGCGCCGCCAGAAGAAACACCGCAGAAAATCCCCTCTTCCCGCGCCATCAGGCGCATATGGTGTTCGGATTCCTGCTGTGAAATATCCAGCACTCGGTCCACGCGGGCGGCGTCAAAAATCGCCGGCAGGTAGGCCTCGGGCCAGCGCCGGATGCCGGGAATACTCGAGCCCTCCACCGGTTGCAGGCCTATGATCTGTATCTCGGGGTTTTGCGCCTTGAGATAGGCCGACACCCCCATGATGGTGCCGGTGGTGCCCATGGAGGCGATAAAGTGCGTAATGCTCCCACCGGTCTGCCGCCATATTTCCGGGCCCGTGCCGCGATAATGTGCCAGCGGATTATCGGGGTTACCGAACTGGTTGAGCACGCGGCCCTTGCCTTCAGCCTCCATGGTCATGGCAAGATCGCGTGCCCCCTCCATGCCCTCCGCCTGGCTGACTTCCACCAGTTCCGCGCCGTAAGCAGACATCGCCTGCTTGCGCTCACTGCTCATGTGCGCGGGCATGATCAGCACCAGACGGTAGCCGCGAATCGCCGCCGCCATGGCCAGGGCAATACCCGTGTTGCCGCTGGTCGCTTCAATCAGCGTATCCCCGGGGCTTATGTCACCGCGCGCTTCGGCCTCCGCAATCATGCTGAGCGCCGGGCGGTCTTTCACCGAGCCGGCGGGGTTGTTGCCCTCCAGCTTGGCCAGCAGGGTATTGGACGTGGCGCCAGGCAGACGCTGCAACTTCACCAGCGGCGTATTGCCGATGCACTCTTCAATCGTGGGATATTCGGACATGATTCACCGTAACCCGAGGGGCGTGCCAGTATAGCGATGTCTACTGCAGGGCGGCAAACGCCACCACGTAAGCCTGCTCATCGGCAAGTGACAGCAGCACCGTGGTACCGCCGCGGTGCCTGGCCACTTCGGCAGCACCGCCAGAGAGTACAACCCGTGGCGCGCCGAACGCGTCGTGCTGCACCTCAATATCCTGCCAGCTCACACCCCGACCGATGCCGGTGCCCAGCGCCTTGGCGACGGCTTCCTTGGCGGCAAACCGCTTGGCCAGCAGACGCACAGCGTGATGACTCGCCGCATACTCGGCCCGCTCCGCCGGCGTGAGGATACGCTGCACAAAACGTTCGCCCAGACGTTCCACCACCGCGGTAATGCGCTCGATTTCCAGGATATCCGTGCCCAGGGCGATCATTGCTGGCGGCCCGCGTTGCGAAACTGGCGGAACAGTTCCCGGCTGTGCAGTGGCCGCTCACCCAAGTGGCTGGCCAACGCCTGGCGCAACAGGCGTTTTGCCGCCGCGCCATACTCGCCTTCATAGTGGCCTGCGGCTATACCCAGCAAATCACCTCCCGCAAAGCGCGCGCCCGACGCCACGGCCGCAGTGTCACACGCTACCAGGCCGAATTCAGCCTGATACTGATACCATCCGTTCTGCGCCACCGGCAAACCACTGTGGCCATCGTGCGCGGGGTCGAAGCCATAGCCCAGTGCATCCAGCAGGCCGAACTCGAAACGCCGCAGGTCGGCATCCACCACCGGTTTGGTGGCGAGACATTCAAGCGTAGCGCCGTAGAGGGCAAACAGCGGTTGTTGTGGATCGTGGCGTTGCAGCAATCGGACGAGTAACTCGTTGAGGTAAAGGCCGCTGAACAGGCGTTCGGCACGCAATGCCGGCAAAGCACCGGCGGCCTCTACCGCCAGCAACGGCTTCTGTTCCGCGCGCCCGGCGAAACTGACCAACAGCGGCCTGAAGGGCTGCAGCAGCGCGGCCTGCGAGCCACCACGGCTGCGTCGCTGTGCGCCGCGGCCAATCAACGACACCCGCCCGTGCTCCGCGGTGAACATGTCCAGCAGCAGGCTGCTGTCACGGTAAGGGCGGCTGTGCAGGAGATAGGCTGGCTGGAGGGAGACACGCATGACGCCACAGGCACCGGTCAGCGATCGTCGTAGCCGAGACTGCGCAGCGCCCGCTCATCGTCGGACCAGCCGGACTTCACTTTCACCCACAGCCGCAACATCACCTTGCTGTCAAAAAGGCGTTCCATGTCGCGCCGCGCCTCGGTGCCGATGCTGCGCAGGCGGCTACCGCCCTCCCCGATCAGGATTCGTTTTTGCCCGTCGCGCTCAACCAGGATCAGGGCCGATATGTTGAGGATGGCGCCGTCCTGCTTGAACTCCTCGATTTCGACAGCGACCGCGTAGGGCAGTTCGTCGCCGAGTTGGCGCATGATTTTTTCACGCACCATTTCAGCCGCAAGGAAACGCTGACTGCGGTCGGTAATCTGGTCCTCGGGGAAAAAATGCGTCGAGAGCGGCAGGCGCTGGCGAATCTCCCCCTCCAGAGCCTCGAGATTCTGCCCGCGCAGGGCTGACAGCGGCACAATTGTCGCCTCGGGCATTTTCTCGGCTAAACCCTGCAGGTGTGGCAACAGCACCTGCTTGTTGTCCAGCAGGTCAACCTTGTTCACCACCAGCAACGTTGGCAGGCCTGCCTGCTGCACACGCTGCAGCACCCACTCGTCCTCTTCCGTCCAGGCGGTGCGGTCGATCACCATAACGATCACATCGACATCGCGAATGGCGCTGCTTGCCGCGCGATTCATGTAGCGGTTGATTGCTCTCGCTTCCACCTGATGCAGGCCGGGCGTGTCGACAAAGATGATCTGACAATCGTCTTCGGTCTTGATACCCAGCACCTGGTTGCGCGTTGTTTGCGGTTTCCGCGAGGTGATGCTGATCTTCTGGCCGAGCAGGTGGTTGAGCAGCGTGGATTTACCCACATTGGGGCGACCCACAATGGCGACATAGCCGCAACGCAGGTTTCCCTCGGTGGTCTCAGACATTGGACAGCGCCTCCAGCGCAGCTTGGGCGGCGGCCTGCTCTGCCTTGCGACGGCTACTGCCAGTGCCGGGAAAAGCGCCAGCGGGGGCCGGCAGTACACACTGGATATGGAACTGCTGATTGTGGTCTTCGCCCTTAACAGCCACCAGTTCGTACGCCGGCAACGCCATGCCCCGTCCCTGCAGGAACTCCTGCAACCGCGTCTTGTGATCCTTGCGCACCGTGCCGGGTTGCAAGCCCTGTAAGCGACTGTCAAACCAGCGCAGCAGGCATTCACGGCAGGCCTCTACGCCCGCGTCGAGCAAAATCGCGCCCGTGACAGCCTCCAGCACATCGGCAATGATGGACCCGCGCTGGTGACCGCCACTTTTGCGCTCACCCTGCCCCAGGCGCAAGTACTCACCCAGCTGCAGCTCACGGCCGATCTCGGCCAGGGTGTCGCCTTTTACCAGGCTCGCACGCAGACGGCTGAGGTCACCTTCCCGGGCTTTGGGCAGGTGCTGGAACAGAGCTTCGGCAATCACGTGGTTGAGAATCGAATCGCCGAGAAACTCGAGGCGCTCATTGTTGGTACCGGACGCACTGCGATGGGTCAGGGCCAGCTGCAACAGCGCGGGATCCTTGAAGGTATAACCCAACAGACGTTGCAGATGAGCCAGCTTATCCATGCAACATCAGGAGGCGCCGCCGGCGCCCGCCTGAAATTCCAGGTCATCAAACCGTATGACGGCGTCCACACGACCAAACAGGGGGATGCGCGCTTCGTAATTGGCGTCTATCCAGGTTTTTCCATCTTTGCGAAATACGTCGATCTCGCTGGGCTTGAGGCCGTAAATCTGGTTGGTGTTGAACAGGTTGGCGAGCTTGCGCCGGATGTCGGCGATGGTGTCAACGTCGGGATTATGTTCGTTGGCAACCCGCGTCACTACATCCTTGATCGTCATGTATTCGAAATAACTGGGGCCCATCTTCAGCCCGCACATGGCGAAGAAGCCCACCATGATGGCGACGGTAAGCATTCCCAGAAAAGACATTCCTGATTGTCTGTGGCGCAATTTCATACCCTCACCCCGCGAACTGGCTGACTTATTGGATGGACCCGACACGACTGAAGCTGGGAATACTGAACAGCGAATCCCAGTGCATCCAGATCGCAAAGGCCTTGCCTACTATATCCCGTTCCGGCACCTGACCCCATACCCGGCTGTCGCTGCTGTTGTCACGGTTATCGCCCATCATGAAGTAGTGCCCCGGCTTTACCACAACGCTGAAGTCGCGCGCCGGGCGCAGCTGGTCTGCCTGCATGAGATGCGGCTCGCCGCCCAGAGACTCCATGCTGACCTGATAGCGCGCTCCCGCTCCGGGCAGCACCGCGAGATCTTCCGTGGCAACCGGCTCTCCATTCACCGAGAGGCGCTTGTTGCGATAGCTGACCGTATCACCCGGCAGGCCAATCACGCGCTTGATGTAATAGGTGTCATTCATGTGTGGCGGGAAGAACACCATGACGTCGCCACGCTGTGGTTCATTCAGGTCCACCACCTTGGTGCGCACGACCGGCAGGCGCAGACCGTACGTGAATTTATTCACCAGGATGTAGTCGCCTACTTCAAGCGTCGGCACCATGGAGGAAGATGGAATCTGGAATGGCTCGACGATAAAAGAACGCAACACAAATACCACGAACAATACGGGGAAGAACGAACGCGAGTATTCCACCAGTGCCGGCTCGGCCGCTGTGCTGACGACCTGCGCATCATAGGCCAAGGCGTCGCGGCTCCCCTCCTGCTCCCAGGCCGGAAATTTGCTGCGCAGCGCATCGCGACGCTGGCGGCGCTTGGGCGCAAACAGCAGCGTATCCAGCAACCAGATGGTGCCACTGCCAAACACCAGAATCACCAGAATCAGGGGGAAATCTATGGTCATCGTGTTATCCGTCCACCTTGAGCACAGCCAGGAACGCTGACTGCGGTATTTCTACATTACCCACCTGTTTCATGCGCTTCTTGCCCGCCTTCTGCTTTTCCAGCAGCTTTTTCTTGCGGCTGGCATCGCCGCCGTAACACTTGGCGGTGACATTCTTGCGCAGCGCCTTCACCGTCTGTCGGGCCACGATCTTGCCGCCAACGGCGGCCTGAATAGCCACGTCGAACATCTGCCGAGGGATGAGTTCTTTCATTTTCTCGGTCAACACACGCCCCCGGTGCTGAACGTGGTCGTGATGGACAATAATGGCCAGTGCGTCGACACGCTCACCGTTGATCATCACATCCAGGCGCGACAGGCTCGCTGTCTCAAAACGGTCAAAGCTGTAGTCGAGCGAGGCATAGCCCCGGCTCACCGACTTCAGCCGGTCAAAGAAGTCCAGCACAACCTCGGCCATGGGAATGTCGTACACCACCGACACCTGGGTGCCGAGGAACAGCATGTCCTTTTGCGTGCCGCGCTTCTCGACGCAGAGTGTGATGACGTTGCCGAGGTAGTCCTGCGGCACCAGGATATTGCAGCGTGCAATGGGCTCGCGCATTTCCTGGATGTCGCCCACTTCCGGCAGGCGGGACGGATTGTCCACCTGCAGGATGTCACCGTTCTTCTTGACCACCTCGTAGATCACGGTCGGTGCAGTGGTAATCAGGTCAAGGTCGTACTCGCGTTCCAGCCGCTCCTGGATAATTTCCATGTGCAGCATGCCGAGGAAGCCGCAGCGGAAGCCGAAGCCAAGCGCATCAGACGTCTCCGGCTCGTAAAACAGCGAGGCATCGTTCAGCGTGAGCTTGGCCAATGCGTCGCGGAAATCTTCGTAGTCGTCGGAGGAAATAGTGAAAATACCCGCATACACCTGCGGCTTGACCTTTTTGAAGCCGGGCAGGGCCGCGACATCCGGGTGCTGGGCATTGACCAGGGTGTCCCCGACGGGCGCGCCCTGGATTTCCTTGATGCCTGCAACCACGAAGCCCACTTCCCCGGCCTGCAGGATGCCGGTTTCCAGGCGCTTGGGCGTAAATATGCCCACGCCGTCGACCTGGTGCACTTTGCGGGTCGACTTGGGCATGATCTTGTCGCGTTTGCGCAGCACGCCCTGCTTCACCCGCACCAGTGAGACCACGCCGAGGTAGTTGTCGAACCAGGAATCGATGATCAGCGCCTGCAACGGGGCCTCGCGGTCACCTTCCGGCGGGGGGATATTCTCCACCAGGTATTCCAGCGCATCCTCGATACCCATGCCCGATTTGGCACTGACCAGGCAGGCCTCAGTGGCATCAATACCGATGATCTCCTCGATTTCCTTGCGCACCTTGTCCGGGTCCGCCTGGGGCAGATCCATCTTGTTGAGGATGGGCAGTACTTCGAGGCCCTGCTCAATGGCGGTGTAGCAATTGGCAACCGACTGCGCCTCCACCCCCTGCCCGGCATCCACAACAAGGAGTGCACCCTCGCAAGCCGAGAGGGAGCGGGACACTTCGTAGGAAAAATCCACGTGCCCCGGCGTGTCGATGAAATTGAGCTGGTAGATCTGGCCGTCGCGCGCAGTGTAGTTCAGGGTGACACTCTGCGCCTTGATGGTAATGCCGCGCTCGCGCTCAATGTCCATTGAGTCGAGCACCTGGGCATTCATCTCCCGGGCGCTGAGCCCACCGCAGTGCTGGATAAAGCGGTCTGCAAGGGTGGATTTGCCGTGGTCGATATGGGCAATGATGGAGAAATTGCGGATGTGGCTGAGATCACTCACTCACGTTGCTCGGTCAGGGTCATTGGGTGCTGGCGAAAAGACGCGCGATTGTAACCCAATGCCCTGCCTGCCGCCATGCCGTTAGCCCAAACGCCAACGGCACGGGGCCGCGCAGGCCGCCGCCTAATCGCGCAGCTTGAGCCCGATAAACAGCGGGGAGCCGCGACGGATCAGGCGCAGCGGCACGGAGTCGCCGGCGGACAGCCGCTTTTCGGCGCGCTCGAAACTGTCCACATCCTTGACCGCCGTGGAGCCGAGCATGGTGATGACGTCACCGGGCACGACACCGGCATCCGACGCCACCGAGTCCGGCGCCACCTGCCGCACCACAACCCCGCCGGAGAGTCCCAGCCGTTCCAGTGCTTCCGGGCTCGCATCGTCCACCAGCAGCCCCAGTCGCCCCATTCCGGCGTCGCCGCCGCGTTCATTGCGCAGGGCAAAGCTGTCATCGGCATCCAGACCGCCGACGGTCACCCGCAAGGTCTTGCGCTTGCGCTCGCGCATCACCTCTACCGACACTTTGTCACCGGGCGTGACCAGGCCCACGACGTGGGGCAAGTCTGCGGAGGTAGAAATATCCTTGCCGTCAAACCGCAGGATCACGTCGCCGGGCTGCAGGCCCGACTTGGCCGCCGGCCCACCTTCGGCAAGCTGCGCCACCAGCGCACCCTGGGGCCGGTCGAGACCGAAGGACTCGGCCAGCGTCTTGTCCACGTCCTGAATGGTGACGCCGAGCCAGCCGCGCGTTACCCGGCCCTGCTCCTGCAACTGGGCGACCACGTTGCGCACCACACTCGCCGGTATGGCAAAGGACAGACCGATAGAGCCGCCGCTACGCGTGAATATCTGCGAGTTGACCCCGACCACTTCCCCCTTGAGGTTGAACAGCGGGCCACCGGAGTTGCCCGGATTGATCGCGACATCGGTTTGTATGAAGGGTACATAGTTCTCGCCCTCCTCGGTGGGTAGACTGCGCCCCATGGCGCTGACAATACCGGCAGTCACCGAGTAATCCAGGCCGAAGGGTGAGCCGATGGCCAACACCCACTCACCCACTTTCAGCGCATCGCCTGTCTCCAGGCGCAGGAAAGGCAGGCCGTCGGCCGCCACACGCAGCAGGGCCAGATCGGAGCGGGGGTCGGTGCCCACCACTTCCGCCTCGAACTCTCGGCGATCAATCATGCGTACCAGCACACTGTCAGCCCCATCGACCACGTGGTTGTTGGTGACGATAAAACCGTCTTCAGAAATGACGAAGCCGGAACCCATGGACATCCGCTGGCGCTGGGGAGGCGCCTCACCGCGGTATTCGAAAAAGCGCCGCAGATACTCGGGAATCTGCTCCATATCCGGCTGCCCGCTCGCCGCGCGACCGGCGGGGTGCTCGACGATGATCTTCACCACCGCGGGAGAGCCGGAATCCACGATATTGCTGAAATCCGGCAGCGACTGGGCGGACAACCCGGGGGCCACCAGGGCAATGCCTAAAAACAACACGGTCGACAGGGTTTTACTGGATATCATGCGGTAAATCCTTGGTCTGGAAAAAACGGTTTTCAGTGAAGGTGCAGTGCCTGGGCAGGCGAACTGCTGCGCACCGGGGCGCCGGCCAGCACCGGTTGCAGGCGGCGATCATCGCGGTGCCGCCAGGCATGCCAGCGCACCAGCAGCAGCCCGGCGGCAAAACCGACCAGCATGCCGACAGCTGCAGCCAGATCGGACGCGGCAGGGAACCAGTGGGAGGCCAGCGCCGCACCGCCCAACAGGGTGAGCAACGGCAGCATGTAGACAATCAGCGAACCGCGCACGATCACATCATCGGGAACCCCGATCTGGACCTCGTCATTGATGCAATAGTCCGACAAACGGAACTCACCAGGCAGCACGCGCACCAGGCCGCGCTGACCATCGCGGATTCGGTTGAGCAAGCCGTGGCCGCAGCCTTTCTGCGCGGCACAGGCCCCGCAGGTGCTGCGGCGGATTGTTTCCACCCACAGGCTGTCGGCTTCCAGCGCTACCACTCTGCCACTCTCAGTCAGCATTCAGCGCACCACCCGGATGGAATCGGCTACCATGCGCGCCGTGTTCACGGGCACTTCGCCGATCACCGTCACCAGCACCGGTCGGTCGGCCAGATGCATGCCACGGGTATAAGACAGCGAGCTGCCGAGACGGGTCAGCCCTTCACCGGGGCGCAGCTCCCGCGGCAACTGCTCCAGAAACACGGAGAACACGGCCAGACCATCGGTGTAAGTGCGTCGCGGCCCCTCGGGATCAGCGGCGTCTGTAGCGGTGAAGCCGTTGGGTAGCCAGCTGACACGCCAGGGAACGGACAGCCGGGCGCCAGCGGCAGGATAATCGGGGTGCGGGTGGGCCGCGGGATGTACGGTGTCCATACCCGAGCGCGGCGCAAGCGGCTCGCCGTAGCTGAGATCAGCAAACTGGAATCGCTCGAGGGTCTTGTTCCCCCGACCGAGGATGCTGGCACGCAGCATCAATGCGGTGTCCTGATCGAGCTCCAACAGAAAACCGTAGCGGTACATATCGCGTGGCTGAATCTCCAGCTTCACCGACTGCCGCCCGGCGATACGCTCGCCGGGACTGACCTCGAAGCGGTAGTAGCTGGCAAGGCCACAGTCGCCCGCCTCTACCCTGTCACCCAGGGTCAGCAGCTGCTCGCCGGGATGTGTGCAATTGAGGGGATGGTTGGAGCGTACGACCTGTGCCCCCTGCCCGGTAAGGCGCGTCAAGTGCTCGGAGGAGTAGCCATCGGCAAGCGAACGGGCCACCTGAACGACCTGCATGTCGTCGCCGCGTTGCAGCGTCACCACGCCCTGGTAGGCAACCTCAGACCGGCTTTTTGCCATGCGCGCCAGCCACTGCAGCGCTTGGGCGTCCGCCTCGCTACAGGCCGGGCCCTGTGCGGCGACACCGCCAGCCCAGAGTAAAAGGCCACAAACAACACTGGAAGCAAGCTGCCGCGCAACGCACTTCACGCAGACCTACTCCTCTATCTGGGGAACACGTGCGAAAGGAATCAGGCCCTGCGGGGAATTGAGCGCCGCGTGCTCTGCATGTTCCTGCATGTACTGATACATGCGTTGGCGTGCCAGTTCGCGATAGGCCGTACGCGCCGCTGGTTCCAGCTGGGGCACGGCCTGCGCACCATAGCTTGCACGCATGGGCACGGCGCCAAGACTGTTGACGAAGCCCACCGCGGAGACGCCACTGGCTGCCACGGGCGCACTCTGGCCCTCAAGGCTGCCCGCCTGATACAACTGTTGGCCACCGAGTACGACAACCGCCGTCACCGAGGCCGCCACCGCCAGGCTGGCCAGTGGGCGCAGCCAGCGCTCGCGCACGCCGCTGCGGCTGGTTTTCGCGCCCGCCTCGGCCGCAATGGCCGCGCTTACACTGCGGGAAATATCCAGTCGCGCGTGACTCACGGGTTGGCCGGCCATGGCCGAACGAGCCAGCTGATAGCGCACCCAAGTCTGGCGCAATGCCCCATCGCTCTCGAGCTCACCCAATACGCGGTGCAGCTCCAGTTCCGTTGCCTCGTCGTCCATCAAGGCCGAAAGAGACTCACGCAGTTGCTCGGTCATTACCCACATCCTCTGCCTGTTATCCTGATTCATACTGCGTGCGCTCAGGTGCCTTCACGCCACGCCGTCGATTTGCTGTTTCACCTGCCGATCTATCGCTTCCCGGGCCCTGAATATCCGCGAGCGGACGGTACCGACCGGGCAATCCATGACTTCCGCGATATCCTCATAGCTGAGACCATCAAACTCGCGCAAAGTTACCGCTGTGCGCAAATCATCGGGCAATTCCGCAATCGCCCGGTCAACAACCTGTTTCAACTCCTCACCAAACAGCGCACTCTCTGGCGTTTCAATCTCGCGCAGCGCGCCGCCGCCTTCAAAATACTCCGCATCACCAATCTCCACATCGGATCCCGGCGGGCGCCTGGAGCGGGCTACCAGGTGATTCTTTGCCGTATTGATCGCGATTCGATACAGCCACGTGTAGAAAGCACTGTCGCCACGAAACCTGGGCAGTGCCCGGTAGGCCTTGATGAAAGCCTCCTGCGCTACATCCTGTACCTCATCGGCATCGTGCACGTAGCGGCTGATCAGGCCAAAAATCTTGTGCTGATACTTCAGTACCAACACATCAAATGCCCGTGAATCGCCCTTTTGCACCCGCGCCACGAGTTGCTGGTCGGTCTCTGCCGCTGTCACTCCGTGACTCCTTTCCTGCTCAATACCAGCATGTCATTGCTGCGAACCGGCGGCTCGGTAGCGACCACAATCTGTACAATCACACTCACGCCACGATGCCAGTAAGAGGGGCTGTTGCCCAAAAAGTTCCACAATGGTGTATTTCCTTATTCCGGGATACCTCGTTTATACTCGCCATCCCGGTGACCTGCTGTAAGCTGTGTTACGTAAGTTATTGAGCAACATACTATATTTCACATCCTGAGGCAGCAAGCACCCAGCCATGTCCGCCATTTTCCTGCAACACGATGTCCTTGTCATTGGTGGCGGTGCTGCCGGGCTCAGCGCCGCATTGCGCCTGCCACAGCATTTGCGTATCGCCCTGATCTGCAAAGGCGACCTCAACGAGGGCTCGACCTACTGGGCGCAGGGTGGCATGGCGGCGGTGCTGGATTCATCCGACACCGTGGACTCGCACGTGGCCGACACACTGGTCGCCGGTGCGGGACTGTGCAACCCGCAGGCCGTGCACTTCACCGTGAGCAACAGTCGCGCCTGTGTCGAGTGGCTGGTTGAGCAGGGTGTCGACTTCGACCTGCGCCAGGGCGCCAGCAGCGAGTTCCACCTGGCCATGGAGGGGGGCCACAGTCACCGGCGCATTATCCACGCAGCCGATCGCACCGGTCGAGCAATTTCTGAGGTTCTCACCGAACGTGTGCTTGCGGCCGACAACATTGAGGTTTTTCCTCACCGCGTCGCGGTAGACCTGGTTACCCGTGAAGGCCGCTGCGAGGGCGCTTACATACTCGACCGTGAACGCGACCGGGTGGACCTGTTCCAGGCCCGTGCTGTGGTGCTGGCAACCGGCGGCGCCAGCAAGGCGTATCTCTATACCAGTAACCCGGACGGCGCCAGCGGTGACGGCATTGCCATGGCCTGGCGTGCGGGCTGTCGAGTGGCCAACCTGGAGTTCAACCAGTTCCACCCCACCTGCCTGTACCACCCGAAAGCCAAGTCGTTCCTGATTACGGAAGCGATTCGCGGAGAGGGCGGCAAATTGCGCCTGCCGGACGGCAGTCAGTTCATGCACAACTTCGACCCCCGGGGAGAACTCGCGCCCCGGGATATCGTGGCACGCGCCATCGACCACGAAATGAAACGCCTGGGCGTGGACTGCGTCTTTCTCGACATCTCGCACAAGCCGCGCGCTTTCCTCGAAGAGCACTTCCCCACCATCAGCACGCGCTGCATGGAACTCGGCATCGACATTGCCCGAGAACCCATTCCTGTCGTGCCCGCCGCCCACTACACCTGTGGCGGCGTTGTGGTGGACACCGCGGGCCGCAGCGATGTTGGCGGTCTTTATGTGATTGGTGAGGCGTCGTGCACCGGCCTGCACGGCGCCAATCGCATGGCCAGCAATTCGCTGCTCGAGTGCATCGTCTTCGCCGAATCAGCGGCCACCGATATCGCCGCCAACATTGCACAGTGCCCGCCTCCCCAACCTGCTCCACCCTGGGACGAGAGTCAGGTAACGGACTCCGACGAGGACGTGGTGATCTCACACAACTGGGACGAACTGCGGCGTTTCATGTGGGATTACGTGGGCATCGTGCGCACCAACAAACGCCTGGCTCGCGCCGAGCATCGAATCCGGCTGCTGCAGGACGAGATCAACGAGTACTACAGCAACTACAAGGTCAGCAATGACCTGCTCGAATTGCGCAACCTGGCGATGGTCGCGGAACTGATGATCCGCTGCGCGCAGGCAAGAAAAGAGAGCCGGGGCCTGCACTACACGCTGGACTACCCCGAGCTCCTGGAGCAGGCGCGGGACACTGTCCTCACGCCTGCGCAAACCGAAGATCAAGAACGGCGCTGATGTCTGCACAGTGCGCTGGATAAGAATAACGTAGCCAATCGCACAACCTGCGATTTTCGAGACCACAGGATTGTCTATGAAAATCAGTGCCCTGCTGCTTGTACTATTGGGCGCCTGCTGCATCCCCGCGGCGGCACAGCAACTCCCCCTGGAGGACTTTACCCGCCACGGTGACTTCCTGGACATGAAGCTGTCACCGGATGGCAAGCACATCGCCGCGCGCGTGCGAAACGAGGGCAAAGTCGGGTTTCTCGTCCTTGAGACCGACAGCATGCAGGTGGTGGGAGGCGTCACCTCGAAAGCGGGCGAAGAGATCCATTCGGTAGAGTGGATCAACGACGAGCGTCTTGTGTATCAAAACGCTGAAGAACACATCAAATATGACCACCCCGTGGCAACGGGGGAGCTCTTCGCCATCAACTATGACAACACGCAGCACACTGTTCTGTTCGGCTATGGCGCAGGGCAGGCGTTCAAGGCCTCGCGACTGAACAAGCGTGAAGACTCTGTCGCTTCAGCGGAAATCATCAGCTATCTGCCCGAAGACGACCGACGCATACTCATTGCCGAGTACCCTTGGGAACGCCGTGGTCATTCCTACTATGCCACCAGGGAAAGGCCCCCCAACATTGTGCTGCTGGACGTTTACAAAGGCCACAAAAAGACGGTTGAGACCCTACCGTATCGGGTGGCCGTGCCACTGGCATCCGAAACGGGGGAAGTCAATTTCGTCCGCTACCAGGATGAAAGCGCGCATTTCCGCGCCGCTTTCAGAACCGATCGGGACAGCGACTGGCAGGATCTCTCGGAAGAGCTGGGCAGCGGCTATGTGCCTCTGGCTTTGAGCAACGATGGTAAACGGGTTTTTCTCCAGGCGAACGCAGGGGTTGCGCAACTTACCACCATGGTGGAATTCAACCTTGAAACGCGGTCGCTGACAACACTCTTCGAGGGCATGCAGGCCGACATTGAGGAATTCCTCTGGGACCCTCAGCTCGATCGCCCGGTGGTGGGCGTGTCCTACCCGGCGAGACACCAATACCACTACGCGCCGGGAGACAGCGACACCGCGCGCTGGCACCGCATGCTGGCAGCGAGTTTCGACGGACAGAACGTCATTCTGGAAAGCCATAGCAAAGACCGCAAACGTATCCTGCTGCACGTTTCGAGCGACACCAATCCCGGCGAATACTACCTGTTCGATACGCAGAGCAAACGCGCATCATTTCTGTGGGCGAACCGATCGTGGCTGGACCCGCGCACTCTCGCGCCCTCAACGCCGTTTGCATTCACCGCAAACGATGGGGTACAGGTGCACGGCTATGTGACGCTGCCAAAAGATCGCAAAGACGGTGAAACGCTGCCGTTTGTCACTTTGATTCATGGAGGCCCACATAACGTTCGCGACTACGCAAACTTCAACAGCGAAGTGCAACTGCTGGCGAATCGCGGCTACGCCGTTGTGCGCGTCAACTTTCGCGGCAGCGACGGCTACGGTGACGCATTCCGGCAGCTCGGCTATCGCCAATGGGGCGGGGCCATGATTGATGACATTCTCCAGGGCACTACAGAGGCGGTCGACAGGTTCTCACTGAATCCGGACAGAGGCTGTGTCTACGGCGCCAGCTACGGTGGCTATGCGGCCATGATGTCCGCGGTCCGTGCACCGGACATGTTCCAGTGCGTTATCGGCTACATCGGGGTGTACAACCTGCACTATGCCTTTTCAGAGAGCGATACGACAGATTCCTTCGGCGGACTGGCCTACCTGAAAAGAGCGCTGGGCACCGACGACGCCCAGCTCAGCGCCTATTCACCCGTGAATCATGCCGCCAAGATTTCCGCGAAGGTCATGATCATTCATGGTGAACAGGACACGCGGGTGCCGGTAATCAACGCGGAAAAAATGGCGGAGCAGCTTACCCTGGCCGGGAACAAGCCCGTTTACCTCAGCTTCGGCCGCTCTGGTCATGGCGTGTTTGACGAGGCCGGGAGAAAAACGCTCTACCAGGCGCTGTTGGATTTCCTGGCGGCACATATCGACTGAACCTGGCGGCGGTGTCAGGCCCGGGCCCGGACTGTAATATTGCCGGAAAAGCAGTTGACCAGGGGCCTGCCTGTGGGTGTATCTTCCACAACAGGCAAGAGGCTCACGCAATGAAGAGCATGCGCAGGGTGACAGGACTTTGGCGATTCGGATTGGCACCCGCATTGCTACTCGCCTGTCTTCTGGGTACTGCTTCGCTCCCGCTTGGTGCCCACGACGACCTCGCCAGCGGCTTTGCCGACAGTGTTGATACGGCAGAAAACTCGATCGCCGAGGACAACAACAGTGAAGCGGCGGCAGCACCGGGCGCGTCAGCGATAGCTGCCACAACCATTCGCCAAGTCGCCGCCATCGGCGAACGACGCCGTCTCGCAACTGCACAGCCCTATCCACCGCACAACCCCAGAGCACCACCTGCCCGCTGAACCTCCACCGTCACGTTTTTTCTTATACGACAGGACGCACGCCTCGCGTGTGCCCAAGGAGAAGTTCAATGGACGCTTTCAAAGCCCTGCACACACTGTCGCTGACCGACGTCAAGCGTATTCACCAGCCCGAGCTGCCGCGCGACCTGCAGCTATCCAGCCCCGCCAGCAAGGCGCTGCTGGACTTTGACTACAACGCCCCGCCGCTACTGGAAAGCAACACCGGTGTCGCTGAAGCGCTCATGCTCCTCGAGCGTGAGCACGCCAGCCTGAAGTTGGTCATAAACATGGATGAGCAGTTCAAAGGTATCATCACTCGCCGGGATCTGGTGTCATCGCGCCTGATGCAGATTGCAGTCGCCAGCGGCAAGGTGCGGCAGGACCTCACGGTCGGCGATGTCATGACCCCGTGCTCAACGCTACAGGGTGTGCGCCACGACCAGGTTCTACACGCGAACGTTGGCAGGATCCTGCAAACGATGCAGCACCTCGGTCAGGATTACCTGATGGTGATCGCCAACGATGGCATCAGCCTGCGCGGACTACTCGATGCGCGGCAGATCGCCCGGCGTCTGCATGTGGACTATCAGGACCACACCCAGGCGCGCACGTTCGCGGACATCTGTGAGGCCTTGCTGCACTAGCGGCCCCGGGAAGGCCCTAGGGACCCCCAGCCGCCTGCGCGGCTGCAGCGCGCATCTGCTGCATTTGCTGCATCTGTTGCATGATGCGGTCAATGGTGAAGCTCGCTGTCGGCTGGCGCGGCGGGAATTCGCGGAATGTTGCCAGCCATTTGCCGACCTCCTGCTGTACCGGCACAAACAGCCACAGTTGATCGGCGAAGAAGCGCGAATACAATCCCGAGTCGATTGAGGTTTCATACGGGTCGCTGCGCAGGTTGATGATACGGGGAAAGTTCAGTGCCTCACGCGGGCCCGTCCAACCCTGCATCGCCCAGGCGAAATGCACCTTCCAGTCGCCCCAGCGCAGGGCATTGAAATTGGCGTTGTCATCGAAGTAGTACAGGGTGTCGCGTTTCCCCGGCCCCTCACCCGCCAGCAGTGCGGTCTGGTCGTAGCCATCGAGGTACACCTTGAATTCCCGGCCACCGACGCGGTGCCCGCCAAGCAACTTCTGCTTGATACCCGGCTCACCCGCCGCCGCAAGCAGCGTGGGCAACCAGTCCAGGTGAGAGAAGACGTCGTTGATGACGGTGCCGGGGGCGACTACGCCGGGCCAGCGGATCATCGCCGGAACACGGAAGCCACCTTCCCAGGTCGAGCCCTTTTCGCCGCGAAATGGCTCCACGCCGCCGTCGGGATAGGTGTTGGTTTGCGCCCCGTTGTCCGTCGAATAAATCACGATGGTATCGTCGGCGATACCCATCGCATCCAGCTTGTCCAACAGCTGGCCGACGTGATTATCGTGTTCCATAAGGCCATCGGCGTACAGGCCATAGCCCGACGCACCGTCCCATTGCGGCGCCAGGCGGGTCCAGTTATGCATGCGGGTAGCGTTGAACCAGACAAAGAACGGTTTGTCGTCGCGTTGGGCCCTGGTCATGAAATCCAGGGCCGCATCGGTAAACTCCTGGTCGACCGTCTCCATGCGCTTGCGATTCAGAGGCCCCGTATCCTCAATGCGTCCGTCCGCGTAGGAGCGAATCACGCCGCGCGGGGCGAAGCGCTTGCGGAATTCCGGATCTTTTGGATAAAAATAGGTTTCCGGTTCTTCCTCCGCATTCAGGTGATACAGATTGCCGAAGAACTCGTCGAAGCCATGATTGCTCGGCAGGTACTCATCCTTGTCACCCAGGTGGTTCTTGCCAAACTGCCCGGTTGCATAGCCGTGGGGCTTGAGCAACTCCGCAATCGTCGGGTCCTCCGCCTGCAGGCCGATCTCCGCCCCCGGCATGCCCACCTTAAGGAGGCCGGTGCGCAGGGGATGCTGCCCAGTGATAAATGCCGAGCGCCCGGCGGTACAGCTCTGCTCACCATAGTAGTCGGTGAAGCGCGCCCCCTGCTGAGCAATGCGATCAATATTTGGCGTGCTCCCACCGAGCATACCCTGGTGGTAGGCGCTGAGGTTCGACCAGCCGATGTCGTCTCCCCAGATCACCAGAATATTGGGCTTTTTCGCCGCCGCAGTCACCGAGCAAACACCGAGCAGCAAAACAGCCGCCAGCAGTCGAGTGGTATAACGGATCGGGTTACGCGTGCTCATACAAAACGCCTCAGGTTGAAGAACACGAGCATTAGGGCACGACTGACCACCGTGTGGCCACTGTGCGACAGGGATCCACCGCGACGGCACAAATACGCAAACCCGCTACCTCGGCACGCTGCAACACCACACTACGGTCGCCGGCACGCACTACGGCATGCCGGCGCGCACGGGAATTGCTACAATCCCCGCGCCACATTGGAAGGGAACGCCCCATGAAACTGCTGTTCATCAACCGTATTGCCCTGCTGCTGCCCCTGTGCCTCGGCGCCCTACTGCTGCCACAGGCAGTGACGGCGGAAGAAAACACCGCGAGCGCACCACCCGAGGCCGCCGCAATTCCGGAACCCCTGCATGCAGAAAGCCGCGGGCGGGTACGTATTGACGGCAAGAACATCGACTACCGGGCAACCGCCGGCACCCTGGAAATGAAAAATGACGACGGGGAAGTGATTGCGCATTACGGCTACACCGCCTATGTGCAAGATGGCGCGGATTCCCGCACCCGGCCGCTGCTGTTTGCCTACAACGGCGGGCCGGGCTCCGCATCCATGTGGCTGCACATGGGCATACTGGGTCCCCAGCGCACCGTGGTGGAAGACACGGCCTTCACCACGCAGGGCCCCTTTCGCTATGCCAATAATGAGCACAGCATTCTTGACCGGGCCGACCTGGTCATGATCGACCCCGTCGGCACCGGGTTTTCGCGGGCGGTCGGCAAAGGCAAGAGTGAAGACTTTTGGGGGGTGAGCAACGACATCCGCACCGTATCCGACTTCATCGCGCGTTATGTCACCGCAAATGGCCGCTGGACTTCACCCAAGTACCTGCTCGGCGAAAGCTACGGCGGCATACGCAGCGGCGGTGTCGCCTGGGACCTGCTCAGCCGCCACAGCATTGCGCTCGACGGTGTCGTGCTGGTGTCACCCTACATGGATTATGTGGCCGGCAATGCGGGCACACCGAACGATCTGCCCTACGTCAACTACCTCTCCACGTACGCGGCGACAGCCTGGTACCACGGCGTCAGCGAGTACCGCCCCGAGACCCTGGAGGAAATGGTGGCGGAAGCGGAGCGCTTCGCCATGGAAGAGTATGCACCGCTGCTGCTGCAGGGGCACGCCGCCAGTGCGTCTGCACGGCAGAACGTGTTGCGGGGCCTGCAGCGATTCACCGGCATCAGCGCCGACTACTGGGAGCGGGCCAACCTGCGCATCGACGAGGCGCGCTTTGCCAAGGAATTGCTGCGCGCCAAACGCAAGACCGTGGGGCGCATTGATTCGCGCTTCGTCGGCGATGCCATCAACCACGTGGCGGAAGATTTTTCCTACGATCCCTTCTTTCCCGCGGTGGGCCCTGCCTTCGTCGCCACCTTCAACGACTACTACCGTGAAGTTGTCGGGGTCAAAACCGACATGGCCTATGTGACTTCCGCGGGCCTGTGGCGGGACTGGAAGCAGGAACACACCCACCCGGGCCCAGTGGGCACGCAACCCGTGGGCAATACGGCGGTCGACCTGGCCTACGCCATGACCCAGAACCCCCATATGCGCGTGCTGGTACAACAGGGCTACTACGACCTCGCCACGCCGCTGGGTGCCACACGACACTTTCTGCAACATATCGACCTGCCCGAGACACTGCGCAACAACATCACCGAGGCCTACTACGAGGCGGGCCACATGATGTACCTGCACCCGCCGTCCATGGCCCGGTTCAAGGACGACCTGGCGAGTTTCATTCGCTAGCGGCGGCCCTGCACCAGCCACCAGCGGCGCAGTGCGCGGTAGTCAGCATCGCTGAAATCCGCCGCCCAGAGCCATAGGCTCTGGCGTCGCTGACTGCCCAAAGGTATCCACTGCAGCACACAAACGCGCGACAGCAACACGCTGTGAGCGGTGATGGCAATCGGTGCCAGCGCACCGCGCGGCGTACTGCTCAGCCAGCACTGGCTGCCCTGAATTTCCAGCTTCCAGTGGTACCTCGCGGCGGGCATTCCTGCGCACGCAACGCCCACCCAGAACGGCAATGCCAGCAACGCGTACAGGCCGTAACCGCGTGCGGCCACTTCGGCAATGGCCAACAGCAGGCACAGGCACAGCAGGCACCACGCCGGACGTGGGCGTCGGTCAGTCCAGGTCAGGACGAGTAAAGGTGAGTATGCTGCGGACAATAGCGGCCAACTCCGGATCGTCGGGCATTTCCCTGCTCAGAAACCAGCCGAACAACTCCTGATCCTCGCAGAGCATCAGTTGCCGGTAGCGCTCGCGGTCGATGGCATCGAGCTGGGGGTAGCACTGGTTGACGAAGGGCTCCAGTACCAGGTCAAGCTCGAGCATGCCGCGCCGACTGGCCCAGCGCATGCGATTGTGTTCTTCCGTGTCGAGCATGACAGCCCCCATGCAGTACGCAAACATCAAAAACCGCTATTATAGCGTGTCGCCGTCACGCAAGGCTAAGCCGTGGCCGTTTTCCATCGCACAGGAGGCGCAGAAGGTACCGTGTCAGACAAGCAGAACACCCACAGCAGCGCCGCAGGGCTGTCCCTGACCCGGCTGCAATCGGAAGCACTACTGGAGGTGAGCGGGCCCGATGCCGTGAACTTCCTGCACAATCAGGCCAGTTGCGATGTTCGCCAGCTCAACACCGGCCGGGCGTGCTACGGCAGCTTTTGCAATCCGCAGGGACGCGTGCTGGCCGACTTTATCGCCCTCGCGGTCACGCCCGACACCCTACTGTTGCGACTGCAGCGGGACATTCTTGCGCGCACGCTGGATAGCCTCAGTCGGTTCGCCGTATTTTCCAAAGTCACGCTGCGCGATGCCACGGAGGACTGGGCGCTGTGGGGGCTTCAGGGGGAGAACTGGCAGGCAGCCCTGCGCGAGCACGTCACCGAATTGCCTGAAGATGCTCTGGACTGGACGGCAGCGCCCGGAACCCTGCTGCTGCGACCGACTAGCGACCCGCAGGCGCTTGAACTCTGGGTGCGCGTGGCGGCAGAGGGGGCCCTGTCAGAAGCGCTCATGATGCAAAGCACGTTAGAGCCGGACGAAGATAAGTGGCAAGCCGCGAACCTGCGTCAGGGCATTGCGCGGCTGCAGTCAACCACCAGCGGCGAGTTCCTGCCACAACAGCTGAACTACGACCTCTGCGGACACATCAACTTCCGCAAGGGCTGCTACCCCGGGCAGGAAGTGATCGCGCGCATGCACTACAAGGGCAAGGCCAAGCGTCGCATGCTGCTTATGACTCTCCCCGCCGACGCCGATCTGCAGGCGGGTGCCCCCGTGTACCGGGCCGGCCAGGAGCAGGCAGCGGGTGCCGTGATCAATACGGCACTGGCGAGCAACGAAGAGCGCCTGGTGCTGGTGACAACAACCGCAACAGCCGCCGAAGACGGCCTCTACACGGCCCCCGAAGCCCGCGTCCCGTTGCAGGTGCTGACGCTACCCTATTCGGTACCGTTTGGTTGAGGCGGAAGCTGCCAGTCGACGGGTGGCTGGCCGTGTGCCGCCAACCACGCATTCGCTGCACTGAAATGCCCACAGCCAATAAAGCCGCGATACGCGCTCAGCGGTGAGGGATGTGGGGCCGTGAGCACACAATGACGCTCGCGGTCTATCGCGGCGCCCTTGCGCTGGGCGTAGCTGCCCCACAACATGAATACAACGCCGCTGCGCTCGCGGTCGACCAGCTCCACCACCCGGTCAGTGAACTGCTCCCATCCCTTGCCCTGGTGTGAGGCCGCGCGGCCCGCCGCGACCGTCAATACACTGTTCAGCAGCAGCACGCCCTGATCGGCCCAGCGGGTGAGGCTACCGTGCGCCGGCCGCACGATGCCGAGGTCACGCTCGATCTCCTTGAAGATATTCTGCAGGGATGGCGGTGTGGCAACGCCCGGTCGCACAGAGAAACACAGGCCGTGAGCCTGACCGGAGCCGTGATACGGGTCCTGGCCAAGAATAACGACCCGGGTACGCTCCAGCGGGGTGTGGGCAAAAGCGTTGAAGATTTCGGCGCCGGGGGGAAAGACCTGCACACCGGCCGCTTTCTCCGCACCCAGAAACGCCCTGAGTTCCCGCATATAGGGCTTTTCGAACTCAGGTGCCAGGTGCTTCAGCCAGCTCGCTTCAAGCTGTATCGAAGCAGCCACGGCTCAGTTGCAGGCCGCCATCATCACCACCTGCTCCGGCGGCGTAGCGGCAGGGACATCGACGTGCGGCAAGAGCCGTTTATCCCGGGCGTGCTTGCCTGCATCGGCGTTCTCTATGGGCACCAGGGGAATCGCCCGGTTGGCCACGGTGCGCCGCTCGGCGGCTGCATCGCCGTAGAGCGTGGTGCGCAAGCGGGGATTGCGACCCAGTGCGTGAATCCGCGCCTCCATGACATCCGGTGCCCACTCCTGTCCGTGCGCAGCGCCGGCAGCGCGGGTAATGCTCTCGTTCATCAGCGTGCCGCCAAGGTCGTTGGCGCCGGCATTCAGGCACACGTCCACCCCCGCCTCGCCCATTTTCACCCAGGACGTCTGAATGTTGTCGATGAAGCCGTTCAGTACCAGCCGCGATACCGCATGCATCAGCACCGCCTCGCGGAAGGTAGGACCGCGGCGGGCCTTGCCACGCAGGTACATTGGGGCTTCCATGTGCACAAACGGTAGCGGCACCAGTTCGGTAAACCCTCCCGTACGGGCCTGTACAGCGCGTAGCTGCAACAGGTGCCGCGCCCAGTGCTGCGGTTGCTCTATATGGCCGTACATGATGGTGGCTGTGGTACGAAACCCGAGACTGTGGGCCGTCTCCATCACCTCCAGCCACTGCGCCGTGTTCAGCTTGTCCGGGCAGAGGGTGGCACGCACATCGTCGTCGAGGATTTCCGCCGCAGTGCCCGGTAGAGTACCGAGGCCCGCCGCCTTCAGCTGGCGCAGGTAATCCACCAGGCTCAGGCCCAGAGTCGCCGCCCCCTGCCACACCTCCAGCGGGGAGAATGCATGAATATGCATATCAGGCGTGGCGGCGCGCACCGTGGCCAGAATGTCCAGATACGTCTGGCCGGTGTAGGCGGGGTGAATGCCCCCCTGCATGCACACTTCGGTGGCACCTCGCGCCCACGCCTCGCGGCAGCGCCGGGCGATCTCAGGGGCGCTGATATCATAGGGCCGGCCGCGCAGCTCTTCCGTGTGCTTGCCTTTGGAGAAGGCGCAGAACTGGCATTTGAAATAGCAGACGTTGGTGTAGTTGATGTTGCGGTTGATGACGTAGCTCACGTCATCACCACAGCGCGCGCGGCGCAGGCGATCGGCGGCATCCACCACAAAACGGAACTCCGCGCCCCGCGCCGCAAACAGCCGCACCACATCGGCCTCACCGAGCGGCTCCGCGCGCTCGCAACGTTCCACCACCGCGCGCAGCTCGGATGACACCGCAAAGGCACTCTGCGGCGCCGACAGCAACTCTGCCTCAACCGCTGGCAGCGGCGCCTCTTCACCGGGCACCCAGCCATCGCGCCGCGCAAATCCGCCTGCATCCTGCTGCCTGAGCACCGGGGTTCGCAGCGCCGGGTCCAACCACTGTTCAGGCTGCTGCACATACGCGGGATAGATGGTGAGCCGCTGTTCCAGAAACTTGCCCGCCGCCGCGGTTTCCCGCGCGAGGTGCTCAAGGTGTGGCCAGGGCGCTTCCGGATTGACGTGGTCCGGCGTGACCGGTGAGACGCCACCCCAATCATTGATGCCGGCCGCGAGCAACTGCGGCAACACACCGGGGCTTAAGTTGGGCGGCGCCTGCAGGTTCATGCTGGCGCCGAAAATAATGCGCGCCACCGCCAGCGTCCAGAGCAGGTCTTCAAGGTCGGGCTCTGGCGCACGGGCCATGAGGGTGCCGGGTTTGGCACGGAAATTCTGGACGATCACCTCCTGCAGGTGACCGTGCTGCTCGTGCACGCGGCGCAGCGCAAGCAGGGACTCGATGCGTTCACGGCGCGTTTCACCGATGCCAATCAGAATACCGGAGGTAAAAGGCACGGCAGCCTCACCGGCCAATTGCAGGGTGCGCAGACGTTCCGCGGGTAACTTGTCCGGGGAACCGTAGTGCGGCATCCCCTTCGCACACAGACGCTCGGAAGCGGACTCCAGCATGATGCCCATAGAGGCGCTGACCGGGCGTAGCGCGGCGATTTCCTCTGCGGTCATGCAGCCCGCATTGATATGTGGCAACAGGCCGGTTTCTTCCAGAATGCGCCCGGCCACATGGGCCACGTATTCCAGCGTGGTGGCAAAGCCCATCTCGGCGAGCGCCTCGCGCGCGGCGCGGTAGCGCAGTTCGGGCTTCTCACCCAGGGTCAGTAACGCCTCCTGGCAACCCTGGGCAGCACCCTCCCGGCACAGTGCCAGAACCTCATCCACGCTGAGATAGGGTGAGGCAACCTGCTTTGGTGTCGTCGCGAAGGTGCAGTAATGGCAGACGTCCCGGCACAGCCGCGTGAGCGGCACGAAGACCTTGCGCGAGTAGGTCACCACATGCCCGTGCCCGCGATCGCGCAGCTCACCCGCCAGCGCCACGAGGTCGGCGGTGTCAGTACATTCAGCCAGCGACAGGCAGTCCGCTTCGGAGGGCAGCGCGCCCGTCATAAGCTCAGCGCGCAGGGCCGCAACGCCGACGCGCATCGGGGCACCGCCTTCTGCACTGCTATGGAGACGCGCCGAGGCGTATTGCACCAGCCAGTCGCGGGTGCGTGCACCCAGCTCGGCAGTAGTCGAGGCGCACAGGCGTTCAATATCCACGGGGGTATCAATGTCACGAGCCAGGCCGGCACGCAGCAGCGCCCCCGCCGCTTCCTGCTGAGCGCGTGCCCAGCCCAGGTGCAGCGCGCAGGAGCCGGCACCGAACGCAAACTGCGGCGCTAGCCGGGCCCTGAACAACATCAGGTTGGTGCCGGTACCCGCTTCGTCGCTGCCGACAAGCAGGCCACTGGCAGCTTCCGGGCGCGCCAGTGCCGCATCGAGGTCGGCTGCGCCCAGAAACGGCAGGTCGGCGTGCATGACCATCAACAGGGCATCGGGGTCCTGCAATTCCGAACGCAAGCGCTGACAGGCGGCGGTGAGCACCTGGTTCAGTGCCTGCAGGGGGGAAGAGGCCATTGCGCCGCCTGCCGCGGAGCCAGCGGCGGCCGCCAGCAAGCCGGACTCCGACCACAGTCGCGCCTTGTTCACCGTCACCAGAGTCGCTGCCTCCGGTTCATCGGAGATCACGGTAATCGAAGCCACTGCAGGGTGTGCCACCAGAACAGCAAGCACGTCACCCGCCATCGCCAGCACCAGGTCGCGACGCTGTACCGACGCCAATGTCTCAGCGAGACGGCTCTTCGCCGTGTCCAGACGCTTCAACGGCAGAATCACGTGCACCGGTGTGGTCACAGCAGCTCCAGACAGTCGTTCGCCAGCGCCTGCTTTGCCGCGCGCTCCCGCATGATCGTTGATCTCACCTGTACCTCCATTCCGAGCGCCGTAATATCTGGCGCCAGTGTAGCGTCACTGTGGTCCAGTACAAACGTAGTGACCAGGCCAGGATAGTGCCGCGCGTAATGTTCTGCCACGCCCAGCGCTGTCACCGGCAGACCGAGTTCTGCCAACATCTTTGCCGCAGGCCCCTTCAGTGCCTGACCGGCGACAATAGGCGCCACTGCGACCACCTTGACCGCACACTCTCGCAGGGACTGCCAGAAATTGTCCAGTTGCAGCATGGGGTCGATGCTCACAAAAGGATTGGAAGGACAAATAATCACCCCGGCCAGACTGTCTCCCGTGCAGAGCGTCTTGAGCTCCGGTTGCAGACGGGCCTGATCCACGCCCTGAAAGCGGAAGCCCCTGACCTGCGGGCGACACTGCTCGCGCACAAAGTACGTCTGGAATGCCAGCTCGCCCTCGTCCGTCTGCACCTGGGTTGACACCGGATCGTCGCTCATGGGATAGACGCGCGCCGCCACGCCCAGCCGCCGCGCAAGCTCTGCGGTGACCGCCGACAGGGAAACACCCGCCGACAGTTGGCCGGCTCGCCAGAGGTGCGTTGCCAGGTCGCGATCGCCCAGCCGAAACCAGGTGTCGCCCTCCAGGCCCTCCAGCGCCTGCAGCACGTGCCAGGTCTCTCCCGCAAGTCCCCAGCCCTGGGCTGTGTCACTGCGCCCGGACAGTGTGTAAAGCACAGTGTCGATGTCCGGGCAGATAGTCAGCCCCAGGTGCTGGAAATCGTCGCCAGTATTGCAGGCGATGTGCAATTGCCCGGGAGGCAGGCAGTCGCTCAGGCCGAGGCACAGTTTCGCGCCGCCCACACCGCCGGAGAGCGCCAACACCTGCCCTGCCGGCGGCGTCACCGGAACATGTCCTGTTCGCGGGGTCGCAACAGTGCGCGGGCATCACCCGTCGCAGGGCGCAACCGCGCACCGCGGGCCAGCACAACGGGCAGGCCCTCGGCTGCCTGCCCCTGTACAAGAGAAGCCGCGGCGGCCAACTCATCGGCCACGGCGGGCTCCGTCACTTCCAGACGGTTACCAAAACGATCGCAATCACCTATCTGGTTGAACAGCGGGTCGAGCCCCGCACAACCCAGCGCCAGGCCCACAGTCCCCACCCGCCAGGCCCTGCCCGAACTGTCGTTGATAATGATCTGCGGCGCGATGCCGCAGCGAGCACCAAGGACCTCACGCAACCGCGCCGCGGACGCATTGCAGTCCTGCGGCAGCAGCAGCACGCGCGGATCTTCGGCGTCATTCTGTATATTGGAGCGGTCGATGCCGGCGTTGGCGTGCACATAGCCCTCACGGTGCTCGACGATAATCACCCCTTTGCGCACCCGCAATACCTCGCGGGACTCGCCCAGGATGAGCTCTACCAGGCGGGGATCCTTGTCCGCCTGGCGCGCAAGCTCGCGCGCGCGCTCGCCAGGCTCAACCTCGGCCAGGCGGCGGTAGCGGTTTTCGGCCTTGGAAACGATTTTCTGCGCCAGCACCAGCACGTCACCGGCCTGCAGTTGCAAGCCGTTGTGCTCCAGGCTGGCGTGAATCAGTGTGGCAAGGTCATCCCCCGGCGCGACTTCGGGAAAGTCCTCCAGGGGAATCAGTTCAAGCCGTGCACTCATCCATGGCTGTCCAGGCCGGAAATCCGAATACCGGCATGGCAGCTATATTGCTTGTTGATGGTGATCAATACCGAGGTCAGCGCCTCAGCCGCAGCGGCGTTGGCGATCATGCCGGCGTGGAAACCACGCAGGCCGGCCGCTTCCACCAGCGTGATCACGGCGGCGCGGGCTTCTTTCTTGTTGCCACACACCAGCACATCGCAGTCCACGGCACCTTCATCCTGCAAATGCGCGGCGGCGACGTTCTGGAACGCCGACACAACATCCACAGTCTCACCCAGCAGGTCCTGGGCAATCTGTCCGGCACTGCCCTCCGGTGGCAACTGCACGCGAGCAACGCGCGGCGGCACCAGGGGCACGGTGACATCGATCAGGATCTTGCCCTGCAGCGCCGGCGCAACCAGCTCCAGCGTGCTCTTCTGGTGGCTGAAAGGAACTGTGATCGCGACGATGTCGGCGGCCTCTGCTGCCGCCAGGTTCTCCATCGACTCCACTGCGACGGACACACCCCGCGCCGCCATGACCTCGCGCAGATCGCCGGCGGCCTGTTCGGCTTTCTCTTCTGTCCGCGAGCCGATAATGACCCGATAGCCTGCCTGCGCCCAGCGCCGTGCCAAACCCGTACCCAGATCGCCTGTGCCGCCCAGAATGGCGAGTACCGGCAGAGATTCTGTTGTCATAACTATCTACGTCCTGATTGCTTCGTGGAGAGGCAGGCAGTTCAGCAAAGTCTACCGACGGCGCCTCTGTTTGCCTGAAAATGGCCGCTTACCCATCGCGGTTTCCCGTTTTTCTGTGACCGGGTTAGGATGCGCGAGGCCGAGGCATCTTAGGCAATTCACACGCCGATCACAAGTTGCCCGCTACGCACAACAAGGAGTAGTGAACTATGCAGAACCCCCTGGATTTCAACGGTCGTGTCGTGCTGGTGACAGGCGGCGGCAAAGGCGTTGGCCGCGGCATCAGCGAGCGCTTTATGGCCGCCGGCGCGGAGGTTGCCATCTGTGGCCGTAATCCACCGGAGCAACTGCCCGCGGCGGGCGGGCGCGAGGCCTTTTTCGTCGCCTGTGATGTACGCAAATACGAACAGCTGGAAGCGATGGTCGATGCGGTGGTGGCCCGCTTCGGGCGCCTGGACGTGCTGGTGAACAACGCCGGTGGCGCACCCGAAGCAGAGGCGGCCACGGTTTCACCCCGTTTTCACGAATCCATCATTGCGCTGAACCTGACGTCGGCGCTGCACGCCGCGCAGCTGGCAAACCGGGTCATGCAGGCGCAGCCATCGGGCGGTAGTATCATCAATATCGCCAGCGTCAGCACCATCCGACCCTCGCCGGGCACCGCAGCCTACGGTGCCGCCAAGGCTGGCCTGGTCAATCTGGGCCAATCGCTGGCGGTGGAGTGGGGACCGTTGGTGCGGATCAATGCCATCATCGCCGGATTGGTTGAAACCGAGCAGGCACACCTGCACTACGGGGATGCCGACGGTGTGGCCGCGGTGGGCCGCACCATACCTCTGGGCCGGATGGCGGTGCCCGAGGACATCGGCGATACCTGTCTGTTCCTGGCCTCGCCGCTGGCGTCATACATCAGCGGCACCAGCATTGCGGTGCATGGCGGCGGAGAAAAGCCGGCCTTCCTGCAGGCAGCCAATACAACCAGCGCCTCATGAAGACGCCGCGTAGCCTGACCGTACTCCTGACCGCCTTTACCCTGGCGACAGGCTGCCATGCTGCAAGCGAGAGCGCCCCCACCGGTGTGGCCTCGGCTGACACCGGCGCAGCTATCCAGGGCTGGCCCCACTATGGCGGCAAGGACGCCGGACAGCACGCGGAACTCACCGACATTACCCCGCAGAACGTCAACCAGCTGGAACTAGCCTGGAGCCATCATTCTGGCGACTTCAGTGATGGCAGCGGTGAATGGGGCCTGAGCTCACTACAAGTGACACCCCTGGTTGACGGCGACACACTCTACTACTGCACCCCATTCGGGCGTGTGTTTGCCCTGAACGCCGAAACCGGTGAAGAGCGCTGGGTGTTTGATCCCGAGGTGGAAAACCGCCGCAGCGGCATGTACCCGGTGGTGTGCCGCGGCGTGGCCCTGTGGCGTGCCGCGGAGCCTGACGAGGCGGCCGCGAGCTGTGGCGTGCGCATCCTCTATGGCACGCGCGATGCCGAGTTGATTGCGCTGGATGCGCGCAGCGGTGAGCCCTGTGCAGATTTTGGCAACGCAGGACGTGTTTCCCTGAAAGAAGATATCAGCGGTGCCGAACCGCTGGTGTACTACCCGACCTCGCCGCCCTGGATCCAGAATGACCTGGCGGTGATTGGCGCGCTGGTTCCGGACAACGAGCGCAAGGATGTTCCCTCCGGTGTCGTGCGCGCGTTCGATGCGCGTACGGGGCAGTTGGCGTGGGCCTGGGAACCGGTCACCGCTGACTACCGCGAGCGGCATCGCGACAGCCTCGGTCGCGCGCGCTACCACCAGGGCAGCCCCAATGTCTGGGCGCCCATCGCCGGCGACCCTGAACGCGGCCTGATCTATGTGCCCACCGGCAACCCGGCTCCGGACCTGTTTGGCGGGGAACGCGATGGCATAGATGCCTACGGCTCTTCCGTCGTCGCGCTGGATGCCGACAGTGGTGAAGTGCGCTGGCACTTCCAGACCGTACACCACGACGTGTGGGACTATGATGTGGCATCACAGCCAACCCTGTTCCGTATTCCCGGGGTCGGAGGTGGACGCGCCGGGCTGGCACAGGCCACCAAGATGGGGCACGTGTTCCTGCTCGACCGACAAACTGGCGAGCCGCTGTATCCGGTGGAGGAACGTGCCGTACCGCAGGGCGGGGTGCCGGGTGAGACCCTCTCCCCCACTCAGCCGTTTCCCACACATCCCGGCCCGCTGCACCAACCCGCGAAACTGGGGCCCGAGCACATGGACGGACTGGTATGGCTGGACAAGCTTGCCTGCCAGAAGGAGCTCGCACGCTACCGCTCGGACGGTGTGTTCACGCCCCCCAGTCTTGAGGGCAGTGTGCTCTATCCCAGCACCACCGGCGGCATCAATTGGGGAGGCGTCAGCATTGATCCCGAGCGCGGCCTGCTGATCGCCAACCAGATGCATCTGGCCACGGTAGTGCAACTGCTTCCCCGCGCGGAATACGATGCGCTCAACCCGGAGGCAGGGTATCCCCTGGAACACTATGCGATGCAGGGTAGCCCCTATGGCGTGCGCCGTTTCCCGCTGTTCTCGCCCCTGGGTGCCCCCTGCAATCCACGCCCGTGGGGCAGCCTGACGGCAGTGGATCTACGCTCGGGTGAGGTCGCCTGGACGCGGCCACTGGGCAGCACGCGCGGCCAGGCGCCGTGGCCTTTCTGGTTCGAGGCGGGCTCCCCCAACGCCGGCGGGCCGCTGACGACGGCGTCGGGGGTCATCTTCATCGCCGCTACCACGGACTCGTACCTGCGCGCTTTCTCCAGCGAGACTGGCGAGCAGCTGTGGCAATACGACCTGCCCTATACCGGGAACGCGACGCCTCTCAGCTACCGGGCCACAGTGGGCGGGCGGCAATTCGTCGTGCTGGCGGCCGGCGGCCACGGCTGGTCGACAGCGGGGGATGCCATCATGGCCTTCGCGCTGCCGGAAGAAGCGCCCACCACACCCTAGCAACGGGCCTCGGCAGACCACACCAGTGCTTGTCGCTGTGGGCTGTGCAGGTATACTGCGCCCAAAAGGTCGCCGTGCGGCGGGAGTTTCCCCATCCGAATGAGAGCTGACATGCCACCTGCCAACCTGAACGCAATGCGCGCAACACGGTTGCAGAGTTATACGCGGCACGATGGTCAACAATGGCCGTTGGCCGCGCCAGAGAGGTTCGCTTGAACGCGTTTGACACCTACCGCCAGATCAGTGAACGCGAACTGGAGCGCCGCTTTGCGCGTTTTCTGGAGGAGCTCACGGAGAACCTCCTGCGCTCTTCGCCCTCACCGCACCAGGGCCAGATCTCACGCACCCAGGTCACCGATGCCATCGGCATTCTGCAAATCCACCAGCGCGGCATGCTGGCCAGCTTCCTCGGGCACTACCACAGCTTCCACGACAACCTGACCCCGCCCGCCGCCGAGCTGCATCACTGGTGGGATGTCATGGATGAAAGCGGAACGATGGACCTGGTGGACCTGCATACCTTCGAGAACTATCTCGCAGTCGACCGCCTCGCCCACGTTGGCGAGGACCTGCACCGCATTGGCATGGAAGCCCTGCAAATCCGTGTGGCAGAGCTGGTGCAGACCGACCCGCTGAAACTGCGCCTGCCCGAGCACGTGGCTCAGCTGGCACGATCACTGCAACTGGTACTCGAAGAATACCGGGTACCGCAACAGCTGACCCAGCGCATTTATGACCTGTTTGCCCGGCACTTCGTGCGCAACCTCGACAGCCTGTACCGGCACTTGAACGACATTCTTGAACAGGCGGGAATCCGGCCGGACCTCGAGGGTGAGATCCTGGCCAACGGTTCGCTGCTGCGCAAGGCGGATGAGCGTCCGGATCGTACACACCGGCGCCGGCAGGACGCGGGGATGGGAGGCAGCAGCGCAAACGGGGGTGACGGTGCGGAGAGTCGCCCGCAGCAGCTGTACTCATCGGTCATCAACGCACTGAATTTCAAGCGTGAAGTGGAACAGCAACCGCAACCAGCGGGCGCGGTGCTCGATACCCAGAAGTTGATCAACGCCCTCGCCCAGTTGCAGCAGATCGGCAAGTCACCGCAGGCCGCGGCGGGTGAAACCGCCGTTGCGGACTTTTTGCTGGGCCAGACACCGGGATTGAAAGGTGATGCGGCGCTGAGCGCGGAAAACCGCAATCAGCTCGAGATGATCGACAGCCTGTTCGAGACCATTCGATCGCAACTCGATGTCAGCAGCGAACTGCAGCCTGTGCTCAGCGACCTGCAATTGCCGTTGGCGCGGCTGGCGCTCACCGAGCCGCAGTTTTTCCTGCAGCCAGACCATCCGGCACGCACGCTGGTAGATAAACTGGCCGCGCTGGGCAGCTCCGCCAATTTCCCCAACCGCTTGCTGGAGAGCCGCGTTGCCGAAATTGTAGCGGCCATCGTCCGCGACTATGACGGTGATTCCGCCGTATTCGCCGCAGCACTGGAGCATGTGGAGCGGCTGTCCAGGCAGCAGTCGCAAGCCCACGCGCGCAATATCGAGCGGGTGGTCAAGACCCAGGAAGGCAAGGAAAAGCTGCGCGGCGCACGCGACGCAGTGGAAAATGTGGTGCGCGAGTGCCTACCCCCGGGGCAGATTCCCCGCATTCTGCAGGAACTGATTGACCGCGGCTGGCGCGACCTCATGGTACTGACCCATGTCAAACAGGGCGTGGGGAGCGATGATTGGGAGGAGCAGAGACGCACGCTGCAGCTGCTGACCACCTGGTTGCTCGAGCAGCAGCGCGGCGAGGTCAGTGAAGACCAGAGCGTTGAAAGAAGCCTTGAAGCCGAGCCCTTCATCGACCTGATGGAACAGCAGATCAGCGGCGCCCTGCCCGGTAACGTCTCTATTCAGGCCGTGTTCGATGAGCTGCGCGGCGTACTTGCCGGCGACATAGCCGTGGACATGCTGCAGCGCGACAGCGAAGCGGACGGGGATACGGACGGCGAGACACAACCCACGCGCGAGGAACGCCTGGCAAAAACGCGACGGCTGCGCCGCTGGGTGCAGCGCGTCGATACCCTGGGCAAGGGCATGTGGCTGAACTACCGCGACAAGGCCGGGGTCAAGCATCGCATTCAACTGGCCTGGATCAGCGACGACCGGGAGCGCTTCCTGTTCGTAAACGACCGTGGCCAGAAAGTCGCGGAGTTCAACCAGGTACAGCTCGCGCGCCAGCTTAGCCGTGGTGCGCAGCCCCCGGCGCCTGCCGATCGTCTTTCGGTTGTCGACCAGAGCATGTACAACACGCTGGAGGACGTGCAGCGCACGCTGAGCTTCGCTCGCAACCACGACCCCCTTACCCGCCTGATCAACCGCGACATCTTCATCGACCAGGTCGGACGTGCGCTGCGCCACGCACACACCCACCACTCGCAACACGCCATATTGCTGCTCAACATCGACCGCTTCGGTCTGGTCAACGACATCTACGACCGCATCAGCGGCGACCAGGTGCTGCTTGAATTCTCCCGGCTGCTGGCACAGCTGCACGGGCGCAAAACGTCTTCCGCGCGCCTGGAGGAAGACACCTTTGCCATACTGCTGGTGGATGGCAATATCGAGAAGGCGCAGGCACTCGCGGAGCAGGTACGCAGCGATATCGCCGATGGCACCGTGGACATCGACGGCGAAAAGGTCAGTTTCACTGTATCGGTGGGTATTGCGCCTATTCAGGACTACAGCCCGGACGTCGACTCGGTCATGGCCAACGCGCAGGCAGCGGTCACCCAGGCCAAACAGCTCGGTCGCAACCGCGTGCATCTGTACGAGGCCAGCGAAGAAACCGTGCGCACCCTGCGCAGTGAACAACGCCGCTCACGCAAGGCACTGGAGGACGAGCTTTCCAGCGAGCGCTTCATGCTGCGAGCGCAGCCTATCGTCAAGACCGCCATGACCGGCGAAAGCTCCACAACGCGTCACTATGAACTGCTGCTGGCCATGCGTGACAAGAGCGGCAAACTGAGTTCTCCCCAGAGCTTCATTACGTCCGCTGAGCGTCACGGCATCATGACGCTGGTAGACCGCTGGGTGGTGCGCGAGGCCTTCATGTGGATCAACTCCCTGATGGATGCACAGAAAGTGGTACCCAGTGTGGCGATCAACCTGTCTGGCGCCAGCGTCACCGATGACGCATTCCTCGACTTCCTGTTCGAGCAGATCTCCGAGTTCGGCGTGGGCACCAACCGGCTGTGCTTCGAAATCACCGAAACCGGCACCATCTCCAACCTGGTCAAGGCGGCAGATTTCGTACGCGCTTTCCGCAACATTGGCTGCAAGTTCTCGATCGACGACTTCGGCACCGGCCTCGCCAGCCACAACTACCTGCGCGAACTGCCGGTGGACTACGTCAAGATCGACGGCAGCTTCATCACCGGCATCGACCAGGACAGCAACGACTACGCCATGGCGCGCTCGATCAATGACCTCGCCCACTTCCTGGGCCAGGAAACGATTGCAGAATCGGTGGAGAACGAGGCGATCATCCACAAACTCCAGGAGATTGGCGTTGACTACCTGCAGGGCTGGGGCATCGGCCGACCCAAACCGCTCGCAGAGGTCACCCTGGATTTGTCGAGTATCGAAAAGTGAATGAGCGGAGTGATCCGCTCGATGTCGCTACGGTAGGCACAGTGCCGGCAGCCTACGATGCGCTGGTAGCCACGCTCTATCGCGGGCCGCTGGAAAATCCGCCCTGGTCATCGGCTCTGCCCCTGCTGCGCGAACTGATCGATTGCCAGGTCGTGTCGCTGGTGTTGCGTCCTCCGGCAGAAGATGACCGCGGCGTGATTCTCAACAGCGTGCGGCCAGCAGCAGATCTGCGGGCGGCAAAAGCCCTGTCGGACCCCGCTGACTGGGAGGTCACGGCCTATCGCGAACAGTTCTTTGCGCTGGACCCCTTTGTTAACCTGCCCCCGGACCGGGTGGTGGCACTTGAGGACATTCTCAGCGATGCGGAACTGGTCGCCTCGGAGTACTACGAGCACTACCTGAAATCTGCCGGCCTGTTCCGCATACTCGGCCTGGACACCGTTGAGCCCGGTGGCATGCTCGCCCGTCTGCGCTTCTCGCGCCGCCACGAGGAAGCGTCGTTCAGTGCCGATGAGCGCGCGGTTCTGGCCCGTATTGCCCCTCACCTGCGCCTCTCCATCCAGCTTTACGCTACGCTCGGGCGCACCGCCTCAGAGCGCAACCTGTATGCCGGCGCCGTCGAGCAGCTGGCGGTGGCCACTATCATCCTGGATGAACAGGGGCGCGTACTGAGCACCAACACTATCGCGCGGGCGCTGCTGGAGGATGACAACGGGCTCAGCATACGCGGACAACATCTGGTCGTTGAGCATCGGGACAAGAACCGCGAGCTGCAAACCGCGCTGGAGACCATTATCAAGGCGCTGCATCGCGGCGAGGCCTCGGTGATTCGCGCGCTGCGGGTGCCGCGTGGTGGCGAACGGGCACAGCTGGGCCTGGTACTGCGCCCGGTGCCGGTTTCCGAGTGGGGTGAGGGCCAGTCCAGCCCCTGTGTCGCCGTTTTCATTTCCGACCCGGACCTCAACGAACCCAGCTCCCAGGGCACCCTGGGGCAACTGTTCGACCTCACGCCGGCCGAGGCCAACCTCGCCATTCTCCTGTCTCGCGGGCTCAGTCTCGCCGAGGTATCGGAGGCACAGAACATCTCCCAGCACACTGCACGCGCCCAGCTCAAGTCCATCTTCGCCAAAACCGGCGTCTCGAGGCAGGCTGAGCTGGTGCGGCTGGTGCTCAAAAGCGTGGCATCACTGGGCTAGTAACCGCTCAACTGCGCCTCACCACAGAGGTTCAGTAGCCCTCGCAAATGCACTATACTGCCCGTCACGAATCAGGGGAGTTCCGCATGTCCATGCGCCTGCAAGATGTCAGTGAACCCGCGCCGTTGCGCTCATGTACCCACGAGTACAAGGTCAATTGCGAAACCTGCCGCCTGAGCCGCATCTGCCTGCCGCTGGCCATCAACCACCAGGACCTCGAACAGCTGGAAAACATCATCCAGCGCAGCAAGCCCTTGCAGAAAAACGAGCTGCTCTACCACGAGGGCACGCCGTTCCAGTCCATCTATGCCGTGCGCTCCGGCGCCGTGAAAGGCTACCGCACCACAAGCGATGGTCGCGAACAGGTTACCGGCTTCTATTTTCCGGGTGAAATCTTCGGCATGGACGGCATCAGCAACAGCAGTCACGCCTCCTCGGCTCGGGCACTCGAAACGTCCGCTATCTGCGCCATACCCTTTGATTCACTGGAGCGCCTGAGCGCCTCCATGCCCAGCCTGCAGCGTCACCTGTTTCAGCTCATGAGCCGGGAGATCACCGATGATCAACTGCTCATCACGCTGCTCAGCAAAAATTCCGCCGACGAGCGCGTTGCCACGCTGCTGCTCAGCATCGCCAACCGCAACGCACGGCGCAACCTGAGCGCGAGCCAGTTCCGCCTGCCCATGTCGCGCGTGGATATCGGCAATTATCTCGGCCTGACCGTGGAAACGATCAGTCGGGTGTTCAGCCGGATGCAAAAAACCGGCGTACTGCGCGTGGACAACAAGGAAATCGAGATTCTGGATCAGGAAGCTCTGCAACAGGCCGCCAATCTCGTGGCCTGATACACCCCGGTAGCCTCAGTCCACCGCTTCTTGATCTGTATCATGGCCGTGTAACCGCGGCCCGGTAAACTTCGCTTGTGCCCGGCACCAGTTAATCTTTGGGGAGAACAACAACACATGATCCAGCACACGATCGGTCTATTGACCAAACCCGGCGCCCAGTGGCGCAGTATTGCCAGCCTGCCGTCGAGCAGCCTGAACATTCTGGTGCTGTACCCTTGGGTGCTCGCGCTGATTCCGGCCGTCGCCTGGTATTTCGGCACCACCGACGTTGGCTGGACCGTCGGCAACGGCCCGGCCATACGGCTGACCTACGACAGCGCCCTGCAGCTGAGCATCCTGTTCTACTTCGCGATGGTCGGTTGCGTGACCTCGGTGGGTTACTTCATCCACTGGATGGCGGGCACCTACGGCGCCGAGACATCCTTCGCCAAGGGCATTGTCATCGCCGGCCTGACCGTCACACCGATGTTCGTGTTTGGCGTTGCCGGTTTCTACCCGCTGCTCTGGGTCGACCTGCTGATCGGCGTGGTGGCAGTGAGCTGGTCGGTGTACCTGCTGTACCTGGGTATCCCGATCATGATGAATATTCCGGAGGAGCGGGGTTTCCTGTTCTCTACCGCCGTGGTCGGCGTCGGCCTGGTTATTCTGGTGTCCCTGCTGGTCGCCACGGTGTTCCTCTGGGATCTCGGCGCCGGGCCAGCATTTACGGATGTGTAAAGGCATCTATCGAGCGGGCGATCTGCCTGACATTACTGACAGTGGAAACAAGACATGAGTGAACTCAACGCTGCACTGGAGCACTCGACCTACAACTACAAGGTCGTTCGCCAGTTTGCCATCATGACGGTCGTGTGGGGTATCGTGGGGATGCTGGTTGGCGTCCTTATCGCCGCCCAGCTCGCCTTCCCTATTCTCAATTTCGACCTGCCCTGGACCAGCTTCGGGCGCCTGCGTCCGCTGCACACCAACGCGGTGATTTTCGCGTTCGGGGGCAGCGCGCTGTTTGCGACCTCGTACTATGTGGTGCAGCGCACCACTCAGGTGCGGCTGATTTCCGACAAGCTGGCGGCCTTCACCTTCTGGGGCTGGCAGGCGGTGATCGTGCTGGCGGCCGTCACCCTGCCCCTGGGCATGACCTCCTCCAAGGAATACGCCGAGCTCGAGTGGCCCATCGATCTGCTGATTGCGGTGGTCTGGGTGAGCTATGCCATCGTGTTCTTCGGCACCATCGCCAAACGCAAGGTGAGCCACATCTACGTTGCCAACTGGTTTTTCGGCGGGTTCATTCTCACGGTCGCCGTGCTTCACATCATCAACAGTGCGGCCATTCCGGTGGGCCTGACCAAGTCCTACTCGGCCTACTCCGGCACCGTGGACGCCATGGTGCAATGGTGGTACGGCCACAACGCGGTCGGGTTTTTCCTCACCGCCGGCTTCCTTGGCATGATGTACTACTTCGTGCCCAAGCAGGCCGAACGCCCCGTTTACTCCTACCGCCTCAGCATCGTGCACTTCTGGGCCCTGGTGGCCGTGTACATCTGGGCCGGCCCGCACCACCTGCACTACACCGCCCTGCCCGACTGGGCACAGAGCCTCGGCATGGTCATGTCCATCATCTTGCTCGCACCTTCCTGGGGCGGCATGATCAACGGCATGATGACCCTGTCCGGCGCCTGGCACAAACTGCGCACCGACCCCATCCTGCGCTTCATGGTGGTCAGCCTGTCTTTCTACGGTATGTCCACGTTTGAAGGTCCGATGATGTCGATCAAGACGGTCAACGCGCTTTCTCACTACACGGACTGGACCATCGGCCACGTACACTCCGGTGCCCTGGGCTGGGTTGCCATGATCTCTATTGGCTGTATCTACCACCTGATTCCGGTCCTGTTCGGCAAAGAGCGCATGTACAGCACGGCGCTGATCAACACCCACTTCTGGATGTCGACCATCGGCACGGTGCTGTACATCGCGTCCATGTGGGTGAATGGCATTCTGCAGGGCCTGATGTGGCGCGCCTACAACGATGACGGCACGCTCACCTACACCTTCGTCGAGTCGGTCGCTGCCAGCTACCCCGGGTACCTTGTTCGCCTCGCGGGTGGTGCCATCTTCTTCGGCGGTATGCTGATCATGGCCTACAACGTCTACATGACCACGCGCAAGGATGTCGCCGCACAGCCCCTGCCCGCTGGTGCCGCACAGGGGAGTCACGCATGAAGCACGAAGTCGTAGAGAAGAACGTCGGCCTGATGATGATCCTGATCATCGTGGCCATCAGCTTCGGCACCCTGGTCGAGCTGGTACCGTTGATGTTCATCAAGCAGACCAATGAGCCCATCGCCGGCCTCAAGCCACTGCCGGCCCTGGAGCTTGAGGGGCGCGACATCTACATTCGCGAAGGCTGCAACAACTGCCACTCGCAAATGATTCGCCCGCTGCGTGCGGAAACGGAGCGCTACGGACACTATTCTGTCGCCGGTGAATTCGTGTACGACCACCCGTTCCTCTGGGGTTCCAAGCGCACCGGCCCGGACCTGGCCCGTGTCGGCCAGCGCTACAGCGACGACTGGCACCGCGCGCACTTCTATAACCCGCGCGACGTGGTTCCGGAGTCCAACATGCCCGCCTACCCCTGGCTGTTCGAACGTGAAGTCGATGGTGCGGTTACCGGCAGGAAAATGAGCGCCCTGCGAACCGTGGGCGTGCCCTACACCGATGAAGACATCGCCGGTGCGGAGGCCGCGGTTGCGGGCAAGCTGGAGATCGACGCGCTGATTGCCTATGTGCAACAGCTCGGCACCCTGCTGCAGACGAGGCGCTAGAGATTATGGATATCAACGACCTTCGAGGTCTTAGCACTGCCTTGCTGCTGTTCGCTTTCGTCGGCCTGTGTATCTGGGCCTGGAGCAGCAAGCGCAAGAAATCTTTTGACGAGGCCGCCAACCTGCCCTTCGCAGATGAGGAACTGAGTCAACGTAGCACGCAGGAGGAAGAAAGGAATGGCTAGTTTCTGGCATTGGTGGATCATCATCCTGACCACCGTCACCATCGTCGGCATTACCTGGATCCTGCTTGCCAACCGCAAGCGCGGCGAAGGTACTACGGAACAAACCACGGGGCACGCCCACGATGGCATTGAGGAGTACGACAACCCGCTCCCCGCCTGGTGGTTCTACATGTTCGTCATTACCATCGTCTGGGCTATCGGTTATCTGATCGTCTATCCGGGCATGGGTAATTACCCCGGGTTGATCGGCTGGACCCAACTGGAACAGCACCGCGAGGAAGTCGCCGCGGCAGACGAGCGCTACAGCGAGATGCGCAGCCGTTACCTGGCTATGTCCGTCGAGGAAATCGCCGAAGACCCGGCCGTGGTAAAAATGGGCATGCGCCTGTTCGGCAACAACTGTGCCCAGTGTCATGGTGCGGATGGCAAGGGTCGCTACGGCTTCCCCAACCTGACAGACAACGACTGGTTGTGGGGCGGGTCGCCCGATGCCATCAAGACGACGCTGTTGCAGGGCCGTCGCGCAGCCATGCCGGCCTGGGCCAGCGTACTCGGTGATGAGGGCATTGCCGCGGCCACCGAATACGTGGTGTCACTGAACGGGCGCACCGCCGACCCCGAGCTGGTCGCGACGGGCGAAAAGCACTACCAGATGTACTGTGCCGCCTGTCACGGACCTGAAGCCAAGGGCAACGCTGTGTTCGGCGCACCCAACCTCACCAACGGTATCTGGCTGTACGGCGGCAAACGCGAGCAGATCGCCCACAGCCTGCGCGCGGGCCGGAACGGTGTCATGCCAGCCTTCGGCGACAGCCTCACCGAGGACAAAATTCACATCCTCACAGCCTACGTGTACAGCCTCAGTAATTGATCGGCCCCGCCGGCCTTCCGCCCGGAAGGCCGGCATCACGACGCCCAGCGTCCCCTATCCTCGGTAATCAAGCATGAGCGACAAACACCTTATCGATGTACAGGAAGTCGCGCCGGCAGAAGTCAGCGAGATCGACCTCTACCAGCGTCGTGAGAAAATCTACACACGCAAGATCGAGGGCTTTTTCCAGCGTATCCGCCTGTATACCGGCTGGCCGCTGCTGATTGGCTACTTTCTCCTTCCCTGGCTGTCCTGGGATGGCCGTCAGGCCGTATGGTTTGACCTGCCCGAACGCAAGTTTCATATTCTCGGCCTGGTGTTCTGGCCACAGGACTTCCCCCTCCTCGCCTTCCTGCTGATCATTGCGGCCTTCGGCCTGTTCGCGGTCACTGTTTTCGCTGGCCGCGTGTGGTGCGGTTACACCTGCCCGCAAACCGTCTGGACCAGTATCTTCATGTGGATCGAGCAGCGGTTCGAGGGCAGCCGCAACCAGCGCATGCGCCTCGACAAGGCACCCTGGTCGATGGAAAAGCTGGGGCGTAAAGTACTCAAGCACGGCGGTTGGCTGTTTATTGCATTCCTCACCGGCATGACATTTGTTGGCTACTTTTACCCCATCCGTGAGCTGCTGCCGGATTTGCTGACCCTGTCAGCCGGCCAGTGGGGCGTGCTGTGGACGATCTTCTTCACCTGCGCCACGTACATCAACGCTGGCTGGATGCGCGAGCAGGTCTGCAAATACATGTGCCCCTATGCGCGCTTCCAATCCGTGATGTTCGATCAGGACACCCTGATAGTGTCCTACGATCCCGTCCGCGGTGAACCGCGCGGCTCACGCAAGCGCGATGCCGACCACCGGGCGCAGGGGCTGGGTGACTGCATCGACTGCAACCTGTGTGTACAGGTCTGCCCGACCGGGATTGATATTCGCGATGGCCTGCAATATGAATGCATTGGCTGTGCGCTGTGCATCGATGCCTGTAACTCCGTGATGGACAAGATGTCCTATCCCAGGGGACTGATCAGCTACACCAGCGAACACCAGCTGCAGGGCGGCAAAACGCACTGGTTACGTCCGCGCATGATCGGCTACGTGCTGGTGTTGTCGATGATGGTCGGCCTGTTCAGCTACCGCGTAATCAGCCGAGTACCACTCGAAATGACGGTTATTCGCGATCGCAACGAGCTGTATGTGACCACCATGGACGGCGATATAGAGAACATCTACACACTGAGCCTGGTCAACATGGAGCAGTCCATGCACGAATTCGAAATTGTCATCAGCGGCATCGACGGCGCGGAAATCATCGGTGATACCCTGCACACGCTGGACGGCGGCGAAGTGCGCAGCATCAGCCTGCGGGTACGCATAGCACCCGAGTTACTGCAGCGCCCGAGCACGGAAATCGAATTCACAGCGCGCGCCACGGATCGTGAATCGCTGCAAATCAGCTCCGAATCGCGCTTCATGAGGCCGTTATGAACAGACCGCGGCTGGCCGATGACGACATCCACCCCTGGTATCGCCAGTTCTGGCCCTGGTTCCTGATTGCCTTACCCGCCAGCGTGGTAGTGATCAGCATGCACCTGATCTACACCGCCTACAATCACGCCGACGACCTGGTGGTGGATGAGTACTACAAGGTCGGCCTGGCCATCAACCAGCAGTTGGATCGGCAGGAGAAGGCCCGTGCGCTGGGCATTGCAGCGCGCCTGATGCTGACGCCGGGGCAAGTGACTGTGCACATGTCCGAGGGTGCGATTACGGATACATCCCTGGAGCTGGTGCTGTCCCACCCGATTGAATCGGACCGGGACTTCACGGTCAACCTGCAGCGGGTTGGTCCGGGCGTGTACAACAGTGCCCTGCCAACCCCGGTTGCCGAACGCTGGCACTGGATTCTGCGCGATGGCGCAGAGGGCGCCTGGCGCCTTGATGGCGTGATAGGCGCCGCAGATCTCCTGCAGCAGGGCGTACAGGATACGCCGTGAACCTGTGATGACGGGCGCACAACCCTGCTTCCACTGCGGCGAACCGGTACCGCCGGGCAGCCACTTCGAGGTGGACATAGACGGGATCAGCCAACCCATGTGTTGCCCGGGATGCCGCGCCGTTGCGAGCCTCATCGCCGACAGTGGCATGGGCAGCTTCTACCGACAGCGCACCGCCTACAGCGAGAAACCAGCGAACGACGCGCCGCTGGCGACACCGGACGAGTACCTCCTGTATGACGACCCCACCCTGCGCGCGCAATATTGCCGACGCGAAAGCGCGGCAAGCGAACACGCAAGCCTGCTGCTGGGCGGGGTCACCTGTGCTGCCTGCACCTGGCTTATTGAACAGACACTGCTGCGTGAGACCGGTGTGCAGGACGCCCAGGTCAACCTGCAACAACAGCGCCTGAGCGTGCGCTACGACCCGCAGCAACTGCAGCCAAGCCGTGTATTTGCCCTGCTGGAGTCCCTCGGCTACAGCGCGCGCCCCTTCCAGGCTAGTGCCCAACGCGAACAACTGGAACAGGACTACCGCACCGACCTGCGCCGGGTGGCGGTCGCCGGCATCGGCATGATGCAGGTAGGCATGTTCGGCATCGCCCTGCATGCGGGTGACCTGCAGGGCATTGCCACGGAGCACCAGATCCTGCTGCGCACGGTGAGCCTGCTGGTTGCCAGCTTTGTAGTTGGCTATTCCGCCAAGCCGTTCTTCGTGACCGCCTGGCGACACCTGCGCCAGGGCGCTTTGGTCATGGACCTGCCCGTTGCCCTGGCGATCGGGTTGGCCTTCATCGCCAGCGTCTGGGCAACCGTAACCGGTTCCGGCGAGGTCTATTTCGATTCCGTGGTGATGTTCACGTTTTTTCTGCTTCTGGGGCGCTTTTTCGAAAAACGGGTGCGACGCCGTCATGCCATTGCCTGTCGCGACGCCGAGAGTCATCTCCCGCTTGCCGTGCTCGTACAACAGACAGATGGGCACTGGCGGCGCCAGTCCCGACGCCAGGTCGAGCCCGGCGACACAGTGCGGGTACGCGCAGGCGAAGTCATCGCCGTGGACGGCACAGTTGCCACCGGCAGCAGCGCGGTCCGTGAGGACACCTTCAACGGCGAGCATGTACCGCGCACCGTGGCGCCGGGCGATGCCGTGTTCGCCGGCACCCTCAACCTTGAAGGCAGCATTGACCTGCGCGTCGACCAGCTCTATGAAAACAGCCGTCTGGCGGCGCTACAAAACAGTGTGGACCGGGCACAACGGGCCAAGCCGGCACTCGCCCGCATGGCCGACCGCCTCTCCGCCTGGTTCGTCGGCGCTATCCTCGTCATCACCGCCCTGACCGGTCTGGTGTGGAGCCAGATTGCACCCGACCAGGTACTGTGGATATGCCTGGCGGTGCTGGTGGTCAGCTGCCCCTGCGCCCTGGCGCTGGCCACTCCCGCAGCGCTGACAGCGGCGGCCAGTGCGTTGCGCGCCCAGGGCGTTATTGTGCATGGCGAAAACGCTATCGAGGCACTCGCCCACGCACAGCGCGTCGTCTTCGACAAAACCGGCACGCTGACCCAGGGCAAACTGCGCCTGGAGACCGTGAGCGCCTGCGGGGAAGTCAATGACGCGTTCCTGACCGAATTGGCAACGGCGCTGCAGCAACATTCCAATCACCCTATCGCCCACGCCTTTACCGGCACGGCGATCACAGGTATCAGCGAGCCCCGGTACATCACCGGTGCAGGCATCGAGGCGAGCTGGAACGGCCAGCGCTACCGCATGGGCAGTGAGCGTTTCTGTCGTGAGCTCGCCCCCACATTGCCCAATGCACCAAACAATGAACTCTATTGGGTGGCGCTCTGCAGCAGCGACCAGCCCCTGGCCTGGTTCGGGCTCTCCGACCCGCTGCGCCCCGAGGCCGCCGAGGTGGTTGCCGCCGCCCGCAGTGCAGGCATGTCATTGGCGCTCCTCACCGGTGACAGCTCCAGCGCAGGGGCCCGGCTGGGCCGTGAACTGGGGTTCGATTTCGTCAGCACCGGGCTCTCCCCCGAAGACAAGATGCAGCAGGTGCGTGCCTGGCAGGAAGCCGGCGAAGTGGTTATGGCAGTGGGCGACGGGCTCAACGATGCACCTCTCCTCGGCCTCGCGAACGCCTCCTTTGCGGTTGCCAGCGCCACCGACCTGGCCCGTGCACAAGCCGATTTCGTGGTTGATGACGACAACCTGAATGCCGTTATCCGCAGCCTGACCAAAGCACGCCAGTGCGTACGCATTATCCGCCAGAATTTTGTCTGGGCTCTGAGCTACAATGGCCTAGGCATACCCCTCGCCGCGCTCGGCTATATTCCACCCTGGGCGGCGGCCCTGGGCATGTCGGTTAGCTCATTGATTGTGGTCATGAACTCGCTGCGCCTGAATCGGACGCAGCCCTGAGGTAGCAACACCGATGGAAAGCCTGTATCTCCTGATACCCATTGCCCTGGTGTTCTGTGTCATCGTCATTCGCCTGCTGATCTGGGCTATCGACAGCGGTCAGTATGAAGACCTGGACAAGGAAGCATCGCGTATCCTCATGGACGAAGAGCACAACAGCAACCGGGAGAAACCCGATGATCGCGGAACTCGGTAGCGCGTTCGCGCTGGGCCTGGCAGGCGCCGGGCACTGTCTGGGCATGTGTGGCGGTATTGCCGCCGCACTGCAGTTAGGTGGTGTGAAGAGTACCGGCATGACGTTGGCCTATCACGGTGGCCGTATCGCGAGTTATACCGCGCTGGGCGCCGCACTGGGCTTTGCGGCCGGCAGCATTGATATCGCAGTGTGGACCCTGGCCCTGCGCTATCTGGCGGGCATATTGCTGATTGCCATGGGGTTGTACATAGCGGATTGGTGGCGTGTACTCACCTGGCTGGAGCGCGGGGGCGCCATTCTCTGGCGGCCAGTACAGCACTGGTCTAGCGCCCTGCTTCCCCTGCGCCACTGGTATCAGGCGATCGCCCTCGGCTTGTGCTGGGGGCTCATGCCCTGTGGATTGATTTACAGCAGCCTGGCCTGGGCGGCCACCGCCCAGGACGCGGGCCAGTCCGCCCTGATGATGCTGTTTTTTGGCCTGGGTACACTGCCCGCCATGCTGGCCACCAGCTTCGGCGCGGGCGCCGTGCAATCAGCCCTGCGCCGCAAGGGGCTGAAGGTTACCTTGGGGTTGTTGCTGATGGTGTCCGGTTGCTGGACGGTCTACCTGACGGCGGCCCATGCGCAACACAGCACGCACGCCATGCAACATGACGCACCTATGGATCACAGCCAGCACCACTGAGCAGACGGGTTTGGGGAAAAAACACAGGGGTGAGCAGGCGCGCACCCCCAAAACACTACGACGTTAGAAACGGTACGCGATGCCGACGTTGTAGACCCAGGGGTCGATGTCCACATCGAACGCCACGGTACCCACATCGGTACGGATCTTGGCAGTGGTATCGATATCGATGTACCAGACTGCCACGTTGACGGCCCAGTTTTCAGACAGCGGAATATCAACGCCCGCCTGGGCAGCCAGACCGAAAGAATCATCCAGCGACAGGTCCGCTTCCGTTGCGCCGATCAGGCCATTCAACGCACCGGCAAGTGCAGGGTCGACTTTCTCATCGTAAATGAAGGTGTAGTTCACACCGGCACCCACATAGGGCTGCCAGCCTTGCTGCCCACCACGCGGATACCATTGCATGCTCACCGTAGGCGGCAGGTGCTTGATTGAGCCTGCGGGAATACCGACGCCATTAACCGTGATGTCGTGCTCGAACGGCGTTGCCGCCAGCACTTCCACAGCCCAGTTGTCGGTCAGCATGTAAACCGGAATGATGCTGAGCTGGGTGTCGTTGTCGACAGAAACGCCGGGGAGTACGGTGGGCGGAGCCGTGGGCAACACGATGTTGTCACTGTCCTCGTCCGGCGCCACGGTTACGGCGCCTGCACGCAGTATCCAATCACCTTGCTCGTAAGCAGCAGCGTTGACTGCCATGCCCGCGACCATTGCCGCCAGGGCGAGTTGAGTTACCTTTTTCATCATTCACTCCTTAATGTGGACCAGGGTGTCCATCACCCTGGGCGCAGATTAAGGCAGCTTTGGATCTCGGGCATTGATGTCGGTCAACGCCGCGCGCAATGCGCGGCCAGGGAGGACACTCAGGAAGCCAGGCAGATCGCGCGCCCGTGGTCGTGGGGTTCCACCAGGGTCGCGTGCAAGCCGCGAATGGCCTGCTCGTAGTCATCGTCGTTGACGATGAACTGGATATCTACCTGACGCATCGACTGGTGAATGGCCAGCACGCTGATATCGTGACTGGACAGGGCCGCCACCGTCCGGGCGAGCAAACCGGGCACCTGCATGTCACTGCCGATGGCGGATACGATCGCCACTTTCTGTTCACGGATTTCCGCTTCCGGGAACGTCTCCTGCAAAACCTTCTTTATGCGCTTGACGGTCTTCAGGTTGACGTCGAGGTAGTGGGTCACCGTATTGGCATTGATATCCTTGCCAACGATATGGCCCTTGAAGCGCTGCACGCAACGCAGGATCTCAGTGTCGTAGTGGGCCACGATGCCCGCCATGTCCTGGTCGAACAGCTCCAGCGCATACACACCCCGGCACCCAGCGATGATCTCCACGCACGCCGTGTCGCTGACGTAGTCACCGGTAATGAGGGTACCTGTGTGCTCCGGCTCGAAGGTGTTTTTCACCCGCAGGGGAATACCATTCTGGCGCAGGCCCTTGGCCGCTTTGGGGTGAATGGCTTCCATACCGAGGTTGGCCAGCTGGTCTGCCACATCGTAATTGGTGCGTCCGATAGGCACGGCGTTGTCCTCACCCACCAGACGCGGGTCCGCGCTGCTGAGGTGGAACTCTTTGTGGATAATGGCCTCGCGGGCGCCGGTAAGCACGGCGATACGGCTGAAGGTCATCTCGCTGTAACCGCGGTCAAACTGGGTGATGAGACCTTCGCTACAGTGAGCATATCCGGTGACAATCGGCAATTCGTGCTCCAGGTCGATATCGGCAAACGCCTGCTGTACGCACGCGTCCAGAGGCTGACTGCCCGAGCCCTGCCATCCGCTGAGATCGACAAAGCGCGCGTTCAACCCATCGCGGCGCAGCAAGGTGGCCATATTCCAGGCACTATGGACCTCGCCCACGCTGGATAGCATTTCACGCACCGTCACCAGATGGTCTTCCACCGAAAAGTGACCGTGTCCACACAGGCTATGCAGGTCCTCGAGGCATTTGCGGGCATTCTCGAGACGCTCGCCGATGAACTCATTGGCTTCGAGCAATGCCTGGGCATCGGTAAAGAGCTCGGCGTTGACAGCAAACATGCTGTCGCGCACAGCGTCCAGTGCCTCTTCCCAGCTGCGGTCCTGAAAACTACTGGCGAACAGGCCGTATACGCCAGGCTTGCCATCTTTCTTGTGCTCCAGCAGCTTGTCGGTCATGCCGCCATAGGCGGAAACGACGAACACACGCTGGTAGGGCGTTTCGCCATTGCGCTGGCCGAAAACGATGCTGTCTCGAACGGCGGTATAGTTGCTCATTGACGTGCCGCCAATTTTCTCCACGGTATGCTTGTTCACGGCTTCCCCCGTTTTGTGCCCGGAGCGCACTTTCGCACTGTGCTCGCCGGGCCCGGCAACCTGTGCGATGTTAGACACCTTACTCACGAGACTCAGGCGCCCACGCGCTCGGCATGGAGTTCATAGGCGCCCTCGGCGTTGTGTACCTCCGTACCATGCAGCGGCGGGTTGAACACACAGGCCATTTTCATTTCCGTTGTGGCACGCAGCTTGTGCTCATCGTGCTTGTCGAGTATGTACAACGTGCCTGGAGCGATGGGATAGACCTTGCCATCCGCCAGTGTTTCTACCTCGCCTTCACCCGACATGCAGTACACGGATTCCAGGTGATTCTGGTAGTGCATGCGGAAGTCCGCGCCCGCATAGATCGTGGTGATGTGAAAGGAAAAGCCCATATTGTCGTCTTTCAGCAGCAGGCGCGTGCTGTCCCAGTTGCCGCCGGGATCCTTGATCATGCGGCCTTCACGTGCCGCGGTGTCCATATCTCGTACAATCATGTGAATATCCTGTGTTCTCTGTGAATTGTATTAACGTGAGGCTGCGGCGGCCCCGGCCGCCGCAGAGCACTCAGCTTGCCTTGCGGAAGCGGTCGTCATCGGAGACGCTGTACTCATCTTCGAAAAAGTCGACGACTTCGGGAATGGCGCCTTCGGAGGCACACACTTCAGCAATGGCCTGCTCAACGATATCAATGCCACGCTTGAGGTTCTCCTGCGAGATGGTGAGCGGACAGAGGAACTTCACGACCTGGTCGTCCGCACCGCTGGTCTCGATCATCAAGCCCTTGGCAAAGGCCTTGCGCGTAATACGCCCGGCGATGTCGCCGTTGACACAATTGATGCCCTGGAACATGCCCCGCCCATGTGTGCTGAAGTTGCCTTCGCCATAGCGCGCCACGATCGCCTCGAGCCGCTCCGAAACATAGCGCCCCTTGGCCTGCACATCTTTCGCGAAGGCATCGTCAGACCAGAACGTGTCGATTGCGGCCTTCGCGGTAACGAACGCAAGATTGTTGCCGCGAAAGGTGCCGTTGTGTTCACCCGGCTTCCATTGGTCCAGCTCTGGCTTGATCAGCACGACGGCAAACGGCAGACCGTAGCCACTGAGCGACTTCGACAGGGTGACAATATCCGGCTTGATTCCCGCTTCCTCGAAGCTGAAGAAGGTACCCGTGCGACCACACCCCGCCTGAATATCGTCTACGATCAACAGCATGTCGTGCTTGCGACACACCACCTCGAGGTTGCGCAACCACTCGAAGCTGGCCGCATTGATGCCACCCTCGCCCTGCACCGTTTCCACCAGGACAGCAGCCGGTGCGTCGATACCGCTACTGGAGTCCGAAAGGACTTTATCGAGGTAGGCGGTGGTGTCGATACCATCGCCCAGGTAGCCGTCAAATGGCATGCGGCTGCTGCCACCGAGGCTCACGCCTGAAGCGCCACGGTGGTGCGAATTGCCGGTGGCCGCCAGGGAGCCGAGGCTCACGCCGTGGAACCCGTTGGTAAAGGAAATGACGTTTTCCCGGCCGGCAATATTGCGCGCCAGCTTGAGCGCCGCCTCTACCGCGTTAGTGCCGGTGGGGCCGGTAAACTGGACGACAAACTCCAGATCGCGCGGCTTCAGGATTTTCTCGTTGAAGGTTTCAAGGAACTCGGCCTTGGCCTTGGTGTGCAGATCCAGGCCGTGGCTGATGCCATCCGCTTCGATGTATTCCAGCAGTGCTGTCTTGAAGGCGGGGTTATTGTGACCGTAATTCAGGGTGCCCGCACCCGCCAGAAAGTCCAGATACTGCTTGCCGTCTTCGTCGTACAGATACTCGCCCTGGGCACGATTGAATACGCGCGGAAAGGAGCGAGCATAGCTTTGTACTTCGGATTCAATTTCTTCAAAAATCTTCATGCATAACCTCAATGTTGTTGCTGTCATTCATTCTGCGGGTACGTTTTGGGGCAAAGGCCAAAGTCAGCGGGCAACGGCACGCAGATCCGACGCCGAGAGCGGCCCGATTCTCGCGCGGATCTCGCTGTCGTGGCTGCCCTTGAAGTGAGCCTCGCGGTCGAACCACACCTCGCGCTCCAGTGTCGCGCCCCGCCGTGTCGCAAAGCCCTGAAACAGGCCCCAGGACGCGGCGTTGTCTTCAGTAATGGTGGTTTCCATGTGCTGTATCCATTCATTCCCCGCGCGGTCCACGATCGCGTCAAGCATGCGCCCGGCGAGGCCCTGTCCGCGGCCGCTCTTGCCAACCGCTACCTGCCAGATGAACAGCGTATCCGGGCGCTCGGGAATGCGGTGACCGGAGATGAACCCGGCCACCTCGCCGTCCGCGTCTGCCAGCACCGATGTACTCGAGAAATGAGAACATTGAATGAGGTTGCAGTACGCGGAATTCGTATCCAGGGGCGGACAGGCCGCAATCAAGTTGTGCACTGCCATGCCATCCGTCGCTGTTGGCGGTCTCAGTGTCAGCTCTTGCGCCATATTCGTTACCCTCCAATCTTTAGAACGCTAAACATTATACCTCATGGGCGAGTTTTATCAAAATCCCATTCCTGGGAATTTGGTTCATTTAGGCGTATATTGTGACTTATTGATGAATTTTTTGTTTTTTGTTGCCTAAATATTTACACTGCACGCTAGGCGCACCGCTTTGGGGCGGAGCATGAACGCAGGAAATTAACGCCAGAGCGGCAAGCGGAGGTACACTGTGCTGGGTTTTGCCACCGAGAGAGACATCCTTTTGGCCCGTATTGATGAAGTCCTGGTCGCGCTGCGACGCGTCATCCGCGCTACCGACCTGCATTCGCGGCATCTCGCCAAGACCACGGGCCTGACAGCGCCGCAAATTCTGTTGCTGCAGACCATACGCCAGCGCGGAGAAGTCACCATCGGCGAGCTGGCAACCGATATCAGCCTCAGCCAGGCCACGGTTACCACGATTCTGGACCGGCTGGAAAAGCGCGGCCTCGTCTACCGCAAACGTTCAGACACCGATAAGCGCAAGGTACACGCACACCTCACGCCTCAGGCGATGGAAGTCCTCATCAGCGCGCCCATCCCTTTGCAGGAACAGTTCAAACGCCAGTTCGATGACTTGCAGGAGTGGGAGCAGACCATGATCATCTCGTCGCTGCAGCGCATCGCCAAAATGATGGATGCGGAGCACATCGACGCGGCCCCGGTGCTCGACCTGGGCACGCTCGACCGGCAGAGCAACCACTACGGCGCAGAGCGTGCAGGCGACAAGGGCAAACCACAGTAATCACGCGCCGCGCGGAATTTACTTGAGCGCCCGGGCCTGATAGCGGCCACAGGCGCCCTTTGCAGAGGGATGTGAGCGATCAGGCGCTCTTGCGTTCGCGCGCCATGTCCATGGCCAGGTCTTCAATCATGTCTTCCTGCCCGCCTACAGTGCGACGACGGCCGAGTTCAACCAGTATGTCACGCGCCGACAGGCCGTGCTTGGCAGCGCTGCGCTTGGCAAACAGCAGGAAGCTGGAGTAGACGCCGGCCCAGCCAAGGGTGAGTGAATCCCGATCCACCCGCACCATGTGATCCATGAGCGGCACAATCAGGTCTTCCGCCACGTCCATGGCCTTGAACAGGTCGACCCCGGTTTCAACCCCCATACGGTCACACACCGCCAGGAACACTTCCAGTGGCGTATTCCCCGCACCGGCACCCAGCCCGGCGAGCGACCCATCGATGCGGTTGGCACCGGCCTCTACCGCCGCCAGCGAATTGGCAATGCCCATGCCCAGGTTGTGGTGACCGTGGAAGCCCAGTTCGGTTTCCGGCTTCAGTTCCGCCCGCGCCAGCGCGATGCGCTCGGTGACATCGTCAGGCAGCATGTAACCGGCGGAGTCGGTGATATACACACAGTTGGCCCCGTAGGATTCCATCAGCTTCAACTGCACCACCAGCTCTTCAGCCGGAATCATGTGCGCCATCATCAGGAAGCCGACCGTGTCCAGCCCGCTGATCTGAGAGGCCATGCTGATATGCTGTTCCGAGACATCCGCTTCGGTGCAGTGCGTGGCCACGCGAATGGTGGAGATCCCGCAGTCCACCGCCATCTTCAGGTGGTCAACCGTGCCGATACCCGGCAACAACAGCGCCGACACCTTGGTCTTTTTCACGGCCTTGCACACCGCCGTCAGGTATTCCTGGTCGCTGGCGGCGGGGAAGCCGTAGTTTACCGATGCCCCGCCCAGGCCGTCGCCGTGAGTGACCTCTATCAGGGGGATACCGGCTTCGTCCATGGCGACCGCAATGTCCACCATCTGCTGCACGGTGATCTGGTGCTGCTTGGGGTGCATGCCGTCGCGCAGCGACATATCGTGCACCTGAATTTTCCTGCCTTGCAAGTTCATAGTGTCTCTCCTCAGGCCGCTGCCGGCACAAAGCGCCCGGCCAGGATTTCTTCGGCATACATTTCCGCTGTGCGCAGGCCTGCCGCCGTCATGATATCGAGGTTGCCCGCGTAGCGCGGCAGGAAGTCGCCAAGGCCCGCCACTTCCATGTAGATGCTCACGCGCTTGCCGTCGAAGGTCGGACCGTTCTTCAGCGTATAGCCGGGCACGTACTTCTGCACCTCGGCCACCATCTCGTGTACCGAGCGGGTAATCGCTTCCTGGTCCGGCTCATCTGCCGTGAGGCAGTGAATGGTATCGCGCATGATCAGTGGTGGCTCCGCCGGGTTGATCACGATAATCGCCTTGCCCTGCTGGGCACCGCCAATCAATTCGACACCTTTGGCGGTGGTGCGGGTGAATTCGTCGATGTTCTTGCGCGTACCCGGGCCTACGGAGCGGGAGCTCACCGTGGCGACGATCTCGCCGTAGGTCACTGTTTGTACACGGCTCACCGCAGCCACCATGGGGATGGTCGCCTGGCCGCCGCAGGTGACCATATTGACGTTCATCGCCTTCGCGGCCACGGCGTCCTGCAGGTTGACCGGCGGCACACAGAAAGGCCCGATGGCCGCCGGGGTCAGGTCCACCATCACGGCGCCCTCGGCATTCACCTTGCGGCTGTTGTCCGCATGCACATAAGCACTGGTGGCATCGAAGCAGATCTGGATGTTGTCCTCACGCATGTGCGGCACCAGGCCATCCACGCCGTCGCAGGTGGTTTTGATACCCATATCGCGGGCGCGGGCCAGACCGGGGGAATCCGGGTCTACACCCACCATCCACACCGGCTCGATAACCTCACTGCGCATCGCCTTCATCAACAGGTCGGTGCCGATATTTCCCGGGCCAATAATGGCCACCCTGATTTTTTTACTCATTGCTCGCTTTCCACATCGTTGATCCGTTGCTTACACAAACCGGCAGCTGCACTCGCCGATTCCCTCAAGTTCAAGCCGCATGCTGTCGCCCGCCACCACCGGGATCAGTGGCGCCAGTGAGCCCGACAGAATAACCTCTCCCGCCTTGAACGGAATGCCGAACTCGCCGAGGGTATTGGCCAGCCAGGCCACCGCCGTCAGCGGATTGCCCTGCACCGCACTGCCCAGGCCCTCGGAGTGAAACTCGCCGTTCTTCCAGATGCGCATCTTCAGGTTGGGCAGGTCAAAGTCACGCGGGTCCACGGCGTTCTGGCCCAGCACGTAAACGCCACAGGAGGCATTGTCCGCCACCGTATCCTGGATCTTGATCTCCCAGTTGCGGATACGTGAATCCACAATTTCGAAACAGGGCATGATCGCTTCGGTCGCGTCCAGTACGTCCTGCTCGGTGACCCCAGGGCCCTGCAGATCGCGCTTGAGGCGAAAGGCGATCTCGCCCTCGGCGCGCGGCTGTATCAGGTGGCCCGCCACGGGAATATCGGCGCCATCCGGGTATTCCATGGCATCCGTGAGAAAACCGAAATCCGGCTGGAAAACACCCAGCATATCCTGCACCGGCTTGGAGGTAACACCGATCTTCTTGCCCACCACGCGCTCACCGTCCTGCTCCACACGCCGGCTCAGCATGTGCAGGCTGATGTGATAGGCATCGTCAATGGTGATGTCCGGCGCGCGCTCGGTGAGCGGCGCCAGAGTACGAAATTCGCGCAAGGCGTGGTAGAGCTCATCGCCCAGAGCTGTGCGGCCGGCCTTATCCATGACGAAGGAAGTCCACGCATTCACGATTGAACAGGCTCTCGTGCTCCACCATCACCCAGTGGCCGCACTCCGAAACCAATATCATGCGCATATGCTTGAGATTCTTGGCCATCGCCAGAATTCCGTTCTCCGGCATCATTTTCTCATCCATGCCCCAGAAGCCCAGAACCGGACACTGGATCTCTGGCAATCGCGCCGTGAGCACCGGAATTTTCATGCTGGCCATAACGTGGCCGTTCATGATCTGCATGATCTGCATGCGTTCCTCGACCAGTTCGTCCGTCGCGTGACGGGGGTCGTACATCAGTCCCGTGGCAAACAGGTCTTTCATAACCTCATGCGTGACCGGCTCACCTGAACCAAAGACCTTGAACACCTTTTGCATACCGGGCATCTGCTGGTATTCGTGCAGTTCACTCAAGCCACCAGGGGCCATCAGAATCAGCTTTTCTACCAACGCCGGATGCTGTAGCGCCATACCCAACGCGACCGCACCACCCAGCGAATTCCCCACCACTGTACAGCGCTCAACACCCGCGCTATCCAATGTCTGTTTGATGCACTCGACAAAGAAGTCCAGGGTGTGCTCTACGTCGTCAGGCTTGTCGGAAAAGCCATAGCCAATGTGGTCGGGCACGATGCAGCGGTAGCCCGCCTCCACCAGGGCGGGATAGTTGCCCTTGAAGTTGCTGTAGCCACTCGCGCCCGGGCCGGAGCCGTGCAGAAACACGACCACGTCGCCCTGCCCTTCATCGAGATAGTGAATGCGGTAGCCGTTGGCGCACTCCGCGTAATTGCCTTCGGGTAATAGTCCCTTATTCGCCATACCGTTTACCCCTGTTACCAATCAGACCGCAAAATCGCGATTTTCTTCGCCGAACAACACCGCGCCCATGTTATCGGCGAAAGGCAGCGAGTTGTTGGCGACATGCGCCTGACTCGCGAGTATATCAAGATGACGGGCGAGCAGGTCACTGCCCACCCGGATACCGCCGCTGCCCGCCGCCTTCAACATGCGCCCGGACAGTTCCAGGCAGCGGTCGGCCACCACCGCGGAATCGTAGCGATAGCGCACACGATCCTCCACCGGAATCGGCTCACCGGCACGGGTGCAGTTCATCATGGCATCAAAGTTGCGCAGCATGGTCAGCTTCATTTCTTCAATGGACCCCTTCACCTCCGCCGCAAGGCGACGCACGGAGGGGTCCGCGCTCATGATATTAGGGCCTACGCGGCGGGTTTTCGCCACTTCCACAAAGTCGTCGAGCGCGCCCTGCAGGGCACCCAGGCTGGCGGTGCAAACGGCGCGCACAAACACCTGCATGAAAGGCAGGTGATACAGCGGCGCATCGTTGACGGCGTTGCCCGGGTTGTCGCACTTGTAGCCGTCGATCGAACGGTGGGTGCGATGCTCCGGCACAAAAGCGTCCTCTACGACGATATCGTGGCTTCCGGTACCCTGCAGGCCAACCACGTCCCAGTTGTCCACGATGCGGTAATCCGTGGCGGGCACGAGGAAGGTGCGATAGTTCATCATGTCAAAGGGAGCATCAGCGGTGGGCACCACGGCGCCGAGGAACGCCCACTGGCAATGCTCGCTACCGGAGGAGAAGCTCCAGCGACCGCTCAGCCGGTAGCCGCCTTCCACTGGCGTCACCTTGCCTACCGGCGCGTAAGAAGAGGAAATCAACACCGAGGGATCTTCGCACCAGACATCGGCGGCGGCGCGGTCATCAAACACGGCCAGTTGCCAGTTGTGCACTGCGACTACACCCAACACCCAGGCGCTGGACATGCAATGCCGTGCCACTTCCAGCCCCACACTGTAGAAAACCTGCGGGTCCATGGCGTAACCGCCCCACTGTTCTGGCTGCAACATCTTGAAAAAGCCCGCTGCGTGAAAATCAGCGATGGTCTCTGCCGGCACCTTGCGTTCCGCGCGACACTGGGCCGAGCGCGCACGCAGCGTGGGGCCCAGCGCGCGCGCCGCTTCAAGCAGCGCCTCAGCGCGTACTGAACCCAGACTGTAGGAATCCGCTGCGGAGAGCGCAGCAGCCGATGATGTTGTCATGGGAACCTCCTGGAACCTGTTATTGGTATTGTAGGCCGGGCTGGGCCGGTCTTTGCTACGAGCGCCCATTAAACGCCAGTGGCGCCGGGGCATCATCCTTCATTTAGGGTATGCCTACTCGACAACGGCGTCGCCAAAGGTCGTTGGCGGGCCGAAAAATGCCCGGTGCGATGGGGGCTGGTTACCGTTGATATCCTTTACGCCGTAGGCCTCGCCGAGTTCGGCTCCGATACAGACGGTGCCTGTGTGCGCCATCCTGTCGGGATCGGCCCACAGGGCTGCAATCACCCTGCCGCTGAACTCCGGGTGCTCCGCCGTGGCCATGAGGTCGGCGTATTTGTCTGGCTCGGCATCAAACACTTGCCGCGTGCGCTCGGTGAGCAACAGCCCCATCCACAACGAAATAACCGCGACCTTGTGCGGGCGGAAATCCACCGCCATATCGTGGGCCATCTTGTCGATCGCGGCCTTGCCGGCACCGTAGGCGGGGCCGTGCATGTAAATGCGACCGCCAAAGGAGGAGGTGTTGACAATCAAACCCTCTCCGTTGGCCAGCAACAGCGGTGCCGCATACCAGCTGGCGGTATAGTGCGACCGCATGCCCACGTCCCACAGCGTGGTGAGGTCTCGGGGTTTTTCCCAAAACGGCCCGGTTTGTGTGAGCGCCGGGTGCAGGCTGGTGGCGTTGTTGACAAGAATATCCAGCCGCCCGTGCTCTGCTTTCACCCGCGCGAACAGCGCTTCAACCTCAGCATCCACACTGTGGTCACAGCGCACCGGCACCGCGGTGCCGCCGGCCGCTTCAATGGCCTGGGCGGTTTCCGTGAGCGAACCGGGCAACGCCGCCTCACCGGTCGCCCAGCTGCGTCCGGTGATGTAGACTGTGGCGCCAGTGGCGCCGAGCGCCACGGCGATGCCCTTACCGGCGCCCCGGCTGGCGCCTGTGACCACCGCGATACACGCTTTACCCTGTTGCATAACCACCTCTGCTTGCTTGACCGGCCGGATTGGCCGACCATGCTACTGACCCCGGTCGCGATGACCAAGTACGCAGCGTAGAAGGCTGACCAACATATTGAGCCATTCCGGAAAAAAAGCCACGGCCTGCCTGCTGTGCCTGCACCTGGCACTACCCGCAGCTGCGGCAACCGAAAACACAGACCCGCGCCAGCGCCTGTCCGCCGCTTCACCCCTGTGGTTACGCGCAATTGGCCAGCTGACCGTGCCGGGCCTGAAAACCGAACAGGGCCACGCCCGGCATCACACCGAGCGTTGCAGCGCCACACTGATTGCGCCCGCCGGCGAGTTGCAGGCTGAGCTGATCGTCACGGCCTGGCACTGCCTGGAGAGCTACCGCGACCTCACTCGAACCATCACCTTCACGCTGCTGCCAACCTCTTCCACGCCGCTGGTCATCGGCGCCCGCCCTGTCGCCGATGGCGGCAGCATGGCGGCAGACTGGGCGCTCTTGCGTCTGGAACACGCCGTGCCACAGGCGGAGATACCGGCGCTGGCTTTGCAGCCGGGGCCGCCAGATCCGCAACGCACCGTGCTGATGGCAGGCTATTCACGCGACGCCGGCATGGGGGACCAGGGCAACGTCCTGAGCTACGATCCGGCCTGTCGCATCACCCGCAGCAGCGCGACGCTGGGCTACAGCAACTGTCGGGCGCACAAGGGTGCATCGGGTGGAGCGGTAATTCAGCTCAACGACCGCGGACAGCCACTACTCAGCGGCATCATTTCCGCGGGCGATGGCCAGCAGGACAGTCGTTTCGTACCGATTGTGGCACTGCGCAGCGCATTGCCCATCACGGCCCTGACGCCAGGAGTACAACCTCGCTGATATCCGGCGAGCGGCGCTCACGCCGTCATGACTCAGTAGCGGCGGCGCGACGCTGGCGCAAGGGCGGTGCGGCGCCCACGTGCTGCTCGCCCCGTTGTGCCGCCAACTCTATCTGGCGCTGGCGCTCGGCGAAACGGGCCTTCTGCTCGTCTGTCAGGCGATCGAAACATTGCGGACAACACACCCCCGGCTGATAGCGTCCCGAGGCCTTGTCCGCCTCGGTGATCGGGTGGCGACAACCGTGGCACTGATCGTACTGCCCCTTTTCCAGCTGATGGTTAACCGCAACGCGGTTGTCGAAGACGAAACATTCGCCCTCCCACGTGCTCTCCTCTTGCGGCACCTCCTCCAGGTACTTGAGGATGCCACCCTGCAGGTGATACACCTCCTCAAAGCCCTCCTGCAACATGAAAGCACTCGCCTTCTCGCAACGAATGCCGCCGGTACAGAACATGGCAACCTTGCGGTGTCGGGACGGGTCGAGATTTTCGCGCACATAGGTGGGGAATTCGCGAAAAGAGGTTGTTTGCGGGTCGACCGCCCCGCGGAACGAACCGATGCCGTACTCGTAGCGATTGCGCGTGTCCAGCAACAAGACCTCTGGATCGTTGACCAGGTCGTTCCAGTCTTGCGGCGCGACATAGGTACCGACCACGCGATTGGGGTCGATTCCGTCGATGCCCATGGTGACGATTTCGCGTTTCAGCTTGACCTTCATGCGGTAGAACGGCATGTCGGTATCGATGGATTCCTTGTGTTCCAGCAACGCAAGCCTCGCGTCACTGCGCAGCCAGCCCAACACACGGTCGATGCCGGCACGCGGCCCGGCAATGGTGCCATTGATGCCCTCACCGGCGAGCAACAGCGTGCCCTTGACCCCGGCCTCCAGGCACACATCCAGCAAAGGCTCTCGCAGTGCGCGGTAGTCGTCGAGGGACACGAAACGGTAGAGCGCTGCAACCACGATGTCGGTCATGCCTGCGCCTCCGGCGACGTGGCCTTGCTGCCGCCCAGACAGTCCGGGGAGTTCGGCGCCGAGTTCTCACGCTCCTTCCACTCGCCGGGCGAATAGGTATGCAGGGCAAGTGCGTGTACCGGTCCCTCCAGTTGCGCGGCCAGCAGACCGTACACCTGCTGGTGCCGTGCCACCTGACGCTTTCCTGCGAACGCGTCACTGACCACTACAACGCGAAAATGCGTCTCCGAGTTCGGGGGCACACTGTGCATATGGCTCTCGTTTGCCACTTCCAGCTGCACAGGTGCCAGGCCGGCAGTCAGCTGCTCGCGGATTTGTTCTTCAACGGACATAAATACCTCCAAATAGTAGGGGCAATTTTACCCGAGATCGGTTCGTTGCGGTACTCGGTCGCGGCACGGTGCCCTGGTGCGCTAGCGGCTGCGACGACGTGCGCTGCGGTACTGCCCCGGCGTCTGGCCGGTCCATTTGCGAAACGCGCGATGGAAGGCAGAGGGGTCTGTGAAACCCAGCCGCAGCGCCACGTCTTCGATAGAACCGTCGGGGCGATCCAGTGCCAGTCGCGCCGCTTCGCAACGCGCCGCATCCTTCAGCGCCTGAAAGGTTGTGCCCTCGCGCCGCAGTTTGCGCCGCAATGTGGGGGGTGACATCTCCAGCGCCTGGCTGATGGTCTCGAAAGCCGGAACGCCCTGGCTGAAGTCGTGACCGAGCATGGCGCTTACCTGCGCCGCCACCCGGCCATGACTCTCACGGTCGTCCATCAGCAGCAACTGATAGGGAGCCGTGCGCAGAAAGTCCTGTAGCGAGTGCTCGTTGTGCACTACCGGCCAGGCAAGACAGCTCGCATCGAAGTACAACAGGTCCCTGGGTTGACCGAAGGTCAGCGGGCACTGGAACAGGTCAGCGTATTTCTCCCGATTCGGTGGCGCGCTGGCGCGAAAGTCCACGCGCTGCAACGGCAGGGGACGGCCGCAGAGCCAACCGAAAAAACGGTGCCAAAGTGACAAGCCATAGACATCCGCAGCGCCCACCGTAGGCCAGGCCAGAGGACCGTCATGCAGATAGCCGACCCGCGCGGTATCCTCGCTGAAATTGGCATACGACTGGCTCTGCTCGTCAAAGAAGGTCCGATAGAATTCCGCAGCGCGCAGTATCGCCCCGCCCAGGTCACGGCAGGACACAATACAGAAACACATCATGCGGAATGCGCCCGGCCCGGTGAAACCGCTGCGCACCACACCGAACGTGGAATCCTGCAGCAATCGCAGGGCCTGCTGATAAACGCGTGAATACTCCATTGCGGAGACCTGTTCGCGGTAGCCCGGTGCTCCTTCCTGCAGTGGGTTGAAGTCCAGTTCCGCAGCGGCCAGTACCGCCGCTGGATCGTGACCGTGCTCCTCTACCAGACGCAACAGCGTGCGAACAAACCGGCTGGGCAGGTGCTCTGACATTGCGAGATCAAATGCTCCTGAATGGACTCGACCGGGCCGGATGCTACCAGAGTTCCCACAATTTGCCATGCGCAGCGCTCGGCACGGCAGAAGCCTCCCGATGCGGTAACACCGGGGCTGATGGCAACACCCTCTGACTGCCCGCGTATCGGGGCGCATCACGAAGCCCTTGGGGGTGGTACCATGGTAGCCGTCTCTGCAGATGTGAGCCAAGCCGTGACGGTTCCGCGGTGATCTGGAAGCTCCCGCGGGCAGCAACAGGCGCAGGGGCATCACAACCACAATAAGACATGGAGTTCATCGGCCTTGTTCAAAACCATAGCTCTGCTCAAATGCAAACCCGGCCTTTCCAGGACGGCGTTCATCGACTACTACGAAAAGCATCACGTTCCCCTGATCCGCAGCCTGCTGCCACAGATCTGCGGGTATCGCCGCAATTTCATCGAACCCGAGGGCGCCTTTATCAGCGAGGGGGCGGCAGAACGCGATTTCGATGTGGTCACCGAGATCTGGTTCCCGGATCGTGCGGCCTATGACGCGGCGATGGTCCTGCACGCCAGGCCTGAGGTCGGAGCGCGCATTGCAGAAGACGAGGAAAACTTTCTGGATCGTCGCTATACCCGCATGTTTGTGGTGGATGAGCACGTGTCCAGCTTTCACTGACGCGGCGCGCGCATCAGCTCTACCCAACGACAGCAATCACGCAGAACGGGAGGAAGGACAATGAGGGACAATCTGCTTGCGGGGCGCAGCGCTATCGTCACCGGTGCGAGCGACGGCATCGGTCGCGCCATGGCCAAACGACTGGCCAGCGAAGGTGCTGCGGTTCTCGTTACCGATATCGATGATAAGCAAGGCGAAGCCGTCGCCGCAGCCATTCGCGATGCCGGTGGCCGGGCTGAGTATCAGCATGTTGATGTCACCCGGCGAGAGGACGTGGAAGGCATGGTGGGCCACTGCCTGACACACTGGGGCAGTGTGGACATCCTGATCAACAATGCCTACCGGGGCCAGCCCCCCGAGCGCCTGGAAAACAAGTCCGACGAGGACTTTGAGCAGAACCTGCGGATGAATTTCTGGGCCGGCAAGTGGTCCATGCTCGCCGCCTATCCGCACATGCGCGAGCGCGGTTGGGGACGGATCATCAACATCTGTTCACTCAACGGTGTAAACGCCCACATGGGCACCGCCAGCTACAACATCAGCAAGGAAGCTCTGCGCAGCCTCACCCGTTCCGCAGCACGGGAATGGGCACCCTACGGCATTTGCTGCAACGTCATCTGCCCCGCAGCGATTTCCTCTGCCTTCCGCCGCTTCGAGGAGGCCCAGCCGGAACTCGCCGCCGCCACGCAGGCAGCGAACCCGATGGGGCGCATGGGCGACCCGGAGCGGGACATCGCCGGCGTTGCCGCCTTCCTGGCCAGCGAGGACGCCCGTTACCTGACCGGCAATACCCTGTACGTCGATGGCGGCGGGCACATCAACGGAGTGGCCTGGATACCCGACCTGCCGGAATGACAGTTGCCCGCAGCGGCTCGTCCTCAAGAATGTGCTGCTATGACACAGCAACCGGCAACTGTTCGAAACGGTACTCGCTGAAATTCGGGTTCAGCATGTCTTCACGATACCGTTGTGGCAGCCAGGGATAGATATTGGGCGTGCCCGTTGCATCCAGATACCAGCTGTCGCAACCGCCGGTGGCCCAGGTGGACTTGCCGATATCCCTGGACATTGCGCGATTGTAGGCCTCGTAGGCTTCCTGTTTCGGTGCAACCACTGCCACGCCCTCCTGCTTCATCCTGTCGATGATGGCGATGACACAGGCAATCTGGTGCTCGGAGATATCGATCAGTGAGGTGTTACCGAACACACCGGTGGGCCCTTCGAGCATGAAGAAATTCGGGAAGCCGGGAAACGTCAGTGCACGATGTGCTCGCGGCGCATCGCGCCAGAACTCCGCCAGCTCCAGGCCATTCTCCCCGGTTACGCGCGTCGGCAGAATGAAATCAGAAACCTTGAAGCCGGTCGCCAGCAGCAGGATATCCAGCTCATGAATCTTGTCGTCTGCGGTTTTTACACCCTCAGGTACGATTTCATCAATCCGGTCGGTTATCAGCGCCACGTTGTCCTGCTGCAACGCGGGGTAATACTCGGAACACATAATCATGCGCTTGCAGGTCGCCTTGTAGTTGGGCGTTAACCTGGCCCGCAGTTCGGGATCGGGAACCTGTTCCTGCAGAAAAGCCTCACACGCATCCTGAACCCGCTGCTGTTGCTTTTCATCACCCAGGGTTGCTCTGGCAAACGTGTATTCCATCAACCAGCGCATGAAGTTTCGGATCGCCAGTTGCAGGCCCGGCACCCACCGCAACATGAAACGCCAGGTTGCAGAATACTCCTTCTGCGGCATGGCGTTTAACCAGTGTGGCGTGCGCTGGAACACATCGAGGTGCGCCACCTCGCCGGCAATTGCCCCGACAATCTGGCAAGCGGTTGACCCCGTACCGATAATACCGACACGTTTACCTTGCAGGGACACATCATCGCGCCAGCGGGCAGAGTGCCACTGCAGGCCTGCGAAACTGTCCAGGCCCTTGATGGCCGGGTACGCGGGATTCACCAGTACGCCGGTGGCCGCAATCACCAGATCGAAGATTTCCACATCGCCGTGCGCAGTGGTCAGCTGCCATTGCGGGCCAAGGTACTTCAGGTCTGCCACCCCGCAGTTGAGGTGAATATCCCGCTTCACCTCGTACTTGTCGGCCACCTTGTTCATATAGGCCCAGATCTCCGGCCCGTAGGAAAAGCGATGTGTCCAGTCAGGGTTGGGCTCGAACGAATACGAGTAGAAGTGGGAAGGCACATCGCAGGACAAGCCCGGGTAGTGGTTGTCCCGCCAGGTGCCGCCTATTTTTTCCGCTTTCTCGAAACAGGTCAGATCCGTGTAACCTTGTTTGCGCAGCTTAATAAGGGCACCGATCCCGGAGAATCCCGCGCCGATGATGGCAATTCGAGGCTGACGGCCTTGCGCGGCCCAGGCACCTGCGGGTTCAAAATGTTCCCGTGCAACACTCATGTTCATGGCATGTTCTCCCAGACGGCTTTTCTGTATACGGGCCAGTCATACAGACCGGCGCAAACTGTTGCTGACTTTACCCGTTGCGAGCGATTTTGCCATGTGGCGAGAGGACAATAACTTTTGAATATCGGCCACAGCGCACCTGGAATTCCAAATTCCTCAGTTTTTCTGGGTTCCTAATGGGTATAATGGGCCATGTACGCGACCGACCACCACATCAACGGCATCCGCATCGTGCGCGAGCTCCTGCCAACGCTGGGCCTATCCGCGGCCGACAGTCTGTGGCAGGAGTTCCCACTGGATCTTGTTCGGGAAAACGCGGCCTTCAACATGCACCTGCAGCTCAAATTCTATCGCCGGCTGATACAGGTCATGGACGATCCGCTATTGGGACTGAAGGTGTCTGCCCTCTTCCCCCCCCAGGCCTACGGCATGTTTGGGTACGCCATGATGGCCGCGCCGGACATCCGGACCAGCCTGCGCATCGCCGACCGCTTCGATCGGCTCACCTACACGCTTCAGACCCTGCATTTCATTGAAAAGGACAGTATTGGCATTCTGCAGTTCACCGCCACAGGCCTCAACCTGGACCCTGTGCTGAAAGCTTTTTTTGCCGACCGCGATCTCTCCTCTTCTACTCTGGGGGCACGCAGCATAGCGCTGGAGCAATCGCCGGCAATTCTAAAAGTCACGCTTGAACACGGCGACAACGGCCACGCCGCGGCGTATGAGACGTTTTTTTCCTGCCCTGTTGAGTTCAACGCTGCAAGCAACAGTGTTGCCTTTTCCGCGCAACAACTGGATCGCCCCAACCCTTACCGGAATGCGGCGGCCTTCGAGGTCTGTGTCCGCGAGTGCGAGAGGCAGCTTGCGGAACTGGCCAACAGCCGGGACATTGTCGCCCGGGTGCGGAGCGAACTGTTCCAGCGCCCGGGGTACCTGCAGGATATCGAATCAATCGCCCGGCAGATGGGCGTATCAGCACGCACCCTGCGCCGACGCCTTGAGGAAACCGGCACAAGCTTCACCAGCTTGCAGCAGGACGTACGCTTCCAACAGGCCCGGGAGCAACTGCGCAACCGGCAGATGTCCATCGCGGAGATTGCCGATATGCTCGGCTATTCAGAAGCCGGGAACTTCACCACCGCCTTCAAACGCTGGACCGGCGGCGTCCCCCCCCGCGCCTACCGACGGTCC
>CERO01000978.1_pt1 | contig 87497 bp, 72 predicted proteins | sample 530851 | NCBI WGS metagenome assembly CERO01 (sample SAMEA2621033, study PRJEB7988) | marine metagenome | biome: marine biome (ENVO:00000447); feature: surface water layer (ENVO:00002042); material: "saline water (ENVO:00002010), including plankton (ENVO:xxxxxxxx)" | depth 5 m
GCCTTTTGATTATGCACTGGAAAGTATGAATGGGGTAGAAGCATTACAGGTAACAAAAAATGGTGATGTAATAAATGAAACCTATAAAGGAATATTTTATCTGGCTTTTGAAGATTGCAGAGAAGGAATTAAAACTTTAGAAATAAGATTTACACTTACGGATTTTATAAAGGCTGTAAATAAGTATAACAGTTGTATGGATCCTTCTTACAAATCAAGTATAGAGGTAAAGGTAAAAGAGACATTACTAGAAATAGAGCCTAGGATAGGAGTAAATATCTCTTCATTAAAAGTAATTGTAAATGATAATTCCAATTATGAACCTGAAGAATTAGATATGAATAACAGCATTTCTGTTGGTATTGGTTTGGTGCTTAGGTACGGGATTATAAAAGACAGAATTTTGTTGATTTCTGATATTGGGTATACAAAATACCAATGGGATGTTTCTTCGGGATCTAAAAAAACGTTTAGTACACCAATTGAGCATAGAGAGGCTTTTTTCAGCCTTGGAATGGAGGGACGTTACACTGTAAATGATTTTGATATTCATGCAACAGGAGGAGCACGAATGAATGTCACACTATTTGATCAAAGCCAAGATCCAACAGTAAGACTTAATTATAACGATCCGAATTTTCCCCTTAGAAGTACACATCTCTATTCACCCTCAGCCCGAAAATCAGAATACTATGCTTGTTTTATAGAGCTTGGATTAGCGAGAGAAATTAAAGAAAATATAGCTGTTGGATTTTCAGCTAAAGCGAATTTTGGTGCTGAAGAAGTCTTCACGCAAAAAGAAGACCGACATTATGATGAGTTCAACTACAATATAGCGTTAAGTTTTTTCGCCAGATATAAACTAAAGTTCGTTAAATAATAGAGCATGAAATATGTTCAGTGTAATACTCAGGTGTTTATTCTGTATTTGATAAGATTTCAAATACAGAATAAACGCATAGCTTCTGGAAGATGAATTGGATCGAAACTGAGTCTTGAAGGTCTAATGAATAATTATAGAGCTTCTAATTTGTGTTGAGAAAATGGATCAGTTCTTCAGCTACTTTGTCTAAAGCTCGGTTCACCGCTTCTTGTTCAGTTCTTCTTATCAGATCTCTGTCATTGGTGTCTTCTTTGGTTTTAGTAGATTGATATTCTCTGGTAGCGATAGAAGTAAAAGGGATTATCCCTGTTCTTACATCCAATAATACAACTTCAACAGTGGCATAAGCTTTAGATTTGTTAGATCTGAACACTCGGTATTCTTCATAAATGTCGCTGTTGATTCTGTATATGACCAAAAGCGGAGATTGAAGCCTTACAGAAGCTTCTCTTAATACCGGTATTGTCGGACTTTGCGGAGTCAAAAGGGATGGTAAAACTGAAACCGAGTTAATTTTACTTGAATGTTCAATTTTGGAGGTTAAGGTATCAACATAGGATTGCTGAAGTTTTAAATAGGCTTCCGATCTCCAGTAACCGTATCCGTAAGTAGATGAATTATGTTCTGTTGGGCCTGCAAATTTAATTAAAGCCACCTTTGAATTTTCGGGAATTTTAATGCGACTGGAAAGTATAGTGTCGATAGCAGCCTGTGAAATAATAGCGTTATCAGAAGCAAATAAAGACTTTGCTAGTAAAGGTTCTTCATTCATATAAACCGAGGGATAAGAAGAATATCCTCCGGCGCCCATAGTAGTACAGTTTAGAAAGAATAATATTGATGCGGCTAAAAGATAAAATAGTGATTTCATTTCGAGAGAGTAAGTTAATGGTAATATCGGGTATAATGCTTCTGCGAACTTTTGTTCCCGGATTTTGAAAGCCACACAAGATTCAGGTTATGTGATTAGTCTAATCACAACCATCACAATTTGCTTCATTAACTGAAAAACCTCATACTCTTGTTGAATAATTTCGGAGGATAATGACACAAGAAAAAGATCTGAAAGGCTACTGGAAAAAGAATCTCCAGTACCTGAGCGTATTATTAAGTATTTGGTTTACCGTTTCGTACGGGTTCGGAATTTTACTCGCTCCATGGCTCAATAACTTTAAGATGGGCGGATTCAAACTAGGATTCTGGTTTGCTCAACAAGGGTCTATCTATGTGTTTGTGGTGCTTATATTTATCTATGTGTTCCTGATGAATCGTTTAGATAAGAAATTCGGTGTAAACGAGGAGGACGCATAATGGATGTTCAAATGTGGACGTATATTCTCGTTGGAATAACCTTTGCCCTTTACATCGGAATTGCGATCTGGTCGCGGGCAGGATCAACGAGTGAATTTTATATAGCTGAAGGAGCTGTTAATCCATTAACAAATGGAATGGCAACTGCAGCAGATTGGATGTCGGCTGCTTCTTTTCTTTCCATGGCGGGATTGATCTCTTTCATGGGTTACGACGGAACCGTTTATCTGATGGGATGGACAGGTGGTTATGTGTTGCTGGCTTTACTATTAGCTCCGTATCTGAGGAAGTTCGGGAAATTCACAGTCCCTGATTTTATTGGTGATCGCTACTATTCAAACACGGCAAGAACGGTTGCTGTAATTTGTGCCCTGATCGTTTCATTCACTTACGTAGCAGGACAAATGCGGGGCGTAGGGCTCGTATTTTCAAAATTTCTGGAAGTTGATATTTTCTGGGGAGTGATCATTGGTATGGCTATTGTTTTCTTTTACGCTGTCTTGGGTGGGATGAAGGGAATTACTTATACGCAAGTTGCTCAGTACTGTGTGCTGATATTTGCCTTTATGGTGCCGGCATTTTTCATTTCGATGCAGTTGACCGGAAGTCCAATTCCTCAAATTGGTTTTGGTTCTACGGTTACGGATGGCTCAGGAATGTATTTGTTAGACAAACTGGATCAACTACACACAGAATTAGGTTTTGCTGAATACACATCCGGTACCAAAAGTATGCAGGATGTATTTTTTATAACCGTGGCATTGATGGTTGGAACAGCGGGACTTCCTCATGTGATCGTTCGATTTTTCACCGTTCCAAAAGTAAAAGACGCCAGGATTTCTGTAGGATATGCCCTGATCTTTATTGCGATCTTGTACACAACAGCTCCGGCAATTGCCGTTTTTGCCAGAACAAACCTGATCGAAACTGTAAGCGAGCAACCGTACGAAGAAATGCCACCATGGTTCAGCACTTGGGAAGAAACGGCGCTGTTAAATTGGGTGGATAAAAACGAGGATGGAATTATCAATTATGCACCCGGAGCTGCTATTGTCGGAGCACCGGATATTATTCGGGACGGATTGGATATCAGAAGAGGAGCCAATAATCAGGTGATGCTTTCGAATGAAGTGACGGCAAACAACAATGAATTATATGTAGATCGGGACATCATGGTATTGGCTAATCCCGAGATCGCGGGTTTGCCGGCTTGGGTTGCTGCATTAGTTGCAGCTGGTGGATTGGCAGCAGCGCTTTCTACTGCAGCTGGATTACTTTTGGTGATCTCAACGTCAGTATCTCATGATCTGATCAAAAAGCAGTTCAACAAAGATATTTCCGATAAAGCTGAATTGCGATATGCAAGAATAGCGGCTGCTGTTGCAGTTGTTGTTGCTGGATATTTTGGAATAAATCCCCCGGGATTTGTAGCCCAAGTTGTGGCTATTGCCTTCGGATTAGCGGCTGCTTCGTTTTTCCCAGCTATTATTCTGGGAATTTTCTACAAAAAGATGAACAAGCAAGGGGCTCTTGCCGGAATGATCGCCGGATTGATATTTACTTTGGCCTACATCATTTATTTCAAGATCGCTTTTCCTGAATTAAATATTCCTGAAAACTGGTGGTTTGGCATTTCTCCGGAAGGAATCGGAACCTTCGGAATGTTGATCAACCTGGTCGTAGCTTTAAGCGTTAGATCATTTTACCCTGATCCACCAGAAGACGTTCAGGAAATGGTAGAGGGAATCAGGTATCCGAGATAAACAATTCAAATTCGAATTATGAAGAAAACTATATCCTCATTTGTTGTATTATTTTCCCTTTCAATCTTTTCTTATTCACAAAACTCATCTTTTGATGGGAGTGTTATTTTAGAGGATGGGAATGAAAAGGAGGTAACAGTTTCATTGCAATCGAATCGAGGGTTTACGTCTGTAAAAGTTTATGATTCTGAAGCCAATGACATTGAGTACTATATAGGTCAAATTAAAGAGATAAGGCTTTCTGATGGTCGGGTTTTATTGACTAATCAAATTGAATTCAATAAAAATCTCAATGAGAGTGACAGGAAAAAAGTCTATATGGAAGAAATTATAAACGGTAAAATCTCTTTATATCGTTTATACGATGTTGAACTAAAATATGGTATTTATTTTCAAGGTTCTTATAAGGCATTACAAAGTATTAGAGAAAATGGTTTTGAGAATGGGTTATACAAAAGTGAATTTTATAGGATCTCAAATATAGGGCAATGTGAACTTGTATCTGAGATACAGTCATTAAAATTTTCAGAAATTAGATTTATATATCTGACGAACAAGATAAATAATTGTTTTGATGAGGATTACATCCCGCAAGAGATTGAAAGAAAAGAAAAGAAAAAACACGAATTGGGATTTAGAATAGGATCGACATTTTCTTCAATAGATTTCATAGCTAACGAGGGTAACGAAAGATATGAAAACGAATTAGAATTCAATTATAGTGTTGGTTTAAATATAGGTATCGATTTCAATCCCTCGATAATTGGCGAGTGGTTATTTATAAACTCAGGAATTGAATATCGAGGTTACACTTTTAAAGGAAATGAGTCTAATGGAATCAGGTACAGCAATGAGATGAAATTCGGTGAATTTATTTTAAACGGAGGTGTTGAGTTTCGGAAAGAGTTTAATGGGTTTAATTTTGCAATATCAGGAGGTAGAGGTTTCCATTTTGAAAGAAAAAGCAAAAAAATAAATAGAGTTAATATTACATATGATTTTGTAAGAAACGATGGTAATGTTTTCCCGACAACAGATGAAATTTTTACTACAGATTATATGAACTCGAAATATTTCACTTGGTATGTTTCTCCATCTATCTTTAGAGAAATTAAAAAAGATGTACTTGCTGGAATTAAGATTAAATCAATTTATAGGTCTAATGAAGTGGCAACAGCAAAATCAGATATACATTCTGACGACTTTAACTTTGATTATAGTTTAAATGTTTTTGTACGGTTTCGATTTTTTTAAAACCAGGTCTAAACAAGTTTCCAAAAACTATTTACATCCCCCATTCAACTTTTTTGCATACATTCGTATATACTTTCTTTTATAAACTAATTTTCGGGATCTATGAAATCATTTCTATCCGCTTGTTTTGTATTACTATTCTCAAGCATCACCTTTGCGCAAACCAATCCGCAATGGATTCGTTATCAAACTATTTCTCCTGATGGCTCAACCATCGTCTTTACCTATAAAGGAGATTTGTATTCAGTAGCGTCAACCGGTGGAGATGCCACTCAACTTACCTTCCATGAAGCTCACGATTATATGCCGGTTTGGAGCAAAGATGGAAAATCTATTGCTTTTGCTTCCGATCGTTACGGAAATTTTGATATATATATGATGAGCGCTCAAGGTGGAGCTGCAAAAAGGTTGACTTTTCATTCTAATGATGAAAAGCCATTCACATTTTCGGCTGATGGAAAGAATGTGATTTTTGGAGCACTACGAATGGACACTAAAGAACATCGTCAGTACCCAACGGGATCACAGCCTGAATTGTATTCTGTTCCTGTAAATGGTGGACGTGTTGATCAGATCTTTACCGTTCCTGCTGAGTTTGTTCAGATAAATAAAGATGGATCACAGATGGTCTATCATGATAAAAAGGGAGGAGAGAACGAATGGAGAAAACATCACACTTCTTCAATCACTCGCGATATCTGGACCTACAATACCAAGAGCAAAGCTCATAAAATGATCACCAGTTTTGAAGGGGAAGATCGTCAGCCAATTTACAGTATAGATGAAAAGTCATTGTATTACCTGAGTGAGGAAAGCGGCAGTTTTAATGTTCATAAACTTTCGTTGACAAATCCTTCCCAAAATACTCAGTTGACCAATTTTAATCTGCATCCGGTTCGTTTCTTAAGTATGGGAAATGGAACGCTTTCTTTTGGGTATGATGGCGAGCTGTATACCATGAAAGAAGGAGAGCAGCCAAAGAAGGTGAACGTGAACATCAGAACTCAGGAAAAGAGCAATTCTGATAAATTCATCACTATCAATGGTGGTGTTCAGGAAATGGCTGTTCATCCAAACGGAAAAGAAATTGCCTTCGTTGCTCGTGGCGAAGTATTCGTGACTTCTATCGATGGTTCACTTACCAAAAGAATTACTAACACTCCTGAAACTGAGCGTTTCATTACATTTACTCCTGATGGGAAAAGTTTAGTGTATTCCAGCGAAAGAAACGGAAAGTGGAGCATCTACAAATCAGAAAAAGTAAGAGAAGAAGAACCGTTTTTCTTTGCCTCAACGCTTTTGAAAGAAGAAGCGATTATAGAAACTAAAGAAGATAATTACCTGCCTGAATATTCTCCGGATGGAAAGAAATTAGCGTATATCGCCGGAAGAAGAACGCTTCGTATTCAGGATGTGGAATCAGGAAATACGGTAGACCTCCTTTCTCCGGAAGATCTGTTCCATATGCGTGATGGCGACAAATATTTTACCTGGAGTCCGGATAGCAAATGGTTGCTGGTTGATTGGAATAAGCTATTGAACAACAGCGAAGTATTGCTTTTATCAGCGGATGGGAAAGAAAGAATCAACCTGACAGAAAGTGGTTATTACGATTATTCTCCTAAATGGGTGAATGAAGGAAAGCAGATGATCTGGTTCAGTAACAGAGACGGATTGAAAAGCTATGCCACCAGCGGAAGCAGTCAATCAGATGTATATGCGATGTTTTTTGATCAGGATGCCTGGGATAAATTCCGCATGAGTAAAGAAGATTATGAGTTGATGCAAGAGATCGAAAAAGCGAATAAGAAGGAAGAAGAATCCGAAGACAAAAAAGAAGACGAGAAGAAGGATGAGAAAAAAGAGGAAGTAAAATCTCTTGAATTTGATTGGGATGGAATGAAGGACAGAAAAGCTAAACTTACCATTCATTCCAGTAATCTTTCTGATGCTACGCTTTCAAAAGATGGAGAGAAATTGTATTACTTATCCAGATTTGAGGGAAGATACGATCTTTGGGAAACGGAGCTCAGAACTCGGGATACTAAGAAATTGATTGGCTTGAATACCGGTGGCGGTAGCTTGGTTTGGGACAAAAAAATGGAAAATTTGTATTTGCTGAGCAGCGGTAGAATTTCAAAAGTAAACTTATCGGGAGGTAGTACAAAAGGAATTTCAATCTCCGGAGAAATGGAATATGATGCTGACAAAGAAAGGCTACAAATGTTCGAGCATGTGTATATCAGAACTAAGAATATTTTTTATGAGCCAACTTTCCACGGTAATGATTGGGACATGCTGTATAAAGAATATCAGAAATATATTCCTCATACTTCCAATGGATACGAGTTTGCAGAAGTGCTTTCAGAAATGCTGGGCGAATTGAATGTTTCTCACGCAGGCGCTGGATACGGAAGCAATATCGAGAATGGTGATGCAACGGCTTCTCTTGGAATATTCTGGGATTACAACCACAAAGGAGACGGAATAAAGATCACCGAAGTGATTGATGGAGGACCATTGGATAAAAAATCTATAGATATCCAGCCGGGAATGATCATTCAAAAAATTGATGGGGAAACAGTTTCTGCAAACAGTGATATGGCACGTTATTTGAATCGTAAAGCAGATAAGTTTACACTGCTTGAGATAACAGATGATAAAGGAAAAAATGCAAAACAGATTACTGTTAAGCCCATTTCTTTGGGAGCTGAGCGAAGTTTACTATACGATCGATTTGTTAGAATGAACGAAAAAGAAGTAGCTGAAAAGAGTAACGGTCAGCTAGGATATGTTCATATTCCTGGAATGGGAGACGGTCCTTATCGTGATATTTACGAAGATATGTTGGGTAAATATCTGGAAGCGAAAGGAATCATCGTGGATACCCGATTCAATGGTGGTGGCGACTTAGTTGCAGATCTTGCCATGTTCTTTACAGGTGAGGAATTCATTACCTATGCTACAGAAGCTAAAGTTGTTGGAGGTGAGCCAACATCCCGCTGGACAAAACCTACGCTTACCATGTTTAACGAAAGTAATTATTCGGATGGTCATTGCTATGCTCAGGGTTATACTGATCTGAAGATCGGAATTACATTAGGAATGCCTGTTCCGGGAACATGCAGTTTTGCAGGATGGGAAGGTTTGCCAAATGGTGGGTATTGGGGAGTAGTTCCGGTTAGTGCAAAAGATAAAGCAGGCCGCTGGATGGAAAATCTACAAACCGAACCGGATGTAAAAGTTAAGAACATGCCCGGAGTTATAAACTCAGGTCGCGATCAACAATTGGAAAGAGCAATTGAAGAATTAATGAAAGAAGTGGATGAGTAAGAATTAACTTCTTAGTAACAAAATTGAAAAGGGAGGCTTTGATTAAAAGTCTCCCTTTTTTTGGTCACTGTAATTCTAAGTTTATCTGTTTCAACTAACCTACTAAAGTACTTATAATCAAAAATACCACTGCTGATCTGTAAATGAATTGGAATTGCTTAAGAATGTGTATTAGAATTGGATTTAGATGATGAATACAACCATTTATTAGCGCCTTGATATTTGTGCTTGTAGTTTAAGTACGTCGCCATTGTACAGAAATTACCTTACCTTGGTTCGTAATTCTAAAACCTCCGGAATGCGATTTCTAAATCCTTTTTATATCCTAATCTGTGTAATTTTATTATACCCGGATTTACTATTCAGTCAATTTTATCCAGCGCAAACGTATTCAACAACAAATGGAATGCCGTCAAATTCTGTTTTTTCTATAACACAGGCAGAAAATAGAATGATGTGGTTTATCACATCAAAAGGGGTGGCTACTTATGATGCAAGTGAGTGGTACTTATTTCCCGAGTCCCTAAATCTTCCATTTACAGAACATTCTTATATCCAAAAGGGAACGGATGGAAAAATTTGGGTAGCAGGTTACAACAAGAGTGAATTTACTTTGCAATATCATGAAAATGGTAACTGGGTTAAAGTTGTAGTTCCTGAAGAATGGACGGAACAAAGAACCCCTTTTTCATTTAAGACCATCGGAAAAAATGTTTTTCTAGGATTAGAAAATCGACTTTTTATGTTAAATGAAAGTAATTCAAAATGGGAGGTAAGAAAATTAGAGAATGGATCAAAGAAAGCTGAAATCAATAGCTTGGTTGGAATTGATGGGGCTCTTTTTATTTCAACCAGAGAAGGTATTTATGAATTAGATGGAGATTCAATTATAAGAAGCCCCTTAAATAAATACCCATTACAGAGCAATAATATCTTATCAATAAATAAGCACAATAATGCTTTTTATATACTAGGGTTAAACTGGATTGGGAAAGTAGATGAAAATGAATATAAACTCGTTTCCAATGATCTGGGAATTTTCACAGAATCAGGTTTTAAAAAATATAGTCTTGAAATCGATAACACCGGAAGGGTTTATTACAGTAGCTTTAGTCCCGCTTCCGTTTTAAATGAAAAAACGGGAAGATGGATTCCATTGAAAGTTCTTGGAAGACAACAAAATGTACTGAGTAATCAGATCTTTGTAGATGCTGAAAGTAATTATTGGGTGGGGGATAACAGAGGTTTGTTTAAATTTAACTTACTTCGTTTCCAAAATTTTAATAGTAATACCGATCTAATCGAAGATGAGGTTAGCAGTATATACGAATCTTCTAATGGGAGAATAATTCTTGCGAACCCACGAGGATTAAATTTTTACGACAAAGGAGAAATAACTTCGATTGACCTTAGAAACAGATATCCAAATTTTTTGACAAGGATATTGGATGTTGAGGAAACTAAAGATGGTCGAGTATTTCTGGCATTATCCGGAGGTGGGTTAGTAAGTATGAATAATGGTACAGTCAGATCTTATGATTCCGGAATCCTGAATAATGCGGTTATAACATTGGCTACTTTTAAAGGTGATTTATTGGTAGCAAATTATAACTCAATTTATAGGTTCAAAGATGGGAGGTTGAGCCTTTTTGGAGAATACAATGGGATAAGAAATATTATTGCATTAGGTTCAGATAAGCTTGCGATCCTTTCTTTTCAAGGGGTGTATATCACAGATGGAGTTACTACACAAAAATATATCAGTAATCAAAATTCACTTAACAGTACATTTGATATTGAAGAGTGGAAAAATGAATATTTGGTTGCTACAGAGAACGGTTTAGGGATTTTAAAAGCCGGAGAAATTGTTGAATATGACGCTTTTGCACTAAGAGGAACCTCAGCCTATTCGATATTAAAAGATTCGAATAACAACTTATGGGTTGGTACAAATGATGGAATATTTAAGTTTGACGGTAAAGAAGTAAATCATTTCAATAAAAGAAATGGATTAATAGGAAATGAAGTTAACAGAAATGCTCTCATAGAAGATTCTAACGGAAATATTTGGATTGGGACAGACTCCGGTGTTTCACTTTTTGAACAGACTGAAGAAGTTGAGAGTCAGCATGTCCCTGTCATTGAATTAAAAAAATTCAGTACCCTTGCCGGAACCGATTTAACTAAAAGAAATGAAAAATCAATTGAATACAATGAAAATAGTATTGAGTTAAAATTCAGAACTATCTCTTTTTTTAATGAACAGGAAATGTCTTTTCAGTATAAACTTAGTGGATTTGAGGAAAACTGGAACGAAGCATCCGATATTTCGACCAGTTTTATCAGATATACAAATCTGGATCCGGGACAGTACCAATTTTTAGTTAAAGGAAGAGTGGAATTCGGTGCTTGGAGTGAACCCTATTCACTTAACTTTGAAATTCAAAAGCCATTCTATCAAACCGCATGGTTTATTATTTTAATAATAGTGCTTTTAATTGCGGTAGCATATTCTATTTACCGGATAAGAGTTCTTTTTCTAATTAAACAAAGAGAGACCTTAAGAAAATTGGTAACCCGGAGAACCGAAGAAATAGACATGCAAAACAGAAGTTTGAAAGAAGCATATCGGGATCTGGAGCAGGCTCATATTAAGTTAGTTCAAACAGAAAAAATGGCTGCATTGGGTGTTTTAACAGCTGGTGTTGCTCATGAGATCAATAATCCGTTGAATTACATAAAGGCAGGAAGTGAAATTGTAAAACAATTAACGGAGGAGAAGGGATCATCAGTAGTAATTGAAGATAAAGATACTTTTAAAACTGTTTTAAGCGGAATAGATCTTGGTGTTCAGAAAATTCTGAATATTACCAGAAGTTTGGGATCATTTAGCAGTACATCCGACAAAATAAATAATACCATACACATCAATAAAGTACTAGACGACACTTTGATAATTCTGGAACATGAACTGAGAGGCAGAATAAAAGTGATCAAGGAATACGACTCACAAAGCGTGTATGTTGTTGGAAATGAAGGTAAGTTATATCAGGTTTTTTCGAACCTTGTAGTTAATTCTATTCACGCAATTGAGGGAGATGGTACTATAACTATCTCAACTGTTGAAACTAATGATGAGGTAACTGTTTCTATTTCTGATACTGGTTCAGGTATATCCGAAGAAGTAAGAAAAAAGATATTCGATCCTTTTTTTACAACTAAAGAGCAAGGGAAAGGGACAGGTTTAGGACTTTCCATCGTTTATAATATTGTAAAAGAGTTAAACGGGGATATAGAAATTGAATCAACTGTCGATAAAGGAACTACCGTTAAATTGAAACTTAAAAGAGCTTCAGAAAAAGAATAAATGTCAAACTTAAAGAAAGTGCTTTATGTGGATGATGAAGTAATGAACTTATTCCTGTTTGAAAATTTACTCTCAAACAACTTTGAAATAGAAACAACCAAAAACCCTGAAAAAGGCTTAGAAATCTTAAAAGAAGATGCCAGCTTTGATGTGGTTATTTCTGATATGAAAATGCCCGGGATGAATGGACTGGAATTCATTAAACGAGCTAAAGAATTTTATAAAAATTGTCCATATCTCATTCTCTCGGGATATCACAAAATACCTGAAATCGAAGAAGCTCTTGAAGAAGGTTTTATTAGCAATTTCCTGCAAAAGCCATTTGAAGTGGAGGAGATCACGGCTATCCTCCATAAGGAGATCGAAGCATTCGAAAGTAATTAATTGGAGTTCTCCGGCTGCTAAGATCTCGAATGATTCTAATGAATCTCATTTCCAGTTGTTTAGTACTAATTACACTTAGTTAAACCAACATTCCATCTTCATTATTCCGTGAATCAATGTATCTTTGAGGGCAATCAAATATATAGAAAGTGAACATACGCTTAGCACAACTTAATCCCACCATTGGTGATCTTTCCGGTAACAGGGATCTGGTAATAGATTCCATAAAAAAAGCCAAAGAAGACGAGATAGATCTTTTGGTGTTACCCGAACTCATTGTCTGTGGTTATCCACCCATGGATTTACTGGAAAGAGAGGTATTCAGGGAAATGTGCTATGAGATAAACAACGAAATTATAGCTTCCTCAGAAGGCTTGGCGTTGATATTTGGTTCGATCACAAAGAATAACGGATTGGGAAGAAAAGTTTTTAACTCAGCAATTATTGCTCAGCATGGAGAGGAAGTAGGCAGAGTTCATAAAGCATTGTTACCAACTTATGATGTGTTTGATGATTTGAGATATTTTGAGCCGGGAAATGAATTTGAGCCTTTAAAGATCAATGGCGTTGCTTTTGGGATCACGGTTTGTGAAGATATCTGGTTTAATGATAACGAGATCAATTATCATACCTATAAAGTAAACCCGGCGGAAGTGCTTGCAAAAAAAGGGGCACAGGCAATCATCAATGTTTCAGCTTCGCCATTTACCAAAACTAAACCTATCAGCAGAGTAAGCATGCTTCAAAAACATGCTAATGATTTAAATCTTCCATTATTTTACGTGAATCAGGTTGGAGCCAATACCGAGCTCATTTTTGATGGAGATTCACTTGCACTCACCAAAAATGGCGAGATAAAAAGCAGAGCCAAAAGATTTGCAAGTACTCATATTGATGTATCTTTTAATCCGGTTACGAAAGAACTTGAAACACTTGGAAATACCTCAGACAGACTAGATGTACCTGAAAGGATTGAAAGCATGTTTAACGGGCTGGTTCTTGGAATTCGGGATTACTTAACGAAATCAAAAGTAGCAAAGAAAGTGATTCTGGGATTGAGTGGTGGAATTGATTCAGCTTTAGTAGCTACACTAGCTAAAGAAGCATTAGGGGCCGAAAATGTAATAGCCATAACAATGCCGTCTGAATTTTCTTCAGAAGGGAGCATTTCTGACTCAGAAAAGTTGGCAGATAACCTTGGAATTACACTTCATGAAGTCGCCATAAAATCAATATACGAATCGTTTCTGGATCAGCTTAAACCTATGTTTGAAGGAACAGAGTTTAATGTAGCAGAAGAGAATCTGCAAAGTAGAACTCGGGGGGATCTTTTGATGGCAATGGCCAATAAATTTGGTTACATGCTTTTGAATACAGGAAATAAATCGGAGTTGGCAGTAGGCTATTGTACCTTATATGGCGATATGGCGGGTGGATTAGCGGTAATATCAGACCTTTATAAAACAGAAGTGTATGAAATGTGTAAATGGCTAAATGAAAGCTATTACAAAGAAGAAATAATTCCACAAACAATTATTGATAAGGAACCAAGTGCCGAATTACGTCCTGATCAAAAAGATATAGATTCTTTGCCGAATTATGGAACATTGGATGCTATTTTGGAATACTACCTTGAACATCAACTTTCAAGAGAGGAAATCATAGACAGAGGCATCTCCGAAACATTAACCGATCGAATTATTAGGTTAGTAGACGTCAATGAGCATAAAAGAAATCAGGCAGCACCTGGGTTAAAAATGTCAGCAAAAGCTTTCGGAAACGGACGCAGATGGCCTATAGTTCAAGGTTGGACTGGCCTGGAAAAAAAGATGAGAGAATCGATTTCTTCGAAACAATAACCGTTCTTTTTAAAGGTTGTTAAGCGAGGATTAATAATGCCTTTTTACTATAACTATGGCATTAATTTACTACTTTTAGAGAGCTAAAAAACTACAGACAAAATATGCATAAGATTTTTACTATAATTTTTTGCAGTGTATTCTTTTTATGCACAGCAACTACACTCGCACAGGACTCTACAATAATCAAAACAGAAAAGATGCCCTTGCGCCTTCTTCCTGTACCTAATCCGTTAGAGGATAAGACAATTGATCAAGAGCCGATTAAAGACCCTGTTGTTCAAGAGTTAGACTCCTTCCAGAAAGATATTATCAGAAGGATTGCTGATATTTATCAGCTTCATGTGTTGAGTTTAGAATCTCAGTTAGATGAAAAACCCCTTGATGCCGAAACCCATATCAACGATGCTGTAAACGCATCACAAACACTACTGGACGATTATCCAGAATTAAGATCTGACAGACGTTTTATAGAGCTTTCAAGAGCTGTGATAGCAGAATACAGACAATTTTATGGTATTTCCGAATCTGCAAATGAGGCTCAGGGCGAAATATTTGCAATTCAGGAAGAACTTTTTGCAGACGATGATGCCTATCTGAATGAAGATTTTGATTTTCCGAAAGATGTAATGCTAACTAAAACAGATGTTCCGCTCATCCAAAACAGATACGTAACCAACAGCTTGGTTTACTACACATTGAAGAGGCCTGAGGTAATGGAACTTTGGTTACAACGTTCTGAAATATATATGCCAATGATTCAGCGTATCTTTAAAGAAGAGAAGGTTCCCTCAGAGTTGGCTTATCTTGCCTTTATTGAAAGTGGGTTAAATCCTAAAGCCAGAAGTTGGGCAGCAGCTGTTGGAATGTGGCAATTTATTGCTGCTACAGGGAGAGTATATGGTCTGGAAGTAAATTGGTGGGTTGATGAAAGAAGAGATCCAGAAAAAGCAACCCGGGCTGCTGCTCGTCATTTAAATGATCTTTATGACATTTGGGGCGATTGGCATCTGGCAATGGCAAATTATAATATTAGCCCAAGAGGATTGAATAGAGCAATAACAAGAGCAGGAGGTAAGAAAGATTACTGGGAAGCGTATCCGTATTTACCACGCGAAACAAGAGGGTATGTTCCAGGATTTATTGCTACTGCAATGATTGGATTAAATCCTGAAGAGTTTGGCTTTCAAAGGAAATACGAGGGCGAGCCATATAGCTATGATGTTGTAGAAGTTGAAGGTTTAATGCCACTAGATGCGCTTGCTGAAGCAACAGGAATTTCTGTTGATGAGCTAAAGGATTACAATCCTGAGCTATTGAGATGGGCTACTCCTCCAGGAAATAAATATCCGTTAAAAATACCAACAGGTAAAAAGGAAGAGTTTCTGGTGGCGTACAAAGAAATCCCTAAAGAAAATCGAGCTCAGGATATGACTGTTCATACGGTTCAAAGAGGAGAATCTGTAGGTCTTATCGCTCAAAAATACGGTACAACAGTTAGGGGTATTTATGCCAGCAATGACAATCTTTCAAATGTTATTCATCCGGGACAGAAGCTTGTAATACCTTTACCGGCAGGTAGTGCAGGTAAGATTTCTGCTAACCGACCAACCAATATTACAAATACAAGTAGATCACGATCCACTTCAACTCGTTCTAGTGCCCCTTCAAATTCAACAAAACTGACCTACAAAGTGAAAACGGGAGATACTATTGGGCATATTGCTGAATGGTACGATGTAAGAGCATTTGAAATCAGAGCATGGAATGGTATTGGTAATACAATTCGTGTAGGTCAAAATTTAACTGTTTATGTTCCTTCTCAGAATAAAGCTCATTATGAGAAAGTAAATTCCATGAGCTATAGTCAAAAACAAGGTTTAGAAAATAAACAACGCAGAGGAGAAAACATTTTACTGGCTTCTGCTTCAAGTACTTCTAATGGTTATAAAACGTATACCGTTAGAAAGAATGATACTCTTGGTGAGATAGCTGAAAGTTTTGGAGTCAGTGTTTCATCATTAAGAAGTTTAAACGGCATTTCAGGATCTACCATTGTTGTAGGGCAGGTTCTGAAAATTAGTAAGCAGTAATTATGAAGAAGTTATATAGTTTTGGGTTCTTTCTATTATTCTTTATTTCTGTATCAGGCAATACAGAAGCTCAACAAAATGATATCTACTTTTTAATAAAAAAGAACTTTTCAATATTCAGTAAAACTTATGAAAATGTAGCACTTGATTATGTAGATCAAGTAGATCCAGAAAAATTGATGAGAGTAGGCTTGGATGCTATGCTCGAAACGCTGGATCCATACACAGTGATATATAATGAATCTCAGAATGAACAAGCTGAGATTTTATCACGTGGTAATTATGCCGGAATTGGTATAGAAGCAGGTTACAGAGAAGGAAAAGTAGTTATTATTGCACCAACTGAAAATGGACCAGCAGAAAGAAGCGGGCTTAAAGCAGGGGATGAGATCATTGCAATTGATGATATATCAACTGAAAATCTGCAGCCCGAAGAAGTGCAATCTCTTACCATTGGTGAAGTAGGGTCTAAAGTAAAAATTACTATTCAAAGGTTTGGTGTTAATCAAGAATTGGATTTTGAACTCACTCGCGAAAGCATAGAAGTCAAAAATGTATCGCATACAACCTTAATTGGAAGCTCAAAAGAGATCGGATATATAAAGCTGAGCCAGTTTGGATTGAGATCAGCTGATGAAATAAGAAGTTCTATTATTGAACTTAGAAATCAGGCAACTTTAAAAGGACTGGTACTCGATCTAAGAGACAATCCGGGTGGTATTCTACAGGAAGCCGTTTCTATAATTGATAAATTTGTGGAACCGGGTTTAATGGTAGTGGAAAATCGTGGAAGAATCGCAGAATATAACCAGACGTTTTCAACAAATGAGCCGATATTCTTTAATGAGCCGGTGGTTGTATTAGTAAACGGAGGTAGTGCAAGTGCATCTGAAGTTGTTTCGGGAGCTTTGCAAGATCTGGACAGGGCAGTGATTTTAGGTGAACAAAGTTTTGGCAAAGGGTTGGTGCAAATTGTGAAGCCTTTGCCATACAACACTTCAATGAAAGTGACAATCGCCCGATATTATATTCCAAGTGGAAGAAGTATTCAGTCTATTGATTACACTCATGAAGGAAGAAACTCGGGTGTTGTTAAAAGAGAAACATCTTCAACTATTTTTAAAACAAAAAATGGCCGTATTGTAAATGAAGGAAGAGGTATCGAACCAGATGTTGTGATCGAGATCGAAGAACCGGGTTTGATTGAAATAGCATTGTTACAAAAAGGAGCAATTTTTGATTTTACAACCGAGTATTATTCACGAAATCAGAATTCAGATTTTGCCGAAATACCCGAAGGAATCTTTGAAACGTTTAAAGAATACCTTACTCAGACTGGATTTAGCTTTGCGAATGAAACGGAAGATTATCTTAATGTAATTGAAAATGATCTGGCGGGTGTTGATGGTGCAGAGTCAAGGATAAATGATTTAAGAAAATTGGTAGCTCTTCAAAAAGAGAAGGAATTAGATGGAAGTAAAAGCTTTATCGAAAAGATGATCTGGCTTGAATTAAGAGCCAGAAGCGGAGGACAAACAGCACGAACCAATGCTTCGCTTTCTAAAGATGTACAACTTAATGCTGCCATTGATTTGATCAATAATCCGGATGAAATAGATTCTTTGCTTAAAGGGAATAACTAATGCCTTCAAAAGCGGATCTTCATATCCATACTACTTGTTCAGATGGACGACTATCACCTGAAGAGGTGATAAAACTAGCACAATTAAAAAAATTAAGTGCAGTATCAATCACAGATCATGATACTCTGGAGGGTTATAAAATTGCGAAACCAATAGCTGATAAGCATGGAGTGGAATTGATTCCAGGTGTTGAGATTACCACTGTTTTTCATGAAAAAGAAGCTCATATACTAGCTTACTATTTCGAAACTGACACCAATTATTTTGAAGAGTTTTTGATAGCTCAAAAGGACTCAAGAACCAATCGTATAAAAGGGATCATTAATACTCTTAATAATCAAAAAATAGACGTTGATTACCATGAAGTTTGGGCAGAAGCAGATGGCGGAAATCTAGGCAGGCCTCATATCGCAAAAGTATTAATTCAGAAAGGTTATGTTTCAGGCATGAACGAAGCTTTTAAGTTGTATTTGAGCAACGAGAAGCTGGGTAATATCAAAAATAATTACCCGGATTCTGAAGAAGCTATACAAATGATAAAGAATGTAGGTGGAGCGGCTATTTTGGCTCATCCCGGAAGGCTGTATACACAAGAAGAAGTTGAAGAATTCATTGATATGGGAATTGATGGTATCGAGTATATCCATCCTAGTCATAATTACAGAAGGCAAGAGTTCTATTCAAAGCTTTGTGAAGAAAAATCTTTGTTGAAAACAGGTGGAAGTGACTATCACGGTGACTTTGAAACAGGACATGCTAATGTTGGTATTGTAGCTGTTCCTCATAAATACGTAACTTCAATGAAGAGAATGACCGAGCAAAGAAAGCAAACTATTTTAGTTAAAAATTAGCATGAGCATTACATACATAGAAGGAAATACAAAACCCGAAGGCTCTAAAATTGGGATAGTAGTATCGAGATGGAATTCAGCGATTACTGACCGAATGTTGGACGGAGCTTTAAAGGCATTAAAAGGAAACGGTATAAAAGAAGAAGACATCATTGTTACCCGATGTCCGGGTTCTTTCGAGCTTCCTTTAGCAGTTCAAAGTTTATTAGACAGTAAACCCTTAGATGGAGTGATCGCCCTTGGTGTAGTTATTAGAGGAGGAACGCCACATTTCGAGTATGTTTGTGACGCCGTAACCAGAGGTATTATTGATCTGAATCTTAACAGCAAGAAGCCTGTAGCATTTGGAGTATTAACAACAGATGATGTAAAACAAGCGGTAGCAAGGGTCGGAGATAAAGGAAACAAAGGTGGAGAGGCTGCGTTAGCTGTTTTAGAAATGATATCTCTGCAACGAAAATTAAATCATTGAATGCATTTCTAGCCTTGATATATGGCGATTATTAGCCTATTTTTTAAGGCTTGAAAATCAGCTATAATTTTTGAAAAAACTTACGCTAACAAATACTGAACAGACCAAAGCAGATCAGGAAAAACAACTGGAGTTGAAGAAGTCCGGCGAGATTCCTGAGCATATTGCTATTATAATGGATGGAAACGGACGTTGGGCTCGTAGCAAGGGAAGTATACGTCTGCATGGTCATAAAGTAGGTGTGGATTCAGTTAGGGATATAACAGAATCTTGTGCTCAGCTAGGTGTTAAGTATTTAACTTTATATGCTTTTTCTACAGAAAACTGGGGCAGACCATCAGCAGAAGTGCGGGGATTAATGAGATTGCTTGTTTCTTCATTAAGAAAAGAAGCAGATAATTTGCACGAAAATAATATCAAGTTAGTAACAATTGGTCAAACAGATCGTTTTCCGGAAGATTGTAAGAAGCAATTAAAAGAAGCAATAGAACTAACTGAGGACAATGATCGTCTTCAATTATGTTTAGCATTGAGCTACTCTGGAAGATGGGATATTACAGAAGCTGTTAAAAAGATAGGAAATCATGTAAAAGAAGGGCGTTTGGATCCTACTTTAATAAATGATCAAATGATTACTGATCATTTATCGACAGCAGAAGTACCGGATCCGGATCTTATTATCAGAACCAGTGGTGAATATAGAATTAGTAATTTTTTGTTGTGGCAGCTGGCATATTCAGAATTATATATAACTGAGCAGTTCTGGCCTGACTTCAGAAGAGATGAATTGTACAAAGCTATTGATTCATATCAGAGTCGTGACAGAAGATTTGGAAAAGTTGGACCATCTGAAGACGAAAAAGGGTTGGCAGCCCGTTTACTAAAAAACAAAAATAAGTGAACCTTAAAAACGAAGTACATAGTTTGTTAAAAAGAATATTTATTGCCTCATTTTGTGTTTTAACGTTTGGTACATTTACATACGAATTAAAAGCTCAGGACACTTTTGAAATTACTGATCCTACACAGAATACTCCTCAGGAATACACCATTAAATCGGTAACGGTACAAGGCAACGAAAGCACAAGAGAGCAGTTTATAATTAATGCTAGTTCCTTAACTGTTGGAAGACAAATCACCTATCCGGGTGAAGATATTGCTGATGCTATCAAAAGGTTGTTTAGATCTGGGTTATTCGCAGATGTTGAGATCCTTATAGAAGAAATCTCCCTTTCTGACATAAGTTTGATTATAAAAGTTACAGAAAAGCCAAGGTTGATTGAGTATAAAATTGAGGGAGTGAAAAGATCTCAAAGAAAAGATATAGAAGCCTTACTAACAATAACTCCCGGAGTTGCTATTACAGAAGCAGTTATTGCGAAAGCAAAAAATACTATACACAGATTTTATAAAGAAAAAGGTTACTGGCATACAAAGGTAGAAGCAAGTATTGAGGATGCTCCCGATTTAAATAATAGAGCAAGGCTTATTTTTGATGTTGATGCAGGAGTAAGGTTAGAAATAAAAGATATTAAATTCGAAGGCAACGAAGCATATTCTGATAGAAAGCTTACCAAAAAGATGAAACCACTTAAAGAAGATAAATGGTGGAAAATCTTGTCAAAAAAGGTCTACAAACAATCAGATTATGACGAAGGTATTGCTAATGTTTTAGCTTATTACAGAAAGAACGGATATACCGATGTAAGAGTAATTAGCGATTCTGTTTTTATCTACAACTATGTGAAAGACTTGGATGGAGTAGGTGTTACCATTACGCTTGAAGAAGGTCCTCAATACAAGGTTAGAAATATTACTTTTGATGGGAATACTGTATACACGGATGAACAGTTAACAGCAGCACTTGAATTTGAAGAAGGTGATGTATTTAATCAGGAGAAGTTTGAGCTGAACCTTACTTTTAATAAGAATAGTACAGATGTAACATCTCTATATCAAAACATTGGATATCTGTTTTTTAATGCTACTCCAACAATTGAAAAAGTAGCTGAAGATTCGTTAGACATTTACATAGATATCTATGAAGATGAAATAGCTACTGTAAAAGAAGTTGGTTTTACAGGCAACACCAAAACACATGATGATGTAGTTCGCAGGACTTTGAGAACAGTTCCTGGTAATAAATACAGCAGAGATGCGATAGTAAGATCAATAAGAGAGCTGGGAACTCTGGGCTATTTCGATGCTCAGAACTTACAGCCTGATATTATTCCTGATCCAAATAATAAGTCGGTAGATATTATTTACAGACTTGACGAGTCCGTTTCTACAGATAACTTCGAGTTCTCAGGTGGTTATGGGGGCCAATCTATTGGAGCTATTATATCTGCTCGTGTGAATTTTAATAATTTCTCAATAAAGAGAGCTTTTGAAAAAGGAGGTTGGACTCCGATACCATCAGGAGATGGCCAAAAAGTATCTTTAGGAGTTCAAGTTACCGGTCAAGGTTATCAAAGTTATTCAGTTAGTTTTGTAGAGCCATGGTTAAATGGTAAACCAACTTCTTTGGGGGTTAATTTTGCATATAACTTAATTAATAACACTAGATTTGGAGTCGGTAAAAGTGAGTTGTTCTCAGGTAGTGTATCGATTGGTAAAAGATTAAAATGGCCGGATGATTATTTTTCTACGAGAACTACACTTGGCTATCAGTTATATGATGTTGACCAGACAACCAGCTTTCAACGTGCAGGTATTACAAACTCCATAACTTTGGAGCAAAGGCTTGAACGTAATTCTGTAGATAATCCTATATCTCCAACTGTAGGTTCCAAAATAAGTTTATCAGGAGAGCTTGCACTGCCTGTTAAAGGATTTTCAGAGTACTATAAAATTAAATCAAGTTACCAAAGTCATTTCCCAATAGTGGATAAACTTGTACTTACCAGTACTGCAGATTTTGGTTATATTGGATATCTGACAAAAGACAGAAGAAGTGATTTTCAGCGCTTTTTAGTTGGTGGAACTCAACTTCAACAAAGACAAAGTTTTTTATACGATAATATTGATATGAGAGGCTATCCTGGAGGAATTGGACAAAGTATTGCACCTTTTGAAAACGGAGTCCAAACAGGTGGTCGTATCTACAATAAATTTAGTTTAGAAATGAGATATCCTGCTGTTCAAAATGAGCAAATTCAATTGATTCCATATACGTTCATTGACGCCGGTAATTCATATCTTAATTTTTCTCAGTACGATCCTTTTGAACTAAAAAGATCCGCAGGCTTCGGAGTAAGACTCTTTTTACCAATACTTGGTCTTGTGGATTTAAGTTACGGTTACCGTTTTGATGGAATTGAAGGTGCCACGCCACAAGTATTGGCGGGAGAATGGGAATTCTTATTTAACATAGGTGCTCCTTTTTAATGAAGATTAGATTTAAATATCTATCATTGATCGTATTCCTTTGTGTGTCACTAGGGGTAAATGCTCAAGACCAGAAAATCGGTTATTACGAATCTGATTTTGTGCTTTCTAAAATACCTGAATATCCGGGCATTGAGCAAAGACTTAAGATTTTAAGCGATGGTTGGAAAAGTGAAATTCAAGAATTAAGAATAGAGATAGAAAATCTTGAAGAGGATTACGCTGCAAAAGAGATTTTATATACTGAAGAAATAAAGAAAGAAAAAATTCAGGAAATAAATACCAAGAAGAGACAGTTAGATAATTACACTGCCCAAAAGTTTGGACCAAATGGTGAGTATTTTCAGAGACAAAAGGAGTTATTAGAACCCATTCAGAGACAAGTATTTGCTGCTGTACGTACTGTTGCGCAAAGAAATGGATTTGATTTCGTATTTGATAGATCAGGAGATATCTACATGGTATACGCTAGAGGCGAATGGAATTTGAATGAACAAGTATTACTTGAACTAGGAATAGAAATAGAACAATAATTAAATTTGATTATAAAGAAATGAAAAAATTAACAGTATTAACTGTATTCTTAATTTTATTAAGCTTTGATACAAAAGCTCAGGTTAAGATAGGTTATACCAATCCGGAAGTTATTCTTTCACAGCTTCCAGAAGTGCAGGCTATAGATAAAGAAATAGGAATTTTGCTTCAGAAAAAGGATTCTCTGCTCGCAATTCAAGCTATTGCACTTCAGAAAGAATTTGATGATTACAATGCTGCGAAGGATGCAATGTCGCTCAAACAAAGGCAATTAAAAGAGCAAGAATTGATACAAAAAAATCAAGACTTTGAAGAAGAAAGGCAAAAAAGCTTAAACGAAGTTCAACAACGTCAATTGACTTTATTGCAACCCGTAGAAAATAAAGTTTTTGCTACTATTAAAAGTGTAGCTGACTCTTTAGGACTGGATCTTGTATTAAATGAAGGCTCTGTTAATTCAGGCGCTTTTATTTTCTATGCAGCAGATGATCAGCAGAATATCACAGAATTAGTTTTGGAAAAATTAAAACAATCATAAAAATACAATCATGTTAAAGAAGTTTTCAATAGGATTAGGATTACTTTTCACGTTATTACTAACTGGAAATTCAAGCGTACAAGCTCAAGAACTAAAGATAGGTTTTGTTAACCCTCAAGCAGTACTTAACAGAATGCCTGAAATGAAGGCTGTTCAACAAAGGTTAAAGAACTTTGCAGACAGAAAGTCTTTAGAAATCGAGCAGAAAGAGCTCGAATTACAAAACGCTGTTAATGTTTATGAGCAAAAGAAAGATGTTATTTCTGCAGCAGCAAAAGCTACTGAAGAAGAGAAATTACAGCAAATGAGCAATGACTTAAACGAAGCAACAAGAACAGCTCAGCAAGAAATTCAAAACAAAAGAAACGAATTGCTTGGACCTTTACAGAACCAAATTGGTGCAGCCATTAGCGCTGTTGCTGAACAAAAAGGGCTAGCATATGTTTTAAATACAACCACAAGCTCCGGAGATATAATCATACTTTATGCTTCACAAGAGTATGGATCTCAGTATAATATTACAGATGCAGTGATGGTTGAGTTGGGCATTTAAGCTTTAATACCTTGCTAAAAAATTAAAGCCATTGTTTAAACAATGGCTTTTTTTATTTAACATTCTTACGTCTGTTTTGAATATAGTCTTCAAAAATATATCCACCAAGATCATCCAATGAAGCAAAATAGGCTTTGCCTTTGTTAGCCTCTGTCATTTCACGCACAAAACTCTGTAAATAGGGGTCGCTGGCTATCATAAAGGTAGTAATTGGGATCTGTTCTCTCCTGCATTTCACTGCTTCATCTAATACTTTATTTACAATTTTTCGATCCAGTCCAAAACTATTTTTATAGAATCTTCCATTTTCAATCATACAAGAAGGTTTACCGTCGGTGATCATAAAGATCTGCTTATTAGAGAATTTTTTTCTTTGAAGAAGGTGTCGCGCCCTTTCTAAACCTTGTAGTGTATTAGTGTGATAAGGACCTACTTTCAAGTAAGGCAAGTCATTAATGGAGATCTCCCATGCCTCATTCCCGAAAACAATAATATCTAAAGAGTCTTTAGCATAACTTGTTAATATAAGCTCTGACAACGCCATAGCAACCTTCTTAGCGGGAGTAATTCTATCTTCACCATAAAGTATCATCGAATGACTTATATCAATTAGCAACACAGTAGAAACGGAGGTATAATGATCGGTATCAAATACTGTGATATCATCTTCATGAAGATCTATGTTATCAATGGTACTATGATTTAACATATTCAACATCGTTCCAACAGAATCTATTTGACCTATATCACTCCCTGGATTCCACTTTCTTGTTTCGGGCTGTCGCTCTAACCCTTTACCGGTGTGTGGCGTTTTATGAGAGCCCAATCCGCCCTTTTTTAAGTTTTTAAAGATCTCTTCAAGAGACTTTTGCCTTAAACTACGCTCTGTTTTCTTAGTAATTACGATCTGATTTTTATCATCTTCTTTTAAATATCCACGATCTTTTAAATCATCCATAAAGTCACCAATCGAATAGCTCTCATCAAATTGATCAGTAATTCTGTATTCTTTATCTAATTCCGTGAGCCACCGCATAGCTTGCGAAACGTCACCGCTCGAAATTGTAAGTAATTCTTGAAAGAGATTCCAAAGCGTATCGAAAGGAGTGGAAGCTGCTCCTTTTCCAAAACGCTTATCCCATTGTGTGTATTTAAAATTCATATCTTATTTTAATGAATAAATACATCTTAAACGTAAACAGTTCCAATTTAATCAAACAAGAAAAAAACTAGTATGAGTTTTAACCGAACAGAGATAGAAGAAAAACTATGGGGAGAAGGGTTTAAGAGAGTTATGGGACTCGATGAAGTAGGTAGAGGATGTTTGTGTGGACCCGTTGTAGCAGCAGGAGTAATATTTGAAAAAGGAATAACTATAGAAGGCATAAGAGACAGTAAGTCTATCAATGAAAAGAATAGATTAGAATTAGAGGAAGAAATAAAGGAAAAAGCACTTTACTATGTTATTAAGGAAGGCTCACTTAAAGAAATCTACGACCTGAATATACTTTGGGCATCCATCAATACTATGCAAAAATGTGTTGAAGAAGAAGGTGCCGACCCTGATTTTTTATTAATAGATGGAAATAAATACACAGCTTCTTTAATTCCACATGTATGTATTATTAAAGGAGATGATAAATCCTTATCAATTGGAGCTGCTTCCATTCTTGCGAAAAACTATAGAGACAGATACATGAAAAGATTAGATGAGAAGTTTCCTGAGTTTGGATGGAAATCAAATGTTGGCTATCCAACTGCGCATCACAAAAATGCTTTAAAAAAGTTTGGATATACTCCTCATCACAGATTAGGTTTTAATTTAGGGACAAAAAAAATATATAAAACTTCTTAGCGGTAAATACTAAAGTCTCGTTTATACAGATCCATATTAAGACAAATTGCTAACATTAGTGAATTAGTTAGGAATGCGGAACCGCCATAGCTTACAAATGGAAGTGGGATACCAATAACAGGTAGCAAGGCTGTAGCACTTCCAATATTTACCACAAAATGAATAAAGAATACAGCGGTAACACTAACGGTTACTAGTTGGGCAAAAGGGTGTTTATGGTTGCCTGCCATTCTCAATAGTTTTAGAAAGAGAAATAAAAATGTAATTACTAATAAACCAAGACCTACAAACCCGAACTCTTCACCAATAACACAAGAAATAAAGTCAGTCCATTGAGCAGGTAAAAATTTAAGTTGAGTCTGTGTTCCTTCCAAAAATCCTTTTCCTAACAACCCTCCAGATCCTATTGCTGTCTTTGCTTGAATAACATTCCAGCCTGCACCGGTAGGATCGAAAGCCGGATTTGTAAATGCCGTTATTCTTGCAATCTGGTGAGGCTGTAGTATATCAGTTAAAGCAACATTTACACCAACAACTGTTATTATACCCGTAATAAACGATGTGATGGTCAACCAAACTCTTTTTTGAAGCATAAAAATCAAAAAGGCAATAAGAATGGTGGCAATGGCTCCAAATTTCCAATCAAAAACTGTTAAATAAAGAATAATTGCAGGAGAAACTATATATACAGAAACTCCATATGGCAAACCAGACCAGAATAACATTACAGGAATAAGGGCAAGAAAGACCATTGCTGTACCTGTATCATTTTGTAGAAAAATAAATATTGTAGGCACTAAAATCATTGAAACGGCAATCAAGGCATATCTAATATTTTCAGCACTTATATCACGCCTACTTGTAAGGTATTGAGCTGTAGCAAGTATGGTAGCTATCTTCATTAACTCACTAGCTTGTAAATTAAATCCACCTATTCTAATCCAACTTTTAGCACCGTTTATTTCAGTACCAAAGAATAGTGTAAGGATTACAAGTAGCAAAGCAACTCCATAGAACAAATAGGAAAGTTGCATATAGGTTCTAGGGGTAAAAAATTGAAATAGCAAAACAAGAACAACTGCTAAAGCGACAAAAAATAACTGTTTTGCGAAGTTGTTTTGAATGTAATCAGGTAGAAATTCAGACACTGGTCCTTGGGTTGCACTGTAAATAGCTACTAGACCTATAATGGCCAATACTATCCATGAGCTAATTATCGACCAATTTAAATTTCTTAAATTATTCATTTACTGATGCCGATGCCTGCGAATTATCTTCTTTTGGGACAAAGTTTAGTACGTAATTTACTAACCAATCACGTTTTACTTCGCCCTTTAAATATTTTTCTAAGATCAATGATGCTACCGGAACAGCTGAGATTGATGCAAAACCGGCATTTTCTAAAAATACTGTAACAACAATTTCCGGATTATCAGCAGGAGCAAAGGAGGTATACCAGCCATGTGAAAATCCAAGTGGGTTTTGAGCGGTGCCTGTTTTTCCTGCAACTTCAATATCTGGGATAGCAGCATAAAAACGACCACTGCCTTCCAAAACATTTCTTCTCATTCCCTTCTTGACAGCATTAAGATATTCTTCTTTTACCCAATCTATTTTCTCTTTTGGCCTGTTATTTTGTTCAATAGATCCGTCAGCTCTTTGTATAGCTCTCAATAAATGTGGCTCAATCTTATAGCCTCCATTAACAATAGAACTTGTCATTTGTGCAATCTGAAGTGGAGATGCTGAGACCAAACCTTGTCCAATTCCAAATTGGAGTACATCTCCAAGCCCCCATTTGTTTTTTCCAAAGCGACTGTCCAGATAAGCGCTATCTGGCAAAATACCTCGATTAGCACTAGGAAGGTCTATTTGGTTAGGAACACCGAGTCCAAAATCTTTTGCCAATCTACTCCATGTGTTCAGCTTTCCTGAAGTGGCTATTTTATCCATCACATTCAGAAAATAGGTATTACTGGAATGGGCTATTGCGGATTCCAAATTATAGAGTCCAGGGTCGGCAAGATCTTTGTAAGGTCGGCCTCTCATGTAATAACCACTATTGTAGATCTCTGTTTCGGGTGTGACAATACCTAAGTGTAAACCGATGATTCCCATCAGTGGCTTGAAAGTAGAACCCGGAGGTTGCCGGCTAGATATTGCTCTATTGAATAGGGGGCGTGTTGAATCAGAGTTAATAAACTGCCAGTATTCTTTGTCAATTCTTCCGGCTAATTTTTTTACTTCGTATTCCGGGGAACTTACTAAAGCTAATATTTCACCTGTATGTGGGTTCATAGCTACAATTCCGCCACTCTTCCCTTTCATTAACTTTTCAGCAAATGCTTGTAAATCAGCATCGATTGTGGTTGTTAGGTTATCACCTTGAATGGGAGGCTGTTCAATTTTTTCTTCTGTGAACTTTCCTAAAGATTGACCTAGCGCATTAACTTTCAGATAATTTATTCCTAAATCTCCTTTTAAATTATCTTGGTAATATAATTCTAAACCACTTTTTCCAATCTTATCTCCGAGTCGAATGGACTTAGTTTCTTTGTAATCCTTTTCATCAGCTTCTCTGAGGTAGCCAAAAACGTGCGAACCTGTCATTTCAGAGGGATAATTTCTTTTACTATCGATTTGGTGTCCAATTCCAGGGAGTTGCCATAAATTCTCCTGAATCAAAGAGAATGCTTTAAAATCTATATCTGAAATAAGTTTAGAGGTTCTAAACCTAGAATATCTTTTTGCATCATTGACGAGAACAGTTACTAAGCTATCAGATTCTCCAAGAAGTTCCGCTAGTAGTGGAATATTTTTATCATCAAAATTAAGAGGAGTAATAGTTACAGAATAAATAGGTTGGTTATCAACCAGAAGGTTCCCGTTTCTATCATAAATTAACCCCCTTGCAGCTTCAACATATTCTTGTCGTATTGAATTTTGATCTCCAAGTTCGTCGTAGACTTCGTATTGAACTATTTGCAAGTAAAAAATCCTTCCAAGAACTACTAAACAGATCAAAACCATAATTGCTTGCAAAGCAAAAATAGAAGTTCTGATTCTGTTTGAGGAATTATTCATTTTTTAGTGTCTCCTTTCAATATGTGCAATATGCTACCGATAACAGCAGTATATAAACTGCTTCCTATTAACAAAATTATAGGAGAAAACGGGTAATCATAAACATTTAAAAAAGAAGTAAGCCCCAAATAAAAGATATTATGGATAAATGCGGCTCCAAAAATTAAAGCAAAGGCTTGCCATACTATTAAACGTACTTCTGTATTTCTGGAAACAATTTTATAGATCAGGAACATAGTTATAGTCTTGGAGAACATATTCAATCCCCAAGTATCAAACATCATGTCTTGAAATAACCCAAATCCAGCAGCAAAAAACAGAACTTCGTGTCTTTCATATCTTAACGCTGTCCATAATATAAAAACTAGTACAGGATCTGCTATTGTCCCAAATAGTGAGAGGTGTTGGAAAATTAATAGCTGAGATAAAACAAAAATTATTCCGATTCCAATATGTTTTAAAAGCTTGTTTCTCACTTAAAAATTTCCTCATATTGGTTCCTGAGATCAGTTATTGACGTATCAGGTGTAAAATTGATGATAAAACCCTGAGAAGCTTGGGCTAAAGAAGCAAAAGGCTCTAAATAAATTCGTTGAGTTTCTTTTCCCTCTTCAAATTCAGTGCGAGTTACATATCCAATTGGGATACCCGCTGGGAGTTCGTTACTAAAACCTGAAGTTACAACTGTATAGCCTTTTTCAACCGGGATAGTTCGTGGTATAAAGTCTATAACCATTTCTGTAAGGCTTTCGCCATTCCAAGATACAATACCGGGTGCATTCATTTCCTGAACTAATCCACTAACTCTAAACAGACTATTATTATATGGAAGTACTTGGGAATAATTTTCAGAAATAAGGATGACTTTTCCTAACAGACCATCAGACGTTACCAAAGGCATGCCTATTTTAACATTATCAGAGCTTCCAGAATTGATAGTCAGACTTTTATTGATCCCATTAAGATCTTTTCCAATAATGAGGGTAGGAGTAAGGTTAAATTCTGAAGAATCTTGAAACGCAAGTAATCTTCGTAACTCAATATTTTCCTGTTCAATGCCACGTAGTTTACTCAATTCATCCTGTAGAAGAATATTCTGTCTTTGTAAATACGTATTGGTTGTTAGTGCCTGGCGATAAACCCTGATGTTTGCAAGAGGGGACTGCAAAATACTGACGGTAACTGCTGAAAATTGACGCAAACTATGTATGCCACCTTGGTTTCGACTAACAGCTATTGTTACTGAAAGCAAAATTAGAATGGCAGCAATTATATAATCTTTAGCTTCACCAACTTTAAGCGTTTTAAATTGCATTCATTAATGTTGTTACGAAATAACCGGACGGTAATAATCCAGATTCTCTAAAATTGCACCGGTTCCTCTTACTACGGCTGTTAATGGATCTTCAGCAATATGTACCGGAAGATCGGTAGTTTCCATAATAAGTTTATCAAGGTTTTTAAGTAAAGCTCCACCTCCTGTAAGCATAATTCCGCGATCTAGGATATCTGCAGATAATTCAGGAGGAGTTTGCTCAAGAGATTTTGTTATTGACTCAACAATTGTGTTTACAGATTCTGCAATAGCTTCACGAGCATCTTTAGAAGTAATGTGTCGTGTTCTTGGAACACCATTTACTAAGTCACGACCTTTGGTTATCATTTCAAGTTCTTCATCAAGAGGAGCAGCTGAACCAATCTCACATTTGATCTTTTCTGCTGTACGTTCACCAATTAATAAATTGTGGTTTCTCCTGAAATAATTGATGATATCATCGTTTAATTCATCACCACCAAGTCGTACAGATTGAGCATAAACAATACCTGAGAGAGCGATCACCGCAATTTCAGTAGTTCCACCACCAATATCTACGATCATGCTACCTACGGGCTCATGAACATCCAGCCCGATCCCAATAGCTGCTGCCATTGGTTCATCTACTAAATAAACTTCTTTAGCTCCCGCATGTTCAGCACTATCTCTAACAGCTCTTCTTTCTACTTCAGTAATACCACTTGGAACACAAATTACCATTTGGCGGGTTGATGAATACCATTTCATCTTTACTTTCTTGATCATACCTCTGATCATGTGTTCTGCTACTTCAAAATCAGCGATAACTCCATCACGTAAAGGTCGTACCGTACGGATGTTTCTATGTGTTTTTTCATGCATTAACCGAGCTTCATGGCCGGTAGTAACAGGAACATTGTTTTGATTTAGAGCGACAATACTCGGCTCATCCAAAACTATCCCTTCACCACGAGCGTAGATCAATGTATTTGCCGTTCCAAGATCGATAGCGATATCGGTGTATAAAAAGTCTAGAAGGCCCTTTTTCTGCTTATTCTTTGAAGAAGCAGGGGATGGTATTCCGTAGTTATCTGACATTGCCAAAATAGTAGATGTTTAAATGTGCTGGGTAGTTATATTTAAAAATACGAGAATGAAAGTGTTTATGCGAAATATAATTTCAATGTTTAAAATGTCTCTTTCCTGTAAAGATCATTGTCATTCCAAACTCATTCGCTTTTGCAATTACTTCTTCATCTCTGATGCTGCCACCTGGTTGTATTACTGATGTAGCTCCTGCTTTCGCTGCTGCTTCAATACCGTCTGAAAACGGGAAAAAAGCATCTGAAGCTATTGCTGAACCATTAAGATCTAAACCTTCTTTTTTTGCTTTATCTACAGCAATTTCTGAAGAATCTACTCTGCTTGTTTGGCCTGAACCAATTCCCAAAGTGCGTCCTTCTTTCGCGTATACAATTGCATTAGACTTTACATTCCGGACTACTTTCCAGGCAAACATCAGGTCGTTCATCTCCGTTTCTGAAGGTTTTCTTTTCGTTACAACTTTAAAATCATTTTCGTTAACCGGCTCAAGATCTGCATCCTGAGTTAAGAGACCTCCAAAAATTGATCTGAACGATTTGCCTTGTACTTCGGATAGATGCTTTTTGATCCGAATTAATCTTCTGTTTTTTTTCTGAGTCAGCAACTGCAGCGATTCGTCAGAAAATGATGGAGCAATGATGATTTCAGTAAAAATTTCATCGATAGCTTGTGCAGTTTCTAGATCCAATTCTTTGTTAACTACAACAATTCCTCCAAACGGTGAAACGGTGTCAGTACTGAATGCCTTTTTATATGCGTCCACTAGTTGTTCCCCAATTCCTACTCCACAAGGAATGGTATGCTTAATGATTGCACAAGTTGGTCTGTCTTCATTGAACGATGTAATAATGTTCAATGCTGCATCAACATCAATAAAATTATTGTAGCTAAGCTGTTTGCCGTGAAAACAATCTATAATAGAATCTTGTTCTCCATATACCGCTGCATTCTGATGTGGATTTTCTCCATATCTAAGCTCTTGAGAAAGAGGCACAGAAATATTGAACTGTTTAACAGGTTCTTCTTCTAATAAATCATTAAAGTAGTTAGCAATAGCAGAATCATAGTCAGCAGTTTGATTGAAAGCATCTTTAGCTAGCTTCTTCCTCATTCCGAAGGAGATTCCTTCTCCTTTTACTAATTCTTCAATAAAACTTTCATATTGTGAAGGATTACTTAGAATACTTACATGAGCAAAATTCTTTGCGGCCGCTCTTATCATAGTAGGTCCTCCAATATCAATAAATTCAGTAGCTACTGCAGGCGAGCTGTCTTCTTTGATTTTATTTTTAAAAGGGTAGAGGTTAACTACAACAAGTTCGATAGGAGTTATTCCTAATTTTTCAATTTCTTCAACATCATCAGAATGAGTAGTTCGGGCTAAAATTCCTCCGTGCACCATAGGATGAAGCGTTTTAACTCTACCGTCAAGGCATTCCTGGAAACCGGTAACTTCAGATACGTCTTTTACAGGGATCCCTGCTTCTGAGATAACCTTTGCAGTTCCACCTGTAGAGATCAATACTACTCCATTATCATGTAGTGATTGAGCTAATTCAACGATGTTCGTTTTATCAGAAACGGAAAGTAACGCTCTGTTTATTTTAAGAGGTGTAGTTGGTAAAGAAGAAAGAGGTTTTAATGCCACTTTATTAATTTTTAAATGTTTTAAGGTATTCCTGAATTACTTCAGAAAGCAATTGATGTTCTTTTTCGAGTACTTTTTTAGCCAGATCAGCCGGAGAATCAGTTTCTGTAATTTGTACTTTAGCCTGACCTAAAATAGGTCCTTTGTCATATTCTTCAGTAACTAAATGTACCGTACACCCTGATTCTATTTCTTTATTTTTGATTACAGCTTCATGAACCTTTGAACCGTAGAATCCTTTTCCACCATATTTGGGAAGCAAAGATGGGTGAATATTCAAAATTCTATTCCTATACACTTCGATAATTTCTGTTGGAATTTTTCTTAGATATCCTGCCAGAACGATTAGATCGGTTTCCCAATCCTTTAGTGTTTTAAGGAGTTCTATTGAATAATCCGTTTCAGAGTCAAAATCATTTGGAGAGATAATAAGTGTTTGAATTCCATTAATATCAGCTCGTTCTATAGCATAAGCAGACTCATTATTGGAAATTAACCCAACAATATTGGCTTCCAATTTGCCTTCAGAAACGGCATCAATAAGTGATTGAAAATTTGATCCAGAACCGGATGCAAAAACAACAAGGTTCTTCAACAGTAATTGATTTGAAGTTGCAGAAATCGTTACATGAAGATACACAAAGTTTCACTGCTTATCAGGAGAGATGTTGCTAACCGGAAGAATTTTTGATTAGCTCAGGTTCCTGATTGAATACCTGATAGTTATTGAAGCTCCAGCTGATCTGAATAATAGTAATTCTTATAACAGTAGCTAGCGGTATTGCAACCAACATACCCAAAATCCCGGCTACTTCAGCACCAATCAAAATGATAAATAATATTGCAACGGGGTGCATATCCGCTGAACGAGAAAAAAGCAAAGGTTGAAAAACAATGTTATCCAGCATTTGAACAATCAGGATAGCAACAATACACACTAAAACCAGAGAAAAATCACCGGTTTCAATAATAGAAATGATAATAGAAAGTATATAGCCGATAATAGGACCAAAGTAGGGGATGGTATTTGCTAAGCCCACAGCAATTCCAACTGAAAGTGAGTTATCGAGACCAGCTATTGAAAGGGTAGTCCATGAACTGGCTGCTACAAGCAAACTTTGCAGTAAAACACTTCTAAAGTAAAGGCCTAGTCGTTTTTCAATTTTATCGATCAGAGTTAATGAAGTCTCGAAGTATTTGTTAGGAATCAATCTTAGCAGATCTCTTCTGATCTTGGAGCCATCTTTCAAAAAGAAAAAAGCTGCAAATGGGACAACTAATATTGCAGAAAATATATCGGTAAAAACGCCAACAATATTACCGAAAACAGATGAAAATTGATCAAAATCGAACAGTGAATTCAATACTTGAGTGAGGTTATCACTTAAAAAGCCTTCAGGAATAAAATCATAATCGTCACTAAGTTTGGTTTCAACTTGGTTTGCGATGTTCTCAATGTTTTGAATATCCAACTGACGAGCCAATTGCACCATTTGATCTGCAACTTTAGGAATTACGGTAGTAGAGGCATAAACAAATAATAAAATTACCGCAGAAAGAGTAAGTGTAATGGCGAGCGTTCTTGGCACTTTATTTCGTTGTAACCAATTCACGATCGGATCTAATACATAACTCAGAATTAAAGCGAGTACCAGATATAAAACAAGATTACCCAGCTCTACTAAAACCCAACCCAACACGGCTATACCGGCAATTCCGATAGCAAATTTAACTATTTTCTCTAGGGTAATATTTTTCATTTATTCACTGATTCCAGTAAGCCATCAATTTCTTTTAATATAATACTAGAATCGTATCCTTTTCTAAATAAATAATCGAATATTTTTTTTCTTCTTTTTTCCTGATCCGTTCTAAGTAAAGCGGCTTTCTTTTTTTCAACCAAATATTTGATGGTTTCAGTCTTTGATTTATGATCAAATTCTTCTTCAAAAACTTGCTCGATCGTACTCTTGTCGATTTTCTTTTTTGTTAGTTCTCCTTTTATTTTGTTTGGGCCCCAGTTATTGAATCGGAATTTATCATGAGTATATTTTTTAGCGAATGAGTAGTTGTTGATATAGTTTTTATCCTCAAGTTCTGTAATGATCTCGTCTAAAATTGCGGATTCATACCCTTTTTTAATTCCCTTTAATTTCAACTCGTGACTAGCATGGTCTCTTCTGCCTAACAATCTTATTAAGTATTCTCTAATCGACCAAATCTCTTCTTCTTTTAAGATAAGATCATATAACTCATGGTTAACAATGGTTCCTTTACGAAGATTGTGCTTTGTTAGTGTAGCATCAGAAACTCCTGATATAAATCCACTTTCAGAATACAAGGAATAACGAAAATAGTTTTTTTTCTGAACTTCAATTCGTTGAATGGTAATTGGAAGTTCGGGCTTCTTCTTGGAATATGTATTTCTTTTGTAACCCATTCTCAAATAAATAAAAAGCTCTGTCCAAAAATGAACAGAGCTTTTAGTATGCATAAGTTTAAGCTTCCACCTTTTCGGGTTCTTCTACTTTTTCATTGGAAGCATCAGGAATGGGCTCGTCTAGATCTTCACCTCGTAGTTTTGCACGTACGATCTTCTCGATCTTATCTGTCAACTCCAGGTCTTCTTCAAGGAATTGCATGGCTGCATCGGCTCCTTGTCCGATAGGCTCACCGTCATAACGGAACCAACTTCCACGCTTTTCAATAATATCGAATTCCACAGCAAGATCAAGTATTTCAGCAATGCGTGAAGTTCCTTTTCCATACATAATGTTAAATTCTACTACTTTGAAGGGAGGAGCTACCTTGTTCTTTGCAATTTTTACTTTTGTACGGTTTCCTACTACCTCATCGCCTTTTTTGATCGCTCCGATTCTTCGAATATCTATACGAACAGAAGAATAAAATTTTAGAGCACGTCCACCGGTGGTGGTTTCAGGATTACCGAACATAACACCAATCTTCTCACGAACCTGATTGATGAAAACACAAGATGTGTGCGATTTACTTACGATACCGGTAATCTTTCTGAGTGCTTGAGACATTAACCTTGCCTGAAGTCCCATATGAGAGTCACCCATTTCACCTTCAAGTTCAGCACGTGGCACCAATGCGGCTACGGAATCAATAACGATCACATCTAAAGCACCTGAACGGATCAATGTTTCTGTAATTTCCAATGCTTGTTCGCCACTATCAGGTTGGGAAACAAGAAGTTCATCTACTTTTATACCCAATGCTTTAGCATAACGTGGGTCGAAAGCATGTTCAGCGTCAATAAAAGCGGCGTAACCACCTTTTTTTTGAGCCTGAGCAATTACCTGAAGTGCCATTGTTGTTTTACCACTAGCCTCAGGGCCGTAAATTTCTGTGATTCTTCCACGAGGAACGCCTTGTACGCCCAATGCATAATCTACCATAATAGAACCTGTTGAGATTACGTCCACATCCTGAACGGCATCTCCACCTAGTTTCATGATGGTTCCTTTACCATGCGTTTTCTCGATTTGCCCAACGGCGATATCGAGTGCTTTTGATCTTTCTTTTGAGTCAGCCATGATTACATTTATTTTTGAATTTATTTACTACAAAGTTAACAAGGCAGGGTGTCATATCGTGTCATCATCTTCTGCGAAAGAATATATGTTCGATATATGTAAGAAAAAAATTTATTTCTAAATTTTTTAAATCACAATTTTCAAACTTCAAATTCCAAACTTGATGCAGACTAAGCTGCTTTTAGAATTATTGAAGACATTATTTTCAATAATTGCGTTGCTTCATCCAACAAATTTGATCGTATTTTTTCAAGATGTTCATCATTACCGTTATCTACTAATTTTAGGCAGTAGCATGTTTCTTTAGCTTCTTTTCTGGAGATCTTCATTCTCATCTTGAAGTCTTTTTTACTCAATGCTTCATTAGCCTCAATATAATTAGCACCAATTGATCCTGAAGATCTGATCAACTGTTTTCCATCTTCGAAATTGGAAGTACATCGAGGAAGCTTTTTAACAAACACTCTCGTTGCTTTCACAAATTCGAGTGTTCTATCTTCAAGATTGTAATTTGCCATTAGTCTGAGATTTGTAGTTTGTCTTTTGTGATTTACCAAACCTTGGTTCTTAGTAAGACAGCCAGAAAAGAATTCCTTACAAAAAAAGTTTAAATCTGATTTATTCGACGAGTGCTTCTTAACTGATTTTGTTTATTTTAGTAGGGGTGAATGAGATTAGATAATAAAGCTAAATTTTTAAAATTGACTACATCATACCACTTATCTTTTGCTTGCACAGAATGTCGTAAGTCTTTTAAAAGGCAGGTTAATTTGATGGAAGAAGTTCCAAAAGAATCTTTATGTCCTGATTGTGGTAAACCGACAATTAATCTAGGACGTCATTTTAAGCCACCGAAAAAGAATGACAAGAAACAATGGGAAAAAGTTAAGTTTCTAATTGAGAATGGATTCAGGTTTCAAAAAATTCGAACTGGTCCAGATCATCACGAAACAATTCCTTATCCTGAGACATTAGAAGAAGCAAAGGAATTTGTAGTAAAATATAAAAAGTACGCTAAGTCTTAATTTTAACCTACTTCTCAAGCTCCTGCTTAGGATGGAGAGCTAGTTAAGCCCTGTAATTTGTTATTTGTTTGAAATTTGAAGCTTGTCTTTTGGGATTTCACACCTAAAGTGTGTCCACAATTTCATTCAAAGCAACCATCACATCTTCAATCTGAGTTGTAGTAGTATAAGGAGCCGGTCCAAATCTCAAAATCTGATCTCTGGCGTCGGTGAAAATATCACGAGCCAGTAATTCTGCTCTGATCTCTCTGGCTTTTGGTGAAGTAAGAGATAGGAAGCCTCCATTATGTTCAGTAATCGATTTTTCATGAGTAAGGCGAATTACAGATGGATCGAAGTCTTTATCGAGAAAATATTTCTTAAGTATTTCTACTTTTTGGACATATTGATCTCTCAGGATTTCTTTAGTAAGCCCTTGCTCTTCGAAAAACTCGACCACTTTAGCTGCTCGATATTGAGAGGAGGGATCGTACGTTCCACTTGCAAAGCGTTGATCGGAATGATCATAGTGAGTAGGGGAGTTGTCGCGTGGTTTTTCCAAAGTACTGAAAGAAGCGAACCAACCCGTTATTGCCGGACGCATATCACAATCTTTTGGGAATCTCAGGAAACAATTGGCTTCGCCCCATTGCAGATATTTGTAACCACCGATCAGAATAAAACAATCTTCCAGATCAGCCTCTCTGATTGATAACGGTGCGACATTGGTTCCATGATAGTCATCAATTAAAACAGGAACGCCGTGCTTTCTGGCTGCTTGTGCAATTTCTGTGAGATGGTGATTGATCAAACTGGATTCGAAATAAACTCGCGACAGCATTATTGCAGAAGTTCTATCGTCAATTTCTGATATAATACGTTCGGCAAAACTTTCATCCGGATCGGTTGCTACATAAGTTACTTCCAAACCTTCTTCTTCCAATCGGTGAAGCTGACGAAACAGTGAGTGAAACTCTCCATCGGTTGAAATGATCTTTGGTTTATTCTTCAGATCAAGTCCACTCATCCAGCTTACAAATAGAACATGAGTACTTTCTTCTCGGCAGTAAAACCCATCGGGATCGTCATAGAATCCGCGTAGATAATTTCTTAGGATCTCGGTCTTTTCAGCAGCTTTTTCCCACTTTTTGTCAACCAGTTCTGCTGTATCCATGAAATACTCTTTCTGTCCTTCCAGCGCTACATCCGGCCAGGCCTGATGAGAATGTCCAGTAAAGAGAAGTCGTTCAGAAACTCTGAAATGTGAGTAATGAGGGTTAAGTTGTTGCGCTAATTCGTCGATGTTTTTCATAAGAAGATGTTAGCCACTAAAACACAAAACCACAAAATTTTTTAAGTAAAACAGAACTCATTTTTTGAGTTCAAAAACTAATATAAAGATAGTCATTGCTGCAGGTGCAGAGTCTAATGAAAAAGATCAGATTAGAAATGGTTGGGCTACCTTTCTAGGTCTTGTTTTTCGTTCATTTTTTTGATCATATAAAGCCCGACAATAATAAGTAGCCCCAGAAATAAAAAAGTACCTGCAACATATAAAAATGGATGGGTTTTGGAAATATCCGTTGATCCGGTTACATAGGTGAATCCAAATATTACAGCTACGGCAACGAGAAACATGGAAATCATTGAAAGTATAGATGATTTTTGTTCTTCAGGATAGTCAGCTTCGTCTTCAGAAATTTCTATAAGAGCATAATTTTGTGATGTATAGCCCATAAAAATCAAAAAAAGTACTATCGGACTAGTAATAATAGAGAAGTCGAGCCAGGCAGGTAGATCAGGGAAAATAGAGTGAAGATAATAGGTTCCGAAATTCAAATAGACTACTAAAAGTGTAAAAAGAGCTACATTGTAAATCCAATATTGCTTTTTGAATTTGGTTAATCCCCATGAATTTTTTTGGTGTTTTAACAATGCATTGCATGCACGGCATTTAAAGAAGCCTTCAATACTTTTTCTGAAACTTACCCCGGTTGATGGTGCTATATTGATTAACCTCTTTGACCTTTGGCCACAATTCGGACATTTCATAATATGTAATTAGTTGAATTTATTTACAATAACCTAATCCCTATTTCAGGTGTTGAAAAAAAAGAACTAATTAAATCTAATATAATTCAGGAAAAATACAATTGAGCTAAAAAGAAGACCTGATTTCCCAAAGATCGGGGAATATAACCTGGTTTAATGTTCGCTGAAGGTAAGCAACACCTTCTGATCCGCCTGTTCCTTTTTTAGTACCGATTGTACGTTGTACCATTTTAACATGCCGGTATCTCCATTCCTGTAAACCTTCATCAAAATCTACCAATAGCTCACTTATCAAAGCTGCTTCCTGATGTTCGTTCATCATTTTGATCAGCTCTTTTTGGTTTTCTTCGGATGTATTGTAAACAAGTCCACGTTCATTTTCTCTGGGCGATGAAACGGAATACCCTTTTTTCTTCAGATATGCACAAAAGCTTTCCCAGATTGTAGGCTCTTCCATTTTCTGTTCCAGGATTTCGATGTGGTTCGGATCATCTTTATGAGCTTCTTTCATCAATGGAAATCTCAATCCACATAAAATCTCGATTTCACGAAATTGCAGCGACTGAAATCCACTCGATTCCCCTAAAAACTTTCTGAAGCTGTTGAATTCCAGTGGAGTCATGGTTTCCAGAATATCCACCTGAGAAACGAGTGTTTTCATGATGGTCAGGATTCGCCTCATCGTTTTGATGGAAGTCCATGTATTACCTGCTGAAAGTTGATTGTTCAGTTTTCCAAACTCATGAATGATCTGCTTGAACCACAATTCATAGGTTTGATGGATAATAATGAACAGTGTTTCATCATGTTCTTTAGGATCTGATTTGAGCTGCTGAAGTTCCAACAGTTCGTTTATTTTTAAATAATTGGTGTATGTAAGGCTCATCTTTTGGATTTTATTATGAGACAAAAGTAATGGTAAAAACTGTCATTTCGAACGAATGTGAGAAATCTAAGTATTCGCTTTGAGCAAAATTTCAGATTTCTCCTGCTGGTCGAAATGACAAAATATTCAAAACTATTTATCAACAGTAAGCTCACCCGCCATTGGAATTTGAAATTGTGTTTCAATGTATTCTTTTGAATCGGAATGGGCTAACAAAAACATCATTTTAGTTAAAGCTGCTTCTAATGTCATATCGCCTCCTGGAATGGCACCGGCTTTTAATGCGGCTCTACCGGCTGGATATTTTGTTAAATCAACGGCGTCGTAATCTGCTTGCGAAACAATGGCTACAATAACATCGTGATCACGACACTTTTCAAAGAATGGGATCATATTGTACTCTCCTTTCATGGGAAAATTACCGCTACCAAAGGTTCGGACAATGATCGCTTTCAGTTTTGTAAGATCTAAACAATCGAGAATATTCATGCTGAGTGAAGGATGGACGGTAAGAACAAATATCTCATTCGAAAAAGCAGCACTATTCTCAAAAGCTGGGATTAGTTTTTTAGGCTCAACATTTAATTCAATATTTAAACCGATTTCGGCTATTGGATCTAAATTGGGAGAACCAAACGCATCAAAATCACCTATACTCAATTTAGTTGCTCGATTTCCACGATAAACATGATCATTGAAACAAATACCGACTTCCTGCAATTCAGTAGTCGCCATTTCTACGGAATTTATAAGATTTCGGCGGGCATCACTTCGCACGCTACTCATTGGAACTTGACTACCTGTAAAGATCACAGGTTTTGAAAGATTCTGAAGTGAAAAAGATAATGCTGAAGCAGTGTAAGCCATTGTATCTGTTCCATGTAAAATTACAAAACCATCATATTTCTCATAATTAACATCAATACATTTTGCAAGGTTTACCCAGTGTTCTGCATTTAGATCAGAGCTATCTTCAAAAAAAAGCGGGTATGTAGTAATCTCAGCAAGTTCTTCTAATTCCGGAATTTGTTTGATGAGTAAATCTGACCAGGCTTCAGGGTCTAGTTCCACACCTTCTCCTTTTGCGCTCATCGCAATGGTTCCACCCGTTTGAATTAGAAGAATTTTTTTCATCTTGCTTATTTCCCGTAGCCGTTTAAATTAGCTATTCGCCGTACTCGTGCGAACGTTCTTAAAATTATTGCCAAATATAGCGTAAAAAAAGGAAGCGCTTAAAGTTTTCATCAAGAGAAAACAAAAAACCTTAGCAATCCAAGGAGTTCACTATGAAAGTATACGATCCTGCCAGAATTCGAAATGTTGTGTTGTTGGGCCATTCCGGCTCCGGTAAAACAACATTGGCTGAAACTATGTTGTTTGAAGCCGGAGCTATTAACAGAAGAGGAACCATAGAAGAAGGAAATACAGTCTCCGATTATCACGAATTGGAGAAAGAGAAAGAAAAATCCATTTATTCATCGTTTATGAATCTGGATTGGAGAGGGCACAAGATCAATCTGATCGACACACCGGGAACTTCAGATTATGTTGGTGAAGTAGTTGGTCCGTTAAGAGTTGCCGATACAGCCATTTTTACATTAAATGCTGAAAACGGAGTAGAAGTAGGAACGGATTCATTATGGAAATATGCCCGTAAATATGAAGTCTCATCGATTTTTGTAGTAAATAAACTGGATAACGAACGTTCTGATTTTTGGCAAACTGTTCAGGAAGCAAAAGAACATTTTGGAAGAGAAGTTACGGTAGTACAATTTCCGTACAGTGAAGGAAATGACTTTCACGCAATAGTGGATGTGCTTAGAATGACTATGTACGAATTTCCGGAAGGAGGCGGGAAACCCGATAAATTGCCTATCCCGGATTCACTGAAAGATAAGGCTGAGAAACTGCATCAGGAATTGATCGAGATCATCGCAGAAAATGACGAGTCCTTAATGGAAATTTACTTCGAACATGGGGAACTGGACGAAGAACAAATGGAAGAAGGATTACACCTTTCATTAGTAAAAGGACAGATCCATCCGTTGTTTTGTGTGTGTGCGGCAAGGAATATGGGAACAGGTCGTGTAATGGGTTTTCTGGATGACATCGCTCCGAATCCTTTGGAAGGAAATGCTCCCAAAAATCAGAATGGAGACGATTTTGATTTAGATCCCGATGGAAAGCCTGTTCTGTTTTTGTTTAAGACGTATTCGGAATCACATGTTGGGGATCTGATCTATTTTAAACAATACAGTGGTTCTTCGGTTGCTGGGATGGATCTGATGAATAACTCAACTTCTAATTCAGTAAGACTTGGAAGTCTCTATCTCACAGAAGGACACAAACGCATCAGTATAAATGAGATTAGAACCGGAGATATTGGTGCAGTTGTAAAGTTGAAGGATGGGGATGTAAACCACACTCTTTCAGAAAAAGGAAATAATGTAGTTCTGGAAGAAATTGAGTTTCCACCTACAACGATTCGAACGGCGGTAAAGCTGACCAATGAAGGAGATGAAGACAAACTTGGAAACGCACTTCATCAAATTCATAGGGAAGATCCTTCCATAAAAATTGAGCATAGCCAGGAATTACGTCAGATCATTATTCATGCACAGGGGGAAGAGCATCTGGGAGTAATTGAGCACCAACTCAGAAATCGTTTCAAATTGGATATTGAATTTATAACACCAAAAATTCCTTACAGGGAATCTATAACTTCACAAGTAAGATCGAAATATAAGCACAAAAAGCAATCCGGTGGAGCAGGGCAATATGCAGAAGTGGAATTGCTGATCGAACCTTATGAAGAAGGAATGCCTGATCCTCCCGATATGAAAGTAAGGAATACTGATGTACATGAGCTTCCGTGGGGAGGTAAACTAGTGTTCAATAATTGTATAGTTGGTGGTGTGATCGATAACCGGTTTATGCCTGCAATTTTGAAAGGAGTGATGGAAAAAATGCAAAACGGTCCAATGAGCGGATGCTGTGCCCGAGATATCAGAGTTTCTGTATTTGACGGTTCCATGCACTCTGTGGATTCTAACGAAGCTGCGTTTAAAACAGCTGCAAGAATGGCTTTCAGGGATGGGTTTTTGAAAGCCAATCCAAAACTTTTGGAGCCGATCTATGAAATTGAAGTGATCGTGCCTCAGAATTATATGGGGGAAGTGCTAAGTGATCTTGGAACACGACGAGGACAAGTTCAGGGAATGGAAGCTGAAGGAGCACTGCAAAAAATAAAAGCACACGTACCTTTGGAAGAACTAGACCACTATTCCACAAGCCTAAAGTCAATGACTCAAGGAAGTGCTACCTACAATCGAGCATTTTCCCATTATGCTCAGGTACCATTTGATGTTCAGGAACGAGTGATGAAAGAAAATGCAGAGTTGGAGGAGGTTTAATCAGGTTTCAGATCTTTGATGAAACAAACAATTCTGTTTTCTTCCAAAAAGCCGGACTTTTTATGGAAGCGAATACTTTGCTCGTTATCTATTTCAACGTCTGAGGCGAGTTGAGAACTTCCGTTTTCTTTAGCCCATTGCTCTGCTCGTTGGATCAACTTTGAAGCTATTCCAGTTTTTCGGTAGGATTCTTCTACGTAAATGCCTTCCAGATAAGCAATGGGATAGGAGGTTGCGCCTTCTACAAAATCATTACGAAGTGAGAGGTATGCAAAAGCAATGTATTCACCTTTTTCATTTACTAAAAAAGCTGTCTGATTCCCTTTCTCCAGAATCTGATTGCAGTACTCAAACTCAGTTTCAAAAGTGCACTCCGGCCACAACTCAACAAAGAGATGAGCGAGGGCTGCTACATTTTCGGAGGTTAATTCTTTGATCTGCATAAGAAGGTGCTACGTCATCCTGAACTTGTTTCAGGATCTTATGTTTTAGCTTTGACTATTAAACTTGTTTGTAAATATAATCGAAGCCCCACAAAGATTCCGAAACGAGTTCGGAATGACCCGTTTGGAACTCCGCAGTACCTAAAGGATTTGGTGGTTTAAAGCTTGATAGAATACAGTTACAAGAAGGAAGTTTACGCCCGTAAGATTCTACGAGTCTTTCATTATCCATCTGACGGATAACCCGTCTGATGGATTTTTAAGGTTTATCTCTTATTGTATCAGCTCCAAAGTCATTCCTGCGAAGGCAGGAATCTGGATTGTGATCGAGGATTTAATCTTTAAATAAATCCAGATCCCGGCATTCACCGTGAGATGACCATTTAATTAAACTGAAGAAATAAATTTCTAAAAATAAGTAGCAAAACCTATTTCAATACCGCTGGTTTTTGCAGGGGCATTTCCAAGAATATCTGTTTGCTCCTGATAGCGATAGTTTAGTCTGAATACGGTTTGATATGTAGGACGGAAGCTGATTCCAGGAACAACAGCCCAGATCTCATCTCCGATATTTCCACCTGTTTCATTAAAAGTGCCAACATTCCAGTCAACTGATTCGAGTCTAAGAGCCACATTGAAAACGGCATCATCAAAACCAAACATGGATTTATCAATTACAGGCTGAACAATATCCAGAAAGCCACCGCTTTGTTTTTCTCCGTATTGCTGAGTGAATGTATTCGGAACATCCACGAAAACCCAAGCCCATTCGCCAACTATGTAAGTTTCAGAAAACGGTAATTCTGTATTAAAATCTACAGCAAATACATCCAGTCTTCTCGGCTCATCAAGAATCAATCCATCATCTTCATAAGTGTTATAAATCCCGCCCATATATGACAATCCCAACTCACCGATATTTTGATTGCGTACTGCAATCTTTCCGGTAAACAAAGGTTCTCCATTACTGGATTCTTCAAAACGCTCCTTATTATTTTTTGATGCCGGTAAAAAAGTTCTGTTTTCAGTATTAGTGGTTATAGAATTATCAAAGCCGTTGGTTAGATAGGCTTCATAACCAAAAGCCCAATCCTGTTGGTACATTTTTCCATAAAGCCCAAAACCTACGTTGCTCCATGTTGCAGGTAGCATTTGTGTCATTGCAATAGGTCGATCTACAAATTCCCATTTTGGTCCGTCATGATTTTGATTAAATGCTCCAATCGGATTCACAACAACTCCGCCTCTTAAGTTCAGCAGAGGATGAAAGTTTACATCCATGACAGCAAATTCTATAGCGATCTCTTCACCACCTTCTTCAAACTCAAACTCACTCATGAACTTGATTCTGGAACTGATTGAAGAGGTGATAAACAGCGTTACTCTGGGAATCCGGAATGTATGTCCATCTGTGAGACCGTCTTCGCCGATGTATTTGTAGTCCGCTTCCAGATAACCACCAATGGAGACTGGAGAACTTGATGTAGCATATACACGATTACTCAAAGCATCCATATTCATTGCATTTTCCAGTGAATCTGATCGATCATCTTTCAAGAGAGACTGATCAACTTGAGCGATTAGTTGCTGTGACAGTAGCCCAATAAATAATGTGATAATTAACTTTTTCATCGTAGATCGATCTTTAAAATTTCTGATTCAATAAGGACAGGGAAGGTTCTGAGTTCCTCATCTGCGGGACCGCTTTGAACTGAACCGTTATTTGTGAATTCACTACCGTGAGCCGGACATTCCAGGCGATCTCCAAATACTCTGAGTTCCGTACCCTGATGAGTACATCGCATCAAAAGGGCAGTGTAGGTTTCGGAGTCATGACGGTAAACAGCAATGGGATAACTGAGTTTACTGTTTTCAACGACGAGATAGTCTCTGGATGCGGTGCCATCTTCTGTTGAGAAGGCGCTCAATGGGATTTCCATAAAATTACCATTGATATCTGCATTCAGATATTTAGTGCCTGCACATCCCTGAAGAAACAATGAAGTTGAGATCAATCCTGCGCAGCTTAAACCGCATACTTTTATAAATTCTTCTCTGTTCATTACAGCGACCTCAGGAATTTCAGAAGTGCTTGTTTGTCAGCATCACTTAACGCAACAAACTCATCTCTGCTTTGCTGCGCCTCACCGCCGTGTAGTTCAATAGCTTCCTGAATACTTTTAGCTCGTCCATCGTGCATCAGAAAGAATTCTCCACCTTGTGATTCCGGCGCTAAACCTAATCCCCAAAGTGGTGGAGTTCTCCATTCAAAAGTTTCTGCTGAACCTTCAGTAGCACCATCATCCAGTCCGGGACCCATATCATGAAGTAAGAGATCTGAGTATGGAAAAATGTTTTTATTGGAAAGAGCTTCAATATCAGATTGCGGTGTTGTGAATGAAGGAGTATGACATGAAGAACAGCTAATTGACATAAAAACTTCTTTACCACGTATTACTTCCGGATTGTTTTGGTCTCTCTGGATGGGAGCTTTTAATGTCCTCAAATAGAATACTACATCGCGGATGGTTTGATCACTAACTTCAGGGTCCGTTGATAATCCTGTATGAGGATCAATGGGGTTGAAAGTAGAAGTTACTCCCATGTCCTGATTATATGCACCTACTGTTTGATGAAGCAGATCAATAGCGGCTGCTTTTTTACCAAAACGACCAATGTATTGTCCTCCAACGGGTTGATGAAATGGTTTTGGAATAAAATAGGAAGGAGGATTGATATAATTTGGTACTCCGGAAATTCCATCTCCGTCTGAATCATTAGGATCGGCATTATCTAGAATTTGCTGATCGGTTAATGCTTCAAGAAAACCTAATCCGGTTACAGCCGGTGGTGTAAAATCCATAGAAGGAACACCGCTTGGAAGTGTTTCTGGCTTAAACCCGGGAATTGCTCTGTTCTGGAGTTGAGGCCCTCCGATACTGACATCAGGAGCGGTGTTTGGTTGTGTTTGCCCAAACCGAGTTAATGTGGTGAAGGGATGTCCTTTACCGTCTCCGGCATGACAGCTTCCACAAGAATTGGCTACAAAAACAGGACCAAGACCTGATTCGGGTGTAAAAACTTCGTCATTAAAAGCGATATCGCCCTTAAGAAATCTGGATTGTTCGGAGGTGGAAAGCCCTTCGGTTGGGCCATCAAGTAAGTCGCTTTCGGCAGGCGCTTCAGGAATCAAACTATCGCAAGAGTAGATAGCTGCAACCAAAAGTAACACTGCGCAAGCGGATTGTATTTTTCGGGTAGTCATGATGTTGGATTATTTTTATGTGAATATAAAAATATTTAGTCATGACTAAAAATTAAATAAACTCAGTATAAATTTATAATATTATGGTATAAGAAATTCTTGATTTTTGGCATTTGATATAGCCAATTGGTTTATTGTACGTATTCAGAGTGTATTCTTTTTTCTTAAGATTTATTACACTGAAAAGATGTTCATAAAAATAGTAGAACAGTGACAACAATATTCGGGGTTATACTTCTATTTCAATCAGTTTTTCAGCTATCCCAGCCAGAAATAGTACGATCTAATGGATTGAATTTTGAAAAGATCGCAACTGAAGAATATGCAGTAAGTTTATTTCAGGATTCCAGAAAACTTTTATGGATTGGCACTGTTTACGGAGTGAATGTATATGATGGATATTCACTTGAGTCGTTTACTTATAATTTAGCAGATAGTCTGGGCTTCAAAGGTACTTTTGTATCCGCTATAGCTGAGGATAAATTTGGCAGAATTTGGGTTACAGCTGATAAGGGTGGAATAAACATAATTGAGAATGGAGCGTCTTATTTATTAGATCCAAACAATTCGAATTGGGATTCAAGGGCAGAAAGAACTTTTTGGGTTGGCTCTGATGATGATTTTATGTGGGTGATATCAGAAAGTAAAATATCCCGAATTAAGGTTTCCAATAATCTATATGATCTGGAAGTAATTGAGATAGATAATACCTACACGAATCCTGAAAGACCTATTCATGCTGAAATTAACAATAAAGGTGAAATATATTTTTTAAGTGGTTCTTTGTACAAAATGTGGTATTCCAAAGAAGAAGGGATCAAAGTTCAAAATGTCTCTGATATAACAGATCAAAATGACATTCATATTACTGATACAAATGAAGTACTAATACCATCTAAAGATAAAATAATCATAGTTAAAGAAGATCAAGTAGTTTCACAGATTGTACCATTACTTAATGAAAATCAGCAGATCAGGCGAGTATACAAGGACTCAAAAGGGATCTATTGGTTGGGGTTAAATGATGGAATTTTAGAACTCGAGCTGAATAAAGAGTTTCAAATTCTTTCTCGGAAATTTTATGAAGCGTCAAATTCTGAAGCAATATTGGAAGACTCGTTTGGTAATATCTTTTTTGCTTCTGATCCCGGATCAATCCTTAAACTTAATTCAGGTTATGATCAATTCGAATATATTCAGTTACCGGATGGTGAGACTAAAAACTATGTGCATAAATTTATAGAAGATGATGACGGAAATTATTGGATAGCAGGGTCCGGATTACTGCTTAAATATGATACGGAGACCGGGAAGTTCTACCAAAATCAGCAAGGGTATAAAATTTTAAACACGTCAATATTCAACCTAATCAAAGATGATAAAGGATTTATTTGGGTAGGCAGTATAAATGGGCTGACAAGAATTGATCCTGCATCCATGGAGAAGATGCATTGGGATACACAAAATATATATGAATACGAAGAGCTTATTTCATTTAAGGGTGTTTATCAATTTAAAAAAGATAAGAATGGAGATATTTGGTTTATAGTAGGTTCACGGCTAGGTAAAATAGATACCGAAACGTTAGAACTTAGGCTTTTTGAAGAAATTGGCGGTGAAGTAAAGGACATCGATAAGTTTCTTATTGATGATAGTGGAGATAAAATATGGGTGTGGAAAAAAGAGCATCGGCTTGAATACTATGAAATAGAGGGTGAAGAACTGGGATGGAATAAAGAAGCCTATCTGGATCTCGATTTCAGAAGGGGGATCGGAAATATTATTGAGCTTGAAAATGGACAATTATGGATAGGGTATGAACAAGGTATTCTCGTATTTGATAAAGAAACTAAAATACTGACAGCTCATTTAGATGATCCTGAATTTGCACCAAAAATTCGCATTAATGAATTGGTAAAGGACAAGAATGGCTACGTTTGGATTGATAAAGGAGCACGGGGTTCGATTGCTATAGATCCGGACAACATGACTACCGTTTTTGAGCTTCCAAATTGGCTTTATAATCCAATGAATTCAGAATATGCCTCAGTTAAAACAATAAGTGAATCAGGCAGGGTTTTTACTGATGGTCATGGTGGTTTCTTTACTTTTTTCTCCGATCAATTAATGAATAACAGGTTTACACCATCGATTGTACTTAAGGAAGCTCGAGTAAATCAAAACCGAATAGATTCTATTTGGAATAGAAATATGGTTAACGGAATAACCATGAATTATAATGAAAATGATATTGAGTTTGATGTAACTGCAATACACTTTAATGATCCTTCAAGAAATGAATACTCTTATTATATGGAAGGTATTGATAATGATTGGTCAGAGAACACATTGCAACGATCGGTTATTTATTTAAGCCTTCCTCCGGGTGAGTATTCTTTCTTTGTTAAAGCATCAAATAATGATGGAGTTTGGTCGCAACCGGTTGAATTGGCTTCTTTTCGAATTTTAGCACCTTGGTGGGCAAATCCAATTGCGTATTTTATGTATATATGCGTTTTAGGTTTTATCGGATTCCGCTTTTATAAAAGTAAGTTAGTCAGAGATATGGCTGAATCAGAAGCTAAAAGATTGAAAGAGGTAGATGAATTTAAAACCAGGTTTTTTACGAATATTTCTCACGAATTTAGAACGCCTCTTACTGTAATAAATGGTTTGGCAGGAAGGCTGCCGGAAGCAAAAGGCATTGTAATAAAAAGAAATTCCCAAAAACTACTCGGTTTAATTAATCAAATTCTGGAGTTATCAAAACTTGAAAGCAGCAATGCAAAGTTAAAGCTGGTGCAATCAGACATTCTTAAATACTTGAGTTACTTGCTCCAATCTTATTATTCCTATGCCAAAGAGAATCATATTAGTATATATTTTGAATCTGATTACGATGAAATTATCATGGATTATGATCGGGATAAGCTTGATTTGATTTTCCAGAATTTGATATCTAATGCCATTAAATTTACTCCAAAGGGTGGGACTATAAATGTATTTGTAACCAGAGAATCAGGAAAGCTTAACATCAAATTAAGTGACACCGGCAGGGGAATAGAAGAGAAAGCCATATCTAAAATATTTGATCGTTTTTATCAAGCTGAAACAACGCATTCTAATCACCAAGGTTCAGGAATAGGGCTTTCGTTAACAAAAGAAATAGTGCATTTAATGGATGGCGAGATCAGCGTTGAAAGTATCTTGGATGTAGGAACCACATTTACAATCAATATCCCCATTACCAATAATGAAGAAAGAATTGTAATAAATGAAGAAGTAACAGATCAAAAGCTAAAGAATATCTCTTCAAATAGTGGAATAGAAAGCCGGGAAATAGCAAATACGGATAAAAATGTTGTTTTGTTGGTAGAAGACAACACCGATGTACGGGATTTTGTGTATTCGATCATCTCGGAGGAATTTGAAGTTATAACTGCTATTGATGGAAATGATGGACTTGAAAAAGCAAGAAAGTTCATTCCTGATATCATAGTTAGCGACGTAATGATGCCCGAAAAAGATGGTATCGAGTTAACCGATGAGCTTAAAAATGACAAAGCAACCAGCCATATTCCCATTATTCTGTTAACGGCAAAAGCTGATGTAGAATCCAGATTATTCGGTTTAAAATCCGGTGCTGATATTTACCTTTCAAAACCGTTTAATGAGTCGGAGCTGATGATTCATTTGCAAAATCTTCTTGCACAACGAGAACGCATTCGGGCTAGATACAATGAAGGTTTTGAGGTGGAAAAAATGGAAGATGAGTTCATTATAAAACTTCGGGCTTTGTTGCTGGATCATTTAAGTGATGAGCTGTTTGGTATAGAACACATCTGCAAAGAAATGGGAGTTAGTCGCACTCAGCTCCATAGAAAACTGAAGGCTTTAACTAATAAATCCACGTCCATTTTTATTCGTGATATTCGCTTAATTGAAGCTCAAAAATTGATCAAAAAAACCAATTACTCGATTTCTGAAATAGCATACAAAGTGGGTTTTGGTGATCCTAATTATTTTTCAAAACTCTATTCCGAAAAATTTAATTACAGCCCCTCTAAGGAAAGAGAAACAAGCTCATAGCTCAATTTGGAACAATATTCCTTGAGATTGAAACAATAGTAAAGGGAGATATACTCCGGAATTTTGATTTTGGTGATAACCCAAATCAAATATATCTGTCATGAAAACCTTTATCAGTTTATTATTCATTCTTACAATCACTTTTAATACCGCCAGTGCTCAAATCTATGATGCAGTAATAGATAACATTCAAGGAATATTGGATTCAAAGCTTAACCCTTATGGAATTGAAGGAGCAGGACTTACCGTAATTTTTCCGAGCGACACGGTGGTAACATTAACAAGTGGATATGCAAATGGAGTCAACGATGCTATCAGCACGAATAAAAATTGGCATTGGGCAAGCGGTACTAAGCCACTTACGGGTTTTGTGATTTTGCAAATGATAGAAGAGGGATTGATTAATATCGATGACTCGATAGGTGATTATTTAAATACACAAGAGATTCCAAACGTAGATAGCACCATTACCATAAAGCAGCTTTTACAGCATACCAGCGGACTCAAAGAAGTGTGGACGCCAAATGAAGGTGTATTGTGGAACGCAGTTTGGTCAGATCGTTCCAAAGTTTGGGATCCCAAAGATATTCTTAGTTATATGCCGGAACCATACCAGAGTAAGGGATTTCATAATTATTCGAGCAGCAATAGTTATATACTGAGTTTTATTATTGAAGAAGTTTCAGGTAAGAGCCTGGAAACAGTTTTTGAAGAACGCATATTTACACCATTAGAGATGGAAAGTTCATATCTGAGTTCAGGAAAGAATATTGATATGACTTCATTGAACGGAGTATGGTCAGGAAGTGAAAACAGAAGCACTTGGCCGCATACTTCTTATTTGAGTTCTCGTTCCGGAAATAGTGCTCATATTTCAACATCTGCAGATGCCGCTATATTCTACAGGAATTATTATACAGACAGCTTACTTACAAAAGAGACAATGGATGCACTCAAAGTACCGGCTAACGGCTCCTCAGAAGTGATTGCTCAGAATGTGGCATGTTTTTCTAAGATAACACAAACGCATGGCTACGAAACTACAATGTTTACTTTAATTACTACAAATGGTGAAACGGCAAGTTTATTTGGACATGGCGGAAATGGAGTTCACAATTCTTTTTCTTTTCACTGGGCTGAGAAAAATATCACCCTGGTATTGGCGATCAATGATTTTTCAGCAATAAATACATTTGGGGCTTTGGTATTTGATGTGTTATGCGGACTAGACGCCGTAGTTGAAGTTTCTAATGAAACAGAATCGCTTGAAATTGCAGACAAGTTTAAGTTGGATCAAAACTATCCAAACCCCTTTAACCCAAGCACCAATATTTCGTTTGTGCTTCCATCAGCTTCTGTTGTTCAATTAAATGTATACAATTTATTAGGACAGGAAGTAGCAAGTTTGGTTGATGGAAGACTGAATTCCGGGAATCACAGTGTGAATTTCGATGCCAGCAAATTATCAAGTGGAGTCTATATTTATCGATTAAGCTCGGGAGGAATCTCTTACAGTAGAAAAATGATTCTGGTCAAATAAAGACACGTTCTGGAAGAGTGAGAATTAGGAATAATTGAATTAGAAATAGAACCTCGTTTCATATTCCTAATTATCACTTATTGGCTCACAATACATTCTCATTCTCTTTTCCTCAATCCATTTTTGATCCTACGAATCTAAAAACGAACCTTGGAATTCTGTAGAGCAGAAAAAGAATAGAAATAAGCACTATGCCGCCAATGATCGGGATATTTGCGCCAAACATAAACATGGTTCCAATGGTGAAACCAAGAAGATACTCGCCGAAATAAAGAGGAATAAAAAGAGATAAAGCGAATAGGCTCAGCATCAAATAATCAAGACCGGTCGACTCAATCGAAAACAGATATGACACTACAATTCCAAATATTATTGCGCTTACTAAGCGATATAAAACATTCTTGTTGCGTTCCTTTTGTGAAGCATTATTTCTTTTTTCAATTCTAAGCAGAACAACCCAGGTAGCCAAAGGAAAAGTAAGTAGACCCCACCAGTTTGAGATTCCGGGCAGGCTGTCATCTTGCAATATAAAATGAGTAACGATCCCTCCGTGGAAATGTTCAAATAACAAATGAACAAATACCAATAATGCAGAGAATAGTGTAATGAATACTTTGTTTTTTTTGATGAGTTCTAATTCCACAGAAAGATAAGTTAATTGATAGACGCAAAGTAATACTGGGATTTAAATACTTTGTTGCAGTTTCATATTCCCAATTCACCAATTCCTCCAACTAACGTTTGAACTGGAATTGCTACCTACTTTTGTCTTGATACAAAAGTAGCAAAAGATCAAGCCGAAGTATTTAAGACGGGTTCACTGATCCTGTGCTGAATAATCCTAAAGGTCTTCGTTCGATCAGATGCAGTTCTAGATTTCTCACCAGAAAGGATTATTCCTGCTTCGCAGACGCATCCGGATCACGCTCTCTTATCCGTCTTAAATACTAAGGGCGGATTTTCCCAAACTATCATTACTAATTTGCTAACGAATTATTTGACATCGAAAGAGCTGACGCTTTCATTAAATAAATGGGCTATTCTAAATTGAAAAATTCTTAATTCTTCATTGAATCATTCCTAATTCACCTATTTTCATATTCCTAATTACTTACTGCCTCTCAATATATTTTCCATCTTTTTTCCTCTGGCAAGTTCATCTATCAGCTTGTCCAGATAGCGGCATTCCCGGGTGGTTTTATTGGTGATCTCTTCAACTCTGTAGCCACAAATCACTCCGGTGATAAGATGTGCGTTGGGATTTAATGTAGCGCCTTTAAAGAAATCCTCGAAGTTTACTTTAGAATCGATCAACTCCTGAATTTTCTGTTCATCATAACCGGTAAGCCACTCAATAACCTGATGAAGTTCTTCTTTAGTCTTTCCTTTCTTTTCTACTTTGGCTACATAATGTGGATACACTGAAGCAAAGGTCATCTGGGCTATACGTTCATCGTGATGGCTGGTATCTGTCTTTGCTGGCATAGGTTGATCCGGTTTTTATTCCGAGTTTAAAACTCAGGGAAGTTTATTTAAATAAGTCTTATAAAAAAGCAGTTCAACTAAATAATGAATCAGAAGAACAGAATAAATAAACAAGAAATCTCCTCAAACTACAACTTGGGCATCTCATTTTTGGAGTCATGTAGTTTCGATCAACGTTGTGCATATGGCTTGTGGCGGTTTTCGAAGCACTTTCCTGTCCCACGAAACTAAAGCTTGCTACGGAGCGAAAACCTTGCGGGTAGCCGTTCACCCGCCATAAGCTATATGCTTTGTTGGTAACAGTCTTTTTTATTCTTTTTCAAATTTATATTCTGGTTCAACTGGTGGATTCTTCTCCCTAAAAAATTCTATGATTTCCATTTCTTTCTGACCGTTTAATAATCCACCAATTATGAGTTTTTTCGGGTCTATAAAACTTCTTCCAATGAAAATTTTCGATGGCTTCATTTGGGGTAGCGATTCTCTATTGTGTTGAACCCAATTTTCTATTTCAATGATCAACTTTCCGTCCTTGGAATCCCGAAATTTCAAGTCATCTTTAATCTCTCGATATTCTTCAAGGCAATAGTCGTAGAGTCCATTTTTTAGAATCTTCTTATTGTTGTCAAGGAATTGCTTTAAATTTTTGAGCCTTTCTTTGTTATCAATATCAACGTTCAATATTTCAACTTTTTCTACTTCTATTTCAGTCTTGATTATATATTCAAGGACGGCTTCTGAAAGTCGCATTTTATTCATCTCAATGGTGAATTGAATTGTATTTGATTTCAGAATTTCGAATTTGTCCATGTTTAGTTTATTAAATTGTTGCCAACAAGAGAGTAAAGTGAACTTTATTCACTTTATCCCTATTTCATGTTTAAGTTTTATTCATTTTATTTTTTAATAAGTAAGAGTAAAATGAATAAACAAGATATACACAATTAAAACCAACTAAATCAATACTTAGCCGGAGTTCCCGCAGCCGGTAAGGAATTTTCTATAAATTCACGAATATCATCATTGGCATTTTTCAGGTCTTCGGCGCGTAAATACATCATGTGTCCACTGCGGTAGCCTTTAAATGAAAAACGATCTTTCATTTTGCCACTTGGGTCGATCTGCCACATAGTATATTTGGCATCAAAATATTTGGTGGCTCCATCATAATATCCACTCTGAACCATCGTGTGTAAAAATGGATTTTGTGCCATTGCCTGACGTAAATTCTCGCCGGTGTTGTTTCCGGTTCTGTCCCAAGGACCAACAGGACCGAACATATTGTATTTCAGATCAGTCTTGAAATTCAGATGATTCGCAAAGTAGTAATTGATGGCGGGAGTAAAGGAATGCAGCCAGGATGTAAGCTCAGAGTTAAAATCAGGGCTGCTTCCTGCATCAGTTCTGTCCAATCCTTTGTAGCGGGAATCCAATCTTCCTACGGTATGACCTTCATCACGAAGCAATTCTTTCCAGAAAAAGGAGGGAGGTACATCCAGATTATGTTGAAGGATCACTTTTTTAGAAATTCCTGAATAACGAGCCATCATTTCCGCTGCTTGTTCACGTTCTTCATCACTCACAAAACCACCTTTGGCAAGCACAGGCATTAATTCATTAACGGCATATTCTTCAGCAAGCGGTAAAATTTCCAACAGATCTTTGGATTGCAGATCACTTGGTAGTTTGTTGTGATACCAAGCCGCCGCTGTGAAGTAAGGAAGTCGGAGGGAAGCTCCGAGCGGTCCGTCTCTTCTGCGTTCAGAGGTATGAACCCCTAATTCCGTCGGAGACACTAAGATTACTCCGTTTATATACATCCATTGTCTGCTTTGGAGCGCTAAAGCCAAACCTGAAACTCTGGTAGTTCCGTAACTTTCGCCGATCAAATATTTTGGCGATCTCCAGCGATTTACTCTGGTCATAAACAGATTGATCCATTCTGCCAGATATGCGATATCCTGGTTAACTCCGAAGAATTGTTTTCTGTTTGCTTCTTCATCCAAAATTCTGGAATAGCCGGTATTTACAGGATTCACAAAAACTATATCAGCAACATCTAAAATAGAATGAGGATTGTCTTTTACTCCATAAGGCTGAATTGGAAATCCTTCATCATCGATACGCAATACTTTGGGTCCGGTATAAGCCAAATGCATCCAAACGGAAGCAGAACCCGGTCCGCCGTTGAACGAGATCATTAGTGGTCGGCGGCTATCGTCTTTGATATCGGTTCTTTTGTAGTAAGTATAATTCAGCGTAGCGATAGGCTCCATATCGTCATTAAAAACCGGCTGAAATCCTGTAGTTGCAGAGTATGGGATTTTCTGTCCATTGATCGTGACTTCATGCGTAGTTTCAACCGTTTTATCTGCATGATCGGGTAGCGAAAATTTTTGAGCAGTTACCGATGTTAGCAGAAGTACTAGGAATAGAGCCGTTGAGAAGAATCGTTTCATAATTTGATAGAGTTAGTTTTGATCAAAATACTATTGGAAAAGCAATAATGCAGAAAATCAATCAGAGCGATTACAAATTTTTAATTAAGCGGGATGGGTAAGTCTTTTTAGGTCTCGTGTATTTTTTTCCAAGTTTTCCTTTGCTTAAAGAATAGGGTCATCCTGAACTTGTTTCAGGATCTTAGTGGGATTTATTTCTAGTTGCTATATCCGGGACACCGATCAACGCTGTGTGAACTTCCATTACATCGATATACGGTCATTCCTGCGAAGGCAGGAATCCGGATCGTTATCACAAGCATAATCTCCTAAAACTATCCGGATCTCGGGCATACGCCCCGAGATGACTTTAACTTGCTTTGGTTATTGATGAAGAAACGGACCTCCCCGGTGCCGAAACAAATTCTTGGGTTCTGAGTAGTTTGCCCCTTCTTGGATGAGGATGGGAATTCCCGAGTAGATTCTAAATTTTATCAACGAGTCCTCCTTCTGTTGCAGGAGCTTGCCTTTAATCGCAGCGGGATAAATCCCTGGCTGGTGTATCTGATTAAATCTGTGGCTCCACCAACACTCCCAATCAAGTTTACCAGTGAGGACTTTAGTCCGACCGGCTTCTCTTCGTAGTTAAAATCCTCGTCCACAAAACCGCAGGGCTGAAGCCCTTGCTAGCTCATGTGATAATTCAAGAAAATAAACATAGCCTTTATTCATGGTAGTAAGACAGATTCAAGACCTATTCCTTACAAAGATCCTGAAACAAGTTCAGGATGACCTACTTAAATATCTAATTTGATAATTTAAACTAGGAGGACGTTTACGTCCGGAGAGTTAGTACATTTTTGAAAGAATACATCTAAGCGTGACACTTGAACCAGTACTTCAGGAAATATCAAAAAGACATTAATCATCTGAATTTAAATTTTTCATAAACTCCACAAACCTCTTTGGTAATTCAAAAGGTCGTTCTGCAGGAATAGGAGGAAGGGTAGGCTGTGGATCGATAGTTGGTTTTTCGGGACGAAGTTCCGGTGTCCAGATAAAACCTTCCAATCGTCGGCTATTCAATTCGGTATACTCGGGTAAAAACAATCCCTGATTTTGTCCCATTTTAGCTTCAACCATCTCACCGTTTTCGAAGATCAGAACTGTTTTGGGAGAAGTACTTTCAAATGCTCCGTCCGGTTCATTATTCTCGTTAGTGATATGATATAAAACTTCGCTGTTTGGATATATTTGGATTCTGGAAATGTTTCCATTTTTGAAATCTGCAATGAGTGTATCACCTTTGATCTGATTTAATCTTCCCGTCACTGTGTCTTCCTGAACGGCAAATGGTTTCGGATAGGAGGTCAAGCTTTGAACTTCGCTACTATCGAGTTGAACAAAGATATAAGGACCGGAGAGCTGAATATTTTTATTCCAGGCTTTGGGATCTCCTCTTAACCGGAAGAGTTCTGTATCAGAATTGTAAAGCAAAGTATCTGAAAGAGAAGAGAATTTTTCTGTCCATACATGTACTTCGGTAAAAGCATCTATAGTTGTGGTGGAATCTTTTTCATTGAGCTCAATTTCTTCAGCAAAAATGTGAGTGGTGTCAGATTTTAGCGAATCTTCTATTGAGCGACGAAGGTAGCCGTTGCCTCTAAGATATCGTCTTCCGGTAGAATCAGCTTCTAAATAATCTCCGGTAAGCAAAGCATTATTTGTGCTGTCAATAACCAGAAGATTATCAAACAAGCGAAGAAATTTGGATTTACGATTAATGAACAAACTATCGCCTTCTACATATTGAGCTGAATCTTCAAGTTGAACATTTCCACGAAATTCGGCACTGTCCTGATTTTGAAAATAGACTCCGGATTGAGCTTTCAAAATTCCATTCTCGTTGTCTTCTAATCTGATCTCATCCAAAAAACGACCAACTTTAGAGACAAAATTAAAGTCTACTTTATTTCCGAATAGCAGGGTGCTGTCCTGTTTAATAATTACCCGACCTCTGAGTTGGCTGAAATCGAGCACATTGTAATAGACCAAGGAATCGGTCCAGATAGTTTCGGTCGGGGTGGTGATCTGAATGTTTCCAAAGGCTCTGAACTCATCTTTTTCGAGGAATTGCCAGGCACTGTCGCATACAATTGTAAAACCACCGGTTCTTAATCTGGCTTCATATAATTTTCGGATGGGCTCTCCATCTACTGTAATGCTTTTCAGTGTTTTAACACTTTCTATCTGAACAGTGGTCTGGCCAAGAACAGCAGTAGTATTGATGCTAAGTAGCACTATCAAAAAAGGAAGGTATTTGATGGCTTTTTTCAATTGAACTGAGTTTTTCCTGTTACTTCAGTCAGAGTATAATTTGTAAGATCTGTATTCCCAACAAATCCTGTTGCTGCAATACTGTCTGTTTTTGTGATGATGAGAACTCTTCCAGGGGTTGTAACTTCGTCATCTTCTCTCAGCCATTTCAAATAATCGGAATATAGGAATCGTCCGTTTTGAGAATGAACGATCACATTTCCGAACAATTCGAATTGCGCATCTTTAGGTAAGTAAATGGCACTATCTGCAGAAACTTCGGTATCTAAGGAATCACTTTTAAAAATATCAATAGAAACAGGACCGCTAAGATAGGTTGTTTTTGTACGATCTTTAGTAATAGAAAGGGCGCGGCTACTTTTAAGATTAAGTTTCAAAGCTCCATTTTCTATGACATCCATGTTAAGATTCCTGGTTGTGGAACTGGTTATAAGAGAATCTCCCAAAGCTTCCTGGATGCGCTCGTTATCATATTCTGATAATTGAGTGCATTGAGCAATCATAAGAAAAATAAAAGCTAAAGCAATTATGTAGTTAAGTGGTCCCAAAATAACGATCTCCGGCGTCTCCCAAGCCGGGGATTATATAGGCTTGGTCATTAAGCTTTTCATCGATTGAGGCAGTAATAATTGGTACATCGGGATGATCGGTTTGCAGACGTTCGATCCCTTCAGGTGCAGCAATAAGTGCTACAAATCGAATGTTTTTTGCTCCGGATTCTTTCAGGAATTTTATAGCATGGCTGCCGCTGCCACCTGTGGCAAGCATAGGATCAACAACCAAAGTAAAAGCGTCTTCTATACCATTTGGAAGGTTGTGATAGTAGTTAACCGGCTCGTGAGTTTCTTCATCTCGATACACACCAATATGCCCTACTTTTGCCTCCGGAATAAAATTGATAATACCATCTACAAGACTTAGCCCTGCTCGGAGAATAGGTATTACCACAACATCGGTAGAAGGAAAGAAACCACTCGTTTTTTGAATAGGAGTTTCAACTTCAAATTCAGTTAAGGGTAATTCACTTAAAGCGTGGTAGGCTAATATATTTCCGATATTAGCCATTGCGCGCCTGAATGAAGCCGTTTTGGTAGTCTTATCCCGTAAAGCAGTTAAATAAATATCAATTACGGGATGGTCGACTTCCAATACATTATTCATAAAACTATTTACCTGTTTGGTCTTTCATTTTAGCGAAATAAGTTTTGCTTGCTACAGCTACCGTTCCAGAAAGCGCAAATAATGCAATGATATTCGGGAAGGTCATTAAACCGAGAGCGATATCTCCAATTGCCCAGACGGTTTCCAGTGCAAGTACAGCTCCAATAAAGTGCATGATCAGATACACGATTTTATAGTAAATAATGGATTTATCACCGGCTAGATATTGGATAGATCTGTCGCCATAATAACTCCAGCTAATTGCTGTGGAGATACCAAATAAGATCACACAAATAGTTACAATATATTTTCCACCGGCAAAGGGTAGACCTTTTTCGAAAGCAAGTGCTGTTAAAGGAGCTCCGTTTTCAATAATTGATGAGTGAAGCCCTGCAACTTCATTACCATCAATGCTTTTGGCTACGTATTTGTCGCCTTCTAAAGTAATTGAACCATTGAATAATTGAGTTCTGCCTTCATCCGTGTAAAATTCTCCTGTTGGATGATCATTTCTGATAACATCTCCATTAGTAGGAACTCCATCCACAATAATCAAGGTGTTTCCTTCTTCAATTTCATAAGTGTTTTCCAAGCTGGAAGCCAAGAACGGAACATCATGTTTTTGTTCCCACACACCGGTACTAACGATCACAAGACCGGTCATGGTACAAACTACGAGCGTATCAATGAAAGGCTCTAATAAAGCAACTACACCTTCACGAACAGGCTCTTTGGTTTTAGCAGCACCGTGAGCAATTGGAGCAGATCCCTGACCGGCTTCATTCGAGAATAAACCACGTTTAATACCCCAAACTAAAGTTGTTAAAAATACTCCTGATCCCACACCAAATATTCCTGCTTCCGGAGTAAATGCGTATGATAAAATAGTTTTAAACGCTGGAATTACTTCACTCGCATTCATTAGAAGAATAACCAAAGCTCCTAACACATAAATAATTGCCATTACGGGCATCAGGCTTGCGGTAACTTTACCAATTCTTTTGATACCACCAATAATTACAATACCTACAAGTGATGCAGTTACTAATCCTGTAACCCAACCAGGAACTAGGAAAGTACTTCTCATGGTATCAGCAACTGTGTTTGCTTGAACTGCATTTCCTGTAAGGAACGAACAAATAACTGCCATTGCTGCAAAAAAGATTGCCAACCATTTCCAGTTTTCTCCAAGACCTTTTTCAATGTAGTACATCGGTCCACCGGAAACTGATCCATCATCATTTACTACTCTGTATTTAACAGCTAAAGTACATTCTGTATATTTTATTGCCATACCGAAGAAAGCGGTAACCCACATCCAAAAAAGAGCGCCCGGTCCACCGTAATGGATGGCTATTGCAACACCGGCAATATTACCAATACCAACGGTTGCTGAGAGTGCAGTGGTTAATGCTTGAAAGTGATTTACGTCTCCAACGGCATCCGGGTGGTCGTACTTACCCATAACAGAAAGTATACCGTGACCAAATTTGCGAACCTGAACAAAACCGAGACGTAAAGTGATAAAAATCCCGAAACTAAGAAGAACGACAACCATGAAAGGGAAGTTGGAGGGAGTGCTCCAAACGAGGTCGTTTAAACTGTTTACAATACTTTCAAATAATTCCATGCAATCGTTTAATTTTTAATTAGTAGCTTTTTATGACCCATGAAAGTAAAAAAGATTTAGGAATAATTACGGATAACATTTTTTCTTTAACAAATTGGTTTAAAATTATAGTAGTTTTAAGTGAACGATTTGTAGTAAGCTTTGTTTTTTTAAACGATTGGCTTAATTATAAAAATAAATTTTATCAGGGATAAAAGTTATGACAAAAGCAGACATTGTAGATATTATATCATCATCAGTAGGTTTAACTAAAGTAGAAACAGAAGCTGTGGTCAATGGTTTTATGGAAACTGTGATCGACGCTATGAAGCGAGGAGAGCACATAGAATTGCGTGGTTTCGGTAGCTTTAAGGTAGTAAAGAGGGCGCAAAGAGTTGCTCGAAACCCCAAAACAAATGAAGAAGTTATAGTTCCGGAACAATATGTTCCAATGCTTAAAGTATCGAAAGACTTTAAAGAAGCTGTAAATGAAAGTATAACGGTTTAAAAAAATGATTTAGAAATACTTTGAAAAGTTCTTATTTTTAAAGCTGATCAATTCATAGAAATAAAAACGAGAAATTTTTTGGTGACCATTTATGCCAAGCGGTAAAAAAAGAAAGCGTTCAAAAATTGCTAAGCACAAACGCAAGAAGCGTCTGAGAAAAAACAGACACAAGAAGAAGAAATAAATTTCAGGCTCTGGTTATTAAATCAGAGCCTTTTTTTATGCTCTTTTGTTTTCATTCCATTTATGCTTGCAGCGTTTGCAATAATAGAATGGATTAGAGCTGAATAAAAACAAAGTAGTGATAAAGAACGTAAGCAAAGCCTTTATAAGAGTAACCGGCTTATTAGTTACTAACTCTGATTGACATCTGGGACAACGTATCTTTTCTATTTCTATACTTGGATCATTAATATGTTTTAGGAAATCTTCAATAATTAACACTGCTTCTTTAAGATCCCGATCTGCTACTGCCAATCTGTTACCACCTATAGCAATGGCTGATCCGAAATTAGAAGTGCTTGTATTGCTATCAAGAAGAAAAGCAGGAATACCGGAATCTTCCAGTAACGATTTTGCCGCATACGCATCATTCGGGTTATAGAAACTATGAACCACAACTAATTTTGGCTCACTCATTAAGCAGCTACTGCTTCAGATAAAATCTTGTCAGAAATATTAATGACCTTATTTGCTTTGAAAAGCAATTCTTGTAATCGACGGCTAACAAGTTTATTTACCTCAGATAGATCTTTAGGGGTATCTATTTTGTATTGAAAATAGGAGATCAAATTAATAGTGGATAAATACTTTCCATTTTGGTCCCCTTCAATTTCAACATGCCAACGTGTTATGATATCATCTTTTTCAAGTAACTTATTTACATCTTTGCTCACGGATTCCATCCATTGGCTTGCGCTTTCCACCCGGTAATTACCGTTTTTATCTGGCTTAATGGGCTGACATGTATCTTCATCGAAAAACCAAGACATTTCAACATCGATAGTTGGTGTAACATGGGTATTTTTTAGTTTGTCCATGCTTAAGAAAGGATGTGATTCAAGTCCATCCAATTTTTTAGCGAGCGAAGTTTCACGGAAGCTGTCCCAATCAAAATTAATGGAAAGCATTCGTATAAAAGAAGAAATGTTTGTAAGATTTATTTCTAATTCTAAACCTGTGGCATTTATTTTACTATTTTCCCAAGTCTTAAACATTTTTGTCGATATTCCTCTGTTTTCCAGATTGCTATCAACCGTTTTAATGATCGAATTAAAAATTGGGTATTCCATAAACCTCTTTAAAAATAAATATTAAACTTCCTGCTCTCTTTGAATTATTACGAATTAAAATATTTAAAGCAATTCATTAAATCCAAAATAGTTGGTAAAAAAATTATTTTGGCTAATACCAGATATAAAAATTTAATAGAATTTTTTATTGAAGGAGAAGACGAAGATCATCATAAACTGGTGTTTAGTACTAGTCCAGGTAATATGGCTTTGTTTCTGGATTATTTTTCTAATCCTAAAAAAAGAAATACAATTTCATTTTTTGAAGAGATATATGGCTTGCATATAAAAAATGTTGAATTAGCAGAAACGGATCGCATTTTTATAATAACTCTAGAAAATGAATATGAACTGGTTTTTAAAATATTCAGCAATAATGGAAACGTTTTACTTTTAAAAGAAGGCGATTTGATCAGTTCCTTTAAAGGAAGTGAGTTAGAGGAAATTGATGTTCCGGAAGAAAAAGAAATCGACCTTTTTAAAACGCTGAACCAACATGGTTCCGCCAAGCAGAAACTAACAACTTTAAATCCGTTAATCCCAAGAAACAATCTTCCTGAAATTATTGCAGAACACAAGGTTGATAACATGAGCGATGAGGAAATTAAAGCATTCATCCGAAAGCTAACGAAGGAAGTGGATACGAATCCTTCATGGAGGCTGTTGGAAAATGGGAACACAGCTCTTTTTAATGAACAAATTCTGCCTTTAAAAACCGAAAAACATTTCGAAACTGTTAACGATCTCGTTGCCTTCAGATATAAGAACTATTCACATAATCAGCGGCTTAGGCAACAAAAAGGAGAGTTAACAAAACAAATAAAAAGGCAATTAAAACGAATTTCTTCAGGGTTAAGAAACTTAGAAAAAGCTGATAAAGGACTTGAAAGAGCTGAGAAATACGAAAAATTTGGACACCTTTTGATGGCTAACGGACATTTAATGCCTAATGATCCGACAAAGATAATAGTTAATGATTTGTATAACGAAGGTGCTGAGATAGAAATACCTTTAGTTGAAAAACTGTCTGTAATTGAAAATGCTGAGAGATATTATTCAAAATCGAGAAACTCAATAAGATCTTATGAGGAAGCTTTAGAGCGAATTCCATCTTTGGAAAAAAAGAAGGTGCAATTGGAAGAGTTGAGAGATGAAATCGAAAAAATAAATAAACTATTTATTCTCAACGATTGGAAAAAAGAGAATTCGGAAATACTAAAAGAATTGGGTATCGGAGATCAGGAAGGTAAAGAGGAATCTCTTCCGTTTCATATTCTGGAGGTCGATACATACCCGGTGTGGATCGGTAAAAACGCCAAAAGTAACGACAAACTAGTTCAAATGGCGCATAAAGAAGATATTTGGTTACATGCCAGAAAGGTGTCTGGTTCTCATGCTCTAATCAGAATGGGAAACGATAAAGGTATGCCACCAAATAATGTAATCCTGGAAGTCGCTTCATATGCAGCTTTCAATTCCAAAGCGAAAGGCGCTGAAGTTGTACCTGTTATTGTTACTAAGAAAAAATATGTTAGAAAACCCAAAGGCGCTCCCGCAGGTGCCGTTCTGGTTGATAAAGAAGAAGTGGAGTTTGTAACACCTAAAAAACCAAATTAATGAATGATTACAGGCTAAGGGAATTTAAAGGTAGTTTCTTTATAACAGGTTTTATGGGGACAGGAAAAAGCGCAATTGGATCTAGAATTGCTAAAGCACTAGAGTTGCCATTTCAGGACTTGGATAAATTCCTGGAAAAAAAAGAAGGCAAATCCATCCCGGAAATTTTCAATGAGAGCGGGGAACCATATTTTCGCGAGAAAGAATGGGAATATCTTTTGGAGCTTACAAAGTCTTTTAAAGGTGTAGTTGCATTGGGAGGGGGAGCTTTACAAAATCAGCACATTGTAGATCATTTAAAAATTCACGGTTTATTGATCTTTTTGGATACACCATTAGAAATTATACTGAAAAGGGTTCTCAAGAATCCAAAAAGACCAATTGTTAGGAATAAAAAAGGAGAAATTAAAAATAAGGAATCACTTAAAAGAGAGTTAGAAACCTTATATTCAAACAGAAAAGGTTTCTACAATCAGGCTGAAGTTAAACTTACTACTACAGGAACGGAAGACAAGGACGAGGTGGTAAAAAGACTTCTCAACAAAATTAAGAATCATGTTTAACAGTATTCAACTGAATACATCTTATACGAGCCAGCATCACGTACATGTTGGATATGAAATTGGGAATAAGATAGCAGAATATCTATCAGCTACTTTTACATTAAAGAAAGCAGTTTTTATTGTAGATGAAAATGTTCACAGACTATATAAAGATACTTTTATAAAAGATATATCCGGACTTTTTGATGAGCCCGTTTTTTGCTTAGTGCCGGAAGGTGAGCAAAGTAAAAGCTTGGCTCTTTTTTCGGAAATTATAGCCAAAACATTAGAAGCCAAAGTAGAACGAATTACACCTGTGATTGTAATTGGTGGTGGCGTTACCGGCGATTTGGGTGGTTATGTAGCAGCATCTGCATTAAGAGGAATGCCTCTTATACATATACCAACCAGTTTACTTGCAATGGTTGACAGTTCTGTAGGTGGAAAAACAGGTGTTAATCATTCTGTAGGAAAAAATCTGATAGGATCATTCTATGAACCAAAAGCAGTATTTACAGATATTAAATTCTTGGAAACTCTTCCTCAAAAAGAGATCATTAATGGCTTAGGTGAGGTGATAAAATATGGAATGATAAAAGATGAGAATATTCTTACCACTCTTAAATCTCTGCCACTTTTTGAGCCGTTTTCATATTCAAAAGAATGGGAACAATTAATTGGTACATGCGCTAGAATAAAGTCTGATATTGTAACCAAAGATTTCAAAGAATCAGGGTTAAGAGAAATACTTAACTTTGGCCACACATTTGCTCATGTTATTGAAAGAGTTCGTGGATATGAAAACTCATCTCACGGCGAAGCTGTTTACATGGGGATGTGGGGAGCAGTCAAACTTTCAAATTTATTAGGTTTTAATATAGATATAGCCAATTTGTCTGCGTTCAGGACGTTATATGATTCATCTTTCCATCCACAAGAATCGTTAGAAGAATTAACAAACTTAATGCTGCACGACAAAAAAGTAAAAGACGGTTCAATAAGAGTAATTATACTCGAAGAGTTAGGAAAGGCCCGAGCAACAGGAATAACAGATTTATCCTTAATAAGGGAGTCTTGGAACTATATAATTCAGGAATTTGAGTAAATGCCCGTAGTTAGATGGCTACATAGAGTTTGGAATACATTCTGGTCAATAGTAGTTGGAGTAATTTTAACTGCAGTGATCGGTATTGGAATTATATTTGGTCTTATACAATTGGAGCCAGCAAAGACCTATATCGCCACCAGAATTGAAACAAACTTTAGTGAGAAGTACAATGGAGTTTTTACCATTGGAGAATTAGATGGTTTAATACCGTTTAGGATTGAACTCAAAGATGTAAATTTATATCCGGATTCCTCAAGTATAATTTCTGTATTCAATAGTGACAGCATTGCCGCAAATTTGGATGTTCCAGCACTATTTCAACAACGATTTGTAGTTACAGGGTTAAATATCAAATCTCCAAAAATTATCATTGACCCCGAATCAAATACTTCGCTACTGTATGCTTTAAAGAAAAAACAAGTTTCAACGGTGGCTGACACTTCTGACACAAAAAAGCCTTTCTTTGAAATTCTGGCGCCAAATGTTAGTATAACGGAGGGTGAGATATTAATTCGAAATGCATACCAACCAAGTAAATTTACTTCAAACTCAGATAGTTTAGTTATCAAAGAACTAGATCTGGCTATGTTCTTTGAATATAAACAAGACGAGCGTTTTCTTGATATAGAACGCCTTTCTTTTGTAGCAGATGAAATTGAACTTGGTCGTAGCCAAATATTTGGTCAAATATACAGCGACGATAGATTCCTTGAATTCAACTCTTTTAATTTTATAAATAAAGATTCTTATGTGAATTTTACTGGGAGAGTTGATGGTATTAATATATTTGAATTAGACTTTGCACAACAACTTCGGGATGCACAATATAATTTGGCCATTGATGAGTTCTCGTTGTCAGAAGAACGAATCGAGAAGGTGTTTCCTGAGCTTCCTAGGTTTAAATATCCACTATTTTTAGAAGCTGACTTTTCTGGAGGTATAAAGGAAGTTGATGTTAATTCAGTGAGTTTAAACTACGGGAGTTCGTCTATCAATACTTCCGGTAAGTTGTACAATTTCGATAAAAATAATCCTTTCCAATACGATCTTCAATTTACGGATGTAAGGCTTGATACCTCTGATGTGAAATACTTTTTTCCAAATGTTAATGAATATCAATTATCAGCTATTGCAAACACAAAGCTGTCAGCCGGTGTATTGGGTAACTCAGAAGAAACTGAGGGTTTTTTTGCTAGTGAAGGATCAAGAGGAAAATTTGAACTGACGGGCGAAATTGGATTTGCAGCTCAAAAAAATCTTAACGTCAGGTATAGAACAGATTCCTTGAATATTGGAAATTTGATAGGCAATTTTATTCAAACTACAAATATTTCATCTGAAGGTGAGTTCCAAACTTCTGATTATAATGATTTCACGAGCTTTGATAGATTTACTTTTTCATCAAATGATTTAGGAATAAACGATTCTACGTTTTCTAAAGTAGAGTTTGTTGCCAGTGGTAGCAATAATATTATTTATCCAAATTTTTTGATAGAAGCTCAAAATGGAATACTAGAGGGAGAAGGGGTATTAGACTTTTCAAAACCCCAAACTTCGATTCTATTGGAAGGAAATGGAGAAAACCTAAGCCTACAATATTTTTTCCAGTCTTCCTTACTTGCTGATGTTCTCATGGACATAGAATATAAGGCTGAGTTTGTTGGGGAATCAGTAAATGATGCAACCGGAGTTTTGAATATCAACATCCCTTTTGCTACGGCTAACGAGGATACTTTAAAACCTCAGCTCATATATGCGGATGTGGCTAATCTATCACCTACTAATCGTTCTATTAGAGTAACAACAACAGCCGCTGATATTAGCTTGGAAGGTAATTACACTATTTCAAGTTTATTACCACTAACGAACTACTGGATTTCATTTTTTAAAGAAAGATTAGAGAACGAGTTTTTTACTGAATCGTTTTCCAAGAGAGAAATAAAAACGGATCAAAAGCTAGGTAATCAGGATTTTAATATTACGGCTCAACTAAAAGACGTAAATCTGATAAAGAAGTATCTCCCCAATTTCCCTGAAATGATCGCATCAACCAGAATTACTTCTAACATTACAGCTGATACCACCAGGTTATTATTTAATGCTGATATTTTTGATCCCAATTTTGAGATTGGAGAGTTTAAAGCAGACTCCATCAGAACTCAATTAACAGGCAGCTTCCGTCATAATCAGACACTGAAAGAGTTTTCCAATTTCCTGATAAGCGCAGAAATAGCAAATTTTGAAACTCCTTATTTTATCACACGGGGTTTTGATTTTGATTTTGATATGACAAGAGACTCAATTCATATCAAAAACCAAATTGATGTTATTGGAGAAGAATCTAATCTGCTCTTAGAAAGCACAACGTTGCTTACAGATTCGTCAATTATTTCAAAAATAAATGACTTTCAACTTGGGTCCGATGTCTACTCTTGGGAAAATAAAGACACGCCAATATTAACGTACAAAAATACCGAAAAATTAGTTTTTGAGGACTTTACATTCCAAAATCGTGAAGAGTTATTCAATATAGAAGGAGCGTTTAGTGAGGAACCTTCCGATTCTGTAAATTATCTGTTCAGAGGTGTAAAATTAGATCGAATCTCAAATCTGATAAATGGTAAAGTTGATTTTGGAGGAAATCTTAATGGTGTTTTTGTTACCAGAACTCTAACCAGATTACCCACAATAGAGGGAACAATTAATCTGAATGCATTTTCATTGAACAACCAAACCGTTGGGGATTTTGAAATATCAAGTGTGTTCAATAAAGAGTTGAACAGGTTTGATACCAATATAAACGTATCAACAGATTCTACTATTTATCCGTCTTATTTTGAAAGAAATGATAGAGAAGGGCAAAATTTAGAATTTTCAGGCTACGTTTTAGCTCCAGTTGATGGGGAATTTCCAAAGGTTGACTCGCTGTTTCATTTCGACCTAGATTTTAATACAGTGGATCTCTGGATAGTTCCATTTTTAATACCAAAAGTATTTACAGAAATGGCGGGAGTAGCATCAGGAAATGGAGAAATATGGGGTAATCTCGAAACCTATGATTTTAAAGTAGACTATAATATAGGTCCTAATGATGCTGTGTATATGAAACCCAGATTTTTAGATACTTATTATTACGGGCAAGGTCCTATTACTTTTACCAGAGCTGAAGGTCTTGTTTTTAAGGATATCTTTTTAATTGACCCATCAGGAGGTTTAGCCGTTTTAGACGGGTGGTATAATTTTAATGATTTCCAGCCTGTTCACAGCATGGACATTAATATTGATACAGATGAATTCCAGTTTTTAAATAATAATTTTGATCCAACTGTGCCCTTTTTTGGTAAAGCATACGGAACCGGAGTTGTCAATATTTCAGGAACAAATGTTAATCCTGTTTTAACAACCCGTGAGCCTATGTTAATATCAGATTTCTCGCAAATAGAATTGCCACTTCTGGAAGAAACTGATTTTGACGAAGGCAATAAGTTTATTCGTTTTGTTGATAGTTTTGAAACGTATGGTTCTGATTCATCCTCATTTAATGGCTCTTCTGCGAATTTTAATGAACAAGATGACCTTTCAGAACTAACTTTCGCCGAAAGATTCACTTTAGATCTTCAGTTCATCGCAAATAATCCGATGACAGTAAGACTCATTTTTGATCAGATTACAGGAGATGTAATTACAGCAAACGGGACTGGGCGATTAAGAATTCGATTGGAAGATGAAGACCTTAGCATTTTTGGGAGGTTTGACGTTAATGATGGAAACTATCAATTGGTAAGTGGGGACATATTTACAAGAAGGTTCAATTTGGAACCGGGAGGAAGTATCGTTTGGGAAGGAGAGCCTGACAATGCTCGATTAAATATCAATGCAGTATATTCTGCAAGACCAAATATAAGAACACTAACAACTTCAAGATCAGATCTGGATTTAACTGATCCAAGTAATATCCAAAGAACACCGGTAGATCTGGTGCTGAATATCAGTGGGTCGATCTCCAGTATTGAAAATAATTTTTACTTTAGGTTGCCTAACACTTTTGAATCAAGGCAGAACTCAACTTTGTCGACACAAATTGCATCATTGAATCGTAATGAGGACGAAAAATTGCTTCAAGCAACCAGCTTTCTATTAATGGGTGATTTTATACCAGCAACATCTGTTAACGGGGCGTCGTCACTTACAGAGAACTTTACAGGAAGTGGCGCTGTTTTAAATCCATTGATATCAAACCAATTAATAAGCCCTTTGCTTTCCAATCAAATTAACTCGTTATTAAGTAGTGATATAAGTAGTTTTGATGTAGATTTTAACTTAAACACCTATAATCAAGTAGATTTGGGGCTCGCACTTAGGCTTTATAACGATAGAATAATTATTCGAAGAGACGGTCAACTTACAGGAGCACAATCAAATATTGGAGATTTAGGAGCTACATATAAAATTAACCGAACATTTTCAGTTACAGCTTTTCACAGGCAGGATCCCACATTCAGTAATTTGTCAAATGGGCAAGAAACGCAACAGGGGCAAGATATAAATGGAGTTGGGGTTGAAGCAGAAGTAAGCTTTAATACTTGGCAGGATTTCTTCAAAAAAATAGGAAGTCCCTTTAGAAAGTTATTCGGCAAAAAAGAAGAAGAAAAAGATGGGAATGAAAATCCCAGTTAACAAAAGGAATTAATGAGTAGAAACTCACGAGAAAGTAGTTTAGAACAAATAATAATCGATCTTGTAAAAAGCAGTCCGAATAATTCATTACAACGAGATGTAATCGCAAATGCTTTAGCAATTAATAGTAAGAAGGAATACCGGAAACTCGATAAGGCTATAGGCAGGCTCGATAAGAGAGGCATTTTGAGTAAAAACGGCTCTCAGATTCAACTCAGAACCTCACATAGTAAACTAAAAAAGGAAAACTCTAATTTAGTTGAAGGGTATATACAACTAACACCCAGAGGAACAGGTTATGTAATAGTAGAGGGGATGGAAGATGATATAATGATTCCTTCTAATGACACTGGACTATCACTGCCAAATGATATAGTGTCGGTTAAAATAACTGGTAAAAAAGGTAGTGGCCAACCAAAAGGTAAAATTGTAGAAATTCTGAAAAGAGGGAAAGAATTTTATGTAGGTACGTTCAAGAGAACTGGTGATAGAACATATATAATAGAACCAGATCAGAAATCTGCTCACATCAATTTTTTTGTACTAAAGGATAATATTAATGGAGCTCATAATAATGATAAAGTTCTGTTTAATCTTAAAAATTGGACGCACCCAAAAGCACTACCTGAAGCAGAAGTAATTTCAATTTTGGGGAAATCTGGTACCAACGACGCAAATATTTTATCAATCTTAGCAGAAAATGAACTTAAAGCCGACTTTGATGATGAAGTTGAAAAGTTCGCTGATCGAATACCTGTTGATATTCCGGAGGAAGAATTTAAGCGTCGTAGAGATATGCGTGACGAGTTCGTATTTACTATTGATCCCGCCGATGCCAAAGATTTTGATGACGCATTAAGTATCAAAGTATTAGATAATGGAAATTATTATCTGGGTGTACATATTGCAGATGTAAGTCATTATGTAACCTCTGATACAATTCTTGATAAGGAAGCTTACAGCAGAGGAACCAGTGTTTATTTGGTTGACAGAGTAATTCCAATGCTGCCTGAGAAATTAAGTAATGGGGTGTGTAGCCTTAGGCCTAATGAAGACAAGTTGACTTATAGTTGTTTCATGGAAATTGATACATCAGGAAACCTGATAAACTATTCAGTTGAAGAAACGGCAATACATTCTAAGTGCCGTTTTAGCTATGAAGAAGCTCAGGAAGTTCTTGATGGCGCGAGCCATAAACATAAGAAAGAACTTAAAACGGCCGAGAAACTTGCTAAAACATTACATGAAAAAAGATTTAAAGAAGGTGCTATAGATTTTGATAATCCGGAACCTAAATTCGTTTTGGATGCTAAAGGAGTGCCGATCGATGTAATAATCAAAAAAAGAATTTTTGCTCATAGATTGATCGAAGAGTGTATGTTAATGGCAAACAAGACTGTTGCGCTACATGTTGAGAACCTCAGAAAAGAATCTGGGAAGAAAAAATCCAAAAACCTGTTCCCGTTTTTCTATAGAATACATGATAAGCCGGATCAGGAAAAACTTGCAGGTGTAGCGGAACAAGTTGCACCTTTTAATATCAAGTTTGAAGTGTCGGAGAACATGTCTCCAAAAAAGATAAATAACCTCCTTCAAAAGGTAAAAAATACACCGGTGGAATCTATTGTAAATGGCCTGATGTTACGCTCGATGGCTAAAGCTGAATACTCTCCTGCAAATATCGGTCACTTTGGTTTGGGTTTTCCACATTACGCACACTTTACAAGCCCTATTCGCCGTTACCCCGATGTGATTGTTCATAGGCTATTGAAAAAGTATTCTTCGGGAACAACAGGTATTAGCTTTGAAGCTCTCACAAAACATGGCGAACACTGCAGCACCAGAGAAAGAGTAGCAGTTGATGCCGAAAGAGATTCAATTAAATTGAAGCAAGTGGAATTTTTAAGTACGAAAATAGGGGAAAATTTTAACGGTACGATTACCGGAGTAACAGAAAGAGGTATTTTCGTAAATTTGGATGATATCCATTGTGAAGGAATGGTTAGAGTTTCAGACTTAAAGGGTGATTATTACGTATTCAACCAAAAAACACATGCTCTAATTGGGCGGTCTTCAGGAAGGTCGTACAAACTTGGAGATGCCATAAAAGTGAAGGTTGAAAGTACTAATACCCAAAAAAGGCAAATTGATTTTTCACTGGCAAAATAACTGGTACTGATATGAAGGCACGAATATTATTAACCGTATTAGCAAGTATTCTGGCTACAAGCCTGACTTATTCTCAATATTTTTCTTATGGAAAAAACAGAGTTCAATACGAGAATTTTGAATGGCGTTACTTACAATCAAAGCATTTTGATATATATTATTACGGTGCAAAGAATTACAAATTAGCTGAATTTGCTTCCATGAGCGTTGAAAGTGCTTATAAACAATTGAAAGATGATTTTGATCACGAACTTTCTGATAGAATCTCAGTTATAATTTATGATTCTCATAACGATTTCTCCCAAACAAATATAGTAACGCTACCTACTAGTGCCGAAGGAATTGGGGGAGTAACAGATAAGTTTAAAAACAGAATGACCATCCCTTTTGATGGGAAGTATGATGATTTTAGAAGAACAATTCATCACGAATTGGTTCATGCTGTATTCAATGATATGTTTTACGGAGGTTCTTTAAATTCAATCATACAAAACAATATCCAGCTTGTGTTTCCACTCTGGTTTGAAGAAGGACTTGCAGAGTATACCGCTCTTGGTTGGGACACTAACACAGATATGTTTATTAGGGACGCAATAATTAATAACTATTTATCTCCAATCCAATTTTTGAATGGATACTATTCTTACAGAGGGGGGCAGTCTGTTTGGAATTATATTGTTGAGGAATATGGTAGAGAAAAGATTTCAGAAATTCTTCAAAGCATTAAAACCAGTAGAAGTATTGAATATGGTTTTAGAACATCTATAGGATTAAGTGTTCAGGAGTTGTCTGATGTGTGGATGGAAGCGTTAAAGAAGCGTTATTATCCTGAGGTTGCAGAGAGACAACGAGCTGATGCCATTGCAACATTATTAACAAAACGTGGAGATTTTGGTACGTATAACACTAGTGGCGCAATCTCTCCTCAGGGAGATAAAATTGCATTCATCACCAATAGCAGAGGCTACTTTGATGTTGTGGTTATAAGTTCAATTGATGGAAGAAAACTAAAAACTTTAATTCGGGGAGAAGATAATCCGGATTTTGAAGAGCTTAACATATTAAATCCTAACCTAACCTGGTCTCCTGACGGTGCGAAAGTAGCTTTATCTACTAAAACTAAAGGGCGTGATGATATTGCTATAATCGATTATAACACCAAAAAAATTGAGAAGATCAAATTCCCGAGTATTGATGCAATCGGATCGGTCTCATGGTCACCTGATGGTTCAAAAATTGCTTTTGATGGGAACATAGGTCCTTTTCAGGACATATTTGTATACGACATTCTATCCAAACAACTCACCAATATAACTAAAGATATTTTTTCAGATAGTGAGCCTGCATGGTCAGCAGATTCCAGATCTGTATTCTTTGTCTCGGATAGAGGAGAAAGTCTGCGACTAGGAGAAACAACTACAAGTTATAGTTTGTTTAAAGAAAACGGAATCTATCAAACAGACATATACCAAGTGACAATTGGTAATTCTTTAGCAACTCAAATTACTAACACCCCACTTTGGAATGAGTTTCAACCGGTTACAACACAAACAGGAAAACTAGTATTTATTTCAGATGAAAATGGGATTCAGAATCTTAAAGAACTTAATTTGAGAACAAGAACTACAATCCCTTTATCGGATCTGCAAAGTGGAATATCTCAGATTTCAATTAGCGCTGATGGAAGTAAATTAGTATTTAATTCAATCAATGATGGATATTTAGATCTGTTTTTAATTAAATCTCCATTAAACAGGCAAATTGAAAAACCTGTTACAAATAATTATTGGGCGAATAGAAGAGCTAGTGAAACTCAAACTCAAAGAGTTCCTGCCACCAAGTATGCTCAAGAACTATTTGAAGAAGGTGTTATATCAATTACTCAGGTAGAAGTAAAAGAAAAAGCAGCAAAAGATTCATTGGCATCTGAGAATGAAGAAACTAATTCAACCATTGACTTCAGGAATTATGTTTTTGCAGATGATGTAATTCAGGATTCGACTATTTATTTAAAAGATATTGAAGCATTTACAATAGAAGATAATTTGACAGAAGACGGGCGATATGTTCCAAATGAGTATAGACTTAAGTTCGGTGTTGATATCGCATACAACCCTTCATTTTACGCCTCTACATACGGGTCATACGCACTTACGCAATTCATTATCAGTGATCTGTTAGGTGACCATCAGATCGCCTTAGGAACTAATTTCGTATTTGATCTAAGGGAAAGCGATTATACAATACAGTATGGTAATTTCAAGAACAGAACTAATTATTTTGCAAATTACTTTCATACTTCAAGAAGATATCAAAATTTTTTCGGAGAGCTTATACGTTATAGAACCTATGGGTTAGGAGGAACCATTCAATATCCTTTTGATAAATTCAGAAGAGTAGATTTTAACCTAACTCTTTTGAACGTAGAACTAGATTATAACTCTTCAGTTTTCGGAACGGGAACCAATAGTACATCCAGAAGAGAAACTAGCCGCTTTTTATACCCAGAGGTAGTATTTACGGATGATAAAACGAAGCCTGGATTTATTACACCTTCAGGTGGATATCGTTACTCCATTGGGTTAAGTGGAAGCCCGGCTATAGGTAAAACTGCTCCAGAATTTGCTTCAGTTTTGGGAGACTTTAGAAAGTATTTTGATCTTGGATCCAGATATTCCATTGCATTAAGATATTCAGGTGCAGTTTCTATAGGTAAAGATTCTCAAAACTATTTTCTTGGGGGTAAACTTGGTTGGATAAATCAGCAGTATTCTGAAAATGGATTTTCAATTGACAGATTAACGGATAATTTCTTTACCGTACCTGCTCTTCCATTACGAGGGTTTAAATACAATTCTATTAATGGTAATAACTTTGGTCTTATTAATGCAGAATTTAGATTTCCGATTTTCGCTGCGATTATACCCGGAGCGTTACCCATTCTACCGCTTTACAACTTAACTGGAGTTGCTTTTTTAGATGCAGGTACTGCGTGGGGTCAAAGAATAGATTATTTCCTACTAACTGAGAAAGATCCGAATTCAGAATTAGCTTTTAATGGTAAAGAACTTGATTTCTCTGTAGCACGAGAAAGAATAGGATATGTTCAAGTTCAGGATGGTTCGTTTTCTGAGCACACATATCTGGATGGAGATATTCTGATTGGAGGTGGGTTTGGGATTAGATCTATTTTCTTGGGGTTACCATTTGGCTACGATGTTGGTTGGCACCATGATGGTAAAGGATTCAATGGAAAGGCAGTTCATTACTTTTCAATAGGAATAGATTTCTAAATTTATTTTCGGGAGTTAAAACTATCGGAAAATAAAAGTCGGTGATAGTTTTTGACAGGGTCCCGATAATAGACGAACGCTCGGTATTCTTGATACCGGTTTGTGATGGAATCATTTATCGGTACTGAGGAAGAGTTTTCAAAATTAGAATTTCTTTGAAAATATTTATACCGATAGTTTCCCTGCTTGATGATAAAACGGGTAGTCCACAGATCTGTTGATGGATTATATTTTAGTTGAGATTCTTTGTTCAATTTCCATGAATTAAAATCACCGGCCACAAATAAATCTGTATGTTCAGTGTTTAAAGTTCCGGAGTCAAATTGAAAGGTAGTTTCTGTATATCTTGAATCCCGTTTGGTATATGGGTTTCCGAAGTTCGAACTGAAGTTTGTGCTGGGTGAAGCTGAAAAATTCAATACATCTCTTTTAAGTATCACTCTTGGTGGAGTGAATTCGGGTTGCCAATCTTCAATTTTTTGTAAATTAATAGCTAGGTCGGTTAGATCGAGTGGTATAAAATCAAAACTAGATGAAAAGGTATTGTTTCTAGGTGTATAAAAACGAACTTTTCCAGGAGTGGTTATATCAAAACTTTTAGTAGATATAGCACTTCCCCAAAAGCGATTTTGAACAAAACTAAAGGAAAGATCAAATTGAGGGAATTCTACTTCCTCAGGATAGTCATACAGGGAGAAAAGTTGGTCTAACGCGGAAAAATTATCGCCCGAATTAAACAACGTTTCAACTCTTGAAGTTAAATTCCCGATTTGTTCTGTTACATAAAATGGGACGCTGAAAAGTTTAGTATTTGAAGTATAATCGTATACGTTTAAAAGATAATTTCCACTGGTAATAAACTTCAATGTATTATCAGGAAATTCAGCTTTATAATGAAAATAATTAGGTTTGGATAAAGAGTTTGTATCGCCACCTGTTAGTATCAGTTCATTAAAACCGTCAATGTACCAAGCCTCAGGTATATTGCTAGGCATCCAGTTTTGGTCAAAATGTTGAAATGTAATTCTGAACTGTCCGGAAGTTGAAGTTAGTTCATCAAATTCTAAAACCAATTTCTCATTTTTGTTCAAAGTTATAATAGGAGGGTTATTGACGTTTCCTTTTCTATAAAGCTGAATACTTTTAAAAGAATTAGGAGCTGTTAATTGGTTAGGGACTAAAAGAAGCCCTCTATCCAGATCTTGATTGGAAACTATATTCCGTGTTTTGAGTTCAGAAGTATTTGAGCACGAAAAACTTAGAATTACAAAGAAGAGTAAGCAATATTTATACATTTATTGTTCCTTCGAAAACAAAATTTGCAGGACCGGCAAGCTTCACATCGATATACTTTTCTTGTTGCTCATAATAGCTGAAGGAAACAATCAACTCGCCACCTTTTACTTTAACTGTGTAGCTAGCAGCTTGAAGTTTTTGGTTTGAAGAAAAATGCTCGGCTATTGCAGAGGCAATAGCTCCCGTTCCACAAGCAAGAGTTAGATTTTCAACTCCTCGTTCGTATGTTTGTAATTCAAGAACCGATTGTTTGGTTTTGCAAACAAAGTTTACATTAGAACCTGGAGGATTTAGAGCATCATGATTTCTTATCATTGACCCTAATTTAACTAAAGCCGATTCATTTTTCAGTTCTTTTGAATTAATAAAGCTTACAACATGCTCAGTTCCTGTATAAATTTGAATAAGAGATTGGTTTTCAATTCGAATATTCTGAGGAATTGACACATCAGGAAAATCTACTATAACGGAATTACTATTTAAGTCTACTTTTGCTTTGTAAATTGAATTATGAACGTTGAAAGTTTGAAAAGCATCAAATCCATGGGTTGCGGCAAAAAGAGCCAGACATCTACTCCCATTCCCACACATTCCTGCGTCACTTCCGTCCGCATTTCTATAGGTCATGGTGTAATCTACACCTTCAATCTGAGGATGCTGAAGAGCTAATAATCCGTCGGATCCAACGCCAAACTTTCTGTCACATAGTTTAGGTGTAAAAGCTATAATCTCATCTAAAGAAAAATTCGCATCACGGTTGTCAATTACAACAAAGTCGTTTCCGGCTCCTTCCATTTTAAAGAATCTGATTTCTTTCATTATTCAACAAAGGCTGGTAAATGTTTCCACTGTTCAGTTTCTGAGATATATGGATCTAAACCCCTCATTAAAGCAGAAAATCTCAATGAAAGGACCACAAAAATTAGTTTAGGCGAAACATTTTGTCTAAGCATGGGTCTGCATTCATCAATATGTAAAAGCATTTTTTCTAATTCAGCGTCTTTCAATGACGTTATGAATTTTTTTATAGAAGATAGTTGATCAACATTCGTGATCAGTTTTTCATTCTCAGTTTCTTTGCATACGATAAGATCACGTATATACATTTCCAGCAAGTTGGTGATAGCAATCATACCCTCAATGTTATTAGAGCTTTGCCAATCTTGTGAAAGTTTAGAAAGAGCAGAAGCATCTTGGCTGAAGGAGAGTCTTAAAAAATCAACAATCTCTTCCCGATTTCGTCTAAGACTTCCTACATCAAAAAAACGAGTAGCAGCATAATTACCATTAGCCACTCTTGCTAAGTATGCAGCATCAACAGGATCAATGTTATCGACTTCAATTAAACCTTGTTCAACTTCAGCTTGGGTAAGTGTGCCCAATGGAATATGTTGGCAACGAGAGGTAATGGTTGGAAGAAGACTGTCAATGCTTTCTGTAGTAAGTATGAACATCAAGCGATCGGAAGGTTCTTCCAATAGCTTTAAAAAAGCATTCGCGGTTTCTTTTCTCATTGTTTCGACCTGAGTCATTATAACGATAACTCGATCACCTTCATTGGGACGTAATTTAGCAATCGGTCGAATTTCATCTCTGAAATAATCAATCGGATAGAATGCTTGTAGATTTTTTGAAGAGCTATCTTCATGTAGCGAAGGGCGTTGAGAAAAATTTATAATCTCATAGGGATCTTTTGCTAATAACTCTAATCGTTCTCGTACAGCTTCAGTATTAGCTGAAGTAGGCTTCGGAATAAAAACATGAATATCCGGATGAGAAAACCAAGATGACTTCTTAGAGCTTGTTTGTGAACCTAAATCAGAAATATTACTGATGCCATTCATAGCTTCAGCAAAAGCTAAAGCAAATGCCGTTTTACCAACGCCTGAAGTACCGGATATTAAATAAGCATGCCCAACTCTTTCTGAGCTGAGCATCCTTTCGATCTGTTTTTTAGCTCTTTTTTGTCCGATCAAGCGGTTATTTCCAAATGAAATATTCAATCATTCCTCCCATATGTATTCGAAAAGTAAAATTCCGGCTGTTATAGTAACTCCAATAAAACCAATTAAGGCAGAAAAATCATTAGTAAATCCTTCACTAGAACCGTTAATAAATGCACTTTTAGTGATACTGGTAAGCAATAAAATAAAAGGGATAAATAATGGAATAGTAAGAACAGAAAAAATTGCTCCTTTGCGTTCGGCTTGCGAAACAATAGCTGCAATCATTGTAGAAACACCAGATAATCCAATGGTGCCAAAAATCAAGATTGTTAAAAATGAACTCCAGGAGACAATCGAGAGATCAACCAGAAAAATATAAATACCGAATGTGAAAACATTGATAGCAAAGCTAAAAGCGATATTGTAAAGTAGTTTTCCTGAGTAAACAGATGTACCAGAAGCATAAATTCTTAAAAGATTGTAGGTGTTTTTATCCGTTTCAGAAATAAAGCTTCTACCCAACGATGATAAAGCTGCAAATAGAACGACGATCCAAATTAAACCGCTTTTAGGAGTAGGATTTAGTTCCTGAGCTTTGAGTGTGAACATGATCAGGAATAGCGACGAGATCACAAATGCAATTACCATGTTAAAGGCAAAACGCGTCCTGAATTCTGTCTTCAGATCTTTTTTAAAAATAGTAATAGTGCCTCGTAACCAGTCCATACCCAAGTTTAAGCATTTAGTAACGGAGTTGCCCAAAATCAGCTAAATAATCTTTGATTGATTCCCGTTCAACTGGCTATATTCCAACTCTTCAATCTAAATATGCAAACAGCCCAAATGAATCTATTCTCCCTACTGAAAACGGAAACCATTCTTACAGAGCTTAAAGTAAATAACAAAAGAGAGTTGATTTCTGTCTTAGTGGATTCATTAAAAATTGAGCTAGGTACAGGTAATCTAAGCGAAATTAAAGAAGCTGTTTTAGAAAGAGAAGAGGTAATGTCTACAGGAGTAGGTAAAGGGCTTGCTATTCCACATTGCAAATCTAAAATAGTTGAAGAAAATTTTGGTGCATTCGCTGTATTGAAAGAACCATTAGAATTCAATGCCGTTGATGATCAGCCGGTTCAATTGGTTTTTTTACTTGTGGGTCCTGATACAAAAAACAGCCTTCATATTAAATTACTAAGCCGCATCTCAAGGTTAATGAATAGCTCTACCTTCAGAGAAACAGTACTAAGTTGCCAAAATTCTGCTGAGATCCTGGACGCTTTTCGTGAAGAGGAAGAAAAATACTTCATAAATTAATATGAGAAGATTGAAAACATCTGTGCTTATAGTTTTCTCGATTTTTATGTCTGTTTCAATATCTGCGCAGGATGTTGAGCAGCTATTGGAAACCCTACCCAACCAGGAAGCATTTTGGTCATTAACTGTTCTGGATGAATCCGGTAATAAACTGGAAAATTTCAATTCTGATAAACTTATAATACCTGCATCCAATCAGAAACTATATACATTGGCAGCAGTTTTAGATCGGTTGGGAAGTGATTACACTTATTTCACAAATATATATGGAAATGGTCAAATCACGGATTCGGTCTATTATGGGGATTTGATTTTTAGGGGAGTTGGCGATCCGAGTATTAGTGGTTTCCTATATAATGAAGATCGATATCATGTGTTTAGTGAGTTGGAAAAACAAATTAAGAGCAATGGAATCAAAAATATTGCAGGTGATTTAGTTGCAAATATTGGTTTCTTCGATGAGCATGATTTTCCGATTGGGTGGGACTGGTATGATATGTCGTTTTATTACGGAGTTGAGGTTGCACCATTATCATTCAATAACAATGCGGTTGATTTAGTAGTAAATGCTGATGGAAAAATAGGGGATACTCCCGAAATAAATTGGTTTCCAGAAAATACAGAATACGTTGAGTTTATTAATGAACAAGAGATCGTAGAAGAAAACAGAAAATATGACGAAGATTACAAAAAAGGTTTAGGATCAAACTCAATCTATCTTGGGAGCAAACTCCCAAAAGGATATTTGGAAGAAGAATCACTGGCTATATCAGAAGCGGAGAATTATTTCCTTCATAGCTTTGATGCTTACTTAAACTTGAAAGAAATTAAAACCAATTCGACATTTGAAGTTCATAGAGATAATATTCCTGATCATTGGGTCAATTATAAAGTAATTGCTTCCCACACTTCCAAGCCACTTTCTGAACTTATAAAATGGGCGAATAAGGAAAGCGATAACTTCTATACTGAAATGATGCTGAAAACCTTAGCGGCAGAAGAGCAGGGTATTCCGGGTACATTCGAAAACGGTATTAAAGAAGTGCGCAATTTTCTTGCTGAACAAGGATTGGATACCAATTTGGTGAAAATGAACGATGGTTCCGGTTTGGCAATGGGGAATTATACCACAACAGGAAACATCAGCAAGTTGCTGTATTCGATGAAATCTCATGAAGAATGGAATGTATTCTATGGTAGCTTTCCGGTTGCAGGAATTGATGGTTCCATTGCTCATCGTTTTAAAGGAACTGAATTGTATAATAATATCCGTGCTAAAACAGGGTATGTCAGTGGGGTGAGGACACTAAGTGGCTACATGACTACCCGATCAGGAAAACAAATTGTATTTAGTTTAGCGACCAATCATTTTGCAGGAAAAGTACGTCCCGTAGATAATTCTCATCAGCAGATTTTGCAATATCTGTATGAAAAATATTGATTAGATTCAGCCATGTCGAAATCTAAACCACATATATTAGTTACAGACGATGAAAGGGGTATTCGTAATACTCTGAAGGAAATTCTTGAATTCGAAGATTATGAAGTTTCTCTGGCTGAAAGTGGTACGGAAACTTTAGAAATGATCTCCAAAAATGATTTCGATTTGTTGTTTCTGGATATCAAAATGAAAGGAATTGACGGTATTGAAACTTTGAGGCAATTAAGAACAGCCGGATTCGATTTTCCCGTAATTATGATCTCTGGTCATGGAACCATTGATATTGCCGTGGAAGCTACGAAAATGGGAGCCTTCGATTTTCTTGAAAAGCCACCTGATCTGAACAGATTGCTTTTGACAGTCAGAAACGCGCTTTCTCAACAGAATCTGGCAAAAGAAGTGAAACAGATCAGAAAAAAACTTCCAAAGATCCAAGAGATCATCGGAGAAAGCAAAGCTATTACTAAGATCAAGGAAATGATCGATAAAGTAGCACCGACTCAATCCAGAGTTTTGATCACAGGCGAAAACGGAACCGGTAAAGAGTTGGTAGCTAAATGGATTCATGAGAAAAGCACGAGAAGTGGAGATGTATTTGTAGAAGTAAACTGTGCTGCAATACCTTCTGAATTATTAGAAAGTGAGCTTTTTGGTCATGAGAAAGGTGCTTTTACCGGCGCCAATGAGCAAAGAATAGGTAAGTTCGAGCAAGCTGATGGGGGAACACTTTTTCTGGATGAGATCGGGGATATGAGTTTAGAAGCACAAGCAAAAGTACTTCGTGCTCTTCAGGAAAATACCATTACGCGGGTTGGTGGTAACGAATCTATCAAAGTTGAGGTAAGAATTTTGGCGGCTACCAATAAAGATCTACAATCAGAAATTAAAGAAGGAAACTTTCGAGAAGATCTCTTTCACAGAATTAGTGTAATACCGATAGAAGTTCCCAGTTTAAATGAAAGAGCCGGAGATATTCCATTAATTGCCAAATCCTGTCTTGAAAAGCTTAAAGCTACGGATATCAGTTTTTCCTCAGTAGAGTTTGATGATTCAGGATTGAAAGCCCTCAAGAAAAGAAACTGGACAGGAAATGTTCGTGAACTATATAATGCAGTAGAAAGATTAGGTATCTTATCAGCCGACGGTTTAATAGATAAAGAATCTGTTGAAAGCGTATTAAAGTCGAAAGAAATAGATGGAAAAGATCTTGGCGGACTTGCAGATGAGACAGATAACTTTCAGGATTTTAAAGAGACAGCAGAACGAATATTTTTGGTCAAACAACTCGAAAAGAACGATTGGAATATTTCACAAACTGCAGATGCGGTGGGTTTACAACGCAGCCATATCTACAATAAAATGAAAAAATATAATATAGAGCGATAGCATGAGCGCAGAAATCATTGATGGTAAAAAAGTAGCAGAACTGGTCAGAGATCGTGTGAGAGAAGATGTTTCTGACTGGAAAGCAAAAGGCAACAGAGCTCCTTTTCTGCAAGTAGTGTTGGTTGGAGATGATCCTGCATCAAGAGTGTATACCGGTGCTAAAACAAAAGCCTGTGAAGATGTTGGTATTGAAACCAAAACAGAGATATTACAAGATACCATCTCAGCTAAGGAGTTAAAGGCATTAATACGAGAGTACAATGCTGACGACTCTATAGATGGAATTTTAGTTCAGCTTCCCTTACCGTCGCATTTAAGTTCTCATGATGTGATTGAAACCATAGATCACCGAAAAGATGTGGACGGGTTCCATCCTATGAATGTGGGTAGATTATCTCTGGATCAACCTTGTTTTAAAAGTTGTACTCCTGCAGGTGTGATGGAATTATTTAAACATTACAGCATTGGAGTGAAAGCAAAACATGCAGTTGTTATTGGTGCAAGTAATATAGTGGGCTCACCTATGGCAACGATGCTTTCCAGAGAGAATTCATCCGGAAAAGCGACTACTACCATATGTCATAAATACACTAAAGATCTTACCCTTCATACCATTAATGCGGATATTTTGATCGTTGCAGCCGGACAACCACATCTGGTAAAAGCAGAAATGGTGAAAGAAGGAGCTGTTATTGTGGATGTTGGAATTAACAGAGTAGCAGATGAAACTTCTGAAAAAGGGTACAAGTTAGTTGGGGATGTAGACTTTGATTCCGTGAAGAAAAAAGCCAGCTGGATCACACCCGTTCCCGGTGGAGTGGGCCCAATGACAGTAGCCATGTTAATGAAAAATACTCTCCTTGCAGCCAAGAAGAGTATTTATCCGGTTGATTAGTCTATAATTCCTATTTGAAGTTCCTTTGCTGCTTTTATAAGTGTTTTATCGAAAGTAAATATTTTAAGATTATTTTCAGAAGCAGCAGCAAGATGCAAAGCATCTAAAGTTCGAAGAGGGGTTGAGGTGGAAGAGAGCAAAATCTCAGCGTTTGAAAATACTAAGCTGTCTAAATCCAAAACCTTGAAAATACCAATGCTTATATGATCTTTAAACAAAGTAAATATTTTCTTTACCGAGGAATTAGATATTTCATTCATTCGGGCTCTCTTTTTTAAGGAAGAAAGCATTTCTATTACGGTGAGCCTGCTTATAAAGACACTAGGATTTTTATTTATTAGCTCATCAACATGATTCGAATTTGTCTCATCAATATAAAAAGCGAAAAGACAACTTGTATCTATATACATCAATGCTTGTCTTCCTTTCTCATGTCAATTACAAACTCTGACATAGGTTTTCCCTTTACCTTAAATTGCTTTCTGAATTCAGTCATATCCGGAAGTTTAGTTTTTTTGGGTTCGTTATAGTTCACTAGTTTGGCAATTGGTTTGTTATGCTTAGTGATTATGATTTCTTCACCATTTTCAGCTGCCGCCAAATATTTTGCTAACTCTTCTCTAACTTGATTTACAGGGACTTTTTTCATTGCAATTTATTTATGTACATAAATAATGTACATAAATATGATTGGTTTTCAAATCAGTTCTCACTTGATTCAGCAACTGAAATATTTTTGGGATACATTTTTATTATCAGTTGTTTTTGCGACGTGTTGTTTACAAGCGATTTGAATTCAATTCCAAATTCCGAAATAGAAGCCTCGTTCCTAAGCTGTTTATAGGTTCCCATCACTTCATCAAGCATGTCGATATAAACCTTGTATGGTGTTTCTCGCTGAGTTTTTAAAGATATAATAGCTTTTTGAGGAGAGTCTGACTGTTCAGGATCTTTTCCTTTGTTATTTATAAACTCCCTGAGTATTGGTTTTACTTCTTCAATCAATACAGGTTTATCATCCATCCTTATCAACCCATCAGCATTGACAAGAATATTCATAAGATTTCTTTCGTGAACTTGAGGTCTGTCATCTTGAATAGGGGGAGGCAGTACTAAAGATATCCCGGTATCTACATTGATGGTTGTAGTAACTAAGAAAAAGATGAGTAGCAGAAAAGCGATGTCAGCCATTGAAGAGCCGTTTATAGTAGCTTTTTCACGGATCGGCTTGTTATTAAACATAGTAAACTCCTTTAAGTGTAAAGTTGTACTATCTATAAACTCATTATTAACATGGTATTCAGTAGCATTAAAATGCTATTAGAATAATTTTAAAAAAGGGGTGACACTATGTTGTCACTTTGTGTGATTAAGTTTGGGTAAACAATAAAACAAAACCCAACGATCATGACACTTCATACACTTACAACTCCGGCAATATCAAAAAAATCAGAAACTAAACTTTTCGTTGCCCCGCTTTTAAATCGTATTAAAAAAGAAAGCAAACAAGAGTTTGTA
>CERO01000701.1_pt1 | contig 83361 bp, 91 predicted proteins | sample 530851 | NCBI WGS metagenome assembly CERO01 (sample SAMEA2621033, study PRJEB7988) | marine metagenome | biome: marine biome (ENVO:00000447); feature: surface water layer (ENVO:00002042); material: "saline water (ENVO:00002010), including plankton (ENVO:xxxxxxxx)" | depth 5 m
TAAGGGCGAGTTTTTCTTTTGACAATTAGCTTTAAAACTGCCAACCACTTATATGATATCTACAGTGACGATAATTATGAAACTAAATCTAAAATTGAAAGCAATTAATCAACCTAAAATTCTTTGTTTGGCGAAACAGCGGCTCATGTTTACTCAAAGCAGTAATATAATTCTACTGTGAGGAGTTTAGAATCTTATAGATTTTTTGGACACTTTTGTATTAAGACAAAAGTGACAATCTATAAATAAAAATAAATTATAGTTAAGGCTTACATTAGATCAATTTCTTTCCTATTTCACCTAAACTTCCTTAGCTTCTACACAACAAATCATCTGAGCTTTGAAACGACGACCATTAATTACCATTCTTCTTACACTTTCTTGTATTGTAAGTGCTGTGATATTAGTGGCTACACCTTCACATAAAGCTATTGATTACAGCGCCGCCCAAAATCTGGATTCTTTGATCGCTTCAGCACTTAGCCAGGAACCTTCCATTGGCACAAACTTCAGAAGATATGATATTGAAGTAGACTCGAATTTTACCCGAACGGTGTATAGAGTTCCGGTTCACCCTACTTTTTCAAAAACGATGTTTCATTATACATTGCATCAAAAGCTTTCAAAACTTAAGATCGATTCTCCGGCTAAAGTCCTTTTTCCGGAGAGAGATATGAATATTTATATTTATGATAACGGGACGATAAGAAGTACGATCAGATTGATCACAACAGAACCAAAACAAGAAAGTGAGTAATGGGAAAGAGTAATCCTCCTGCATTATTAAAAAGGCTCCAACTAAAGGAATTTACTCAACCTGATATTATTCAGGTCAAATACCCCATATTTCTTTGTCATGGATTTGGTGCCATTGGTTCACTTGTAAAACCCTCTCCTCTTCATGATCCATGCATGTTGATGAGAGAGCACGGTGTAATTGCTTTCGCACCAAATGTAGTTCCTTATGCTTCCATAGAAACCAGAGCTAAGAATTGGGTTCGGTTGATCAATAAAGTGTGTGATGATTACGGATTTAAAAAAGTAAACGTAGTTGCCCATAGTATGGGCGGACTTGATATGCGTTATGCACTTTCTCATCTTGGAATTGCTGATAAAGTAAGTTCATTGACAACTGTAGCTTCCCCTCATCGTGGTACTTTTCTTGCAGATCTGATTCTAAAAACACCTGAGATCATCACAGAAAAACTTAGCGGTTTAGTAGATTGGTTTGGTGATAATGTGTATCCAAATGAGAAAAGCCAGGTACTCAGTTCAGTCGAACAGCTATGCATAAACTTTATACAGGATGAATTCAATCCAAACACACCTGATATTGAAGGATTTCCTTATTTCTCGTACAGTGCCGCCGTGGGCAAAGGAACAGATTTTTCTCTCAACCCTGTATTCATGTTCCAGAACACTCAGATCTTTGCAAAAGAAGCCGTAAACGATTCCTTTGTATCTGTAAAAAGTGCCCAGTGGGGAGAACACCTGGGAACAGTTCCACTATCTCATATGCACCAGATCAATGTGCAGGTAAGCAAAGAATTCAAACCCATTTATAATGACTTCTGGGTAGAAGTGCTGAAGATGTTGAGAGAGAAAGGGTTTTAGTGAATATTGAATAATGAAAATTCAATAATGAATGATGAATTAACCTCGTTTCGAACGTCTCGTTCGGAATGCAATTCGGAAGCTCCTGCTTCCTCTCTAACACTCATTGAGGTTTTATAAATTAAAGTTCTTATATCCATTTAGACATTCTATTGAGACAAGAAAGTGGATTCTAATCGAACAGATCAGAAGACCAAGATTGTTTTCGAACTCACGTCCTAAAACATCCCTCGGATCAAGTCGAGAACCGTCGACTTGATCATCTCCCTTCAAAGGGAGGTTTTGGACACTGTCATGTCGAACGTATGTGAGACATCTAAAAATTTACCTTAAAAACGACCTTTAGATTTCTCAGTCGACAAGCTCCTTCGAAATGACAAGAGAATCAGTGATCACAGGTCCTCTTCCCCAAACTCCTTCAACAAATTATAATCAGTAAGATCATATTGGATCGGAGTAACCGTAGCATTTCCTTCATTCAAAATATGGATATCAGAATCATTGCCTTCATCCAGCAACTCAAACTGCCCGGTTAGCCAGTAGTATGCACGATTAAAAGGATCTACTCTGTCTTCGTATTCTTCTACATAGCGACTGTCTGCCATTCGGCTCCATTGAATTCCTTTGAATTCTCCTTCAGGAGCATTTACGTTCAAAGTCACTCCTTTTGGAAGGCCTTTATCCAGCACAAATTTTACTACTCTGCGCGCCGCTTCCTGTGCACCTTTCAGATCAGCCTGTTCCGGATACGCCGTACAACTTACCGCTATAGAAGGATATCCAAGAATAGTACCTTCGGTTGCAGCACTAACCGTCCCTGAGTATAAAATATTGATACCCGCATTACTTCCATGATTGATTCCGCTTAAAACCAGATCAGGTTTTCTGTCCAATAGATTACCATGAGCGAGTTTTACACAATCTGCAGGCGTTCCATTAACAGCAAAGCCTTTGTATTTCTTCGCTACGGTCATCTCATTAGCCCGTAACGGCACCGACATGGTAATGGCATGCCCTACAGCGCTTTGTTGCCGATCGGGCGCTACAACCACAACTTCACCAAACTCTGAGGCTACTTCTGCAAGAGCTTTTATTCCAGGTGAAAAGATTCCGTCATCATTACAAACTAAGATCAATGGTTTGGAACTACTCATGAGCCTCCGTATTGCTCTTCTTTATTTGGAAAATCTTTAGACTTTACATCTGATATATATTGTTGAACAGCATCTGTCATAGTAGAATGCAGATCAGCATAACGGCGTAAGAACCGTGGGTTGAATCCTTTATTCAAACCCAGCATATCATGAAGAACAAGAACCTGTCCGTCGCACCCGGCTCCGGCACCAATACCAATTGTAGGGATATCTAATTCTTTTGAAACGCGCTCTGCTAATTTAGCCGGGATCTTTTCAAGCACTATTGAAAAACATCCTGCTTCTTGCAAAAGTTTTGCATCGTTGATCAGATCTTGAGCTTCTTCTTCATCCGTTGCTCTTACCTTGTAGGTTCCAAATTTATAAATGCTCTGAGGTGTCAAACCTAAATGACCCATAACTGGGATGCCTGCATCTACGATTTTCTTTACCGTATCAATGATTGGTTTACCGCCTTCCATTTTCACAGCATGAGCGCCGGCTTCCTTCATCATACGCCCGGCATTGATCAACGCTTCTTTTGCCGTAACCTGATAACTCATAAACGGCATGTCTGCAATCACCAACGCTCTGTCAACTCCACGTACCACACAGGAAGTGTGATAGATCATATGATCTAAAGTCATTGGCACAGTAGTTTCAAAACCGGCCATCACGTTACTTGCTGAATCGCCTACTAAGATGATCTCGATTCCAGCCTGATCTATAATTTGGGCCATTGTGAAATCATAAGCTGTCAACATAGAGATCTTCTCTCCTTGTTGCTTCATATCTACTACCGTTTGTGTAGTAATTTTTGCAGGGCGATCAGAAGTATTTGTACTCATAGTTATTTATTCTTAGGTACTACAGCGGCTGAAGCTTCAATTTCGCAAGCCACTTCTCCATCTACAGTAGCCACTCCGGTCATAACAACAAAATTTCTTCTCATTTGACCTAAAGTTACTTCCAACTTTAGCTGATCACCCGGAACGACTTGTCTACGGAATTTTGCATTTTTTATTCCTGTAAATACCATAATGGAGTTTTCAGGATCTTCAACCTTTTCGGTCATTAATAAAATAGCTCCTGCTTGGGCAAGTGCTTCCACCTGAAGCACTCCCGGCATAATGGGCTGTCCCGGAAAATGTCCGTTAAAATATTCTTCGTTAGCCGTCACATTTTTAAGAGCAGTGATTTTTTCATCTGTAGTTTCCAACACTCGATCAACCAACAAAAAGGGATAACGATGTGGGAGAATTTTTTTAATGTCTTCTATCTGCATTTGTTTTCTTTAATTTTGAAGTGCGTGAATATACAATTATTGAACAATTCCTACATAAACGTATGCAATTCCACCGGTAAGCTTTATTGCCTTTGTTTCTTTAAATGCCTCTGAATTTTGCATTAGCTTTAAAAAATTATCACCTGCCGGAAATGTAGCACTAGTTCTAGGTAAATAAGTGTAAGCCTCTCTGTTTCCACTTAACCAACCGCCAACTGCGGGCATAATATGTTGACTATACATGTTATATGGAAATTTTAATAAGCCTTTTGGTTGCCCGAATTCCAAAACAACTACTCTTCCGCCCGGTTTTACAACTCTTGCAAGTTCTTTTAATGCAACAACAGGATCATCTACATTTCTGATCCCAAATGCTATACTGGAAATATCAAACCGATCATTTTCATAAGGTAGATCCATCGCATCTGCTACTTCAAAATCGATTTCAAGGCCTTTTTCTTTCGCTTTTTCTGGTGCTGGTTCGATCATAGGTGCACAAAAGTCTGTACCTAAAACATAGCCCGTATCGCCAACTGCTTTTTTAAATTCTATAGCAAGATCACCGGTTCCTGTTGCACAATCAAGCACATGATTTCCTTCCTTTGCTTCACTTTCCAGAATGGCTTTTTTTCTCCAAGCATGATGAACGCCAAACGACAGAACCGTATTCACTCGGTCATAATCACTGGCAATATCCGCAAACATGGATCTTACTTTTTCACTCATAATATCTTTTTGATCTATTTATTCTGTGCTTTTAAAACCAAGCTTTTTAAATAATGGTTTCCAGCGTTCAAAGATAAGGAAGATTAGCTTCAGAAATTATTGAAGTTTTCGTTACTCATCGAGATGATTTATGATGTTCAATTCTACAACTTCAAACTTTTGAGCATCCCAAGTAAGATAATTAATTGCACCATTCTGATGTTCTATTTGATGCATATTCTTTAATCCTAAGCCAAGCCATTCTGAAAGTAAGATCCGTATTAATCTTCCGTGTAGCATAAAAACAATGTGTTCTTCTTTGCTTAGTTCTAATATCTCTTCAATTTTTGATGACGCTCTTTTATAAACCTGAATAGGATTTTCTCCATTATCAGGTGCCATCTCAAGTTCACCAGAACTCCAATTTTGATGCAAAGAAATAAGATCCGATTTCACATCGTCAAATCTTTTTCCTTCAAGTGTGCCAAAATCCATTTCATCCAGTTCAGTGTATCCTTCAGCATCAAGGTTAAATGATTTGCATAATGGAACTACCGATTCTTTGGCTCTTTTTAAACTACTGGTTACAATCTTTGACACGGATTTTCCTTCGAAAAAAGCGACTACTGATTCCGCTTGTTTTCTCCCTTTTTCATTTAAAGAAGCGTCGATCCCTCTTCCCTGCATCTTTTTGGACTTATTGAACGCCGTTTCTCCGTGTCTGATTATATATAGATGTTTCATAACCGAAGTGAAATATCTAAAGCATCGAAATACAAACTTTGGTATAATTTTCTAACACCCGTTCTGAATGTGGCAAGCTGATATTCTGTATTCCTTTTCTCACTAGGCTTCATAAACTTTACAGCGTCTCCCGGAAAGTTCACAGATGCCATGTTTACTACTGTCTTTTTTGTATTTGAAGAAACTAATTTCCCATCTACAATAATATCTGCTTTCATTTTCATTACATAAATGGGCCCCGGTTTCAAGAAATTAAATGTAAACCTTCCTCGTTTTACTGTTACTTCTCTCACTTCAAAAGCTATATCAGATTCTGTTTTTTCTGATACCTCAAAATTCCCGATCTGGTTTTTATACCCTAAAACAATTTGTTGCAAAATGTTTTTTCCGATCTCCTCAGTTAAATTTATAGACAGAATATCGTTTTTAACCTCATCAGAAAACCATTTTGAAGCATCCCCTAGACGCACTTCTGAAGCGTTTAATGCAATGGTTTTTGGTGTTTTCTCTTGGTGTGCAACCGAATATGAAGATGTACAATTATGAAGAAAAAGCAGCAGGCCTACAAATGTAAGTATCTTCACTTATTTTTATTCCTTGTCTTGTGATAATTAATAGTTTTAAAAAGTGAATCCTGCATATTTTGGATATTTCCGGAATATAATCCTTCCTTTATTCCATATCTCACTAGTAACATATTCAGAATCCTGTCTTGACGCGGAGCTTTGTTTTTATTTGTTTTTACTGATATCCAACTTAGTAACATTTTCAATAAGCCTACTTTAAACATGAAAAAGAGAGCTAAACCCACCCAGGTTGCACTTTCATTTCCCTGCATTGAAAGATAGATCAAAGAGGCCGCTGTGGCAACGTATAGAAAACCGTCGAAGTGAAATAGCCTTGCAACGCTGTTTAAAACAGGAGTTACAAAAGCACTTGTGTTATAATACCAAAAAAGAAAAAATGTGAGACAAATTACCCCGGATAAAAAAGGATTTAAACTTAAAAGCACAAGTACTAAATAAAGAATAAGCGACATACCATTGCAGCTACTTACCCAATAATCAGCATTCTTAACGATTTTCTCCAAATCGTGTTTTTTTAGCAAACCGGGTATATACCGCTGAATTTCTTCGCTTGTTGTGTGATACCAATTTCCGTTTGATGTAGTAATCCCATCAGGGAGCTCCACCATATTCCATTCAAACTTGCCTGCTTTTCTACTCATTGTACAAATATACCCTAAACAAATGCCGAATTCATGCCTGAGCAACAGTTACTATAAAAATTTTACCAACTTCTGCTCTCTCTAGCTCCGTAACTAATTCAAACGCTGTAGCTCCGGTAGTAAAAACATCATCTACAATAATGATATCCATTCCTTGCACCTCTTCTTTTAGTACTACATTGAATGCATCAGCAATATTTTCTCTTCTTTTAGTAAGCGAAAATCCTGTTTGTGTCTTCGTGTTTTTTACTCTTTCAACAACTCCCCTTTTAAGAATTTCATAACCTGTGTGTTTCGAAAATCCCTTAGCAATAAAAAAAGCCTGATTGAAACCACGAATCTTTCTTTTCTTATCATGAAGTGGAACCGGTAGAATCCGGGTTTTATCAGTTGAAAATGCTTCCAAGATCTTCTCTCTTTTTGATACACTGCCTACAATCGACCCTAAGTCCTCCCCAACTCCTGTTAGTCGGTGATATTTAAGTTTATGTAATAAATCTTGTAAGTATCCACCTTTATCAAATTGCCACAATGCAAAACGTCCGATTACTGACTCCGGTAAATTTATCTTATCGGATTTTGTGGTAACTGCGCGCTCGAATCTGTTTTGAGCACATTCACTACAGATAAAATTCTGAGTTTTTGACAATGATAAGCCACAAATTTCACATACTTTTGGGAACAATAGCTCAGAAATCGAGCTTTTGATATAATTAAGTACCTGTACCAATAAATTTCATTTTAATTAACAAATATTGCTTTTGCTGTCTACTTTAATTACTTAGTTTGCTTCAACAAAAACAAAAGGAATTAATTAAGCCGTTTTACTATGTCTTTGGGTAGTGATCTTGAAACAATACGGAAGGAAAAAAATCTTAGCCTTGAAGATATTTTTGAGGTAACTAAAATTCCGGTGCACACCTTAATATCTATTGAAAAAGATACGCTCTTTAAGAGTTCGAGCGAAAGTAAAACTTACTTGAGAAGCTTTGTGAGATCTTACGCTAAGGCTCTGAAAATCGCCGATGCTCATATCTTACAAGCCCTTGAAGCTACCGAAAATGAGACCTATGACCATGATTTGATAAAATCCGCAAATCCGGAATCCCTTTCAGAAGCTTATAGTGTTAAAAAAGATAAAGTTGAAGTAGAATCATCTAAGAGTATTGATCCTGAAGATCTGAGAGCAGAAACGTACCAAGAGGAGATCGATTCCAGTGAGGAAAAAATAATTCATGAGGAACCTAAAACCTCTAAACCAACTGTAGATACGGTAAATTGGGCTGATATGAGCAAAAAGGTGTATGCATCACCCGCAAGCTCTAAAAAGATTGGTTTATTCATAATAATTATCCTGATTCTGGGCGGACTTGGTTCCATTGGTTATTTCTATGGAAATGATTTTTTAGCTATGTTTTCCTCTGATGAAAATACAGAGCTTGCAAATCCGGGCGAAGACACATCTACTTCTAACCAAGACTTACTGGCAATTCCTAACGATTCTACCAGTACAGATGAAATCTCTCAAATTGATGATGCCACCGGAGCATCCAATGCCATAACTCTTCCTGAAACATTAACAGTGGTTCTTTATGCAGCTTACGATAAGCTTGAACCCGTTCGTGTAACCAGTGACTTTAACAATAGAACTAATCCGTTTTGGATGGATCAGGGCGAAGCGTATTATTTTGATTTTACAGACAGCCTTAGGATCAGAGGTCAGTACTCCCGTTTTTTACTGATGTATAATGGAAACGTGATCAATAATCCTCGCCAAAACTATTTTGATCCATCACTAAATTCTATTGTGCTGACAAGAGAAATTTTAAGTGCACCGGAATATCAGCAAAATTCAACAGATTCTTTCCCTCCAAACTTGGGAGTAGCAGCACCAGACAGTATAGTATATAGAATCCAATTTTAGTTTTTTATGAATAAGGATCAGGCTCAAAAACGTGTAAAGGAGCTTAAAGATCTGCTCCGGGAAGCCAATAAAGCGTACTATAATGATGCTCAGCCTTTTATGAGCGATAAGGAGTTTGATGAAAAGCTTAAGGAATTAGAAGCCCTGGAGAATGAATTTGATATTCATGACCCTAATTCCCCGACAAAGAGAGTAGGTGGAGAAACCTCTTCAACTTTCGACACAGTTCAACACCCGGTTCCTTTGTTGAGTCTTGATAATACCTATAATGAAGAAGAGCTCAACGATTTTGACAAGCGTGTTCAAAAAAACCTGGAGCATTCTAACTATGAATATCTTGTTGAACTAAAATTTGACGGAGCTTCTCTCAGACTTCGATATGAAAACGGCGAACTTGTTTTAGGAGCAACTCGTGGCGATGGACAGAAAGGCGATGATATTACTAGAAATGTTCGCACTATCAGAGATATACCACTAAAACTTAAAGGAAATTATCCTGAAGTTGTTGAAGTTAGAGGCGAAGCTTTTATGGAACGTGAAGCTTTTGCACGACTAAATCAAAAAAGAGAAGAAGAGGGATTAAGCACTTTTGCCAACCCCCGAAATTCTACTGCAGGCTCTCTAAAAATGCAAGATCCTAAAGCAGTTTCTCAAAGACCTATTCGTTTTTTCGCTTTTGATCTGTTGTTCGATGAAGAAGATATTTCGATTACTCAACACAAAATAAATGAACTTATCAAAGAATATGGTTTGCCTGCTAATGAGTTTCCGAAAGTGTGTAAGTCTATCTCTGAGGTTCATGAAGTAATTAAAGAGTGGGATGAACTTCGTCACACACTTCCTTACGAAACTGACGGAGTAGTTATTAAGATCAATCAAACACATTTAAGAGATCAACTTGGCTCAACTTCAAAATTTCCCAGATGGGCTATAGCTTATAAATTTGAAGCAGAACAAGTTACTACCGCTATTAATGACATCACTCTTCAAGTTGGTCGATTAGGAACCATCACTCCCGTAGCGGAACTGGAACCTGTTTTACTTGCAGGAACTACTGTAAAACGCGCATCTCTTCACAATGAAGATGAAATTCATCGAAAGGATATCCGAATTGGAGATACTGTTGTAGTAGAAAAAGCCGGAGAGATCATTCCTCAGGTGGTAAGTGTAGTAAATCCTGACCGAAAGAACCGCGCTCCTCAATATGAGTTTCCTAAAACTTGCCCAGCCTGTGATGCAAAACTCATTAAATACGAAGGAGAAGTAGCCTGGAGATGTATTAATCCTGAATGCCCACCTCAAGTACGAATCAAAATCGAACACTTTGCCGCTCGGGATGCCCTTGACATAGAAGGCTTGGGAGAATCTGTAGTCGATCAACTTGTGTCAGAGAAATTGATCTCTAATTACGGAGACCTTTATGATCTAACTATCGATCATATCATCCCTTTGGAAAGAATGGCTGAAAAAAGTGCCCAGAATTTGATTAACGGAATTGCTTCCAGCAAAAACCAACCATTCGAAAAAGTACTTTACGCACTTGGAATTCGGTTTGTAGGCAAAACAGTGGCAAAAGATCTTGCCGAAGCATTCAAAAATCTGGACAACCTGAGATCGGCTGACGAAGAAGCACTTTTGGCAGTTGACTCCATTGGACCAAGAATTGCTGAGTCGGTTATTGATTTCTTTTCTAACGAAGTGAATAACAAAATTGTGGATCGCTTAAAAGAAGCTGGTCTTCAATTTGAAGCTAAAGAAAAAGAACTGGCTTCGAGAGTACTGGAGGGTAAAAAAATTGTAATGACAGGTACACTTCCAACTCTCTCCAGAAATGAAGCTAAAGAGCTGATTGAAAAACATGGAGGTAAAACTGCTTTATCTGTTAGTAAAAATACGGATTTTGTACTTGCAGGCGAATCAGCCGGGAGTAAACTTACAAAAGCCCAAGATCTTGGTGTAGAAATATTGGATGAAGACGCCTTTCTCAATCTGATTAATTAGGAATGCATGAATTAGGAATAAAACCTGTAAATGCTTTTTATTCCTTAGTTCATATTTACATATTCCTAATTCTGTGATTTATTATCTTCCAAAAAAATAAACTCTGTGACTAATGGAACTGAATCCACTCGATACTGAACAAATTGGTTTAAAAACGCTCGAAAAGCATCTAATTCGTTCAGAAAGTTCCGTTTCGCTGAAAATCGGCCTGCCAAAAGAAACATCTAACGACGAACGTAGACTTTCATTAACTCCCGGTGGAGTATCCATCCTTAGAGGAAACGGCCATGAAGTTTATATAGAGAAAGGAGCAGGGGAAGAAGCTAATTTCTCTGATAGGGATTATGCAGAGGCCGGAGCTGAAATTACTTTTAGTGCACAGGATGTTTTCAAAAAATCAGACCTGATATTAAAAGTCGCTCCATTAACTGATGAAGAATTAGAATATCTGGAGCATGATCAATCCATTATTTCAGCTCTTCATATTGGTACACAAAGGGAGAATTATTTTGAAGCTCTTCTCGAAAAATCAGTAACAGGTATCGCTTACGAGTTTATTTGTGATGCGGATAAAGAGTTTCCGATTGTTAGGATGATGCACGAGATAACGGGATCAATTGCAGTTCAAAAAGCGGCCCATTATCTTGAAAACCAGAGTTTAGGACAAGGTATTATGCTTGGGGGGATTTCTGGAGTACCGCCGGCAACAGTCGTTATTTTAGGTGCCGGAATTACCGGAGAATATGCCGCAAGAACAGCTTTGGGCTACGGAGCTCAGGTTTTTGTGATGGATACGAACCTGAATGCTCTTCGAAGACTTGAAAATGCACTGGATCGTAGGATAATTACGGCTGTAGCTAATGAGCAGTACTTAAGTTCTGCTTTAAAATTTGCTGATGTAATAATCGGAGCGGCTATGGCAGAAGGAGACCGTTCACCATGCTGGGTCACCGAAGAAATGGTAATGGGCATGAAGCCCGGTAGCGTTATCGTAGATACTGTTATAGATCAAGGTGGTTGTATTGCTACTAGCCAGGCTACCACACATTCAAATCCTATCTATAAAGCTTTTGATGTAACTCATTATTGCGTTCCAAATATGCCGGCAGATGTTGCCAGAACGGCTACTTATGCACTTAATAACGTACTTGTACCTTATATTTTAGCCATCGGTGACGCAGGTGGTGTAAAAGAATGCTTATGGGGAAATAGTGCTTTACGAAATGGAACATATTCATACAAAAAACATCTTACTAAAAAATCTCTGTCTAAAATGTTCAATATGGATTACCGCGAAATAGAAATGCTGATTGCTTCAAAAATCTGAATTTCTGTCATTTCGAAGAAGCTCGCCGACTGAGAACTCTAAGGATTCTCTTTAGGTTGATTCTTAGATATCTCGCTCTGCTCGATATGACAAAACTCACTCAAAACTAATCACTAATAACTCTTAACTGATTTGTCCGAACTCTCCGAATCCAATTATAAACGCATTGTCATCATCAACTGGTTGTTGAGTGTACCCATGATGGTTCTTTTTGCCTGGCCGTATTACTATGCTGCAAAGCTGGTCGGAATGGATGAAAGCTTTAGATATATCGGAGCATTTATGTTCGCTCTCCCTTTTATGATCACTATTCTGCACGGACACGTAACCATGGCTCTGGGCTCAGCTCACCGCAAACATTACTACGACTGGCTACACAAACATTCCTTCACGTACGGATTATTCTTCTTTCCCGTTCTGGTTTCCACCCGATTCAGAATGATCTTGTTGGTAATCAGTCTGGCTTTCTTACCGGTTGGGTATTTGTTGGGGTTGTGATAACAATCATAACTTATACAGCCGCAAAGGTTAAAACCCTTTCTTGCTTATTTTCGAATCAAATTCCGGTTCCTTCACTTTACGATTTAGCTCTACGCATTATGGGTTGAGACACATTAGTGACTGTTACCGCGAACATAAGCAAGCAGGGACTTCAGTCCTACGAATTGTCAGGACTGAAAAACCTAAATCGCCTTCCCATTCTTAATCTCCTCCACAACACTTGGATCAAGTAAAGTTGAAGTGTCTCCTAAATTGTCCATATCCTTGGATGCAATTTTTCGAAGAATACGTCTCATGATCTTTCCGGAACGTGTTTTCGGCAATCCCGAAACGATCTGAATTTGATCAGGCTTGGCAATTGGTCCAATGATCTTAACAACGAGATCCAATAACTCTTTTTTGAATGTATCAGTGTCTTTTATTTCTTCATCACAGATCATAAATGCATATACACCCTGACCTTTAATATCATGAGGATATCCAACAACAGCGGTTTCTACCACTTTTTCGTGTTCGTCAAGTGCGTTTTCAATTTCTGCCGTTCCCAAACGGTGACCTGAAACATTCAGCACATCATCCACACGACCGGTAATTCGGTAATAACCGTCTTCATCTCTTCGACAACCATCTCCGGTAAAATAATAACCTTTGTAGGTACTCAGATACGTTTGTTTATACCGCTCGTGATCTCCATAAACCGTTCTCGCAATAGAAGGCCACGGATGTTTGATGCAAAGGTTCCCTTGCACGTCATTTCCTTCAATCTCATTTCCATCTTCATCCATCAATACAGGAAAAACTCCAGGTAACGGAAGTGTTGCAAATCCCGGCTTGGTAGGAGTAATTCCGCCTAGCGGTGATATCATGATTCCGCCTGTTTCCGTCTGCCACCAGGTATCTACAATAGAACATTTACCGTTTCCAATATGCTCGTCGTACCAATGCCATGCTTCCTCGTTGATTGGCTCACCCACAGAACCGAGGATCTTGAGCGAACTCAGATCATATTTCTTTACAAAATCCAGATCGTAGCTCATTAATGCTCGAATCGCAGTTGGCGCTGTATAAAAATGAGTCACTTTATACTTTTCAACTACTTCCCAAAATCTTCCCGCATCAGGATAAGTAGGCGTTCCTTCAAAAATAATTCCTGTAGTTCCGGTAAAAAGTGGACCATAAATAATATAACTGTGTCCCGTGATCCAGCCTGCATCCGCAGTACACCAATACACATCATCAGCACCAACCTGGAAGACATTCCGAAATGAGTAGCTCGTATAAACCATATATCCACCGCACGTGTGAACCACACCTTTTGGCTTTCCTGTAGATCCTGATGTATATAAAATGAATAAAGGATCTTCAGCGTCCATTTCTACAGCTTCATGCTTTTTGGAAGCGTTTCTGATCAAATTATGCCACCATTCATCGCGTCCTTCCACCCAGTCAATATCTCGGTTGGTACGTTGGCACACGATCACGCTTTCAATAGAAGGACTGGTTTTCAGCGCCTCATCAGAAATATCTTTAAGCGGAACATGCTTATCCCCTCTTCTCAATCCATCATTTGTGATCAGCATTTTTGCATCACAATCGTTGATTCGATCACTCAGGGACTGAGCTGAAAATCCTGCAAATACAATTGAATGAACCGCTCCGATTCGGGCACAAGCTAATGCAGCGATCACAAGCTCAGGTGTCATCGCCATATAAATACAAACTCTGTCTCCTTTTTTAACACCTTTGCTTTCCAACACATTACTGAACCGGCAAACATCTTCGTGCAGCTGTTTAAACGTGATGGTTCTGCGAAATGAATCAGGGTGATTCGGCTCAAAAATAAAAGCAGTTTTATTGCCGATGGTATTCAAATGCCTATCAAGAGCATTTTCGGTGATATTAAGTTTACCACCCTCAAACCACTTTATGTCTGCTGTTTCAAATCCACCACTTTGAACTTTATCCCATCTTTTCCGCCAGTAAAAAGTCCCTGCTTCATGTTCCCAAAAAGCTAAACGGTCTTTTTCGCTTTCCTGAAAGGTTTCTTGGTAATCATCGAACGATTTAATATTCAGCCACATTCTACACGTGATTTAGTTTTATTATTTAGGCTTTGATGTTGACGTTTTTTCCGCGGATAATCAAGTCAAAAGATTGTAAACTTGAGACAGAATTGCTGCAAATGTCTCCAAAAAATTTTACTTACATTTTTTTGTCTTCATAAATACAGTAGCTAAAGAAAGAAAACACAAACAAATTTTACTCTAACCATCACTGAATCTGAAATTTGTTACAAAATAATTCGCCAATAGACATTTTTTTTCTTGTACTGATTTTATGCTGAACCCAAAGCGTGTTACACTCTCAAAATCGACAAAATTCTACTAAATCTGCTCTCAAGAAATCAATTTCTACTGAAAATCCGGAATCATTGTGCTTAGAAGCTGGGCAACTTTGAATTTTATTTCGGGTTCCGTTGGTTTCTACAAAACTAATAGTAGTACCAAATCCTTTCATCAAATGAACGCAGCTTCGAATTTTGTTAATCTGGGAATCTCTGTTTTTTGGTATAGAGGAATTTCAAAGATCAACTCGAAATTAAGTTATCAACCCTTCCTCGTGAAGATCCAATACTTTGAGAACCTTTTATTGATCAATGCAGGACTTGACCTTCTTTATAAAACAGGTGGGGGTGCTTTGCTTTGAAAAGAGAAATTGATAAAAAATCAGATCTCCAAACTATTGTTCAGCTTCTGATTATTCGTTAGATTTTCTTTTATAACAATGATGTAACCTGCTTAAAATCCTATGTTTCTTAGTACGAACATTCGAGGCAGACATATCAAATTCTTCACTAGCTTCTTCTGTGCTTGTATCAGGCTTATCTATAAAATGCTCGATGAATTCTCTAGATTTTTCCTGAAGCTCTTCCAGACATCTTTTTAATATTTCCTGCCTTTCTTTGTCTAATAGGTTCTGATACTGTTGCTCCGGAACAAATTGCTCATTCAGAGCTTCTTCTTCGTATTTAAACTTATGTTTCTTTTTGATATACCTTAGATACTCATGTCTGCATGATTTGATGAGGTAACTGAAAAAGTATTTAGGCTCTTTTATTTTGTCTTTACGTACTTGTTCGAATACATCTACAAACGCTTGCTGTACACACTCTCCTGCATCGTTTGCATCAGCACTCATGGTAACGACAAGATAATCTTCTAACCTTCCAATTACTTCAGAAACAAGTTCATTGGCCTTAGAATCATTACCGCTTTGTAGAGCTTTAACTAGCTCTGAATAATCAACTCTCGCTTTTGTCAATTAAAAGACTTCAATCGTTATGGTTTAACTATTGCTATTTCATTAGCTATTTATCCTTGAATATAAAACTAAGTAACTGACATCAAAAACCTTTTTTTAACTAATTCTAGGGCGATTATCCTTTTAATATTAATTATTTTTAATATTTTTTTGCAACTAAAATATTTTTAACACTAGATTAATGGTGTAACAAACAAACAAATTTTTACTCTTACTGTGGAGTATAAAAGTGGTTAAAAATTTAACCAACCAAATAAAAGGACATTGAAGGATTTGTAACAATTGGAAGTGAACTTCCTCTTGTACTTAACTATTAATTTATCAAATAAACAATTACATCAATATCATGAAATCATTTAAATCTCTTTTCGCACTACTTGCTATCGCTTCTCTTTCTTTCGCTTGTGCTTCGGTTACCGACGCTAGTTTAATGGATGAGCCAAATGCGCCTGTAATCGAAAACACTGCTGCTCCGGCTAATGCTGTCTTTGGTGACGACACTTCCAAACCAATCATTACTAAGCCAAAAATGTGATGTATTTGTCCTGTTAATTCTGATCTAAGAGCATTAATATTCAATTCAACTTTTTCAATTATGCTCTTTATACTACTATTAACTTATTTATTACCTTCCCAGCCCATCGATCCTTACATATCGATAACAAATCAAGCGAATACTTATATAGAGTATATTAAACTGGACACGCAAAAGGACCTTAGTTTTTGGGCATTAAATGAATTATATAGCTCCAGCTGTGAGGTAAACAAAAATGTAAGTAGAGCTATTGGACAATCCGCTTCTTCTTTTCTGCAAAGAATATTTTCTGATTTTGAGTGTACTACTAAAGAAAACGAAGATTCATTAAAATTTGAGCGGCTCGAGTATTATGCAATAGAAACAGGTTCTTTTTCCACCTTAATTAACATTCTATCTTTAACCAGACCCAAAGGTAAATTAAACTCTACTTATTCAAAATTCTTAGATCGGTGGCAACAAAGTCTTTCAAGTGACCAAATTCAGTTAGCTGAAGCTGTAAAAGATAGAAATAACATTTCTTTAACTGAAATAAATACCGAGTCCAAGCTATTCATTTTATACTCCTTACTTTTTAGTGAATTCGTTAATAACTATTTCACTGCTGATGAGTTTACAATCATTATCACATACTTGAATAATACCCAACAAACTGATATTACTGATTTTGACCGTTCCATATTGAATTTTAATCTAGTAAAAGCCGCCTATGAAACCAACCGATATATATTAATTTCCAATAAATTTAATGAGTTAATTGCCTCTGAACTATATCCTCATTCTGAAAAGAAAGTAGGCGTTTTTAGTGGTTTAGATTTTGCTTTAAGTTACATCGGAAACTATTCTGAGTCTTTATATCTTCAACGAAACATTCTGATCCCTCTCTCTAGGTACTACGATCAAAAAAGCAGAACCGACTTTGTATTATTACAGCAAAGCGCAAACCTTTACAACTTAGGAAAGTATGAAGATGCAAAACAGATTCTTGAAGATCTTTATAATGATCCGAACTCAACCATTCCAAAATCACAGCTATACAACAATTTATCACTCTGCTATAAGCAATTAGGTCAAAAAAATGAGTACACACAATTTTTATTAAGAGCGATTCAGCAAGCAGAGAATGAAAAAAACCCAGATGACAATTTTTATAAAGTAAAGCTTGGGCTATATCAGAATCTTTTTGTTTACTACAATTCTATTGGTGACTCGACTAGTGCCATGCCTTATATCCGAAAAGCTCAAAATTTAGCCGAACTTAACAATGACCAATTTGAATTGGGTTCAATACATTTCTATCTAGGCGATTATTATTTAGAGCGGTTTAACGATTTTGATAAAGCATTAATTCAATTCAATATAGCTCAAACCTTGTTTACCTCAAGTCAAAACTATCTAAACAATAAGTTATTACTCAGCAAAAAAATAGAACTACTCATTGAAATTGATTCTTTACAAGAAGCTCAAAAAACGATTCAAGAAGTAAAAAATATTGCCTCTGAAAGTTCTGATACTCCTCAATATTTAGAAGCGCTAATATTTGAAGGGAACATCGCTGTTAAGCAAAATAACCTGGATAAAATTCAATCTGTTATCGATGAAATTAAAGTGTACTCTTTAGAAGATCTTGAGTTTGAAGTACTTGTCCGTTATTTCAACCTCCAAGCAACATTATTCTATAAGAAAAGTCTTTACAGAGAAGCTTATGTTTATCTCAAGCCAACATTAAATCAAATAATTGAGCGGGCAAAAGGAAGTGTAGAATCAGAAACAGGGTTCTGGTCGGTCAAAAAAGAGTATCTTGATTCTTTTGAGCTAATGATGTCTATACTAAAAAAACTAGATTACACAGCTGAATCCATCGTATTTCTTGACAAGCTAAAGACTATAAATGATGCTTCGCTTTATAATAACCCGTTACTTAAAGCATCAAAACTATCCGAAAAAGAATTAGCTGAAGAGAAGAAATTAATAGCCAGAATTCAGAATCTTAGAACTGAATATTTAAGTGCTGATGAGAATTCAAAACAAGCTCTAAAAACTGAGATAGACAAACTCTCTGCACAGAGACAATTGCTCACCAACAAAGTTATTAAATCTAGTCCGGAATCGGATCTACCCATTTGGAAAGTACAACAGCAGATGAATACTGAAGAGTTAATTCTTCATTATACAGAACTGAATAATAAGCTCTATGTAAGTTCTATCTCGAAACAAAACTTAGATCTTTATATAATAGATATAACTAATGATATAGATTTGGCGCTAAAAGAAGCTGCTAATGGGCTCGCTGCAGGAAAAACTTCATTATCTTCTTTATTTAAAGTATACAATCTCCTACGATTGAAAAATATCCCTGAAGGGATAACACAAATTACCGTTATTCCTGATAACGAATTATACAGAATACCTCTTGATGTACTACCTACAAAAAAACCGAATTCCGCCCATAGCTTCGGAAGTACAAATTATATGATCGAAGATTACAGCTTTAAATATTTCACTTCCCTGAAAGACTATTTGGAAAATAACAGAAATGCTCAAGGAAATTTAGAGACCGATTTTTCTGCATTTGCTATATCTTATTTCGATGATTTTCCTGAAACATTACCATCACTGCCTTTTGCTACTCAAGAAGCCAGAGAAATTCAAAGAGTACTTACTTCTTTTGAAGATAAGAAAGTGTTTACAGGCAATGGCGCAACTGAACAAGCTTTTCAAGCTCAACTTAATACTTCGAAAATTCTACATGTTGCAACTCACAGTGAAGTATCCTCAAGAGACCCTTTATTCTCCACTATTTACTTAAAATCTGCAGAGTCTAAAGGCACAGAAGGTAATGCCTTATACGCTTATGAATTATTTGACAATCAATTAGAAAATGATCTCATAATGTTAAATTCCTGTAGCTCAGGAACCGGAAGTTACCTTCAGGGTACCGGCATTATGGGAATCAGTAGAGCTTTAAGATATGCTGGAGCAAAAAGCCTTGCACTGAATCTGTGGGAAGTTAATGATAAAATAGCTGCTGATTTTGCTACTAATTTTTATGCTCACATAAATCAAGGTTATTCGAAAAGTGATGCTATGAGATTAGCAAAGATTAACCATATAAAGACCGGTAGTGCAGATCCACATTATTGGGGAGCATATACTTTAATTGGGAACTCTAATCCTATCATAAAAAAACCAGCAAGCTCACAGTTTGTATTACCATTATTGATAACTGTGGGCTTGCTGGTTGGTTTTAACGTCAGAAAAAAATCTATCGAAAAAATATAGATAGATTACTTATCCATTGCATTTAAAGCATTAATATAGCTCTTGGCAATACGGCTATAATCTCTGTCAAGATCGTAAGTATTTTGGAATGCGATTTTGGCTTCTTCCAATTGATCTAACTGAAAGTAAGAATTAGCTAGTAACCAATAAGCCTTTTCTAGAGTACTTTCTGAAATACCTGATTGCTCAGTTGCAGTTTTAAAATTGGAAGCAGCGTCGCTGTATTCTCCCAAATTATATTGAATAGAGCCTAAAGTGATAGAAAACTCTGCTATCAGGTTAGGATCTTCTTCATTAGTTAGCTCATTGCTAAGAAGCTCTTTGGCTTCCTGAGTACTCCCATCTGCAGCAAGTTGAATAGCTTTTTTGATAACTTCGTTAGTAATGCTTGAAGAAACTCCTACATCACTTCTCACGATATCAAGTCCAATCTCCGGAATTGGAGATTTAGGCGAAGAATTTTCTGTTGAATAATTCATCACACCAAGAACCCCAACAAAAATTACTACAGCTGCTGCAGTAACATAACTTGCATATTTTCTGAGCTGGATTGCAATTCCAGGAGTTTTACTTTCTCTCTTTTCTTCTATTATAGCCTTAAGATTGGCAACACTCTTCATATAGTCCAAATAATACCCATCTTGAATTAATTCAATCCATAAAGCATCGATTTCTTCTTCGGATAGCCGCCCGTTTAAGTATAGATCTATTTTTCTCTCTAGATCTTTATTAAGATTATTTTGAATCATTATTATTTACCTTTTAAATGCTTTCACAAATAGTTTATATTCCAAAACCGATCATTTCAGCATGGTTTTGTACCATTATTTTAGGAAAGAAGTTTTTTTTAGTTCTTTCCGTTCGCTAACAAGAGCATCTAACCTATTGTTTGTTACAGCTGTCGCCATAATAAAACATTAGAAAATCTTAAGAAATAAAACCTTATTTAATTCCTTTTTCAAATAAATGTTTTATCCTTACCGAAGATACGTTTTAAAACTGATCCAAGTCTTTATGAAAACAGCATATTTTATACCTCTACTTTTTTTAACACTAATATTATTAAGTGCATGCAAAAATGAAGTGGTAATGTCGGTCAGCGGATCTGTTGACTATCTCGGAGAAGCTAATATATCAGTTTCGGAACAACCTCTTCATTACAAGTATTCCCCCAAAAAAATATATAGTGTAACTCATAAAGAAAATGGTGCTTTTAAGATCGATATACCGATTTCTGTGAACCGAAAGTTGATCTTTACTATTGATGATCAATCACTTTCTCTGATTGCAGACCCAAATGATAAGCTAAATCTTACTATTTCTCGAGCGTCTTTTCCTCTGGATACAGATTTTGATTCGATTCATAAAGATGATTATGAAGCATACAAAAACTATTTGAGTGAAATAAACGGTCTGGATAAACTCATTGAAAAAGAGATGAACAATTTTAAAGCGGGTCTGGATAATTCAGCTTTGGAACTAAGCAACAAAAAAATAAATATTGCTGAAAAACACCTTATGGGGACCCATTTTGAACACCTCATTCTAAAGACAAAAGGTGAACTCTTAGTGAATAAGATTAAATCTGTGGAATACAGATTAGGTAAAACCGGATTTGAAGCTGACTTGGAAAGAACACGCATTCTAGAGCAAGCAAAGACTGACGATTTCTTCACTTTGGAATCTTTAGAATCTCAACGTGCAGGAATACGGGACGTCACACATTACTACGCACGCACTTTTGGAATCTATGACAGCGTGAATAAGGCTTATGGTAAAGATCTCGCGGAATATGATATCAAAAGGCTTGCCTATGAAGAACTGAATGAAAAACGCCTGGAAGTGATCGAATACATAGAAGATCGAAAAGCCAAAGCGTACGCAAAAATGTTTTTAGTAGCAGAGCGAATTGGAGAAGTTGAACTATCAAAAGCCGAGCCAAGCTACCGATCTTATCTTGAAGAATACGCCGACTTCACTGAATACACTGAGTTTTTAACGTATTTCTATAACGAGATTAAATCCGTTTCACCTGGTGAGCCTGCCAAGTCTTTTGCTCTAAAAGATAAAGAGGGAAATACACATACATTGGAAGATTATAAAGGCAAGTATGTATTACTAGATTTTTGGGCTGGTTGGTGTCAACCTTGCTTGGATGAATTTCCTGTAATGAGAGATATTTATAACGACTTTAGTAGGGAAGATTTTGAAATTATTGGTATTTCTACGGAAATTGATAAAGATGTTTGGACAGCAGATATTGAAAAATTCGAGAATCCATGGCCTCAACTTTATGGTGGTAATGGCTTTGATCAGGAGACGTTTAAAGCATATAAAGGTGGTGGAATTCCATTTTATATTCTAATTGATCCGGATGGAAACATTGCCCGATATAATGATATTAGAGCAACGTTCAATTTAAGAGAAGTATTAAACGAGCTTATTGATGAATAAATCTATATATAAATTTCAGTTCTTAATCTTAGTAACAGCACTTTTTATTAACTCGTGCAATTCTGAAAAGCCAGCTGAAAAAACCACTTCATTTACTGATAAACAACTCGGACAAATGTTAGTAGTAGGTTTTCGAGGAACTGAAATTAATGCCGAAAGTCCAATTGTTCGGGATATAAAGGAGAGAAATTTAGGAGGGGTCATTCTATATAGTTACGACTACCAAACTAAATCCTATAATAGAAATATTGAATCTCCTGATCAGCTCTTAAAATTAAATAGTGCTTTGGTTGGGTATTCTATAAACCCTCCCTTTATTTCTGTAGAACATGATGGAAGCGAGCACTCAGCATTGCACAATTTATATCCATCTATGGAAAATATTTTTGAGCAAAACTCTTTTTCAGATACGCTTGAAGTAATAAATAATTCCAGACGATTTGCTCAGGAATTTATGGTTGTTGGAATAAATACAAACTTTCATCCAAGGCTAGATCTGAAAACTAAAGAATCATCCAATGCTGCATTGATTTCTTACGATCCACAAAAAGTCACAGAAATCTCTAACCTGATTCTGGATGAATACGATACCGAAAAATTGTTAAGCGTTCCTAAATACTTTCCGGGCTATACTGTTGATTATAATCCAACTGATTCAACAGACAATATAACTTCATCCTGGTCTGAAGATTTTCTGACTCCGTACAAAAACCTGTTTGAACAGCGAACTATCAGAGCAATCCAAGTCTCCCATGCTACTAACGCACATATCGATTCCTCCTGGCCCGGCACTTTCTCTCATTCAACTGTTTCAGGTTTACTACGTGACTCTCTTGGATTTGAAGGTGTGGTATTCTCTGATGACCTTCAAAAACCCATCATCAACTTGAATTATGATCTGGAAACCTCGATTCTACAATCAATAAATGCCGGAGTAGATGTTTTGGTATTTGGAAATAATTTTAAATACGATGAAGCTATAGCACAGAAAGCTATTGCCATCATGCAAAGATTATTGAAGGAAGGAAAAATTAAACCTGAAACAATAGAAGCTGCTCTGAAAAGAATTGACCAGCTTAAACAAGATGTTATTGCCGAGCTCTGTACATGCCTGACTACGTAACAAAAACTGCTGAGTTTGTTCGAAATAAACTTGAGGGAGAAGGTTCGGGTCATGATTGGTGGCATATTTTAAGAGTGTGGAATATGTCAAAAAGGTTGGCTTCAGAAGCAACCGATCCTGTTTCAACTCTCGTTATTGAACTAGCTGCGTTGCTACATGATATTGCAGATCACAAGTTCCATAATGGGGATTTAAGTGTCGGACCTAAAGTAGCCTCTGAATGGTTGCATTCCATTAAGGTTGATAAGGAAGTAATCGATCATGTATCTAATATCATCAAAGACCTTTCATTTAAAGGAGCTGAGGTTGCTACACCGATGAAAACCATGGAAGGCAAGATCGTTCAGGATGCCGATCGTTTGGATGCCATTGGTGCTCTCGGAATTGCCCGTGCTTTTGCTTATGGCGGATATAAATCACGTGAATTATATAACCCGAATATAGAACCCGTTTCACATACCAGTTTTGAGGCATACAGAAAGGATGAAGGTCACACCATTAACCACTTCTACGAAAAGCTTTTTCTCCTTAAGGATCGAATGAATACAGAGTCCGCCAAAAAAATTGCTAATGAACGACATTCTTTTATGAAAGAATATGTGGATCGTTTCTTACAAGAATGGGAAGGAAATCAATAAGATCTCTTTTGCATTTATTTTATCAGTGTAAGTCTTTTGCTCACTTTCTGTCCAAGTGCTTCCAGAGTATAGAAATATACACCTGATGAAAAACCTGTCGCATTCCAGCTAACACTGAAATTACCTGCCGAACTATTTTCATCAACAAGAACTGATACCAATCTTCCGGTAATATCATACACTCTGATCGAAACTCTTCCCGGCTTATCTAAACCATAATTTATCGTTGTAACCGGATTAAAAGGGTTAGGGTAATTCTGACTGAGAGAAACATTTTTGGGAAGTTCATCGAACAACTCTTCTTCATTGCTTACTGAAACATCCGAATTTGATTGTCCCGGTGTTCCATGTGAGCTTGAAGCAGCCCAATTTTCGCCTAATGAATTATCAAAACCTGGATTTGTTAAGGCTAGAGTTGCCCCCATCCCATCTGCTTCAACCGGCCAGGGAGCTTTGTCGTTGTAAGTTAGCTCATCTACAATCGCTCCGTTTGAATCGAACAATCTAATTAACTCTCCATCACCTGATAAGCCAAAATCCATATCCCCAATTTTGTTTTGAACATCAGGAAAGAGTTCTCTGAACAGTGAATCATTTCTGGTAAGCACTAAATAACTATCAGCAGCAAGAATAGTCCCTGTCGGAAAAGTAAATTTATGCTCATCATCAGAATCAGAAAAATACCATCCTGACATATCAATGTTCTGGTTTGAGTTGTTATAAAACTCAACCCAATCTTCCGGATCAAAATCGTCTGCTGATCTGTAATTGATCTCATTTATCACAATACCGGTAGAGCTGATCTCATTTCTCCTGAAGTGAGCGGTAAGTGAAGTATTCTCTGTAATCGAAACAGCTTTCGACTTTTCTGAACCACTCAGTGCCCCACTCCATCCAATAAAGGTATATCCCGGATTTGCTACAGCTTTCACATTAGCCGGAACAGAATTATAAATAAGCCCATATTCCAGTTCGTCGGATCGTATTCCTTCTATATAAACTTGCCCGGCTTCTGCAGGTGCTACAATGGTCTCTAAACTGTTCAGTCTTGTCAGATCAAAATGATCCATTAAATGCATTTTTGCATAATCTTTTCTTTCACTGATGAACTCCTCTATCACACCAAGATGTTTTTCCCAATCCATGTTTCTACCAAGTCGGAATGATTTAGTCCATCTGTCCATATGACGTGGGATCTCAGATTCGATCAGACTCGCCGTACTGTCAATAAAACTCATCATTCTTGAGGCTTCAAAAGTAGTATGAATATGCATACTGTAGCGCTGGATGAACTTATTTTTGAAATCCTGATTCTTGAGTAAGTTTCTAAATAGAAAAGTAGCCCACATAGGATTTTCGTACTCTGTGTTAGATGTTGAAGTCAATTTCTGTAACATATTGGTATCATAAGTACCTCTTGAGTGGCTTCCCATCGACATATCCACATCATATAAAAGCCATTTCCATTTTCCGTCAGGAGTTTGAGGTCTCCAGAAAATGATATTGTTGGCCGGCCAATCTCCGTTTGCCCAATAGATCTGAGCAATTTGATAATCAATGTACTGATCGATATCCATTTGCTCTGATACCCAATCATAATTTTCGGGTAGGCTGATGTCATTGCTTCCGATAAAATCGATCATTGCATCATAATGATCTGAACTGCCTTCTTTAACATTTGCACTCCCGGAAAGTATATCTAACTCGTTCTCATCAAAGCCATAATTGGACTCAATGAAATCTTCATTCTGCTTTTCTCTAAGCATGTGAATTCCCCAATAATCGCCGTTGATGAATACAGATACCGGCTTAAAAGCTTGATATCCCAGGTCCATACGGTTTCTTACCATTGATTGAGTCGCTGCATTTCTGATCATAGCCCGATGCCAATCCTGACCACCACTTCTTAGAGCAAGTCGATCAAAGGAAGTGATCGGCTTATCTTCGAACACCTGATACTCGAGTTTAGAAGTTCCGTACTCACTTCGGAAATAAATATCTAATGACTTTTGGTTGTACAAACGAGTACATCCTCCTCCAATTTTGATTCCTGCATTTACTGCAAATCCTTCTTCTCGGTTTTTCTCAAAAAGCTCAAGTCTTGCCGGTCGCTCCCAATCCTGATTCCAGTTTTTTGGAGGTTCTGGAAATCTAGTACAATACCCAAGAATACCATTGGTTCCCTCCACATAAATGCCACGTTCGTTGGAAAAAAGATTATCAGGATCTGTTGTGATTGAGAATACAGGAAGCTCTGTTCCTTCATCTAAAAAATAAGCTCGATACACTAAATTGGTGTCCATAAAATCGGGTGAAAAAGTCGCAACTCTTAAGACCTTGGTTTCGTAAATGATCAGCGAATCCTGCCAAACAGGATCTGTTGTATCAGGGACTGAACCATCAAGCGTGTAGTAAGCTTTTAAGGTATCTGGGAATGTCTGAATCGTTATTTTCAAAGAATCGTTATAGAATCCACTGGCTGGGTCTATCGTGACACTTTGAGCATTTATAATTTGAACATTGAAAAGAACTATAAGCCAAACTATAAGTTTGGTAGAGAGGTCAGTTTTATTTCTCATTGATGTTTACCTTACGAAGGTCCCTAATAATTTCTGCTGATCAGTTATTTATTCATTAAATATATAAAACAAATGTATACAAACGACTTCTATATACAAGGCTTTACATCTGCCAAGAAAACTATCCACGAATTAGTAGACAGTATTGATGATCAGACTTTTAATATCCCGCCTGCTGAAGATAAATGGTGTATAGGAGAAATTATTAGTCACCTCATCAAAACAAATACAGAATATCTGGTTGTACTTGAGAATAAAATTCTTGGTGATACTTCAGGACTTAAAAAAGGAAGTGGCCCATATAAGCATCCGTTTCACTTGCGTTGGTTTATAAAAATTGTAAGTCCTGAATATAAAAAAGCGATGCCTACCATTCCTCCATTTGAACCTAAAGCCGTAAAAGATCTGGATAAGGCTGAGTTGCTTTCAGAGTTTGATGCTATTCAGGACAGATATTTAAAACTCCTCGATAAAGTGAGTACTGAAAACCTTCATCTTGGGAAGACCAAAGTGGGCAATCCTATTTATCCTCTTTTTAAAATGAGTTTGAGTGCCTGTTTTGCAGTAAATGAATCGCATCAAAGAAGACACTTTCAGCAGATTGAAGAAATTTTAGCTCAATCCTGACGTTTTCTCTTTTTCTCCGGATATTTGTCGTAGGGAAACAGAAAAAGTCCATATGGCTCATGACCTTTTTTTCCTGCATCCTGATGGTGACGTTGATGAGCTCTGCGCACTAATTTCATAAACCAGTTATCACTTTTAAAAGGCATGAACCTTTTGTGTGTGAATAAGTCATGGATTATGAAATAAAGTAAGCCATATAAAGCGATTCCCAACCCTGTTCCAAAAGCGGGTGAAGTAAACATGGTATCCACTCCTATGATGATCAACCACATTGAAATTCCTGCAAAAGCAATTGAGAAAATATCGTTCATCTCAAATAGCCTATGATTAGGGGTATGATGAGATTCATGAATTTTCCAAAGTACGCCATGGAAAAGCCAACGGTGCACACAATATGAAACGACTTCCATTCCAGTAAAACCCAATAAGATATAGACTGTTAATAGCATTTAGAGTATTTCTAGTTTCTTATTTCTAACAAATCAACTTCCCGAAAATATCATTCAAACTACAAAACCGCGACAGATTTCGAAAATAACTGCGACAACTAATACTAAGATAGTTAATTCACTTAAGTAGCTTCAATTGCATAAACATCTACAATTTTGCTGGAAGCCTGATCTTGTACATATAGAACGTCGAAGCTTTTTGTAATTCCCTTATATTCAAAACTTAACTTCGTTTCTAGTGAGGGTTTGTCCGATTTAAGAACCTTTATCTTTATAAACAATCTTGCAGAAGCATATTTGTCAAAAAAGTTTTCTATCACTTTTTGATTTAATTTTGATGCATATACATCACTTTCAAACCTGTCCTTCCAATCTACTGCATCCTTCCAATCTAAGTTTTCATCTAGTATTTGAAAGTCAAAATCTCTTATAGAGATAAGCTTGTCGCTAAAAAAGACCTCGTCATTAAATGTATCTCCTTCTAAATTCGTAGAATAAACCTTTATTAATTCAGAATCCGAAACTTCATTTAATGATTTGGGCTGATCTAATTCAGCTAAATTATACTCTCTTCTCCTTCCGTTCGATGTTGTTAAAACTGCCTCATCTAAATCTAAAAGTCTTATTTCGAAGTAGAAATCACGGTATAACGTCAGAGAAACGTCGATCATTTTTGAAAAATCTACAGGAACATTCACACTATGTCCAGAGGTGATTTCTACCTCAGTATAAATATACTCTTGTGTTGTTGATAAAACTGTTGAAACTGTAGGCTCGTGTGCCCAGTATTTTGTAAATCCGGATTCTCTGTCATCTGCATCTCTTACATAAACTATGAGCTCTGCTATTGCTATATCATATGTACCAACAGAACCGTTTAAGTATACATTGCCTTCAAAGTTAAATGTTGGAAGACCATATCCTGAAGCAACTCTTGTCCTTATTTGATGAAGTTTTGTTGTGCTTTCTTTGAAAATTACTCCATTAAAATCTTCGAATTGAAAAGGAGGATCTATAGATCCCGATTCTAATTCCCAGTCCTCAAGAACAGTATAATCTTCATTCCATTTACTAAAATCTGAATTAAGGATTTGAAAATTATCATTATTGTTTTTTACTGTTCGGTTAAACTCATATATACCGTTCAATGTAGATCTCTTGCTGTCTTCTAATACTGTTGGTGTAGATAAAGGACGTGCAGAGCTTGAACTGGTGATCGTTCCATTAAGAGCAATTTCGAAGGTTAGGGTTTCGTCTCTAAAAGCATACTCCCGGATATACCATTTACCATTTTCTTGATAAATAAAGGCTTTAAAAACAGTTAAAAAAGCTGATAATAGGTCGTAATAGCTTGCGTTTGGACTCCTGTCCAAAATAGTTTGAAAACTAGTTCGCATGCTGCTAGGGCTGTAATCATTCGTGAGTATATTTGCCCCAGTAATGTTTATTAAAATGTTAATTGGTAACTCAAAACCAATAGAGTCTAAAGCTCCTCTTAGAAAGGTATCAATAGTCGTAAATCCACTGATCGCATTTGTAGTTTTTTTAAGCAACTCAATGCCATCATGGAACTTAAGATCATACGCATTATCACGTAAATTATATGAGCTAAACTGTGGAACGGGGACATAAAAACCTTGAAATATCAGCGTACTATTTTCAGTAATTTTTATCATGAATGTTTTATCGCCACTACCATTAAACCAATCCAAAATATCTTCTGAATTGCTAAAAAAACGAACTGTAACGTCTGAAGGAAAATGAAATTTAGTTAAATCAGGTTTATTAATTCCTTTTCTATGAAAATGATTTAAAACTTCAAATTTAAGAGGAAGTGTAAATGTTTTATTTCCATCATAAAACAAGGTATATGTGAATGCACCTGCGCTGTATTCTCCTACTTCTGTTAATGCCATCAGCTCCGTCCAATGCTTTTTTCAGTTTCCAAAAACTCATCATATTCCTCTCTAAATTCAGTCAGCACCAATTTAGATTCAAGCTTCAAAGACTCCAGTTTAGAAGTCTGCTTTTCAATAGCCGCTATAAGTTCATCATTATTCGAATTGGACTCATTCACCCTAACAGTAGGTATATCTACCATTATATTTAATGGCGTTGTATCTGAAATTGGAGAAGACAAAACTCTTTGAGAAATGCTAGGAATAGATCTTCTTCCTACTTTACCTCCGCGCTCGAAAGAGCTGTTGTTATTTATGATTTCAGAGCTTACAAAACGCTCAATCTTTCTTGCTGTTGCTACACTTGTATTTATTTTTTGTAATGTTTTAGGAGCAGCATTTGAGCTTTCTCTGTTTGTAATAAATTCATCCTTTTCTGCTTCAATCAGAGTGCCTCCGTCACGGTGTCTTTTCCCTCCAATTTTACCACCTTGTTCAAACTTTGGAATCTGATTAAAAAGTAATGGAACCGCTAATCCGGCAGCCGTAGCAATCGCAAGATTGATTGGAAATGGAGCTGAAGCTAATGCCTTTGTGATTTGAATTACAACAGCCTCTGCAATACGAGCCTTTATAGCGTTTAAAACCTGAGCTCTTACTTCATTCCCAAGATCACGCAAAGTGGTTATTTGATCATTCGCAGCTGCTTGCATAAAAGCTACCTGTGCCTGTTGAGCTTGCTTTAACTGATCATAGTCATTTACGAGCTTTTGAATAACCGGGCCGGTTGCGGAATATCCGTTTTCAATAAGCGATGATATCGTCTGTTCTGTGCGCTCCATAGCAAAGTTGATATCATTAGTATGATCGCCCAGTAGAGAAGAAGTATTGATGTAATTGAGTACATCATCGTTCAATTCTTTTATCGCTTGTGATGCTACCAAAATTGGCTCGGTATTTAAATCAAAGCTAGGCAATGGAGCTATGTCAGCTTCAATTATCTGATCTTCTGGCTCAGGATTTGATACACTCTTTCTGGCTTGTTCAGCTGCAACTTTTATTCCACCATTTGCAAGGAACTCTGCCAGCTCTTTTCGCTTGGCAATCTCATCTTCAATCGCTTTATTTTTAGCTGTCTTTGAAGCCAATTCATCCCACTCTTTTTGAGTCAAGGTTTCGGTTGAATTGATCAACTCATCGATGCGATCTTTGTTGGTTTTATATTGTTCGGAGAGTGTGCCTAATTGTTCGGTTTTTTTCCCATCTCCTTCAGAACTTTCTGCTGTAAGATCAGTGAGTTTTTGAAGCTCTTCCTGAGCAATAGAAAGTCGTTCCTGGTATTCCCTCAATTGCTCTTTTAAAAGGCCGGTTGCTTCACCGTTTTCTTCAGCTGACTTAATAGCGTTTTCAGTTTGCGAAACAAGTCCTCGAAGCTGCAACTCTGTTAACTTAATGAACTCTGCATTTTCTTCGATTTTAGCATTAAAAGAATTGTATAAATCAGAACCCTTTTCTAAACCTTCAAGATGACCAGTGAAATCTGTAATGCTACTTCCGGCAGACCTCAAAGCAAGCTCATAATCCAATGTTTCCTGAATCAATTCAGCGAGTATTTTCTTCGCCTCCTCGTATGGTCTTTTAATGTTTTCATTTATAGAATTCCGATCGTCCGTAACCTCTAAAATATTCTTTAAGCGATCCGCCTCTGTCACGTACTCATTTATTTGACCGATTGCCTGTCCAAAGGTAGTGACAAGCTTAGTAATAGTATCGATAGTTCGTACGCCAATTCCGTCCACTTCCTGAAAAGCCGGAATCAATTGTGCATCGATTGCAGCAGCCAGTTGAGCTTGTGCTCCTTTGTAGGTATTCAGTTGAATTTCAGCCTGCTCCAGGGCAACGTTTCCACCGGTAACTTTTTCAGTCATCGTAGCAACGCTGTCCGCATTCTTAATCAGGATCTGAGCGGCAGTAATACTTTCACGACCAAAGAGTTTCTCGAGCGCAGCTGAATCACTCAACAAAGGCTTTAATTTCTCGAGTGAAACCGCCAATCCATCCGCTTGCAGATCCACGCCTTCAATCCCTGCTTCAGCAAGCTTAGCGCTGTTATTCATAGTGAGCAAAACATTACGAATTCCAATACCAGCCTTGCCTCCTTTAATAGCATTAGCAGCAAGCACCTGAGTACTTGCATTCAGTACTTCAAAAGATTGATTAGTAGAAGCGGCAACCGAGCCGGCTTCAGCATATGCAGCTGATTGCTCAGCTACTTCAGCGGCACCAAATTTCGATCCTGCCGCGATGGAGTTAATAAGTCGGTTTGTTTCACTCGCAGGTAGGTTAAACTGGTTTACAGCCGTTGTCAACGTTCCTACAGCTGTTGGCAGATCAATACCTGCTGCCTTTTGTAGAATAATAGCCTGCTCACTAATATCCTGAAGCTGTTCAAGTCCTTCCTGAGTATTAAAGTCGATCTTTTCGGCAAGCTGTGAAGCTACCAGTTTATTGGCTTCTATAATATTGGATGCCGATTCTCCATATTTGACTGAAGTATCTAAAGAACGAGCTCCTAAAGAATCTAAATCCTTGCCGGTAATTCCTGTAATGGCTTCAAGATCTGCAAGGTTCTGTTGAAATTCAGACCCCTTATCGATCATGCGATTATACCCAAGCACCACAGCTCCTGTAGCAGTTGCTGCTAACCCAACTAATCCGGCTTTACCGAATGACTTCAGAGCAGACTTATTCGTCTTCTCAAAGCTCTTGCCGGCAGCTGCACCGGTAGCCTTGGTAGTCTGCTCCATTTCTTTGAGCGTGCCGGTGAATTCCTTTACATTTTTGGACGCTCCTGCCTTGGCAAATACAACCGATATTTTGATCTCGTTATTCGCCATTATTTAGCCAGTGTATGAAGGTAGGATTCAACGATCTCAACACGCAGAAAGCTTCGAAGTTCTTTAAGATCGCTTGGCGACTTTGCTGTACGTTGGATGAGGTATTCCCAAATAGGCTGATGCTCTGATAATTCTTCAAGTGCCACATGTTGAGCTTCTTCCCAGTCGGTTAATTTATCTGTTTTTGTTGGAAAGGCTTCCCGGATCTCCAACAGCTCATAGGCCTTTTGCTCATCCTGAACTGTTGCTACATAAAATCCGCGTACGCCCTCTGAATTTCTTTGTAATCCAGTTCGCCTTTGTCCACTTTCAAGTCTTTAAATTCTACAAAAAGCACACAGGCCAACTGATACCAATATTCTTCTGGAGAAAGAGAATCAGGCGGGTTATGTTCCGCTTTATACCTGTCACAAATATCTGCCAACTCTTCTTGCAACGAGCGCTTTTGTTTTGCTTTATCATGGCGATCTATCATCCCTTGTAAAGCTGAAACTTCTATTCTTATATCTTGCGATAGTTCAGGAATGCGCTCTTCAGGCTTCCACTTTTGAAGGTTGCAGATCGCTTTTCGTTCAGCAAGTTCTACCGCAGGATAGCGAACCTGAATCTCATGGATCTGGCGCTCTTTGTTTGGCGTTGAATTGTGCAGTATAAAAGTCTGCTCGCTGTTTGGTATTGGTTTGTATTCTTCGCTCATTGAATTAGTTGATTAAAATTTGAATTATCCCGCTATGTATTCATCAGAGTTATCAGTTCTGAAAGCAGGGAATTTAAAGCTGTGGGTATCTGAAGCCCCCGCAAATTTTTGCCTAACAAGAATGCACCTGAAAGCCCACATTAACGCGGGCGTACCTAAAGAAGATGGCGTCCTGGATAATGTAGTAGTTGCTTCCTTGCTTAAACCAGTTAACTGTGCACCGGAAGAATCTAACGTCCTTATTTCATTATCAGTGCCGGATGCATGAAGTTTGGTGTACAACGCACTCATTGTAAATGTAACCCCCGCAATTGGCATTAAAAGATCAATCCAAAGAAGCTGACTACCGGTTGTATCTGTAGTTTTAGTTTGAGTATCACTTGCAAAAGCAACCGCTCCAGCACCAAAATCAGTTACGCCATTAGCTAAACCATCGGAGTCATCATCAGCCCAAGCATTAGTAAATCCAAGTAATTTAACAGCACCATCAAAAAGGTTTATGCCCTTCCAAATTTTATGCTCACCGCCATCAGCTTCCATACGTACTTTAACTACGTTTCGTTTTTTAGTAGCAAAGCTCTTTGGCTCTTCAACGGCTATGGTGGTTTCTTCATACCAAAGTATATTCTCCTGAACACCGGCACATACAAATTTGAGTGGGGTTTTATTTTTTTCCCACTCTTTTAATTGCGTAACCTTTCCTTCATAATCAAAGGCTTCAATTTCTAGCCTGGACTCATCGCCGGCATAGATCATATTGCCCCTGAAATCCTTTTCTCCTACACCCTTGGTATAGAACGAAGAGTTCTCAGTGATACGATTAAACTGAACAACAACCCCATAAGTTGGACTTGTGGGATCGTCGTCAAAAAAGCTACAGGCTTGTGCTCCGGCAATGCTCATGATGGATTAATTAAATAGTGAATCTTGTAAAGGTTGCGATAAAGAAGTTTCTAACTTTAGTCGCAAATTTCTTTGGATCTTCGATCATCGGTGAGAACCCAACGCGCGTTTCTGTGGTGTCATCCAAATAGGTAATTCGAAGATCTACCAATTGATCAGCGATCACGTCGGATTTCATACGGGTTACTAAGGCTGCCTTTTTCGTGAGGTCATATACATTTAACTTCCAAATATCGTCCTCCCCGGCATACAGTAATCTACCAGCTGAATCTTTTTCAGAAGCTGTTTCAGGTTCATGGCTCGAATCTTCTTTTAATCGAAGTAGATCCGTCCAGGTTGCGGCTCCGGTTGGAGACCATTCAATGCTTTTAATTCCACCGTGCTTACTCATTGTATTGTTCTTTTTAGGTTAAATAATTTTGGTACTGCGATTCGCTCATAAATAATTCCGGGTTTTGTGCCACAGCATCCGGATGAATCTTGCTGTTTTCAGGATCTCCAATACAATCAGGATCACATGCACTGTCTGCCACTAATGGAGAAGACCAAGGGAACACCTTCCCGTTTAGCTTTGGGCCTGATAGCGGAGTACCTTGCCCATACACTTTAGGTCTAACCGGTTCAGGGCGAACACGAATGTTCGCACCTTCTTCCGGTAGATCATCTTGAGCGAAGACGAAATCTTTTATGTCAAGCTTTGCGCTCATACTCCACCCGAGTAAAATTAGTGATCCTGAAATAGTTACCCGGCATTATGGAGCGCTGCCTTCGCCACACTCCATCGCCATCGCTTTGATCGCCATAAGTACCACTTCCGGTATTGGCTTCAATAGTTGTAAACTCGCTCCTGGACAGCTGCTCTTCAACAAAGCCGGCATGCCCAAAGATGGTATTGCCCTTTTGCCAAATCACAATGGTTCCGTCAGGAATTGCCTCCGTTCCTCTTAGAACTTTCTTCGCATCGATACTAGAGTTAGTAATGAATTTAGATGCTAAAGCTGTCCTAATTGTTGGGGATTTTATCCCGGGCGTTTCATCCAGTATATAGCTTATAAATGCAGCGCAGTAAGGATTGCCTTTACTCAATCCGACAGATCCAAGAAACTGCTCGACTTCTAAGCCGTCATTGTTTCCGGTCAATTCGGTAGTGCCGATATAAGACTCAGCGAGATCCAAGTGAGCAGGATTGCTCACCGGAAGCTCCGCTGTAGAATGTAATGCTTCAGGGATTGGAGCATTTACTGCTGTACCTGAAGGTGTATCGGTGAAATTAATTTCTGTTTTTACGGGCTCAATATCAGGGCTTGCAGTACAACCGGTGCTAAGCACTAGCAATACAGGCAGCAAGAATAAGAGCGTACGAAAGTATGAAGATCGCATAAGCTGTGTTTCCTTTTTTTAGTTCGTTGATTGTTTCTATGTCTCTGAGTAGCCACTGATCCGTAGCAAAAAACAAAGAGATTCCTATTACAGCTTTCCCAAAGGCAGCCGCAAAACCTGAAAGCTCGAGCATAGTGGTAAACGTCCACCAAATCGATATCACCGCGATTGTGATAATGATCACAAAGAACAGTGGTGTCTTCTTTCGGTTTAAAAAGTCTTTGATCCAGTTCATTTTATTTACCGTCCGGGTTTAGAACTTTTCCATATTTCTCGTAAAAATTCTTAGTACGCGTTGCCTGATTCTTAAAATCTTGAGCAAACCCTTCTTGCGTTTTCTGTATGCTCTCAAGAGCAACTCTAATGGAAGCCATATCAGCGGCGTAGTTTAATTGAACGGCAAGCAAGTCTGCTTCAAGATCATTTAACCTGAGTTCGATCGCTTGCAGATCTTTTTCAACAGAACTTAATCTGTAATTATTAACGCCGTAATTGCTGACTATTAACAACACTGCGATGATGATCGCATAAGAGTGCTGCTTTAGCCATGATATGAATCCGTCTTGAGGCATAATGATTGATCCTGGATTAACCGTTCAGTTCTTTGTGTAGATCATAGAGTGCCTTATCTACGGGACTGGGCTGTGACAACCCTCTGCGCTGTTGATCTACGTTCGCCTGGTTAGCTACTGCATTGCAGAACCCCTCAAATTTCTCCTCAGAGAACTCAATGGTTTCAGTTTCTTCATCAACCACAGTAGACTTCTCAAAAGCTTCGTGTGATTCCTTCAACTCCTTTGCTGTGTGATCTACATTCTGACCTTTGAATTCTTTCTCTGAATCCCATTTGTTTTGGACAATCTCAGCTACGTCGGCAAGGAATTCAGGAGTTACCCGCTCATCGGTTACTGTTTCTTTCGACTCTTCAGCTTCAGGCTTGGCCTCAGTTGCAGGTTCTTCATTATTGCTTTCTTCCGACTCCTCAGTAGATGCTTCTGCCTCAACGTTAGTATCAACGCTTGCAGTAAGCTCTGCGTACTTTTTATCACTAGCTGCAATTACACTAGTTCGGTTTTCTGCGTCGTCAACAAACAAGTTCAACTCATCCTCATTGTCAATGCCTTGGATTATTTCGATAGACTGTTTTGCTGATAACTCACTAGATATTTTGCTCATTTTTCTATTGGTTTTATTGGTTGGGAAATAAATACCCGGAAACTCAATCCCGGGTATTAGGGACAATTAGGAGCTACAATTAAACTTTGATGTTTCTAACTCTTCGGATTGCGCGCTTACGCTTGATCTCGTTCTTGGCACGGAATTCAAATCCGATTCCTTCCTGTTGCTCACCATCAAGCTCACCGTGATCATAGAAACCAAGTCCGGAGTTGGAATTGATATTCCACAATCCCTCAGCGTTTTTGATTACAAGAATCGAGCTTGTATTAGCGACCGGCGTTGCATTGTTATCGTCTTCAGTCTTGGTTAAAACTGTATCATCAACAGGGATGATGGACATTCTGTTGATGGTATCTACCGGATTACCAAGTGAATCAACGCCCTGACCCCAAGAGTTCTTAATTCTTGCGATAGTTGCCAAACGAGCGGCTGTTGAGTGGTTACAAATGATTGCATCTGCACCGGCTACTTCAGCTTTCCACTTATCCAATTGCTCCAGGAATGTATCGAAGTTAGCAGAAGCAGTTAAATCGAAACTGTCACCGCTTAGCCCTGAACCTGTTAAAGCATCGATTACCATCGTAATTCCTAAGCCAGGAACATTTGTTGATCCGTCCAATATGGTAGTAAGTCCTGCCATGTTGTTTCCTGATCCGGAACCGGCTATGATTAACGCCTCAATTGCCATTGCGGTATCGTAGGCTTTGTCATCAAGGTTATCATCGTACCATTGATCCATTTCAATTCCGATTCCTAAATCATGATCTGCTTTGTATGACTGATCATACTTCAGGAAGAAACCATGCGCGGCCAACGTACCTGCTAGTACTGCGGCAGGTGTCATTGAAGCAGGCGTATAATTTGCATTAAGCGCTCTTGCTGCTAATGACTGAGAACCTGCTGCCGGGCGGTACTGGTGCTCGGTGGCTTTTAATTTAAAGTTCAGTAACGTTCTTAAAAGAACAGAGTAACCAAGAACCAAAGTGATGAAGCGCTGACCTCGTTCGGTCATAGCTGGTCGGGCTTGCGCTGTTAGTTGAGTAATATTCATGACTGATTAATTTTTGTGAGATTTATTTATTTTTTAAAATGATTGAATGGTGATTTCTACTTACTCCAGGCGTCAGCTACTTTAGGATGCACACCTGCTCCGGCTCTCGCGCTCGTTCTTTTTTCAGGAGTTCCCTTGCTTGGCCTTGCAGCACCTTCCGGAATCAATTCCAGTGCAGCCTTCAAATCATCCGGCTTACCGGCGTAAGTCTTCGCGTAATTTTCTTTTGCTGAAGCTGTGATCTTGAAGCCTTTGACAGCAGCTTCCAAATGCTTCTCAACTTCTTGCTCAGCTTCCGCTTCCAGTTCTTCCTGAGTCGGCTCTTCGCCTTTCAATTCAGCCACTTCTGCAAGGGCGTCGTCTCGTTCCTGGGTCAAAGTTGCGTTGTCTTTTTCAAGCTGTTCAACTTTATCCGCCTGAGCTTTTAACTCTTTGGCTCTTATTACCACATCCGCTTCGTCGCTCGTGTCGCCCAAGCCAAATGCTGCTTTCATTTTTTTGAAGAATTCTTCCATTTTACTTTTGATTTGTTGTTGTTGATTGGGTTCAGGCGACTTACCACGCCCTTTTATTTCAAATTCTTTTGGTCGCACATCGGCATGCGCACTTGCTGCTAGTTTGTAATCAACCTTTGCGGAAAGCGTCTGATCTACTTCTTTGATCTCATCTACAAAGCCGGCATCAAGCGCCTCTTGTGAGGTAAAAAACTTAGTTTCTTTCATCCATGATCGGATTTGAGCTTCACTCTGTCCGGATTTAGTGACATAAGCCTCCACCATATCATCACGCACTTTGTTGGTGAGATCTACTAAGGCTTGTCCTTGCTCAACTGTTGACCAGTCCATTGCCATCTGTGGGTCATGGATCATAAATTCGAAAGGCGATTTATTTGCAAGCACATATTCACAAGCACAAATTGGCAAAGTCGCCGCACTGTCGCACTGGTACTCAATGTAACCTTCAGTGCTTCCTTTGTGATCTCTGATGATCTGATATAGTGACAAACCAACTCGGGGATCTCCTCCGGGCGAGCTCACGCGTACCGTTAAAGGAGCGTCCTCGCCAAACTCGTTTATTTGCCATCGTAAATATTCTACAAAGTAATCCCAGTACCCGATTTCTCCATAGATTTCGAGAACTATTACACCGGCCATTGATTTAATATTATAACCTAGATCCTTCATCCGGTGTGCACCTCCATCTCCGGCATAATTACTATGTAACCGGGTTTGGTTTCTGTGAAAGCTCTCCAGGTAATTCTTTTAGCAGCTATTACCGGCACGCCTTCAATCGTAAATATGTGCCCTTTAAGCGCATCATAAACCCAATCGAAGAGAGTGGCCAGTTTGGTATATTTCGCATTTTTAGAAGCTTTATTATCTTCAAAAACTATAATTTCAGGAATGATCGATGCCGTGTGAATTGCTCCGGTAATGTCATCAGCTTCAAGTAAGCCATTTACTGCAATGTTCACATAAACGGAAGGATATATATTCACCTTCCCAAGGTTGCTCAGCTCATCACTGTACGGTTTGATGCTTTTAGGATAATCAGTGTCGCCACTTGCCGTTCGCACGGCTTCAAATCTATTGATGAAGGCTGATTGAATTTCTTGAATCATACTAAGCCTCCACTCCGTTTAAAGAGTTACGACCAAATACACGACGATTTGTACTGAAATAACCTTCCACCGTTGCATCTTCCTCTTCTTCCGTTTCAATCTTTAGATCAATCTTTCCGGAGGCGATGTTTTCGATATCTTTCATTAAGAGCTTCCAGTCTTCGCGATTCTCTTCGCTCCATCCGTCGTAGGAATCTTTCTCCAGGAGCAAGTACGCACCTTCAATATTAAGGCCGTTTAAAAATTTGTTGGTTTCATCAAATGCGATGTTGCGGTATTGCTTATTCAGCGCAACCTGAATACGCTCTGCAAACTCATTGATCGCAAGCGTAACCCGAGCAGCATCTACAACCAACCCTTCCGGGTCTCCGGTGAGCTCAGCGATAGCTTGTGTGCCTTTTCGGTTAGTAAGATCAGTTTGTGTGCAGAATGACATTGTGGTCTTTGCGTTTAATTCTGACACAAAGATGAGAAGGAGAGTAATTCGATAAAGGGGAAATAGGGTATTTTCCCTTTAATGATTTATGAGGGTGGCGAACTTAGTGGTGAGCATTAAATAAAGAGGAAGTTCACCATGCCAAAGAGTTACCCATCATCGATGATCGCAACCGCACGACGCTATTTCGTGGTGTTGGGGATGGATTACAATCAAATTTCTGAAATTCTTCCACCAACAGCAATTACAATTGCAAACTGGGCTGAAGACGAGGACTGGGAGAAGCAGCGCAGACTCTTGAATTCTTCCACTCTAAAGATTGGCCTGTTGGCTTTGTCTCAGATCAACCGGATCTATGATGAAGCCGAAAAAGAAAACCGGATGGTTACTTCCAAAGAAGTGGATATGGCTTGTAAGCATCGCAAAATGATGGAAGATCTTAATAAGGATCTCGCCTTTGTTGCAAACGCAATCGATGCCAACGGAATGTTTATGGAGAAGATTCGAGAAAAAGATGAAGAGTTGTTTAATCAAGTTGTTGAAATAAGTATGGAGTTTACTCAGTCACTGGCCAGTAAGTTCGGAGACCTGTAATGCCAACCAATGCAGCCAAGAAAAATATCCTTAGCAAACTGGATGCTCATGCTGATCGGTTAAGTAAATCGACCTCTCCATTTTCGGATAGTTCCAAGCAGGCCATCAAAGACCGGCACGAAAAAACGAATGCGAATCCGGAAGAATTTAAGCAGCTGTATTTGCCGCACTATGTAGATTCGCCATCGGCTCAGTTCCATTCGGATTTAGACGCGATGATGAATTACCCGGAGAAAGCGCTCTTTATTATTCACGGCCCGCGCGAGCATGCCAAGTCGGTGCAGTGTCGAATCAACGTAATGGAAGCAACGCTGAACGGTCGCATTCAATATTGGATATTTGGAGCGGAGAAGATCTCTCGAGCGTGGAGTCACATCGAATACATCGATATGGACATGATGGACAATCCAAGAGTGCAGGCAGATTACGACATCAAAGTCATAAAGAAAGATTCCATCAACGGGATCTACCGGGCAAGGGTAACATGCAAAGCTACCGGTAAAAGAAGTTTGTTTCAGTTTGAAGCAGTATCGGATGACACTTCCGGAAAAGGGATGACCTTTCTGAACCTGCGACCTCAAGGTGCGTTGGTGGATGATCTCGAGAAAACCAAAGACACTCACAATCCACAAAACGGAAAGAAGAAAGTGGACTGGGTGGTACAGGAATTATACGGAGCCATAACCGGCCCACTTGTTTGGTTGGGGAATATGGGAAAGAAGACTTCCGCGCTTCACCAGGGATTTGAAGAGATCTACGAAAACGAGGAGGATCTGAAAGAATTTAAAAAGACCGGTTCGGTTCCGGGTTTGTTTGCCAAGATCTGCAAGCGCAACAATGGTAAACTGCCAACCAGTGACGGGCTTAGAGTTCGCCGAGGTTTTATTTACAAGGCTGAACGAATGGTTAACGGAGAGATTAAATACCTGTGGCCGGAAAGATATAAGCCTCGTTGGTATAAGTCGGAACGCGCTGCCATGAAGTACCGGTACGAAGGCGAGATGAACGGGAATCCGATCGCACCCGGTAAAGTCTTCAAAAACTTTCCACGCTATAAGCCTGAAGACCTGCTGCCTTTTGAATCCGGCTTGCAGGAATTTGCAATCTTTACTTGGTTAGATCCTGCCTGGGGAAGAAGCAAGAGCTCAGCATACAAGTGTTGGTTTGTGCTGCTTTATGATGGATCAAACTTTTATGTACTTGATTGCTACTGCCGGCAGGGAACGGCGATGAGTGAAGTGATCGATCGTTGGTATGATGCCTTTCAGAAATGGGCGTATCTCGGATTGAAGGATGGAGGTTATGAGGACGCTTACGATCAGGAAAATAGATTCGAAGAAGATCTCGAAGTAATGGAAACCGACCTTGGTATTCATCTTCCGGTTAGGGCATATAAAAACCCCGGAGAAAAGCACTCTCGGATTGACAGTATGCAAGTAGACTTCGACAAAGAACGTATGCTATTCCCGATTAAACTGAGCGATGACCTTTCAGCTGCTAAAGATCAACTCGAGAACTATCCTGATCATCCATATGTGGATGCACCTGATGCATTGGAAGCCTGCCGTACTAAAGTGAGAAGCCGACTAAAGCGATCTAAAGTTAAATATCAATCTATCAGCAAACGCAGATATAAAAGATCTCGAAGATGAAAATGAAAACGAACATATTACAGCCAAGAAACCTGAAAGCGAAAGCCGGTGGTGTAACCAGTACCATTGTCGCCAATTCTAAGTCGCGTTCGTATCCGGCCATCAGCAAGCACGTAACGCCAACTGATTTTAAGAGAGCTTTTCTTTCTGCAAAGCAAGGCAATCCGGCTCACTTGTTTGAGATCCTCAAATTCTTTTACAACATCGATGACGAGATCCCAGGAGCAATGCAGTCGCTCAAGTCAGCTATTACCGGCAACGACTTTAGCATCACTCCAAATGAAGATGACGGCGAAGCAGGAAAGCGGCAGGCCGATGTATTTAAAGAGATCTTCGAAAAGATGGACATGCTTGCTCTTATCGATGAATTATTGGACGGCCACTATTATGGCTTCAGCTCGGTGAACATTCCCCCGGAAGCGTGGAGCGTGGAATCCATCGATGGAAGATCTTATCAGATCCCAACCACTTATGAAGTAATTCCCCGGAGTTGGTTATATGCCAAAAAGGAGAACAAAAGCGACGAGTGCAATACGCTGTACCTTGGTGATGAACCTTATTATACCTATGAAAAAGGAGCGGTTCTGCTATTCACTGAAAAGAAACTGCCGAGCTTTGAAGATATAGACTTCACGGATTTCGGAGTGGGTTTGGCGTGTATAATGTTTGCAGTAAGAAAGTATTTCAATGAAGAGGATGCTGCTGCTTTTGGCGAAGTGTTTGCTACACCGATGATCGTTGGAAAAGTTGGGCCGGGCGGAAGTGAGGCTGTTGTTAAAAAGGCGGTAATGAGCGCGGCGAATGATGCCCGAATGGTAATTGGAGAAAATGATACCATTGAGTTTCCTCAATCAAATCAATCCGGAAGCGTAAACGTATTTGACAGCAATCGTGATGCTGCTAATAAAGCCATCGCAAAGATCATTAAATCCGAAAGCCTGACCGATAACATGGGCAAGAACGGAAGCTACGCTGCCATGTACACCACTAACGGAATCCGGAAGGACGTGGCGACCAAGCTGAAGCAAAAAGCCATGCGAGTGATCATGCGTCATTTCGTGCTGCCTATTGTTGAGCTGAACTGGAACGGCAAGCTGATGTGCAATATCGATCTTGTGATTGAAAGCGAGGAGGATAAACTCACCGGCGTTCGCGTGCTCAATGAAGCAAATAAAACCGTGCCACTCAGCAGGAAACAATATCGCAAAGAATTGAATCTTGATGTTCCGGAAGATGAAGAAGATACCATTCCGGTAAGGAGCTCCGGAGGTCTTGGATTTTGAACGGCTTCGAATTAGATCTTGATCAGAAAGCATTCGACCAAATTGTTGACCGGCTAAAAACCTCGGTAGATGATTCGGTAAAAACCAAAGATGTGAACTATGCCGGTGCGCAGATTATGAGCATTATTCAGCTCAGATCCTCGCGTGGTAAATACCTCACTCAAAAGTTTGGAGGCTCCGCACAGTCCCAAAAATACAAAAGCGAATCTCACAAAAAGAAGCGTGCTAAAATCGGATTGCCTATCGACAGAGTTACACTGTTCATGGGGAAGGTTGGAGTACTGGAAGCGATGCGAGTCCGGGCTTCTGTTCGCAACGGTGATGTAGAATTGGAAGCCGGTTACTTGGATGGATTGAGCGAAGACCGCGCAATGGAAATAGCAGGCTACCTGACAGATCAGGGCGTCGGCATCAACAAAGTGCTGTACCGGTTCGTCGGTTTAACGAAGCAGGAAGAAGACAACATTGTTCGGTTACTGACGCCACGCATCGCCAAAAATATGACAGAGCCTTTTAATTAAAACGGACACACCATGACAAAAATAGTACCATTGATTTTATTGCTCACGACACTTTCGGGCTGTCGCCAAATTGAACGAATAACCTCCTCACGCACTGAACGCATTGATTCTGTGCAAGTGAGTGTGCCTATTCCCGGGCATATCTTAGACGTTCCCGTCATTGCAGCAGATACCATTGTTGTCGAAGATGATCGCGTTCGCGTCACCATCATACCGCTTCCTGATTTAGATTTGTCCGCAGATCCGGAAAGTGTGTCCGCGTCAGGAATCATAAAAAATGACAGTGTCCGCGATGTCCGCAAAGGTGTGAATCGCTACCGAGTGATCGCTGAAGTTAAGCCCGATACCCAACAGGTGAGCGTTGCCGAGAAAACCATAACCGAAACCAAAGAGACTGTAAAGTACGAACGCAAAATACCGTGGTGGGGAACTGCCTTGATCGGTGGATTGATAGCAATAGTGCTTGTGCTTTTGGTCGCAAAAAAAATCAATCGATGATATTAACACGACTGGGAAACAAGAGAGCTCTTGCCGATAAAATAATCCCATTCTTTCCAAAACATGAACTTTACATTGAACCTTTTTTTGGAGCCGGTGGAATGTTCTTTAGCAAGCCGAAAGCAAAATTCAACATCTTGAATGATATTGATGAAGAGGTCTATAATCTCTTCATAATGATACAGCGTAGATGGGAGGATCTCTACGACTGTTTATTCTTTACTCCGATCCATGAAAAGCTTTGGAAGGAATGGAAGTCCGGCGTGCCAATTGATCCAGTATGGAGAGCTGTTCGCTTCCTTGTATTAAGTAACTTTTCATACTTAGGAAAGATGGAGACTCTTTCATTCCCTTCAAAGAATACTAAGAAGCTTGCTCTCTCCAGGCTTAGAAAAGTTTATGAGCAGATATACGATGTCGACTTTATGTGTTCGGATTTTCAGGAGGTCTTTCGGAAGATTGAAAAAGGAAATAGAGACCGAGCTTTTGTTTATGCCGATCCGCCTTATCTTGATACTAGCAATAATTACAGCCAGGGATTTACTCCTGAAAACTCAAGCGACCTATTTGATACGCTCCAATCTTCAGGAATAAAATGGGCGATGAGTGAATTTGATCATCCCTTTATCTTAGAGCAAGCTAAAGAACGAGATCTGATCGTTGAAAAAATAGGAATAAGAAGAAACCTAAATAACAGAAGGATGGAGATCTTAATAATGAACTACCGAAAACCTCAGCAAGAGCTATTCTAGATTGTATTTGTGTTTCAGGCTCTTTCTTTTGTATTCTTTTCTGCATGGAAAAATTGCCAAACATACTATATAAATACCAGTCTTTCGAAGATCAATATTCATTAATTAACCTTATCAATTGTCAGGTGTATTTTCAAGATCCCACATTACTCAATGATCCTTTCGATTGTACTCTTAATCCGATCATAAAGAATTTGAATTCGAAAGAGAAGTTATTACTTCACAACAGATACATTTCAAGCTCCGGAAATAATATTTCATTTGATGATTTTATTAACAATACTAATGATGTTAATTTTGGGAAACAGACTCAAATACATAAAATGATAACTGAGTTTTATCAAGGAAACCCAGTCCTGTGTTTATCAAAATTGTATAATTCTATATTGATGTGGAGTTATTATACAGAAAAGCATTCTGGATTTTGTTTAGGTTTTGATACTCGCTTTGAACCTTTTAATAAAGCTTTTAGAGTAAATTATAAAAAGGAATTTCCATTATTAAGGCTAATGGATTTGATATCTAAAAATCAACGTGACGTCAACAAAAGGTTGAGCCCGCTTTTAACAAAATACCATGACTGGAAGCATGAAAAAGAATTTAGAGCCTTTCACTCTGAAAAACCCACTACATTTAAATATCCATTAAAAGCTCTGACAGATATATATTTAGGACTTAAAATAAGTGATCTAAATAAAGAAAAATTATTGAAAATAGTATCTGACGTTTATAAAAATAATGTTAATGTATGGGAAGCCAAACCTATTCAGCAACAATATCAAGTTAAATTCAATAAGCTAGATTTGGCTTTGGTTTAAATATATTTATTAAGAGCTGGCTCTACTTCCGTAATAAAAAACTTCTCGAAATCTAAAGCCTGTATCTCATCACCCGCATTGAATATCATTTTGTAAACTCCGGCACGGTTTACTACCGACAATGATTCCTCTTGTAGACTGAAAGCCTCAAGCTCAGGAATGAGTTCATAGTTTGGTATCGAATACTTCTTACCAACTATTGATGCGATATCCTGAAATGCAAAAACGGGATCATCAGGGAGTCCAAAGATTCGGATTGGTTTCTTTTCAAAATGAATGGTAATTCTTGGGGTAGGCATAGCTTAGTGTTTTGGGAGTTTTAAAAATGATGCCGGGTTGCTCCCAGTGATCACTAAGAATCACCACCGGATTGACTACCAGTGACAACACCGGCATCAAATCGGTGTTAGTTTCTTCTTAGTGTTTTTGGGAGCTTGTAATGTAAGAAGGTTTTACATAATGATCATGCATCTGGCATAAGATTTTATAATTGCATCGCTTACAAAACTAGCCTTATGCGAATCGCAGATCATTGTCAATCTACATATTTCGAGTGTATTCTAGTGTTCCGCCTGAATAGGATTTTGCGATCTTTTCAAGTTCACTCCAACTTCTACCAGTGTAACTAGATTTAGCTCCTCGATTTTGGATTTCGTTATCATCAGAACCATAAGGAGGTGGAATTAAAAACTTGCCAGTAAGTTTAACAGCTGTCTTTCCATTCGACTCACGAACCGAAGCGTTGATAGTTACCTTCATTCCTCCGCTTGATAAGCTACTACCCAAAGTTTCTTTTGGTTGAAATGGTTCCGTAGTAATGTTCATCAATACAGCATCTGATGATGAGATTGAATAACCTGCATCAGTTAAAGCTTGCGCAATTTTTCTATATGCTGTTTCCGGTTCATCATCAGATAATATCCAAATAGCATCGGCTTTTTCCATTGCAGATGAAGCGGGCCCTGCTGGAGGTAGTGTTGTAGCACATCCAGTAAGGAAAAGTGCAATTGTAAGTATTATTAATTGTTTCATGATGTTTCCTTAATTGTATTGTTTTGTTATTAACTGGTGTCCTTCCAGGGGTGCTTTTATTTCGTGGCGTTTGTAATCCGGGTGGTGTGTCTCCGGAACTTTCCCTCTGCCGTAAATGGCTTCCGCCAAATCAGGAGCTTCAATCAGTGCCGGTTCTTTTGCCGGTGCTCTCTTGTACTGATCTACCTGCTCCAGTAAAAACTTCTCCGTAACCTGAGCAACCATTTTAAGCCAATCGCCCTCGGTTTTAATTTGGCGACCTTTCATTAAGTTAGAAGTGTACCAAATCTTATCGGTGAGATCGCGGAGCTGCCGTTGCTTCATCTCAATCTTCAATCCATGCTGCAATGCCTTCGCGAGCTCGTTATCAAATACCGACCGAAAGTTCTCAGCTCCCTTAGCTTTTCGGTACGCCGGCAATATGGATTGGTTGAGTGTCATTTAAATAATAGATTCAAGTGCTTTTGTGGCTACATTCTTTATCACTTCAATAGACACACCGGTACCGGTGCTATTTAGAAAGTTTTTTACCTTATCCCATACTCTATTATCTCTGACCTTATTAATAAACTCATGACCATTATAAGTTAATCCTCCAATAGATCCTGGTAATTTACCACCGATCTGATCCATAGAATTAAATGTTGCTCTAATCAAATTTGCTTCTCTTAGAATCAGCAAGTATTCAATTAGTTCGTTTCTATCAAAACCATGTTTATTAGTAATATCTTCAACGAAATTTCTTCCATCTTCAGTAGTATTCGGTAGAATTGTTTCAACTTCCAATAGTACTGTTCTTAATTTGTCAGCTTCTAATTTCATCTATTTCTCCAGTTATTTAATAAGGTCTATTTCTCTCATTATTTCTGTTACGCATTCCCATAAATCGTCGGATTTTACTTTTAGCTTTTGATCAGCACTAACAGCATGAACAGTTAAATTTGATGAAACACCTTCAGTTTCTAGTATTAATTGAAACCCTTTATATGAAGAAGCTCTATCTGGCGAATTTAATTGGTAATATATAACTTGATCCTTTTCCATTAATTATCAATTCTATATTTCACTAAAGTTTGGTAAAAAGTATGTATAGTTCTTGGTAATCTGCCCTCTTTAGAATCTTTAGTGATAACAACTGCCCCGATCGGTTCGAATCCCAAATTCACGTGATCTTGAACATCTCTTATCAAAGCCAGCCTATTTTCAGCTTCTAATATCAAATAATCAATCGCCTTTCTATTTGCCATTTCATTCACCCGGTACTTTTAATTGTAGATTATTGTCTTCGAGCGGCACAACCGGATCTGTATTAATATTACTTGCTAACTCCTCATCCCATTCAGGATCAACCCAAAGCCAAGAATGAATGCAATTCCATCCGCCGGCATAGATCTTAACAGGACTCAACTGACCGTTATCCATTTGCTCGATGTCTTGGAGAGTAAAGACTTTACCGATAAGGCGCAAACAAAAAGGGCGAGTGTTCACCCGGGCGTCACCGTAATAGAAGCCATGCTGTAAACTTGCGCTCTCTCGCACTTGCTCTCGACCGATGCGGTTATAGCTGCTAACAATCAATCGAGCGTTTGTACGGGCGTAGTGTGCTTTGCCATCGGCGTACTGGAAGATGAGCTCCTCGAGATCCTCGCGATTAAAAAATCCCTGAGCCAATTCGCTCTGCATTACTTCCTTGGTTCCCTCGCGAAGCTCCTCACGCATGCTTGCCAAGTTAGTGCTGAAGAGTTTCGAGATCTCCGCAATATCATCGGTTCGATTGATGGCGTCCTTCAGTCCGGGAAGCTCCACGCCAACCGACTGGTAGAAAGTAGTTGTCCTGGTAAGCACATCATCAATGGAAGATTGGATCTCATCCTTCATGTTCACGTTAATAAAATCAGAAGAAGCCTGAATAGCCGATTCAATTACATCATCAATATTGATGGATGCCAATTCCGATTTTGAAAACGAACCAAGCACATCCAAAATCGTATCGGTGTAAGTTCGCACAAAATCATCCACCGAGCTGTACGATCCCGACTCAGCAAGTATGCTTTGAATGCGCTGCTCAAGAGATTCTATTTCTGCGAATATGCTCAAGATTTTTCAACTAGCTTAATGGATTTTATTGTTGCACGCGGATAGAACTTTTTAAATTCATAGCGAACATCAGCTCTATCCTCCGCTTCTAATTCTGTTTTCCAAACAGGTTTGTTGCTCCAATCAGGTGTGTATTCTATTTCGAATTTCATAATCCTTAATTTTTCATTCTTAATTTTTAATTCCTAAGCCACCGCCTTTGATCTTACATCCATCACGGTATGCTCGCGCATCCATTGAAGATTGTTCCAGTTCTTTTGAGCCGGAAACATTGGAACGGGCTTAGAAAGAAAATTCCAACCATACTCCAAGTGATTAAACTCATATCGGTTTTTTCCATCATTGTATCTGTACCAAAGGGTAATGTGGTAAAATCTCATCATTATCAGTTAAGTGAGTTTACATGTGAGGTTTCAAATTTATAGCCGGTATGTGCTTTCCGCGTAATCACTACCACAAAAGTAGGATGCTTCAATACCTGACTTTTATACGCCATCACAGAATGCAACAGCTCCGGCTTCTTCGATTCGTTGTTCTTCATCAATTCTTAATTCTTAATTTTGAATTTTTAATTCCCCTTCAGGGTAAAGTAGTACTTCCCATTCGGGTCTTTCTTCCTATCGAACTTATTCTCCAGTTCGGCAGCGGCGATTCCTTTTCGCTCCATCCAAGTCAATGCCTCTTCGTAGGTCATCTTTCCGGTCATACCCATTCGCTTCAATTGGCTGTCCTTAAAGCGCTGCTCTTTTTGTCGCTTCAGGCGCATCCAACTAATCAAAGTGCGGTACACGCTCAGGTATTTTTTTTGGAGGGGTTTGTGGTTCTCCATTTCCTCAAGAGTGATCAGGATCTCTTGCTTGGTGTAATCACTTTCGTTGAGCTTGTCAATTTCCGCATTTGTAATTTGATACTTCATGCCGGAAACGTTCCGCAACTCCTCAGCGATGTACTTCTTAAATAACTCTTTGTCGATGGGTTGGGTCATATCAATATCTGAAGTCTGTCCAGTGAATGATTTTGCCTTTAAAGTCTGAAGAGAACCATTCTAAAAATTCACTATATGTTCTGAATCCATCATTTAGGTAAAGACTTTTAAAATCACGAAGTGGAATACTTTTACCGTCGACAAACACATCGAATGTCTTTTTATCGTAGTATTTAATTTCAAAGCTTTGCACACTCACACACTCACTTTCTAAAAAGCAGTTATAGTTCTTGCTTCTAACTCCGGTCGCACACTGAATAGAGTTGCCGGCTTTCCATCTATCTGTTGAATCTTCTCTGATAGTATGAATCTTAGTTCCGTTTAAAATCGGATCTACGAATTGTGGTTTAAAAGAAAGTATCACTTGCCCTCCGTTTTATGATCCGGGTTCGAGCAATTCGCCTTGTGAATGTATTCGTGCGTATGCGCAAATCGTATGTAAGTACAACCATCATAATTTTGAACCATTGGTTCTCTCATGCGGTCTGTTATATTTACTCGTTCTATATTATCTAAATCGTAGGTTTTAATAGTTGCAATGACTCCAATTGAGAGAAATAACAAAACGATTATTGTCAGTGCTATTCTAAATCCTTTATTTTTACTTTTTAATTCATCATCTTTCATTTTTCCATCTCCATTTTTGTTTGTCCGGTTTGTTTATCCAGGAGATCTCTTTTGTATCTCCTGATAAATTTCTCAACATCTAATCGGTCGCTCTTCTTTAAAAAAGTGCTCCGATATTGAAAGCCCGTTAAACACTCCACATTGGTGCAGGCGTAGGTGCGGATCACCGTGATCGGCTCGTCCGCATTGTGGCGATACTTCTCAGTATCCACACAAATAGCTTGATGTTCACACTCAGGGCATTCCATTACTTTCTTTTCTTTCTCAATTTGTTTTGTTTCGGTGGACGATTGTCGATCGTAGTTATCTTCACTTTCTTTTTACTCATGGCATTTCTCCTTTTTCTAATTTCTTTAACCATCGCAAAACAGATCGGCGATTGTCACATCTCAAAAACAGGTCAGAAGCTGTTTCGGGATCTTTGTTAAATGCTTTTATCACTTCAGGCTTATCAACCTTTACACCTTCAAAGGGATATTCACCGGCGATTTCTTTTAGACCTGCCTCAGTTTCAAAAATCTCTTGGATCTTCTCCTGGGCTTGCTGTCGCTTTTCATCCTTGGCTTCTTTTATCTCGGCCTGCTGTTCACGGAGCATGCTTATGTAAGTGATAAAAGCAACGCTCACCGGAAGTATAGATCCGGAAAGAACAGCGCGAAACCAGTGCAGTTCCCAATACGCCCACACATTCACATACAACTGAAAACTGATCAGCACCAACAGCGCTATCCAAGTTGCTTTCTTTGCGTGTTTCAGTTTGGCGATCATGGGATCTTTCAACAGGTAGAAACAAACCACCACCATAAGGTCGAAGCTCAGCGCCAGTGAGATTCTGACCAAGGTTGGTTCGGTTTCATAAAAGTTGAAGATGTGATAGCTCATAACAATAAGCGGCACGGCCACTAAGTAATTAATGTTCTGTAGTTTTTTTGGAATCTGCATTCACTTTATTTTTATCCTTCCTTCTTTGTTGTCGGTAGAGCTGAAGCTCCCACCAGTCTGATATTTGCGCATCGGTATAGCCTTTATTTTTCAGCTGTTCGTTTACCGAGCGCACATGTATTTGAGCGCTATGAATTCCCAAACAAATACTCCTCAAGCTTGATGTACTTGCGCTGCTTTTTGTCATACTTCTCAATTCCGTAGTACCACTGGGATAGATGTGTGTAAAAAGCTTCATTCAAAATATGCCGGGCTTTTATCAGGCGATCATCAGGAAGCTCATCATCCTGCATAGCCATGAATTTTTGAAGCTCAGGGGTGAATCGGAATTGCTTCTTCCGGGAAGCTCCAAACAACATCGCCTCAAGCATCTGCATTAAGAAGCCGACTTCTTTAGAAACCTCGATCATCTTATGATCATTAATAAAGTCAGTGATCAATGCGGTAGCCTGCTGCGCTCTGTCATCAAACTGTCTGCTGATCTGCTGATTGATGTGGAACTTGGTCAAACCGTCCGACTTGTGTAATGCCAAACTGGTCTGCTGCATATTTGGATCTAGCTTTTCATTTGCAGGATCAATAACTCCTTCCACTACATTTCTCATGATGTAATCGTGAAGCTCTTTCTTAGCTCTCAACATATTGGTCTCGAGCATTTCAATATGTTCAAGCAGCATGCGCTGTGTGCCTTCGTTTAACATCAGCTCAGCCATCTCACGATGAACTTTTTTATAAGCTTCTGTGCGAATTTTATCGACTTTCTTTTTGGTCTTTGTTTCAGTTGCCATGTTGTTCTTTTTTTTGATTTAGTTTATAGTCTTTGTAATGCCTCATCGCCTGTATGATCATGCTGAATGCCATCAATCCTATGACGAGGAGGATCTTCATTTGCGGTCTTCCATCAGCTTATTGAAAACAGCTAGGAACCGAGCCTCTGCAATGTTCGGGTAGTTGCCGTTTAACTTGCCTTTTTTGATAAGTGAATTTTCTCGAGCAAGCTGTTCGTCATCTGCTCTTTTCACTTGGTCGGGCATTTCGGAGCTTAGATAAAACCGCGCTGCTATTACTTTTAGAATTTTAGTCTCTTTAGTAGAATAACTTTCTATGTAATTGGAGCAAGAGATTTCATCATGAATCCATAGCTTTGGTTTAACAGGCCGTGTAACATCACCGATGTAAGTCTCGGCTGCATCGTGCAGAAGCGCCCACAATCGAAATTTAGGCGCAACCGATTTAGCTACAGCAATGGAATGTTCAGCTACTGAGTAGAAACCATTTACTCCGCCATTCCACCGGCAGATCCTCGCCAAGTGGTGCGCTATATCTTTTATGCAAATGTCCTCCGGCTTCAAGTCAAACGGATCAACCAAACGCATGGAAGGCAGCACTCTTATCAAGCGGCTTTCTTTTGCTGTACTAGGATGTACGCCCATAACTGCCCTCCAACTTTAAAGTTCTCAATAGTCAGATCTAAGCTGTACTTAAACTCAGCGATCAATCTTTTGCAGGTGTGGTTAAAGGTTTCCTCGTCCTTAAATTCAACCTTGATCACATCGTCATGCTTGGCTTGGTTAATCGCCTTGCGGATGTAAATGGTTTGCGCGTGAAAGTCTCTCAGCGTTTTAAAAGGTCTGCCCATCATACTCATGACGCCTCCTTTGCAGAGTCAATATTTTTAATCTTTGCATCTGCAATATCAGCGCTGATCTCAATCTTTTTGCGCTCCTTTTTTGGCGCAGGTCGTTGCAATTCCCTTATTTCAAAATGCTTTAATTCAAGGGCTTCATCCCCAAGTTTAAAAGCGTTCTCCATTGCTATTTCAATGTCGCTGTTCAGCTCCAGTGGCGTAGGATATTGCTTGTTCCGGTAGGCATCCTCGGTAGTCTTTACGTCTACAATTTGCTTGCACACTTCACGGCTCAATAATCCTTTTGCCAGGAACTCAGTAATTCCTATCAACTCTTTCCGTGTATAGCTGAACTGCGTACTTCTGATCCGATGCTTAACCTCATCATTGTTTCGGATCATTGGATCAAGTGAAGGCTGTCCGATCAATATCACCGGTAAGTGTATCGCTCGCTTTATAAAGGTGGTGTCTCTCAGCCTTTTAATGGTATTAAGTACTTTAGTGTTCAGCTCCTGGGCTTCATCAATTACAAGTACAATCTTCTTTTTCTTCTCATGCGCAGTCATTAAAATGCGCTGCACTTGGGCAAGTCTCGTATCTATTTTTCCGGAAGGGAAGTTTTGCCCGATGTACTTCTCACCAACTTGCCTCACAAAGGATGCGAGGATCTGTCCGGCTCCGATCTTTTCCCTGTCCGGGGAAAGGATCTCAACCACATCAAAGTTTTTATTCTCATCGTGGATATCTCTGATCGCTCCGATGATCGTTGTAGTTTTACCGGAACCAATTCTTCCGGAGAAAGCTCTCCATTTATTGTCCTCAATTAATGATTCCAAGGTTTGCTTTGTCCTGAGAAACGTCTCGGTTTCTTTGATCTGAATCTCAGTATCATCTTTGGGTTTGCGGAGCTTAAAGTGCTCGAATATTTCTAATTGTGTGCTCATTTGTCCTTCTTATTTATAGATTAGTTTTATTGCTTCTATAAGTTCTTCAATGGTTGATCTCGCAGGCTTCAGATCGTAGCAAACATCCCGACCGTGAAAATCCAAAGCCTCGGTGCGCTTCCGGTTATTCAATTCAAAGTATTCCTGATCATCAATCAGCCCAAGCTCGTGGGCTTCCTCATTAGTAAGTTCTGCGGTTGGGAAGCAGCTCATCAGCTCACCTCCTGATAAAGATCTTCGATCGTCTTTTTGTCCAGTTGCTCGGCATCAAACAGTCGTTTAAAAATGGACTGTGCGCTCTCAGCTAATTCACTCCAGGAGCAGTTAAATACTTTGCAGATCTCAAGCTTTGCGGCATCCCATTCTGTATATGGCTTGCTTACTTTTGCAGTAAATGGAGTGCTCACTTCAACCTCGCTTTCCTCCGGTGGTAAGCTGTGCGGTTGCAAGGCTGCGCCTGAGCTGTTAACCAGTGTCATTTTACTTCCATCAAGGCTTGATCCGGCATTACCCATGCGCTGCATGTAATCCTCCGGACGTTGCTTCACGGCTTCCGTGTTATCAGGATCAAAAGCGAACAATTCAAACTCTTCGTGCCGGTCTAAATCCTGCCCTTTAAGTCGGCCATCGTTGGTCTCAAATACATAGATCCTTTGGTAAGCAAATTTATCAGGAGCTTTATAAAACTGAGCTTTATAACTGAGTAATTTATCAGCGCCAACCTTCCTTGTTTCTTCATTAAATAACAGATCCCAAAGCGATACTGAAAGCTTGCTTTGTTCACGGAATCTCAATCCGGTTCGGTACACTTCTCCGCGCGTTTGCACTCTCAATGGATGCTTCTTTTCAAGCAGTTCAATGCAGTGCTTATACACCAAGGCATTCAGCTCTTCAATACTAATTTCATTGATCCCTTTAGCCTTTAAAATCTTAGCTGTTTTAAGTTCAAATTTTTGCCACAAACTTCGGAATGGACGCTCCACTTTACCTTGCGATTGTTGGTCGGCATAGCGTTCATTTTTACTGGCTGCAAGCTCCACTCTAATGCCGGTATCTCGCTGAAAGGTTTTGTGATGGAATAGATACTTTCCAAAGCTTCCCTGGTCAAACTTTAGCACTTCAGGAAGATGCAATAATGGATGGCTGTCATCCTCACGTTGCCATGCAAATTCAAGAGCTTCTGTACCCATACTTTTAGTCTCACCGGTAGCGCTGAAATACCTTACCAAATACACTCTCGAAAAGGAATCCACATAACCCATAACCCACAGCCTTTTGCGCTCTGCTTTTTCCTTATTTTTATAATCCCATTTGCCCTTTCTGCCATCCACGCGAATGATCTCTTCACCGTCTTTATTGATGCCGACATCAAAGTATTCTGATCGGGAAAAATCCACATGATGCACTTGGTTTACATAGTCATCTTCATGTCGTTCGTAGGTGCGCTTTTTGTTGAAACCTTGTTGATTCATTCTGCGATCAGCAGTAGTTCTTGAGATTAATCCTTTAGGTATTTTTCCTGACTCTTCAAGGAGCTTAATCGTGTCTAAAGTTGTTAGGTATCGCTTTTTCACTCCCATCTTTCCGGCATCGGCTTTTTCGGCTGCTATCATATTTATATATTCGGTCGGGATCTCCGGCTCTCGCTTGCATTTTTTTTGCCCTGCGGTGATGTCTATTTCTCTGTACAACTGACTTTTGCTGATATCATGAAGAGTGGCTATTTCTTCCGCTCTTTTCCCTTTTTCCCCGTGAGGCAATGAACGAAGCTCGCCTCTGTATTCATTCTTTAATGCTTCGTTTAACATTATAGCCCCTCGTCGTATTTAAACATCACTTCAGAATGCATATCGGCAATATCAACGCCTGCATTTTGGATAGTCTCAATCAGCAGCTTTAAACGTGGGCCGAGTTGCTTAGGAACTAGCGAGGTCTCGATCCGATTTATTAACCTCTGCGCTTCTGCAAACGCCTCGGTAGCGTCCACAATGTCGCGTTCCATTTCATCGTAGGTTACGCTTGCTTCTCTGTATTTTTGATCCCGTTTTTTAAACTCTTCCTGCTCTTTTAAAAGAACTTTTTTCTCTAGCTGTAAGGACTTATTTTGCTCCTCAAGCAGGTCGTTCTTTTCTACTTTTTTGGAGAGGGTTTTTAGTCGGGAATCCAGCTCTCTGAAAGAGATCTCTTGAAGGTCATCTGTGCTGTATTCCTCATCGCCAAGCTTGATCTTCCCATCAGTAAACAAACCCTCTAATTGATCACTCGCATTACGAACAATCTCTTCCAATTTACGCGTGCCCACGTGGGCAATCTCTGAAGTAAATTCCGTTTTACCGGATGAGAGAAGTGGCTTTATTTCCCTGCCAATTCCTGCAAACCTATAAGCTTGCCTAATACTAATTGATTTGTTTTGGAAATAGTCTTTTGCTGATTCATACCCAAGCTCTTTATAAAGCTTTTGATCAACTAATTCAGCGCTGATAATGAAGGTGTCAAGCAGCGCATCATTAAGCTTTGAGTCAAGTATTACAGCTCTCGTTTTGCGCTCTTCAGTTCCAAATTCAAATACTTCTAATTCTTGATTCATGTCTAATTACTTTTTGTATAAGGTTGCTCGGCAAGGATGCGCTCCATGCCTGTAATTACTTTTGTGGCTTCCGCCTTAAAAAGGCTTGGAATTAACTTTCGCTTTCCGGTCTGCTGCTGTACAAAATCAGCCAGTCTACTGTCGCTCCAGGTAAGCTCTTTTTGTAGCTCGGGGATCTTCTTTAATTGCCCGTTAGAGATGCGCGCTTTTGCTCGGTGAACTCTTGGCTTTTGTCCGCGTCCGGTAAAGTATTTCAGCCAAATAAAAAGCAACTTGGTTTGCTTGGGTGATAGTGTGTATTCAGTGCTGATTTTATCAACCGGTAGGTCAAGTTTAAACTCATCCTTCATCCAAGCTTTAAAATGGTCGCGATCATCAAATACACCCAGTGAAATAGTCTCTTCGATCATCGCCTGGCGTTGGCGTCTTTGCTTCTCTTTATTCTCCGCTTCAGTTCTCATTTAACACCTCCGAAACATAGGAAGGAGTAGTGCCGAGCTTCTCAGCGATGGAAGCATTAGACTGCTTCATTTCATGCTTCATAAACCGAACCATATCTTTGATTCCGAGATCAAGATCCTTAAAGGCTTTTATCATTTTCAGATCCATTCCCATCGCATGCCGGTACACCGTTGCGATATGGATTCCTAACTCCTCAGAAACCTGATGAGCATCAGGGTTTTTTCTCAACGCCTGACGAGTCACTGACGGGTAAGGCGTTTGCGTCGCGGTGGGCTGCTTAGTCTTGTGTCTTACATCTAGTGTCTCAATACTATCTGTACTCATGCTGCCACCTTTCCGTTCTCATCAAGGATTATTTTGATATCCTTAAGCCTCACCTCTGAATGGAAGTTTGTGTACTCGAGCATAAGCGATGCGATATCATAAGCAGGTAAACCATTCAAGCATGTAGCTTTAATATCTACACATGGATTCCAGTTTCTCATAAACTCCAAATAACACTGAGCCTGAATCTCAGACTCAGCATCAATATTAATCAGTTCAATTTTTTCTAAATAATCAGTTAAGCCGTCAGCAGACTCTACCGTGTGCCTCACTATGAATAAGAAAGTTTTCATGCTGCAACTCCATTTTTAATGAAAGATTCAAGGCGTGCATCAATCTCAATTTTAGGTAAGCTTTGCAGGTATTCTACAGCTGCAATCCAAACACGCTCATGATCAGTAGAGTGGTTCGGGTTTATCGTTTTTGAGACAGTGTCATATTTGACATGAGGACACTTACTGGCAATTCTGCCTACATCGCCATATTTAATTAATTCCCTAATCCGTTGTTTATCCTTAACAGTAAGGTCTCGGATTGCGATTTGCGTTGTTTTATTCCTTCCAGTTTCCGACATTTGTAGCATCATTAATTATTTGTTCATACATTCTGCGAATAATTTAATGACAGTTTTGTCCTAAGTCAAGAGACAAAGCGACTTTTTTTACGCTAATTACAATAAATGTCCAATAGCCCAAACCGCCGCTTAAAAGCCTTTATAGATGATCTAAAGGATACATACGATCAGATAGGGGAAAAAACTGGATACTCTCGTCGAACTTGGCAGAGAGTTGTGGAGGAAGGAGCGTCAATAAAGTCCGAGTATTTGATCGCGCTTCATGACATATATGGCGCTGATGTTAATTATATTTTAACCGGCGAGCGATCTGTGCCCACGTGGGCACACTCAGAATCTGTGCCAACGTCGGCAAAAAATAAAAGTGTTCAGACGTCTGAACACTTTGTTGATCAGGATAACATCAACTATGATCCGACCGAGTTTGTAAGCGTACCGTACTATCCAAATGTATATGCATCCGGTGGGCAAGGTTTAATTGCAGAGAACGAATCCAACCTTCAGATTTTATTTCGCCGTTACTTTTTTTCAAAAACAATTCAGGCTTCTCCCGAGGGTTGCTTTGTTGTAAAACTCAAAGGTGACTCCATGCAGCCAATGTTCAAAGACGGATCAGATCTGTTGGTAGACTCCGCACGAACTAAAATAAAAGAAGGGCCGGCGTTCATGGTCAGAATAGACGACGATCATTATTGCAAGCTCTTAGCCAAGCTCCCGGACGGCACGATCAGAATGAGTTCGGTTAACCAAGCTTACCAACCAATCATCGGCGATCCAAAAATAGATGACTTTGAGATCATCGGTGAGGTAGTATGGGATGCACATGTATCACCATATGTATAAATATAATATCTATAAAACTGCGACAAACTCACCCAAATAAAATATAGCTGAATTTCCAAAATAAACGGCAATCCCCGTTATCATTGCGAAAAAAGCCAAAATAACCCTCTTATTTGTCGCACTCATTGTATTACAGTTGTCGCACCCCCCTACTCAAAAACTCAAAAATTTATCTGAAATAATTTTGGGTCGAATATATTTATACATATAATGCACATATATTAAATATGTAAACCAATCCCTCAATGAGAAGCATAGAAGCACAAAAAGATAACGATACACGCTCAAGAACCGGTCGGCTGGAATTAGCCCGAAAAATGGAAACAGGATTCCCTTCTCCGGCTTCAGATCATCTGGAAAAAGCCTTGAGTCTCGAGGAGCTTGTTGTGTTCAGACCGTCTGCCACTTTTTATGTTCGAGCACAGGGAAATGCAATGAAACGCTCGGGAATACATGATAAAGATATACTGATCGTAGATCGGTCAATTACTCCTCGTCATGGTAATATCATTGTTACTTCCATTGATGAAGAACCCTCTATCCGAAGATTCGCAAAACAAGGTTCCCGTATATTTTTAGTTTCTGATGATTCCAGCTTAAAACCCATTGCCGTCACCAAAGAAACAGCATGGACGATTTGGGGAGTAGTCACCCATGTAATCCATCGGTTCAGATTAGAGGAAGTATAGAATAGATATGAATATCGATCCGTATAATTTACCTACTGCTTATGCGATGATAGACTGCAATAACTTTTATGCTTCCTGTGAACGCGTGTTTGATCCTACTCTTATTGATAAACCTATCGCTATTCTCTCAAACAACGATGGCTGTGTAATTGCACGGTCAGAAGAAGCTAAAGAAGCCGGAGTTGAAATGGGAGCTCCGGAGTTTAAGTCCAGAAAGTTATTCAAAGAAAAAGGGGTAGTTGTTCGATCATCAAATTATGCTCTTTACGGAGATATGTCTGACAGAGTAATGGATGTTTTAGATCAACTTTCACATAACATTGAAGTGTATAGTATTGATGAAGCTTTTGCCAGAGTTTCTACAAATGTTTTTGATGATCTTACCGAATATGGTTTTTATATAAAAGACACCATACTTAAATGGACAGGATTACCGGTATCTGTAGGAATTGCGCCGAGTAAAACATTGGCAAAAGTTGCCAACAATATTGCTAAAAGAAATCCATTATTTGATGGTGTACTTGCTCTTTCCAGCCAGAATGAAACTGATCACCATCTAAAAGATCTACCTGTCCAGAAAATTTGGGGCATTGGTAGCGGAATGACCGTTCGTCTGCACCGACACGGCATCGAAAATGCATTTCAATTAAAAAATACCGTACAGAATCGAAAGTGGGTACGAAAAAATCTACATGTAACCGGATTACGAACCGTCTTAGAATTAAACGGAATACCATGCATTAAAATGGGTGAAGCTCTGGATAAGCGAAAAGGAATTTTGACTTCCAGGATGTTTGGAACTCCGATCTATGAATTAGATCACTTGCAGGAAGCTATTTCAACATATGCGTCTCGTGCGGCTGAAAAACTTCGTTCCCAAAATTCGGTAGCCTCATTATTAAGAATTATGCTGATTGGAGATAAATATTCGAATCTGAAAGGACAGTATAAATATTCTGCAGGCACTTCTTTGAAAGTTCCTACTGCGAACACACCTACATTGATCAGATTAGCAAAAGGATTGGTTAGCCACGTATACATGGAAAACACCAAGTACAAAAAAGCTGCTGTAATGTTAACCGGAATTGTACCAAACAGTGAAGTCCAGATGGATCTTTTTGATCCTCATTTATATACCCAGCAACAATTCAGGCTTATGGAATGTTTGGATGAGATCAACTCAAAATTTGGAAGAAATAAAGCTGCTTTTGCTTCAACCGGGTTACATAAGGAGAAAGAACATCGCAATAAATGGCTGATGAATCAAAACTACCTCAGTAACAGATACACCACTCGTTGGAATGAACTAATGGTGGTGAAGGCAAAATAACAGATCACTTATTTCCAATAAGATCGTTGAACAATATCTCCCTGTGTTATTCTGTCTACCACACTCATTCCATCAGTAACTTCTCCAAAAATTGTATAACGACCATTTAAGTGTGGTGCCCATACATGCATAAAGAAATATTGGCTCCCTTCTGTATCCGGGCCTGAACTTGCAATACCTGCTTTGCCTCTGAAATAGTGAGCCGCACTTGCTTCGGTTGGCACTGTATAATCCGGACCTCCAAAACCTAATCCGGTTTCAACATCTCCTCCCTGAATCACAAAATTTGGCACTACGCGATGAAATGCGACTCCATTGTAATGTCCATTGGTAATCAAACTATCCATTCCGGAAATTGTGGCAGGGGCAGTTAATACGTCAACAGTAATTTCAACATTTCCCTTTTTTGTTTCCAATACCCAAACCGGGCTTGGTCCCAAGTCTGCTAGTCGATCCCAATCAGGTTCTCGAAAAGTTACCGGAGCTAGTGAGTCTTCTATAAAAGTCCATTCCTGAGCTATTAAACTTTGCTTTAGATCATGTCCTGCATTCTCATAAAACTGAGTGATCATAATTTCTGATTCTTCTTCAAATCTATTTTTTAGTAGCGAAGTAACTGACCGGAAAATGTCTATATCATCAACTACAGATTTATCATTTAAAAGAGCTATTAATTTCTCAAAGTCCTCCCCAGTTACTACGTTTTCATCTGAATGCAAAGCTTGCATCATAAACGATCTTTCTCCTCTTTCCAATGCTGTAAACAAGATGTTATGTACTTGCTCAACCCTGTCTTCGGTTTTGAGTTCATCGTCAGCATTTGCCCAAAGGGTATTCATTTCTCTTAAAAGAAAACTATAAAGTAATCCTTGAGAAGTATCTATATCAGCAACTAAATAGTCAAAAACTTCAGCGTCAGTCCAAATTTTCTTCAGTGCGGAATATCTAAGTCCCTGCAAGTACGGATCTTCAGTTCCAATTGGCAGCAAGTCATCAATGTATTTCTCGGGGTTTACCGAAGCATTAAATCCGGCAAGTCTTACATGTGGTTCAACTGCAATATTAAGTGCTGTAGCATTTAATAGCGAGTTATTGATTTCTTTAGCAAAATCTTCTTTTGCAGCTATTACCCGAAGAGCCTGAATAACAACATTTGGATTTTTATGTTGAACAAAAGCGTTCAGAGCTACCGGAGCGTAAGTATCATTATCCTCATTTCTACCAATAGCCTGAATGATCTCAATAGCCAACTGAACATCCATTAATATAAAATCTTTATCAATAAAGTGATGGAACACTAGCCCTGAATGATCTTTCATCAGTAGTGCAGCTATATATCGATCGGAACCTATTTCATCAGGATAATAATTTTTCCATAACTCGATCATCTTGTTAACTGCATTTTGGGTTAATCCCTGTTTTTCCTGATCATTTCTAGTTCTGTAAAATCCATACAAATATGCCTGACTTGCTTTACTGTTGGTAGTAGAAAGTGCTCTTTCAATGATCTGAATTTGCTGTTCTTCGTTAGCTTCTATATTTCCTGTTAAACGGCCTATGGCGTAAGCAAGTTGAAATTCCATTTCCTGGTTTGGTGGAACATCTTCTTCTAAAAGCAATTCAAGTGAGCGACTATTTCCCAACTCTCCTAAAGCTGAAACCAAACCTATATTGGAAGCATTACTTGCTATAAATAGCTCGTTCAGCCTCTCTATTTGTTCTTCAGAAAGCTCTTTTAACCAAAGTGATGCCCATGATTCGCGTGTATCAGTTTTAGTAGCAAGATCAATTAATGCGGTAATATCATTAACCGGAGTGTTAATTAATGCTTGCCATGCCTGCATTCTAACTCTTTCATCTTTATGTGATGTAAATTCCATTAAAGCCTGACCATCTCGAGCATACACCGCTTCGTACAAATCTGGGTACTCTTGAGTAAGCAATCGTCCTGCTTCCTTTTTGATGGGGTCACAAGCGACTAGTAAAAAGGCTAACACTAATACAGAAAATATTTTATACATGAATCACACACATTTTTTATTGACACTGATTAAAGAACTTCGTTTATTACACATACTTTACACATTAAGTAATATCATGCTATGGATAATGCACATTTAACGAGAAAACAACAGGAATTTTTTAATTACATCGTGGAATATAAAAAAGAATATGATGTATGGCCGACCTATAGAGAAATTGCTGAACATTTTGATTACCGTTCTCCGAATAGTGTTACCCAGAATATTCAGGCTTTACTTAAAAAAGGATTTCTCATAAAACGTAATGATGAAGAATACGATCTTCCAAAAGAGAAGAAAAAGAATTTATTAGAAGATTATGATGATCAGGATGGAATTCCAATTCGTGGCCTTATTGCCGCTGGTTATTTACAAGAAGCCGTTGAAGCTGACCTTGGCAAAATCACTTTATCTTCTCTGTTCCCTAATCTAGATCAGCTATTTGCACTTCGTGTTTCAGGATTTAGCATGAAAGATGTCGACATTTACGATGGAGATCTTGTAGTGCTTATGGATACTGATGTGAAAAACGGTGATATCGGTGCAGTTCTCTATAACGGAGAAACAAGCTTAAAGAAAATCTTTTGGGGTAGTAATGGATTGCGTCTGGAAGCTGCTAATGAAAGCTATGATGACATTATTGTTGAACCGGATGTATTCGAAGAGGTCCGGATAATTGGTAAATATATTGGACATATAAACCGAAAGGGCTTTCAAAGAGCAACTTCAAAAGTAGCTTAAAATTTACTTAAGCTACTTCTTTCTTCTGTAATGACCGTCAAATACTGTATTCCAGGTTTTTCCATCGTCTGTTGACTGTTCCCAGAGCTGTCTTACATAATCATCAGAGATGTGAAAAAAAGTAAGTTTGTTAAGCAGAGGGGTTCCACCCTGTCCAACTCCTTCACCAGAATACTCTAAGGCTTTTCTTTCCTTATTATAGGAACCAGAAAACTCTATGGGAATACCATTTGCTCCAATCCATTTTTGATGCCACTTTTGATCCAGAATACTGTAATAATTCAAGCTTTTACCTCCTAAGCCTGCAGCATTTGTCCAGTTTTCAAGTAACGCACATTTATTAGACACGAGTTCGATCTTAGAACTTCCTACTACTTGATCACTCGGATTTTTTACCTCCCATTCTCCAACCCAAAAATCAAATTGTCGATGCTCTTCGGAAGCACAAGGAGCTTGTTGTGATAAAGCAATTGTCGAATAGAATCCTACAAAAATTAGTAGTAATAAATTTTTCATTTGAATCCCCATTCCATTTAATAATAAATCTCAGGATCCATTAATGCGATATTTATTCAAAGATTGAACAAACTAAACATGTTCGGCATTAACGAACTCCAGTACACTTCAAAATAATACAGAACCGGCATCTTTATATATCGAAGCTGGCATTAGTAAATTAAGAAGATTTTTTTACGGTCTTAAATTTGCCGTTAGCATCTTTACGAGCCTCATGAAGTTGCGAATCCTTAATCCAAGCTCTTCCTCCATCATGCTGTAATCTTTTGGTGTTTTTAAATTTAAATGCTTGCTCATGTAATGAAGGCAATTTACTCATTGTAATAAAAGGTTAGTTTAAAATCTAATTCAATTTAACAGTTCAAAATATAAAGAACAGTAAGTTTTTTGCTTTGTTTTATGAGAACAATCGCTTATCTTTGTAAGCTCTAAAATAATCCAAAAAAGAAATTCAAATACCCATGTACGCTATAGTAGAAATCGGCGGACATCAATATAAAGTAGCTGAGAACGATGTTCTTTTTGTTGACAAGCAAAATGCAGATTCTGACTCTGTTACTTTTGATAATGTTCTTTTACTTAAAGATGACAAAGGTGCTGTTAAAGTTGGGAAGCCTGTAGTTGAAGGAGCTTCTGTTACAGCTACTATCCTTGAAACCGTTAAATCTGATAAAGTTCTTGTATTCAAAAAGAAAAGAAGAAAAGGATACCAGAAGTTAAACGGTCACAGACAATTAATGTCTCAAATTCAAATTGAGTCAATTTCTGCATCTGGAAGTACTAAAAAAGCTGCGAAGAAAGCAGCTCCAAAAAAAGAAGAAACTAAAGCTGAAGCTAAAGCGGAAACCGCTTCTTCAGATCTTTCATCGTTAACAGTAGCTGAGCTTAAGAAAATGGCCTCTGATAAAGGGCTAACTGGTTATTCCAGTATGAAGAAAGCTGAGCTTATTGAAGCGTTAAGTTAATTTTAATTCCTAATATCTAAGTACAATGGCACATAAGAAAGGTCAAGGTTCTACTAGAAACGGACGTGATTCAGAAAGTAAACGATTAGGCGTAAAGAAATTTGGTGGCGAATTTGTTCGCTCAGGAAATATCATTATGCGTCAAAGAGGAACCAAATTTCACCCGGGCTTAAATGTTAAGCGTGGTGGAGATGATACTCTTTTTGCTGTAGCTGACGGTCATGTAAACTTCTCTGTCAAATCAGGCGGTAGAAAGTATATCAATGTTGAGCCTTTAAGCTGAACAAGCTGAGAAAAATTTAAGCCTCGTACATATTTATGTGCGAGGCTTTTTTTATATCTTTGAGATATGAAAAAAATATTTATTCCCGGCACCAATCTAGTTCCCCGTTCAATCTATTGCATCGGCAGGAATTATATTGAACATGCTAAAGAGCTCAATAACCCGGTGCCCTCTTCCCCTCTTGTATTTTTAAAACCTCAAAGCGCCCTTTGTTTTGATGGTGATGAGATCAAAATTCCTGAACAGAGCACTGATGTACATCATGAAGTTGAAATAGTAGTAGCGATTTCAAAATCCGGAAAAAACATTTCAGAAGAAGCTGCTCAAGAGTACATTGCAGGAATTGGGATAGGAATTGATTTCACAGCCAGAGATATTCAACAGAAAGCAAAGCAAGCGGGCCATCCGTGGACTATCGCTAAAGGCTTTGACACTTTTGCTCCTATCAGTCCCTTTTTACCATTAAATGAAATCGAAGATCTGAATGATATAGAGCTATCCCTTTCGGTAAATGGTGTAACAAAACAAATCGGTAATTCTTCACAGATGATCTTCTCTATCCCTTTTTTGATCTCCTATTTGTCCGAAATTTTTACTCTACATCCCGGGGATCTCATATTTACAGGAACGCCAAGTGGGGTCTCACAAGTAACAGCCGGTGACCAGATTGAAGCTACTTTAGGAAATAAATTCACAACTCTTTCAGTGTCGGTTAAATAATTGTGAAAGGTTTTTGGCTATTTCTTTGCTTATCTGTTGTCTCCTTTGTTGTAAAAGGACAAGATTCCATCTACCTGTGGCCTACTAACTCGGGGAAATTTTTAAGCTCTACATTTGGAGAAACTCGTTCAGCTCATTTTCATGCAGGACTCGATATCAAAACCTGGGGAAGAGAAGGTTATAAGGTGTTTGCTTCCAGAGATGGATATCTAAGTAAACTGATCATCACTAATCAGGGATATGGCAAAGCCATTTATCTTAAACATTTTGATGGCACATACACTGTATACGCCCACCTTCAGCGTTTTAATTCTGAATTTCAAGCTATTGCAGATTCCATTCGGATAAATGAGCTTGACTATTCTTACACCTTCGAACAGTCATTTGAAGAGAAGAAATTGATGGTTAAGCAAGGAGATGTAATCGGTTATACCGGCTCAACAGGAATAGGACCGCCTCATCTTCACTTTGAAATAAGAAATAGCTTTAACCAGCCGATTAACCCATTAAGCTCAAATCTTGCCGTTCAGGACACCATCTCTCCTGTTTTTTCATCGTTTCTGATCGAACCTTTAAATATTAACAGCAAAGTATTCAATTCTTATTATCCTTCTGAGATTAAACCTATATCGGTGAAAAATGATACTACCTACTTCGATACCGTTTTTGTAAGTGGTGACATCGGGTTGTCGGCAAATGTATATGACCAAGCCAATCAGGTCAACAATAAGTATGCTGTGTATGATTTGAAACTGAGGTCAAACAATCGCCATCTCTATCATGAGAAGATCAATTATTTTGACTTTTCAGATGCCGATAAGATGTTTGTGAATAGAATCACCTCACCGGATAACAATAAAAGAAGATTTCAGAGGCTTTTTAATCAAGAAAAATATCAACACCCTTTTCTTATTTATGGATCAAAGACCCATAATTCTGAATTCACTTTATACGAAATAATTGCTGAAGATTATTATGGAAATCAAGCAGTTGCAATAGTTCCGGTTAAACGAGATTCTCTAACAACTCCGAAAAAATCTTCTAAAATTTTTGGTAAATACTGGACAAATGATTGGATCATTTTAAATGATTCTACGAATTTCGATCTTAAAAACAATAAGAGTGGAATCTATTGGAATCACTCTGTACCCCAACAAATTATTGACCTTAAAGATCCAAACCACACTATTTCTCGGCTGAGTCCCGCTAGCTCATATAAAATCACATCTCCGGATTACAAAACAACTTTATATATAGAGCCGGAAACTTTCTTTGATTCCTTAAGTCTTGTTCAAAATTTTGAATACCTCAATGATTCATTATTTCTTCAAATAGGAGTATCTGAACTAATTAATCGTAAAAATCTCTTTATTCAAATACAACTACCCGAATCCTATCAGAAAAGTTCTCAACTTAATCTGTATCAAATTGATAATGAAGGGGAATATAGCTTTGTTGATTCCTGGGTTTCCGGTATTACTTTAAATGCTGAAATACCTTCGTTTGGAAACTTTATTGTGTTACATGATTCGATACCTCCTCATATAAGAAAACCAAAGCTTGTAACTTTAGGGAATGGAATGCAAACCTATACCATTTCTACTATCGACAATCTCTCTGGTATAGATTTTAAGTCTGCGTCATTTTGGATCAATGATCAGCAAGGAATTCCTGAATATGACTATGAGAATGATTCCTTCACATTCTATTTCCCAAAATTCTTATTGAAATCTGAGAACAAGATCAGATTCGAAGTTGCAGATAATGCAGGAAACTTTATTACTAAAAGTTTCCTGCATTTAATTAAACAATAGCAATACAACTAATTTCAACTAACACGCTTTTTGGCAGTGTTTGAACGGCCACTGTTTCTCTAGCTGGGGGATCATTCTTAAAATAACCTCCGTAAACTTCATTCACTTCTCCAAAATCTCCCATGTCATCTAAAAAGATGGAGCATTTTAATACTTTGGAAAAATCTGTGCCCGCAGCTTCTAGAACAGCACTAAGGTTTTTCATAACTTGTTTTGCTTGATCGGCGGCATTATCACCGACTATTTGCATAGTATCAGGATCGAGGGGAATTTGACCTGAGCAATATAAAACACCATTATGCTCTATTGCTTGGCTGTAAGGGCCAATTGCAGCGGGTGCTGACTCTGTTGAGATCACTTTTTTCATGAGTATTTGTGGTTTAGTTTTTGAAATTAAAATACACCTTCTTTTTTGCGGAAAGCGCTTTATATAGTTATTTTGTTAACTTATTAAAACCATTTGAAACCAACCACTACCAATTTTACACTGATATGAAAAAGAATTTTTACAGACTTCTTTCTTTTGCAGTTTTAGCAACTATAATTATTAGTTGTGGCGGAGAAACAAATCCGCTAATTAAAGAAGCTAAAGACGGGATTAAAGCAAAAAATTATGATGCTGCGCTTGCCTCTCTGGATCAAGCCTTAGTAGAAGATTCATCTAATGCTAATGCATACTACTACAAAGGTGTTGTTTACTCAGAAATGGCTCAAAATAACCCACAAGTTCAGAACAGAAAAGACAGCTATTCTAAGATGAGAGAAAATCTTTTAGTAGCTATGAATATGTTTGAAGTTCAAAATGTAAAAAGTGTAGAAGCAATTGAATCACAATTGTTGATTGATAGAATGTGGGGCACTGAGCATAACATGGGAGTAGCTTATGCTGTTGGCGACACTACAGTTCCACAAGTAAATGCTCCACTAGAAGTAGCAGTAAGTCATTTTGAAAATGCAGTTATCATTAACCCTGATAGTATCATTTCTATTGATGTTCTTGCAGAAGTACATAGAATGAGTGGAGACTACGCCAGTGCCGCTGTAGCAATGGAAAAAGTAATCGAAAAGAAAAGCCAGCCTGACGCAATTGACTACGACAGATTAGCTTCATATTACTTACAGGTAGGGGATTATTCGAAGGCTGAAAATGTACTTATTGAAGGAACTGAAGTATATCCCGATTCTGTAAGCTTGGTTCAAAAACTAGCTGACACTTATACTAACCAGAATAAAAACGACGAAGCCATTCAGGTTCTTAGAAAACTTATAGATACAGATCCTTCTAATCCTTTGTATCATTTAGTTTTGAGCACCCAGATTTACAACATAGCTGATGAAATCAATCAGGAAATTTCTCAGAACTACGACTCTTTAATTACTCTTAATAGAGACGCCAGAAGACTAAGCGGAGCAAGAAAAACAGCTGCTGAAAACACTATCAAGTCTTTATTTGAAGAGACGCAAAATTTAGAAAATGAAGCAGATGTTCTAATAGCTCAGGCTATTGAAGAGTTAAAGATTTCACTGCAATATGATCCTCAAAATCAAAATGCTTATTACACCTTGGGTGTAGTTAATCAAAATAAAGCTGCTTCTTTGTTCGAGAAAAGAAATGCAACTGAAGACAATAACTTAGCTGCTGAAATTAATGAACAAGCCAATGAGTATCTTCGTGAAGCAATGACGAACTACGAAAAAGCTGTTGAAATTGATCCTGATAACCAAAACTATTGGAGATCACTATTCCAGGTTTATACTACTCTTGGAATGATGGATAAAGCAGAAGCTGCTATGGAAAAAGCAGGAATGTGATCCTGAATTTTCTCAAACTAACATTTCTATGAAAAATTCTATTATTACCCGATCCGCAAGTTTTTTACTTGTGATCGGGTTTTTTATTTCTTGTGCCGGATCAAAATTTTCAGCTGAAAACCTGATTGATGAAGGAAATTATCAACAGGCGCTAAACGAAATTTCAGCTGAAATAGAAAAAAATCCTTCTGCTTACTTGTTCTTTCAACAAGGAAAGATTTATGGATTAATGGCTGAAGAATCGGATGTTCAAAACCGAGAACTGCATTATCAAAGTATGATCAGTTCTTTTGATTCAGTTAATGTGTATAAGAACACCATCGACAATGAAGAAGATTGGAGCGCACACGCTGACAGCATCACCAACTTTTATTGGGAAATGGAACAAAAGAATGGTTTGAGAGCGTACGAATTAGAAGCTGATGGATCTGACTTAAAAGCAATTAGTCATTTCAAAAATGCAATTTCAATAAAGCCCGATTTAGTAGAAAGCTACAAATCACTTTCGATTGCTCAATACAATAATAACGACATTGAAAGCGCTATTGAAACTTTAGAAGTCATTGAATCCAAAGAAAATGTATCTCCCGATGTGTTTCAAAGTCTTGGCTTTTTGCACCTTGAGGTTGGAAACCCCGAAGAATCAATACGATATTATAAAAAAGCAGATCAGGAACCTATTAAAAATAAGAGTATAGCTTATGGTCTTGTTAATGCATACATCAGTCAAAACAGAACATACGAAGCGGTTTCGTTTCTAAGCGAGATAGTAGTAGAGTTTCCAAATGATTCCAAACTACATAATGTTTACGGTACACAGTTATATGAACAAGTCTCAGAACTATTTGTAAGCTTAAGAACATCTTATGCTCAAAATGACACAACAAATGCAACAAATCTAAGAGTTGAAATAGAGGGTGTGTCTGAAAAAGCTGAAAATGAACTCATAGAAGCTTATAAGATGGAAAATACGAATATCGACTATGTTGAAAGTCTTGCCGTATTTTATAATAACATGGCGGGAAATTACTTTACTGTATATGAAGTTGCTTTCCAGGAAGACAAAAATGTAATTAATACTAAAGCCATCGAACTTACAGATTTTGCGATAACCTATTATAGTAAGCTCCTTGAACTAAACCCAGACAGTAATAATTACTCCGTCAAACTTGAAAATTTGAAAAATTTAAAAGCCAGTTGGACAGAACAAGAATGAAATTTAATACTAAAGCGATTCACGCAGGCCAAAAAAATGAGGAGACTTCAGGAGCTGTAATGCCTCCTATTTTCCAAACTTCAACTTATGCACAGTCTGCACCTAATGTGCACAAAGGTTATGATTATGCAAGAGTTGGAAATCCGACCAGAACAGCTTTAGAGAGGATGATTGCTGGGCTTGAGGGCACAGATCATTGTGCCTGTTTTGCAAGTGGTGTGGCTGCAATGGACGCTTTAATGAAAATGTTTCGTCCTGGTGACCATGTAATTGCATCCGATGATCTTTATGGCGGTTCATATAGACTCTTCACCTCAGTATTTGAGCCTTATGGTATTGAGTTCTCTTTCATAAACATGACTGACCTAGATCTTGTAAAAAATACTGTTAAGCCAAATACAAAGCTTTTTTGGATAGAGACTCCTACAAATCCTTTACTAAGAGTTGTTGATATTGAAAAACTTTCCGCTATAGCACGTGATAATAATGCGCTTTCAGTGGTAGATAATACTTTTGCGTCACCATATCTGCAACGACCTGCTGAGCTTGGAGCTGATGCAGTTCTACATTCAGCTACTAAGTATTTGGGAGGTCATTCAGATGTAATCCATGGAGCAGTAGCAACATCGAATGAAAAGATTTTAGAAAACCTCTTATTTCAGGTTAAATCTACAGGAGCTGTACCGGGTCCTATGGATTGTTATCTGGTTTTAAGAGGTATCAAAACATTAGCTGTTAGAGTTGAGCGAGCCGTTTCTAATGCGAAACAAGTTGCGGTATTCCTCAATAATCATTCAAAAGTTAGTCAAGTACATTATCCTGGATTAAGTTCTCACCCTCAACACGAACTGGCCAAAAAACAAATGGATGATTTTGGAGGAATGGTATCGTTCTCTTTAAAAGATGACTCGATTGAAGCTGCCACAAAATTTATGGCGAGTACAAGATTCTTTACTCTGGCAGAAAGCTTGGGCGGTGTTGAATCACTGATAAGTCATCCTGCTTCTATGACACATGGCTCTATCCCTAAAGAACATAGAGAAAAAGCCGGCTTAAAAGATTCTCTTATTAGATTATCTGTCGGCATAGAAGATATTGAAGACTTAATTCAAGATTTAGAACAAGCTTTTTAATCACACTTCCTTTCTTTTTTTTGTACCTTTAAGGATTCAAAAAAGCGCTTACAGAATTTTTAAATTTAAAGATGATTTATCATGCGAGATGTAGTAATTGTTGAGGCTAAAAGAACTCCAATAGGATCTTTTGGAGGAAGTTTAGCTTCATTCACAGCACCTGAATTAGGAAGTACGGCCATTATTGAGCTACTCAAATCTTCAGGTATACCTGCCGATGTAGTTCAGGAAGTTGTAATGGGAAATGTGCTTACGGCAGGAATTGGACAAGCTCCGGCTAGACAAGCAGCCTTAAAAGCCGGTCTATCTCAGAAAACTCCAAGTACCACTGTAAATAAAGTTTGCGCTTCCGGAATGAAAGCAATTATGATGGCGGCCGATCAGATCCGCCTGGGTGATGCTGATGTTGTTGTTGCCGGCGGAATGGAAAGCATGAGTAATGTTCCATATTATTTACCGAAACAACGCTATGGTTCTAAATATGGTCATGTTCAAACTGAAGATGGGATTCTTAAAGACGGTCTTTGGGACGTTTATAATGACTTCGCTATGGGAAATGCTGCAGAAATATGTGCGAAAGAATGTAGCATCAGTCGAGAAGAACAAGATGAATTTGCCATTGAATCATATAAAAGAGCCCAAGAAGCACAGGAGAAAGGTTATTTTGATAATGAATTGATTAGTATAAAAATAACAGATCGCCGAGGGAATGTAACCATTGTTGACAAAGATGAAGAAGTCTCCAGAGTTAATTTTGAGAAAATACCTAACCTCCGACCTGTTTTTGATAAAGAAGGTACAGTAACTGCTGCAAATGCATCTAGTATAAATGACGGGGCAGCAGCAGTTTTAGTAATGAGTGCAGAAAAAGCTGCGGAATTAGGTTTGAAACCTTTAGCCAAAATTTTGAGCCATGCTAATGCCGCAAAAGCTCCTGAATGGTTTACCACAGCTCCTTCCGACGCCATTCCTATTGCGTTAAAAAAAGCAGGTTTAACCACTAATGAAATAGACCTTTTTGAAATCAATGAAGCTTTTTCAGTGGTTTCAATTGCAAATAATCAAATTTTAGAACTTGACCCTGAAAAAGTGAACATTAATGGCGGAGCCGTAAGTATTGGACATCCTATAGGATGTTCCGGAGCCAGAATAGTTGTTACACTTTTACATGCTCTGAAAAGAACCGGCGGGAAATACGGTTGTGCAGGCATTTGTAATGGTGGTGGTGGTGCTTCTGCCCTAGTTATTGAAATGATATAATAAAAAAGGAGAGAATTCTCCTTTTTTAGTTTGACTTTATTAATGAACAGACATATTATCTTATCAGATTTTAATTAAACCCCATAGATACCGTAATACTGCTACAATTTATTCTACAAAACAACGAATAATAATTACAATCAGGGCAGCCTGCTTCCCATTAAAGTCTAAATTCAACTATTACTATTTCGAACAGCTACTATTTAAACGTTTAGTACGTTAATTAATTTTTTGAGACCTATTATATAGTAATTAATGAAGACCAAGCTTCTGCAATTTTGTGGGCTGTTCGTTTTATTATGCTCTGTCTCGCTTAACGCGCAAAGAGTAAGTATTACAGCAGAAACAGATTCATTTACTGATTATGAATTAGTAAATGATACCGATAAAGTTTTACCACCTTATCAGTTATTAGTACCAGTAATTAACGGAGCCCCTTCTTTTAAGATATTGGAGCAAAGTGTTTCTGAAATCAACCAAGTACTATCTGAAAGCACCATTGCTGCTTCTTTCATTTCTTCAGATATAGTCGACGTAGTTGAAGTAGCTGATACTGGATTTTACAGAGGGGAAGAAAAGGCACAGGTTTTATTCCACAGAGCTCGATATACTGCCGAATCTGTTTTAATTACCCGAAAGCTTAAGGTGAGGGTATATAAAGAAACTAATAAAGGACCTGTTTCCGTTAATTCGAAAAAAATCACTATTTCTGACTCTCCTCTGTCTGTTGGAGTTTGGTATAAAATCCCTATCAGAAATAATAATATTTATAAACTCGATACAAAATACTTGAATGAGCTTGGAATAAACGTTGAAAATATCGATCCAAGAACCATTCAAATATGGGGAAGCGATGGCTTTCAGTTACCGGAATTGAATAGTGAAACCAGACCTTCTTTTTCACAAATCCCTATAATTGTAGAAGGAGAAAATGATGGCTCATTTGATGCAAGTGATAGAGTTTTGTTTTACGGAAACAGTCCTCATCAGGTAATACGAAATCAGGATAAATATGTACATAGCATACACCCCTATTCTGATGTAAAGTATGTTTATTTAACAATAGCCAATCAAAACGGATTAAGGTTAGTCCCTTCAAATACAAATTTAACTCCATCTTCTACAGTTACTACTTTCACCGAATTTTTATGGAAAGATGAAGAGCTGACAAAGCCGGAAGATAAATTTAAATCCGGAAGGTATTGGTTGGGGCAATCTATTCCTTCAACTCAAAGTAATATTCCTATTTCTATATTCAGAGATACATTAGCAGGAGTGCAAAGCAATTTAAATGTTACCGTTTCCGCCCGTTTGTATGCCAGATCAGAAGCCTTAACTACTTTTGACATAGATTTGAACAATACAGACGTAGATCAACGCAGTATTTTTAGTTTATCTTCTACTGATTCTGGAAAAGGATATAATGGAAATGAGGGCTCTGCCGCATCAGCTTATAATATTAACGAAGATGTATCCGTATCTGTTAGTAATGGAATTCTTGATTTAACTGCAACTATTACCCACAGGCAGCAAAACAGTATCGCTTTTGTTGATTGGGTAAGACTTTCTTTTGAACGTGAATTAATTGCCGAATCTAATAGATTATTGTTTTATACCGAAAACAACACTGATCCTCAGCAAGAAGTAACTTATAGTCTCCATGGTTTTGATGCTGATCCTTATATTTTAGATATTACAAACCCTTCTTCACCGATTCTTCTTCAGCATACATCTGCAGGCGACAATTATTTAGTAGACTATTTTCAGAATACCGGGAGAACCATTATCGCTCAATCCACTTTTCCTAGTCCTGAATTGGGTGAGCCGATTAATCCTCAAAATCTAACTGGTCTCTCGTCCTATCCTGACTATATAATCGTTACTTCTGAAGATTTGAAAGATCAAGCTTTGGAATTAGCTCAATATCGACAAGAAAAAGGCCTAACCCCTGTTGTAGTAACTCAAACTGAAATTTTGAATGAATTCTCAAGTGGCGCTAAAGATCCGACTGCAATAAGAGACTATCTCAAATTCTTGTGGGACAGAGCTCAAAATGGAGACGAAAAAGCACCTGAATATTTAGTTTTGTTTGGAGACACTAGCTACGATACCAAAGATATTATTGAAAACGCCTTAACTAATCATGTTCTTACCTACCAAAGCGAACAATCTACTGTAAGAGCCACAGGTAGCGGTGGAGGAACTTTTGGAACTGATGACTTCTTCGGGTATATGGATGACAATGAGGGTGATATAGGAGGTGGAAATACTTCTAACAGCTTTCTTATGGATCTGGGAATTGGCAGAATAACTGCCCAGACATCAACCGAAGCTTCAAATTTTATTGATAAGATCAAAAGATACGAAGCTCAATCAAATGCCGGAGAATGGCAAAATCTATTTACTTTTGCAGCCGATGATGACTTTCCTGAAGTTAACACAAACAGAGATATTCACACTGTAAATGCAGACGTATCAGCTGAGATGATGTCGCTAAACGAGCCGGGTATTCGGTTGAATAAGGTGTATGAGTTTTCTTATCCCGTTGAAATAACTGGAGCCGGACGTCAGATTCCCGAAGCCACAGAAGATTTTATAGGAGCCGTTAATAATGGGACGTTGGTACTCAACTATTCTGGTCATGGAAATGAACAAACTCTTTCTGATGAAGAACTTTTTCTCTCGGAATACATAACCGGTTTAACAAATACCGATAAATTATGTGTCCTTGTTACCGCAACATGTCAGTTTGGAAGATATGATGATACAAGCGATCAATCCGGAGCCGAACGTTTTGTAAGTGCTAATAATGGTGGCGGAATTGCTTCTTTTACTACAACCAGAGTCGTGTATACCAATTCATCTCCAAGCTCAAGTAATAATTTCGGATTGAATTTGGCACTTTCTCAAAGAATGTCAGAAAGAAAATCTGACGGAAATCCAAAGCGCTTGGGTGATATCATGAGAGAGACAAAGAACTCGGTTATTGGAAATGGTACTTCCAGAGTTGGAGCTTCAACAAACAGCAAAAAATTCGTTTTAATTGGTGATCCTGCTACTATTTTCAAGCTACCATCTCGAAAGGCTGCAGTTACTACAATAAATGGAATTGATGTTCTGAATCAGGATACTACGATAACAATTCGTGCACTAGACCAAGTTACTTTAGCAGGCATCATCGAAAATGGAAGCAATCAAATTGATAATTCTTACTCCGGCCAAGCTGTTTTATCAGTGTTTGATGCAAAGAGATCTATAAGTCTTCCTGAACGAGAATGGAATTGTGTTTTAAATGGTGATTGTACTTACCAAGTTGAAACAGATCTTCTTTTTAAAGGAAAAGTTACTGTTGAGAACGGTCAGTTTTCCCAAACATTTATTATACCAAAAGATATAAGTACCTCTTCTGAAAACGGGCGAGTGGTTCTATATGTTAAAGGATCTTCTTCATATGCCGGTGGGGCTTATACAAATATCAATTTTGATGGTATAAACCCGGAAGCTGTTAACGACGGCAGTGGCCCGGAAATGAATATCTATTTAAATGATGAGAAATTTGTCAACGGAAATCTTGTCAGCGACTCACCAAAACTAATCGTTGAACTTAAAGATAATTCAGGAATTAACACTACAGGAACAGGAGTTGGACATGAAATAATAGCTACAATCGATACCAAACCAAAACAAACATTTATCCTCAATGAATTTTATGAGGGAAACTTAAATGATTTTACTGGAGGGCGTATCGAGTATCCTCTGGATCAATTACCGGAGGGTAGTTACACGCTGAAAGTTCGAGCTTGGGATGTACACAATAATCCAAACGAGAAAGAGATCTTTTTCGAAGTAGCTCCTAAAAATGAACTCTCGGTTCGGAATATATATAACTATCCGAACCCAATGAATTCTAAAACTCAATTTACGTTCGAACATAATCAGCCTGGCAATCCGTTAGATGTATCAATTAAAATTTATACTCTAAGCGGAAAGCCTGTACAATATATTAAGCAAGAATCACTTATTACATCTAATTCTTATGCCAATATTCCATGGAATGGCCGTGACAGGGATAATGATCGCCTGGGCAACGGTACTTATATTTATGTGCTTCGGGTTACAGCAGAAACCCCAGAAGGAAAACAATCAATCGAAAAAATCGAAAAGCTCGTAATCATTAGATAAGGAGCATTAAAAATCGTTTTAATACGTTATATTTGTCTAAACTTTATGTATGATATGAACAGGACTTTATTAATACTCATTGCGAGTTTCTTTATTCTTTTATCACCAAAAACCAATGCTCAAGTTGGTATAACTGGTGTCCCTTTTTTACAAATCGAAGCTGATTCCAGAGGTGCCGGTATGGGTAATACCGGAGTTGCATTAGCAGATAATGCTGCTGCTTTATTTTGGAATCCTGCAGGATTAGCTTATCAAAGAGATAATCAAGCAAGTTTCACTCATTCAAATTGGCTTGCTAATTTTGGAGTGAATGACCTTTTTTATGATTATTTGGTAGTTAAGCAATATGTTGAAGGTATCGGAACAATTGGTGGTCATATTACTTTTCTCAATCTTGGAGAACAGGTCAATACCACTGCCGGTGGTGAAGAAGGCGCAAGATTTAACAGTTACGAATTTGCTCTTGGATTTTCATACGGTACCGAAATTAATAAAAACCTAGCTGTGGGTGGAGGAGCCAGATTAATTTACTCTAGTCTGGCAAGTGGTATTCAAGTGGACGGACAAAAAATCAATCCAGGGTCAAGTGTAGGTGTTGACTTAGCAATGCTATATAAGTCTGATCCTTTTGATTTTGGACAATCAGATGCAATTGCAAGCTTTGGTATCAATCTTTCTAATCTCGGACCAGGTATTCAATATTCTGATAATGCTCAGAAAGATCCGTTACCAACTGTGTTGAGGTTTGGTCCTGCAATCAATTTTGGACTTGATAAAGATAGAATAAATGAACTTACTATAGCTGTAGACATCACTAAAATCATGGCTCGTCAGGAAGCTTATGAAGTTCAAAGCGGTGATTCTACAGTTTTCGAATTTAGAGCAGTAAGCCCTCTCCGAGCTTTGGTGGAGTCGTGGAGTACCTATCGTCCATTAGATCCAAACACCGGAACCAGAACAAATGTTAGTTTGGTTGAGCAATTCATGATTGGTGCTGGTTTAGAGTATTGGTACGATCGCAAATTTGCAATCAGAGGTGGTTACTACTATGAGTCTCCGGATAATGGAGACCGAGAGTTCATTACATTTGGAGCCGGCTTAAGGTATAACCAATTTGGGGTTGATTTTAGTTATATAAAAACATTAGAGTCCCAAAGCCCTTTAGCAAATACATTAAGATTTAGCATTCTCTTGAACTATTAGATTACATGCCGGCTACTCATTTTTTTAATAAGAGCGTGTTAATTTTAAGCATGCTCTTTTTGTTTTCTTTTCAGTCTTCAGCTCAGAAAATTGTTCCAAAAAAGAGCCATAGCATTTCTCTATCCAGTAATATTGAATACTCCGTGCCTACAACAGGAACTCTGGACGTGATTGCGATTATGGTGGAATTTCAGCCAGATGAAAACGAACTAACATCAGGAACCGGTGTTTTTGACGGAGGTCTTCCCTACTTAGAAAACGACCCTACTAATATTGATCCGCTACCACATAATAGATCTTACTTTGAGGCACACCTTGAATTTGCTAAAAACTATTTTGAACAATCCTCTGATGATCAGCTCACTCTAAATTACCGGGTACTTCCCGACGTTTATCGTCTCGATAAAGAAATGAAAGAATACTCTCCAACCGGAGAAACCTTTACCAACGAAAAATTAGCTGAGTTTATAGTAGATTCCTGGACTAAAGTTGAAGAAAATGGCGGTTTTGATGCAACTGGACTTGATCCAGATAATACTGCTTTTGTGATTTTTCACGCAGGAATTGGACGAGACATAGAGCTGGTTGGTACTAGTTTAGATATCACTCCTCAAGATATTCCTTCTATTACTCTCAAAAAAAATGATCTGGCAGAATTATTGGATCAACCTACTTTTGATGGTATTCCTGTCAACAATGGAAATTTCAGGGTAACAAATTCCTTAATCATTCCAAGAACAGAATCTCGAAGAGGGTTAGACATTCAGGATAACGAGTTTGTATTTCCGCTTTCAATTAATGGATTACTTTGCGCGTCTATCGGTAGTCATTTGGGGCTTCCTGATTTATTTAATACTGAAACGGGTGATTCAGGTATTGGACGTTTTGGATTAATGGATGGCGCTAGTTTCTTTGCATATCAAGGTCTTTTCCCTCCTGAACCTTCAGCTTGGGAAAAAACTTTTCTTGGCTGGACAACACCATTTGAAATTTTTGATAATACTACCGGAAACATCTCATTAACTGCTTCAAGTTTAAACGACCAGAATAATATTGCCCGTTATAACCTTTCTTCCACCGAATATTTCTTGATAGAAAACCGATACAGAGATCTAGGAAATGATGGAGTTACTTTAACGATCAGAAAATATGATGGGACTGAAGTTCAGCAAACCTTCACAAATAACAATGAAACTTTTGTATTTCAAGGTTCTGATTTTGACGCTCTGTTTGAACAAGGAGTTCTTATTGACGTGAGTGATTTCGACTGGAGTTTACCAGGAGGCCTAGACATTGGTGTTGATAATAAAGAAGGAACACAAGATGACCGAGAGTTAAATGGCGGTATCTTGATCTGGCACATTGATGAATCCGTTATAGATAAGAAAATCTCTCAAAATCGTGGTATTAACAGCGATCCTGATCGTCGAGGAGTTGATCTTGAAGAGGCAGAAGGCTCCCAGGATATAGGTAAGCCTATTGATGGCGTAATCGATAACAGCGCCGCTTTTGGCATCCCATTTGATTTTTGGTGGAGTGGTAATAATTTCACTGTTATTAGTCAAGGCAATCAGATTTCTCTTTATCAAAACCAGTTCAGTCCACAAACTTTTCCTAATACAGACAGTAACTCAGGTGGTAAAACATTTGTAAGATTTTTTGATTTCTCAGACAACCTACCATTTGCAACATTTAAAATTGAGTCATTTACCGAGCCTGATCTTGATTACTCTGAAGTTCTTTCAATAACCCGAAATGATGATTTGTATTTCACCGAATCTAACTCATATCACAATTTTTATCCGCTTTCTTTAGGCTTATACACATCAGGAACTGATAGCTTTCTTGTAATTCCTAAAAAGGAAAATATTGAAGCTGTTCGAATAAGCGAATTAAACAATCCCATTTACGAAATTGCTTCAGCAAGCAATCAACAACCCCTACTTCGAAATAATTTTATTACTGCCTTAAATCCTGTTACAGCTCCTAATTTCCAAGTTACATCATACGACTGGAATCCGGGAGCCGATACTTTTGATCAAATCTGGCAAGTTGATACTACAGCTAATAATGCCTTTTTGAGTTCTCAAACAGGCGATTCTCTTTTCCTTGATTTCACTTCTATTTCTTTAGATCCATCAACAGGTACTAATTTATCCAAACAATCGGGCACTTCTTTCAGGTCTGAAATAGCGAATGGAGGTTATGGATTCATTAATGGACAAACAGTTTCTTTTACTGGAAGTTCGATACTTGATTTTCTTTCGGCTTCAAGCAATCGGTTATTTACCGGAGTTATAAAAGGGGAAACTGAAAATGTATACTATATTTTTGAAGATGATGCATTTATTCTTGCAGACCCCTCAAAAACCAATCCTTTTACTACCATTTTTTCCGAATATGCTTCCGAATGGCCTGCTATAAGCACCGATCTTGAAATATTTAGAGTAGATAAGATTAATAATGTTCTTGTTGGGTTTAATCGTAATGGTGCTGTAATTGACAATATGCCAATTGAAGCTCCTGATGATGTTATATTTATTGGAACACCACTTTTAGCTGATGTAACAGGTGATAACAAACAGGATATTTTAGTAGTTGGTCAGGATGAATTTTCTCTAAATATATACGGATATCAAAAAGATGGTTTTCCGCTCGAAGGATTTCCTCTTTTCGTTGGAGAGGCATCCGAACAAAATTTACAGCCTATTCATCCTGTTTTTATTGAAAACACTTTATATGCTGTAAGTCATGTTGGTGACATAAAGGCTTGGATTTTTAATAACTTCACCACTGCTGATTGGCCTTCTAGATACGGTAAAAATAGTTTTAATAAGGTTTCCGCTGAGATCAAATCGAATAATTCTCAGAATGGCAGTTCCACTTTTGGCATCCTTAATAAAGAAGAAACCTACAATTGGCCTAACCCTGCTGATGAGGAAACTTTTTTACGATTCCAAATTGAGCAACCGGGACAGATTGAAATACAAATTATTAATCAAAGTGGAAGAATTGTCTATAAGCATATTATGCAGGCAAACGGAGGAACTCCCGAGGAAATATTATTAAACACATCAAGCTGGGGTAGCGGTGCTTATTTTGCATTAGTTAAAGCTACAGTGAATGGAAAATCTGAATCAGAACTTGTCAAAATAGCGGTGGTTCATTAATGAAAAAGATTGCTCTCGCTTTAGCTTTAATCTCTACGTTTGGTCTCGCTACCGTACATTCGCAAACTAGCCCTCTATATTACGATTATTCGCACAATCATTTGGAGTGGTTTACCATTGAAAGTGAACACTTCCTTATTCATTTTCAGGATGGGAATAGTAGATCTGCAAAAGTAACTGCTCGCATTGCTGAAGAAATATATGCACCGATTACTGAATTATATCAACTTGAACCTGACCAGAAAGTAAGCATAGTATTAAAAGATAGAGATGATTACTCTAATGGAGCCGCTTACTTCTTTGATAACAAGATAGACATATGGCTTCCTGCTTTAGATACACCCTTGAGAGGAACTCATAATTGGTTACGCAATGTGATTACTCATGAGTTTACTCATATCATCCAGATTCAAAAAGCCATGAAAGGGAAACGAAAATATCCCATTTCTTATATCCAATGGCTTAGTTATGAAGATGTTCGTAGACCGGATGTCTTGTATGGTTTCCCAAATGGCATTGCAACTCTTCCCTTCGCTTCAATAAATGTGCCTGCCTGGTTAGCTGAAGGAACAGCCCAGTATCAAAGGCAGGGATTACTTTACGAAACATGGGATTCGCACAGAGATATGATTCTTAGAACAAGAATTTTATCTGATACTTATTTTAGTTTAGAAGAAATGGGGACATTCTCTTCTAAAACCAGCATAGAACGAGAAACCGTTTATAATCAAGGTTTTGCTTTTGTGATCTACCTAGTTGATCTTTTTGGAGAAGATGTATTGAGAGAAATCTCTGCATCTCTGGGTCAAAGAGGAGTTTACAATGTTGCTGAGGCCATTGAGATTGCCACCGGTTTTCCCGGAAAATCTGTATTTGAAGATTGGATAACAGAGAGAAAAGAATTTTATAATAAAGCAGTAGAAGATCTAAATACTACCGAAAGTACTTATGTTGAAAAAGAAGGCTTCTTCAATTTTTATCCTAAAGTTTCACCTGATGGTAGTTCATTAGCTTACCTTTCAAACAAAGGGAGAGATTTCAGCCTTGCTTCTCTTTATTTAAAAGATAAAAATGGAGCTAAAGAAATAGCTCAGGTTTCAAATCAACTTTTTGACAATCATCAACAACATACATCTGCTACCGAAAAACCATTAATTACAATTCTAGCTACATCATATTCATTTTCTCCTGATGGAAAAAATATTGCATACTCAGTAAATAAAGCTACTAAATATGGTGAGTCGTATCGTGATATTTTTGTTTATAATCTGGAGACAGAGACTCATAAAAAATTGACTAATGGAGCGAGAATAGAATCTCCTTCATGGAGCTCAGATGGTTCAAAGATTGCCGCTGTTAGGTATAACAAGGGCACGCAAAATCTGGTTATACTGAATCCTGAAACAAAAGAAATCACTTCTCTTACCTCTTACAAAAACGGAGAAACCATATACACCCCAGTATGGAATCCGGAAAGTAACTTAATCTATTTTGCATTTGCCAACAGAGGAAGTCGTTCCATCTTAAGATATGATCTTAGATCTAAGAATGTAGAACCAGTTATTGATGATGAGTTCATAGATACACGCGATCCGTTTATTTCTAAAGATGG
>CERO01037665.1_pt1 | contig 82678 bp, 72 predicted proteins | sample 530851 | NCBI WGS metagenome assembly CERO01 (sample SAMEA2621033, study PRJEB7988) | marine metagenome | biome: marine biome (ENVO:00000447); feature: surface water layer (ENVO:00002042); material: "saline water (ENVO:00002010), including plankton (ENVO:xxxxxxxx)" | depth 5 m
GCTCCGCCTGCTGGGCTCGAACCAGCGACCCATTGATTAACAGTCAATTGCTCTACCAACTGAGCTAAGGCGGAATGGTGTCAACCGAGGCCGCGTATATTAATGATGCGTCACAGGCAGGTCAACAGCTTGAGGGGGATTTTTCGCAATGCTTTTGGCACCCACCTCACGCAGTCCCCGCCCGGCTGCAATTCCGCCCCTAGTGGACCATAATGGTCGGTTTCCAACTCTCCGGGCCGACTGCTTATGTCCAAACCGTTCAAGGTGCATTCCAGCTACTCGCCTGCGGGTGATCAGCCTGCGGCCATCCGGGGGCTTGTGGAGGGGGTGAATGCGGGGCTGGCTTCGCAGACGCTGCTCGGTGTAACCGGCTCCGGCAAGACTTTCACCATGGCCCATGTGGTGGAGCAGTTGCAGCGCCCGACGATCGTCATGGCACACAACAAAACGCTCGCGGCGCAGCTTTACGGGGAGTTCAAGGAATTCTTCCCGGATAACGCCGTGGAGTATTTCGTCTCCTATTACGATTATTATCAGCCCGAGGCGTATGTGCCGTCCTCGGATACCTTTATCGAAAAAGATGCCTCGGTAAACGAACATATCGAACAGATGCGCCTGTCGGCCACCAAAGCACTGATGGAGCGCCCGGATTGCCTGGTGGTGGCGACGGTGTCGGCGATTTACGGTCTGGGTGACCCGAAATCCTATTTCAAGATGGTTCTGCACCTCTCGCGCGGCGAGATGATTAATCAGCGGGAAGTGCTGCGTCACCTTGCCGAGTTGCAGTACACCCGCAACGACGTCGATTTTCATCGCGGCTGCTATCGCGTGCGCGGGGATGTCATCGACATCTACCCGGCTGATTCCGAGCGTGAAGCGGTGCGCGTGGAGCTGTTCGATGAGGAGATCGACAATCTCTATTTTTTTGATCCGTTAACCGGGGTGGTCGAACGCAAGGTACCCCGGGTCACCATTTTTCCCAAGAGCCACTACGTGACGTCGCGCGATGTCATGCTCGATGCCGTGGCGCATATCGAAGCCGAGCTGGAGCAGCGGGTAAAACAGCTGAAGGACAATGAAAAGCTGGTTGAGGCACAGCGCCTGCAGCAACGCACGCGCTACGATGTCGAAATGATTCGCGAGCTGGGTTACTGCAACGGTGTGGAAAACTACTCGCGCTATCTGTCCGGGCGCGGTCCGGGTGAGCCGCCGCCAACCCTGTTTGAGTACCTGCCCGAAAACGCGCTGGTTATCATCGACGAATCCCACGCTACCATCCCGCAAATCGGCGGCATGTACCGCGGCGACCGGTCGCGGAAAGAAACCCTGGTGGAGTACGGGTTCCGTTTGCCCTCTGCGCTGGACAACCGCCCGCTGCGCTTTGAGGAGTGGGAGCGACTGGTGCCGCAGGCGGTGTTTGTCTCCGCCACGCCGGGCCCCTATGAACTGGAGCATGCCGGGCGCACCGTGGAGCAGGTGGTGCGGCCCACGGGCCTGATAGACCCGGAGCTGGAGGTGCGCCCGGCGAGCACCCAGGTCGACGATTTGCTGCAGGAGATTCACACCACGGTAGCGGCGGGGGACCGGGTGCTGGTAACCACACTCACCAAGCGCATGGCAGAGGATTTGACCGAGTATCTTGCCGAACACGGCGTCAAGGTGCGCTACCTGCACTCCGACATCGATACGGTGGAGCGCGTGGAAATCATCCGCGATTTGCGCCTGGGTGAGTTCGATGTATTGGTCGGGATCAACCTGCTGCGGGAGGGTCTGGATATGCCGGAGGTCTCACTGGTGGCCATACTCGACGCGGACAAGGAGGGCTTCCTGCGCTCCGACCGTTCCCTGATCCAGACCATCGGGCGTGCCGCGCGCAACCTGAAGGGCCGTGCCGTGCTCTATGCCGACAAGGTAACGGGGTCGATGGAGCGGGCGATGGCGGAAACCGCACGGCGCCGCGAGAAGCAGCTGGCGCACAACGCAGAACACGGTATCACCCCGGTGGGCGTAACCAAGTCAGTCAAGGACATCATGGAGGGCGCTCGCCGCATGCCGACCCGCGGCCGTGCCAAGGGCAACAAGGTGGCCGAGCAGGCCCTGGCCTTCAGCGCCGATATTGCACGCTTGAGCCCGGCGGCTCTGGCTCGCAAGCTGCAACAGATGGAGGCGCAGATGCAGGAGCACGCGCGCAACCTCGAGTTCGAGCAGGCCGCAGCGTTGCGCGACCAGTTGGCCGAGGCGCGCCAGCTGGCCTTTATCAGTTGACGGCGCTGCGATCGCTGGGCAGCAGCAAAGTGAATACGGCTCCGTTGCCGTCGTCCCGCGTTGTGGCATGTGCGCTGCCGTGGTGGTATTCCGCCACCAGACGCACCACATAGAGGCCCAGCCCCAGGTGCACGGTGTCGGCCTTGCGCGGTTCGCGCAGTGACACCATGGCCTCAAACAGTCGGCCGCGCATGTCTGCGGGCAGCGCGGGCCCGGGGTTGCTGACACTGATTGCCCAATAACCGTCGTGTGGCAGCAGCCGTACAGTGATTGCACTGCCAGCCGGCGCAAAAGAGGCGGCGTTGTCCACCAGCTTGTCCAGCGCCTGTACCAGCAGATCAGCAGCGCCGTGCACCCAGGCGCAGTCTTCGGGCGCGTGCAGAATGAACGAATGCTGAGGGTATGCGCCGCGGTAGGCGGCACAGAGTGATTCGAGCAGGGGAGCGAGGTCCAGCCGGGTGAGCTCGCGCTGGCGGATGCTCTCTTCCAGCCGTGTTGCCTCGGTCATCGCGTCAAGAATGCCGCTGAGTCGGGACAGTCCCTGGTGTGCCCGCTGCACGTAGGTAGCGCGCGCGTCAGCCTGATCCGCTGTGCCCAGGTTGTCCAGTGATGACTGGATGACCGCGATCGGTGTGCGCAGTTCGTGTGACAGCTTGCGGCTCAGCGTGCGCAGGTATTCATTGTATTCATGCAGTTCCGCCAGCAGATGCGCGTAACTTCGTGACAGGTCGCCTATTTCGTCACGCGCGCGGCTGCGGGGGAAGTGCGCAAGCTCCATGCCCTGGCTCCCCAGTACGCTGCGAGCGGCCCGGCTCAGGCGGCGGATACGCCAGGAGAGCATGCTGGCAAAAAGCAGCAAGCCCAGCGCGGCTACCGCCAAAGCCAGCGCACTGTAGCCAAGCAAACGGCTGAAAGCGCGGTCTGTGAGAGACAGGTATTGATCGCTACTCTGCTCCACGATGACCGCGCCTATCACCTGGTCTCCACTGCGTATGGGTGCGGCGCCTGCCAGCAGGCGTCGCCCCGGACTGTCGGTGCCGTACCAGTGCTGGGTGGCGCGTCCCTCCAGGGCTGCGGCGACCTCCGGTGCGTGCAGATAACCTGTAGTCGCCGGGGCTGTTCTGGGTTCCAGTGCCTCCTCGGCGAGCGCGCGTCGATAAAGCGCCTGCACCAGCCAGAAGGTGTCATCGCTGGCGCCCACGCCGGGCGCTTTCGGTTCGCGGGCTTGCGCCAGCAGGCGGGCGTGGCGATCTGTCACGCGCAGGTGCTGGCCGGCCTGCGCAAACCGCGCCAGGTCCGCCTGCAGCGCCCGCGGTGGATAGATCAGCCAGGGCGGCGCCACCTGCTGCAGAGGGCCGGTATTGCCCGCCGTGCGCCAGCCACTGCTGCGGTGCCCGTCTACATCCACGGCGTACACCCCGAGGCGCTGGCCGGTTATGGCCAGCGGCAGCGCAAGCTCAACGGCGTAGCCTGCGCGGGTATCCTGCCAGAACCCGCGGATCTGTCCGGCGTCGACTGCGGGGTGGCGCGGACTGGCGTATTGGGCGCGCACACTGCCGGGAGCAGGCGTCGCAATCACATAGTCCTGGCGTTTGCCGTCCAGCCAGGTGCGCAGAATGAGTCGATCCCCGTTTGGCTCCGGGCTCAACCCCGGGTCATGGTAGGTGACCGAACTATCGGTTATGTGCAGCATCAGGTAGAGCGTGTCGGCGTACACACCGGCGCGGTAGCCCAGGCTCGGGATGCGCGTTTCCAGGCCGCTGTAGGTCTGCTGGACGGGTTCGCTCCAGCCGTCTTCATAGCCGTCCAGCAACGGCGGGCTTTCCAGCAGCGGCGCATACAGCGAGCCGCTGGTGTCGTCGGGGCTGCGCAGGCGATCGCGATTGGGGTAGAGCGCATCGGGGCGTTCGGCAAGGCTGGCGGCAACGGCGGCCGCGGTGGCGGCGACTGCCTGCGCCTGGCCCTGGCGCAGTGCTGTTTCCATTTCGCGCAGGAATTGGCACCCCGCCCAGGGCAGTGTCAGCAGCAGCAGGCTGACCAGAATAAGCTGGCGGCGCAGGCTCACGCGCTAGTGACCCAGCCAGCGATAGCCCATGCCATAGGCCGTTTCAATGCAGTCGAACGCAGGGTCCAGGGCGGTAAACTTGCGCCGGATGCGTTTGATGTGAGATGTGATGGTGTTGTCGTCCAGTACGACGTTGGCGCTGTCCATCAGCTGCTGGCGGTTTTTTACGTGGCCGCGGTGTTTTGCCAGCGTGTGTACCATCCAGAATTCCGTGACGGTGAGCGGCACCGGGACACCTTGCCACTGCGCCGTCATGCGCTCCAGATTCAGGCTCAAACAACCCTGCTCCAGCACATGCTCCCGTAGCTCGGGTGTCCGCAGGGCCTGTACGCGACGAAACAGGGCCACAATGCGCGCCAGCAGGTGCGCCTGGCTGATGTTCTTGGTCAGGTAGTCGTCGGCCCCCAGGCGTAGCCCTGAAATTACATCGAGTTCACTGTCGCGTGCGGTGAGGAAGACGATAGGTACCACCGGGCACAGGCTGCGCAACTCGCGGCAGAGTTCAAAACCGCCTTCGATGTCGTCACCCAGGCCGACATCAATGATGGCGAGGTCCGGTAGTTGGCGGCGGAACTCCGCGCTGGCGGTCGGGCGATCGCCAAACAGCGACACCCGGAAACCCTGTCGCTGTAGTGCGTCGCGATAGTTGGCCGCCAGGGCAGCTTCGTCTTCGACAATAGCGATGTGGTGTCGCATACGGGTTTACCCGGCGGGAAAGGCTGCCATGGTTCCAGAATCAGGGCGGTTGCTCAAGCGTTGCCACAATTGGTCACATTTGCACATCAGTCCGCCACAGGTCTGCCACGGGATGGACAGCTCCCGGCGCTTCAATAGAGGCGTCCAAACTCAGGGAGGGATGTTGATGATGACCATACAGCCAGTACACCAATTTTTGCCGGCGCGCACGCTGCTGCGGCTTTGCTTTGAGCTTTTGCCCCGGTTAGTGCTGTTGTTTCTATGTGGCCTGCTCCTCAATGCCAGCATTGCGCGCGCAGAGGTGGATTTCGAGCCCGGGTCCGGTCAGCTTCTGTTGCAGCGCCCCGGGTTACCTCCCGAGCCGGCCCTGCTGCAGCACAGTCGCTTTGCTGTACAAATAGCGGGCATGGTCGCCGTGGTGCGGTTGCAGCAGACCTTCGAGAATACCAGTGGGGACTGGGTGGAGGGCGTCTACGCGTTTCCTCTGCCGGGGGACGCTGCGGTGCGGCACATGGAAATGCGCGCCGGAGGGCGGCGCATTGTTGGCAAGGTGCGTGAGCGACAGGAGGCACAGGCCATTTACCAGCAGGCGGCCAGCAGTGGGCGCAAGGCCTCCCTGGTGTCGCAGCAGCGCCCCAACCTGTTTCAGAACCGCATTGCCAATGTGGCGCCCGGGGAAACGGTCAGCGTTGAGCTCGAATTTGTGCAGCCGGTCGAATTCGCCCAGGGCCGATTCAGTCTGCGCCTGCCCATGACGCTGACCCCTCGCTACATTCCCGGCATTTCGCTGCCGCGCGCAGAAAATGGCGCAGCGGAGTCGAGTTATCTGGCTTGGCATGCGGCGACGGACCAGGTACCCGACGCCCCTCTGATAGCCGCGTGGCAACATCCGCATGCGGGCTCCGATGCACTGCCGCTGAACCCCGTGGACATTGCCGTTGAACTGGACGCGGGTTTGCCCCTGGCACAGGTGGATACGCCCAGCCATGCCATGCGCTTGTCCCGGGAAGGCAGCCGCTATGCTTTGCAACTGGCTCGCGGGCCGGCGGAAATGGATCGCGATTTCGTGCTGCGCTGGACGCCGGCCACTGGTAGCGAGCCCCGCGCGGCGCTGTTTACCGAAGCGGTTGACGGTGACCACTTCGGGATGTTGATGGTTGTACCCCCCGCGCTGACGCAGGCGGATACGGCGATACCTCGCGAACTGGTGTTTGTGATTGATACGTCCGGTTCGATGGGCGGTGTGCCATTGCAGCAGGCCCGGCACAGCCTTGCTGCGGCGCTCGATAGCCTGCGCCCTGCAGACCATTTCAATATTATCGCTTTCGACCACGAGTACCGGTCACTGTTTGCGAACTCGCGTCAGGCGGTACCCGACGCATTGCATCAGGCGCGACGCTTCGTCAGCAAACTTGAGGCCGGTGGCGGAACGGAGATGCTGCCGCCGCTGCAGCATGCGCTACAGCAGGGTCTTGCCGTCACGAACGAGCGGTTGCGCCAGGTCGTTTTCCTGACCGATGGCGCCGTGGGCAACGAGCAGGCCATCATCGATATGATTGCAGCGCGGATCGGGGCCTCCCGCCTGTTTACGGTGGGTATAGGCTCCGCCCCCAACAGCTGGTTCCTGCGCGAGGCCGCCGCACTCGGACGCGGTCGGCATCTTCACGTGGGTGAATCGAGTGAGGTCAGCACGCAGATGGATGCATTGGTTGACTACCTTTCAGCCCCCTTGTTGACCGATGTACGTGTGGACTGGCCACAGGCGGTGGCAGAGGCCGGTGGCCCCTTGCCCGACTTGTACGCAGGCGCACCCCTGATTCGCTCCGTGCACTTCAATACCCCGCCGCAGACAGGCGTTATTCGGGTGTCGGGCAGGCTCAACGGTCAACCATGGCGGCAGGAGCTTGAGCTCGGCGGTAGTGCCCAGCAGCCGGCCCGCGGTGTTGGCAGCCTCTGGGCGCGCGCGCGGATCCAGGCGCTGCTCGATGAACGGCATACAGGGGCGCGGGAAGCGGTGATTCGAGCCAATGTGCTGGCCGTTGCGCTGCAGCACCAGTTACTGAGTCCCTATACGAGTTTCGTCGCCGTCGAGGAGAAGGTTTCGCGGCCGACGGACGTGCCCCTGAAGCCTGATGCGGTGCGCAATACCCGACCCAGCGGTCAGTCCGCACAGGGTTTTGCCTACCCGCAAACCGCTACTACCGCAAGTTCCAAGCTCTTTTTCGCCTGCCTGTTGCTCTTTGTCGCGCTGTTATTCTGGGTGATGCGCGGCCCCGAGCTTGACCACGTGCCCGATGATGCCAAGCGTTAATGCCCTGCGCCGTCCGGCGCTCGTACTGGTCCTGCTGTTGGCCGGCTGGCAGCTTTGGGGTGCGGCGTGGATACACACCAAGGCCGCGCTGGCACAGTATCTCCTGGTGCGTGCCTGGGATTCCGCCCAGCGGGAAGGCGAGGCGCAAAAACCCTGGCCCTGGGCGGATACATGGCCGGTGGCGCGCTTGCAGCTGCCCACGCTGGAAGCGGACTACCGCGTACTTGCAGGTACATCGGGGCAGGCTCTCGCTTTCGGGCCGGGCCTGCATGAGGTGTTCGACGGTGCCGGGGGGCGCTGGGCCGTCATCGCCGGTCACCGCGATACCCACTTTCAGTTCCTGCAGTCGGTGCAGCCCGGCATGGCGCTTTGGCTGGAAGATATGGCGGGGTCGGTTCGCGCGTTTCAGGTAGCTTCGGTGCGCGTGGTAGACAGCCGCGTAGAAACGCTGCAGCCGCCCTCGGCGGGGCCTGCCGGGCTGCTTCTGGTGACCTGTTACCCCTTCAGTGACTGGCGGCCCAACGGGCCATTGCGGTACGTCGTTGAGGCCCTGCCTAGTCCAGCAGTGCACCCACTTGCTCGGGGTTCAATGGACGGCTGAAATAGTATCCCTGGCCCTGTACACCGTGTTGATGGCGAATGAAGTCAGCCTGATCAGCGCTTTCTATCCCCTTGGCAACTACGCCCATGCCCAGTGCCCGCCCCATGGCAATGACCGTATTGGCGATAATGGTCTGCTCCTCATTTGCGGGCACACCGTGCATGAAGGCGGCATCAATCTTGAGCGTGGTGACCGGCAGTGCACGCAGGTACTCCAGAGCAGCGTAGCCTGAGCCGAAGTCATCCACTGCGATGTCGATACCCAGGCTGATCAGGGCCTGCAGGCAGTCTCTTGTGGCGGGGCGCTCGCTCAACAGGGCCAGCTCCTTGATCTCGACCTGCAGGTGGTGTGGCGGGATCGCGTAGTCACGCAGGACGGCTTCCATGGTCTCCGGCAGTGTGTCGTCGGTGAGCGAATGGATGCTCAGGTTAACGCTGACGCGGCCGGGATCATGCTCTTCCGCCAGCCAGCTGCGCAGTTGCTTGCAGGCTGCCTCCAGTGACCAGCGATCAAGGCGCCGTGCCAGCCCCGCCTGTTCCGCCAGCGTAATAAAGCGTCGTGGACCCAGGTTATTGCCCCCGGGGCGCGCCCAGCGAGCCAGCGCCTCCACACCCACAGGTAGGCCAGTGTTGCAATCGTATTGCGGTTGGTAGAGCTGGGTCAGGCTGTTTTCGTCCAGGGCTGTGCGCAGGGCTTCCACCAGGGCGAGGTGCTCCACGGCGGCGCGGGTCATGTCTGCCGTATAGAAGCGCCAGTCGTTGCGGCCTTGTTGCTTGGCGCGGTACATGGCCGTATCCGCATAGCTGAGCAGGTGCGATGCGCTTTCTGCATCGTCCGGGAAAATGCTGATGCCGATACTGCAGCTGATAAAGACTTCGGTGCCCGCCAGATCGAACGGAGCACAGAGATCATCCATCAATTTACGCGCTACGCCGGAGGCGCTGTCGATACTTTCGAGGTCGTCCAGTACCACCACAAATTCATCGCCACCGACCCGGGCCAGTGTGTCACTTTCGCGCAGTGTGCCTTGCAAGCGCTCCGATGCCAGCTGCAGGAGCCGGTCGCCTGCAGCGTGCCCCAGGGTGTCATTGACATCCTTGAAGCGGTCCAGGTCGATGAACATCACGCCCATGCGCTGGTTCTTGCGTCGGGCGGAGCGCACGCTTTGCTCCATGAGTTTATCAAGCAGTGCGCGATTCGCGAGCCCGGTCAGCGCATCGTAGTGCGCCATGGATTCCAACTGCTGCCGTGCTTCGTGCAGCTCGGTGAAATTGCGTACCACGCATACCGCCTGTTGGTGGTCAGGCAGGGCGGTGATGCGCGCCTCAAACCACGCCTTGGCACCGCGTACGGTCAGCTGGTACTCAAAGGAGATAACTTCATTTGAGTGCCCTGCCTCCGCCAGTGCCTGCACGTACTGCGCAGCTAGCTCCTCTGGCAGCACCTCGGCGACATGACGACCGAGGAACGCTTCCGGCGGCACGAACAGCTGGTCCAGTTGCCGGCCGCGGAAATCCTCGATGACACCGTCCAGCGTCAACAGAAAGTACAAGTCCGGCATGGCTTCAAACAGGGCGTTGAGAAATTCGACCTGCAGATACTGGGCTGGAATGCGTGGAAGTGTCACTGCTGCGGGCCGCCTGGCGTTCTGGTGATTCCGGGTGTGCGCATGTTGTCGCCCTCGGACGGGGTGAAAGGTGCTCCACACTATAGCCCAGTTGGGCGCTTTTTCCCGTATGTCGTGCGTTTTATGTGTGCGGGTGCCTGTGCTGTGGTCGAGCGCTGTACGGTGGTGCGCTTGACCCGGCGCGGTTTGTTTTGTGACCTCTTTCACTGCTTGTGCTAATATATGTCGCCCAATTTCAGCTGCATGGGGGTTCACGAACTCCTGCCTTCGAGTATTGATTGCAGCCGGCTCACGTGGCCTTTAGTAGGGGCCACCACTGACACCAAGGAAAACGCATGCCTTCTATTACCCTCCCCGACGGAAGCCTACGTCAGTTTGACAGCCCCGTCTCCGTTCACGATGTCGCCAGTGCCATTGGCCCGGGCCTTGCCAAAGCGGCGCTCGCCGGTGTAGTAGATGGGCGCGAGGTCGATACCAGCCACGTTATCGACGGTGATGCGAGCCTGGCGATTATCACCGAGCGCGATGCGGCGGGCCTCGAGGTTATTCGTCACTCCACAGCGCACTTGCTGGCGATGGCAGTGCAAGAGCTCTTCCCCGGTACGCAGGTGACCATCGGGCCGGTGATTGAAGACGGCTTCTACTACGACTTTGCCAGCGGGCACCACTTCACCCCCGAAGATCTGCAGAAGATTGAGCAACGCATGGAGCAGATCGTCGCCGACGACCTGCCGGTGCAGCGTGTGGTCATGAGCCGCGAGCGGGCCATCGAGTTGTTTCGTAACATGGGCGAGCACTACAAGGTGCAGATCATCGAGGCGCTGCCGGAGGGTGAGGAGCTATCCATCTACCAGCAGGGCCCCTGGATGGACCTGTGCCGCGGCCCGCACGTGCCCAGCACTGGCAAACTCAAGGCGTTCAAGCTCACCAAGGTGGCGGGTGCCTACTGGCGCGGCGATTCCAACAACGAAATGTTGCAACGCATTTATGGTACGGCGTGGGCGAACAAGAAGCAGCTCAACGAATACCTGACCCGTATCGAAGAGGCGGAAAAACGCGACCACCGCAAGATCGGCAAGAAGCTGGACCTGTTCCACACCCAGGAAGAGGCCCCCGGCATGGTGTTCTGGCACCCCGATGGCTGGACCCTGTACCAGGCTATCGAACAATATATGCGTCAGGCTCAGCGCGCGCACGGCTATCAGGAAATCCGCACGCCGCAGTTGGTCGATATGTCGTTGTGGGAGCGCTCCGGCCACGCCGACAAATTTGGCGACGACATGTTCACCCTGCAGTCTGAGGAGCGCCAGTTCGCTGTCAAGCCCATGAACTGCCCCTGCCATGTGCAGGTATTCAACCAGGGTTTGAAGTCCTACCGCGACCTGCCTCTGCGGCTGGCCGAGTTCGGCAGCTGCCATCGCAACGAGCCCTCCGGCTCCTTGCACGGCATTATGCGGGTACGCGGCTTCACCCAGGACGACGCGCACATTTTCTGCACCGAAGAGCAGATCCAGCCCGAGGTGGCATCGTTCATCGACTTCCTGCACGCCGTGTATGCCGACTTCGGGTTCAGCGAGGTGATCTATCGGTTGTCCACCCGTCCGGAGCAGCGCGTGGGCTCGGATACCGACTGGGACCGCGCGGAAAAGGCCTTGGCCGATGCGCTGGACGCGCATGAACTGCCCTGGCAGGAGTTGCCCGGGGAGGGCGCGTTTTACGGCCCGAAAATTGAATTTTCACTGAAAGACTGTATCGGGCGGGTCTGGCAGCTGGGCACCATTCAGGTGGACTTCTCCATGCCCGGTCGCCTCGGTGCACAGTACGTGGCAGAGGACGGCTCGCGCCAGGTGCCGGTCATGCTGCACCGCGCGATACTCGGTTCCTTCGAGCGGTTCATCGGGATTCTCATCGAGCACTACGAGGGTGTGTTCCCCACCTGGCTGGCACCAACCCAGGCCATGGTGCTGAATATTACCGATAAACAGGCTGATTATGCCCGGTTTGTGGAAGATTCCTTGAAAAACAAGGGCTTTCGGGTTCAATCGGACTTGAGAAATGAGAAGATCGGCTTTAAAATCCGCGAGCACACTCTCCGCAAGGTGCCCTTCCTGTTAGTGGTCGGGGACAAAGAGGTGGAAACACAGACTGTGGCCGTGAGGGCCCGTCGTGGTGAAGATCTGGGTTCATTGAGCCTGGAAGCGCTAGAGGCGCTGATCACCAACGATGTGGCGCGTCGCGGCCGTATTGTATTGGAGAATCAGCATTAAGAAAGACATGGGAAAGGGCGCCTCCAAAAAAGCCCTGATAAATGACCAGATTACTGTCAGTCCGGTGCGCCTTGTTGGCCCGGAGGGTGAGCAGGTAGGCATTGTGCCCCTGCAAGAGGCTTTGGCCGTCGCGGAGCGCGCGGGTCAGGACCTCGTGTTGATCGCGGATTCTGATCCCCCGGTCTGCAAGGTGATGGACTACGGGAAGCACATCTTCGAAGCGAAGAAACAGAAGAACCTGCAGAAAAAGAAGCAGAAGCGCACACAAGTAAAGGAAATGAAGTTTCGTCCAGGGACGGAGGAAGGAGACTACCAGGTAAAACTACGCAACCTGGTGCGTTTTCTCGAGCAAGGCGATAAGGCCAAGGTCACGCTGCGGTTTCGCGGTCGTGAAATGGCTCACCAGGAAATCGGCATGGAGCTACTCAAGCGGGTAGAAGCTGATCTGGCCGAATTGGGCTCTGTCGAGCAATTCCCGAAAATGGAAGGCCGACAGTTGACCATGGTGATCGCACCCAAGAAGAAGAACTAGGGCCTGTGAATGCCTTTTTTCTTCACTTTTTATTGATGCCAATGCGGAGTATCTGACGATGCCAAAAGCAAAAATTCACAGCGGGGCTGCCAAGCGTTTCAAGAAAACGGCTGGCGGCTATAAGCGCAAAAGTGCTTACAAAAGCCACATCCTGACCAAGATGACCACCAAGCGTAAGCGCCAGCTGCGCGGAACCTCTTTGGTTCACGCCAGCGACAAGGTGCACGTAGACCGCATGATGCGGGCTTGCTGACGCTTAACCATCTGACCTTAGGAGTAGACTATGCCTCGCGTAAAACGTGGTGTAACGGCCCATCGCCGTCACAAGAAAATCCTGAAACAGGCCAAGGGTTACTATGGTGCCCGCAGCCGAGTGTTTCGTGTTGCCAAACAGGCTGTTACCAAGGCCGGCCAGTATGCATACCGTGACCGCCGTCAGCGCAAGCGTCAGTTCCGCGCGCTGTGGATCACGCGTATCAACGCCCAGTCCCGTGCCAACGGCCTGAGCTACAGCCGTCTGATCAACGGTTTGAAGAAAGCCGATATCGGCCTGGATCGTCGCGTCCTGTCGGACCTGGCGGTGCATGACAAGCCGGCTTTTGCAGCGATTGTGGAGCAAGCGAAGGCCGCATTGGCCTGAGCCCGCCCTGCCGCCTGCGCGGCTCGCTGGTGATACGTGTAAGACCAGAAAAGGGAAAGGGCAGAGCTCTTTCCCTTTTTTGTTTATTGGACCTACATCGCAAGCACGGAGGGAGTCCGCGGGGGATAGCTGCGCTTTGCGGGACCGTTGGCGACAAGGATGTCGCCAACGAGCCTGCATGGACGTATTCACGGCGAGTCCCGCAAAGCGCAGCTATCCGCCGTGGACGGCGCCAATGCTCCCACACCTTAGCGTAGGGAAGCCTTGGTGAGAGCTTGGGCTCAACCGCCCACCGTGAACATACCAACAGCAGAATGTGAGAACACATGGACAACCTGACTCCCCTGGCTGAAGAGGCCAAAAGCGCCATTGCCGGTGCCGGCGACAGTGCCGCACTTGAGCAGCTGCGCGTCGACTTCCTCGGCAAAAAAGGGCGCGTAACCGAACTGCTCAAAGGCCTCGGCCAGCTCTCCGCCGAAGAGCGGCCAGCAGCGGGCGCCAGGATCAATGTGGTCAAACAGGAACTGCAGGCGCTGATCAACGAGCGCAAGGCGGCGCTGGAAGCCGCCGCCCTCGCCGAGCAACTCGCTCGAGAAACCCTCGACGTGACACTCCCCGGCCGGGGGCAGAGCACCGGCGGCATTCACCCAGTCACCCGTACCATCGAGCGCATGGAAGATTTTTTTGCGGCGGTTGGCTTTGAGGTAGTCGAGGGGCCGGAGATCGAGGATGACTACCACAACTTCGAAGCGCTGAATATTCCGGCTCACCACCCGGCCCGCGCTATGCACGATACCTTCTACGTAGACCCCACCACGGTGCTGCGCACCCACACCTCGCCTGTGCAGGTGCGGGTCATGGAGAACAGCCAGCCGCCCCTGCGGGTGATTTGCCCCGGGCGTGTATACCGCTGCGATTCGGACCTGACCCATACGCCCATGTTCCACCAGGTTGAAGGGCTGCTGGTGGATGAACGTTCCAGTTTCGCCGACCTCAAGGGCCTGATTGAAGACTTCCTGCGCGTGTTCTTCGAGAAAGACCTGTCCGTGCGCTTTCGTCCCTCCTATTTCCCGTTCACCGAGCCTTCGGCAGAGGTGGATATCCAGTGCGTGAATTGTGCGGGTGCCGGCTGCCGGGTGTGCAGCCAGACTGGCTGGCTCGAGGTGATGGGCTGCGGCATGGTGCACCCCCGCGTTCTCGAAGGTTCAGGCATCGACCCCGAACGCTACACCGGTTTTGCCTTTGGCATGGGGGTCGAGCGCCTGGCGATGTTGCGTTATGGCGTGAACGACCTGCGCCTGTTCTTTGAAAACGACCTGCGCTTCCTTGAGCAGTTCTAGCAGACCACGGAGAAACGATCAGTGAAAATCAGCGAACAATGGCTCCGTGAGTGGGTAAATCCATCGCTATCGACCGAGGAACTGGCGCACCAGATCACCATGGCCGGGCTGGAAGTGGATGCTATCGAGCCCGTCGCGGGCAAGTTCAGCAACGTGGTGGTGGCCGAAATCCTCGAGGCGGTGCAACACCCCGATGCCGACAAGCTGCGGGTGTGCACGGTCAATGCTGGGCCGGAGACCGTGCAGATTGTCTGCGGGGCACCCAATGCCCGCGCCGGCATCAAGGTGCCGCTGGCACAGGTAGGCGCTGTGCTGCCGGGTGATTTCAAAATCAAGAAAGCCAAGCTGCGCGGCGTTGAGTCGCGGGGCATGCTCTGCGCCGAAGCCGAGTTGGGCCTGTCGGAGGCCAGCGAAGGCCTGATGGAATTGCCGACTGATGCGCCCCCAGGCGCCGATTTGCGTGAGTATCTGCAGCTGGATGATCACCTCATTGAGATCGGCCTCACGCCCAATCGCGCAGATTGCCTGGGCATCGCCGGCATCGCCCGCGAAGTCGGCCTGCTGAACAATGTGCCGGTTACGGCTGTGCCCTGTGAGCCGGTGCCGGCGACGATTGCCGATGCCCTGACGGTGAGCCTGGAGGCAGCGGAGCGCTGCCCGCGCTATGTGGGGCGGGTGATCCGCAATGTAGATGTGTCGCGGCCGTCGCCCCTCTGGCTGCAGGAAAAGCTGCGCCGTTGTGGATTGCGCAGCATCGATGCGGTGGTGGACGTCACTAATTATATCCTGCTCGAGCTGGGCCAACCGATGCACGCTTTCGACCTGGACAAGCTGGAGCAGGGCATTGTGGTGCGTACGGCGCGGGAGGGTGAGTCCCTGCAGCTGCTCGATGGTCAAGTTGCAGAGCTGCGCGCCGATACGCTGGTGATTGCAGACAACAGTGCACCGTTGGCCCTGGCGGGGATCATGGGCGGCGAACCGAGTTCGGTGGGCAGCAGCACCCGGCACCTGTTTCTGGAGTCGGCGTTTTTCTCACCGGGCCACCTGGCTGGAGAGGCGCGCCGCTACGGGCTGCACACCGATTCCTCACACCGTTTTGAGCGCGGCGTCGATTTCAACCTGCAGCGCGCTGCGTTGGAGCGCGCCACGCGACTGATTCTGGACGTTGTGGGCGGCGAGGCCGGCCCGGTGACCGAGGCTGTGTCCGAAGCGCATTTGCCCGCGCGTCACGACGTAGTGCTGCGCCGCGCCCGTATCCTTCGCCTGCTGGGCTTTGAACTCGCGGATGGGGAGGTGGAGCGTATCCTGGCTGGCCTCGGGCTCGGTGTGGCGACCGTGGCAGAAGGCTGGTGCTGCAGCGTACCCAGCTGGCGTTTTGATATCAGCATCGAGGCGGATCTCCTGGAAGAGCTGGCGCGGGTGTATGGCTACAACCGCTTGCCCGTGAGCCACGTACAGGCGGACCTGGTGATTCCCGCCCAGCCGGAAACGCGGCTCTCCCTGAGGGGGGTGCGCCGCCACTTGAGCGCCCGCGGCTATCGCGAGGCCATCACCTACAGTTTTGTCGACCACAAACTGCAACAGCTGTTTGATCCTGATGTCACCCCTATCGCTCTCGAGAATCCCATCTCCGCGGAAATGGGCGTGATGCGCAGCAGCCTGTTGCCGGGATTGGTCAGCGCTGTACAGCGCAGCGTCCATCGGCAGCAGCCGCGCGTGCGCCTGTTCGAGACCGGGTTGCGCTTCATCCCCGGCCGCGAGGGCAATGGCTTGCAGGGGCTGCGCCAGGCTCCATCACTGGGGATGGTGATCAGCGGTCGCCGCTTCGACGAGTCGTGGTCGGTGGCGTCTGGGGCGGCGGATTTCTATGACATCAAAGGTGATATCGAGAGCCTGCTGGGCCTCGGGCGCTGCGCCGAGCAGTTCACGTTTGCCGCGGCTACGCACCCGGCATTGCATCCGGGGCAGACAGCGGCCCTCAGTCGTAACGGTGAGCAGGTAGGCGTGGTAGGCGCGCTGCACCCGGACGTGCTGAGCGCGCTGGATATTCCGGGGCCGGTTTTCGCCTGTGAGCTGGATCTGGATGCATTGCTGGCGGCGCAGCTGCCAGCCTTCAGCGAGCTGTCCCGCTTCCCGGAAGTCAGGCGAGACATCGCGATTATTGTCGACAAGCACGTACCGGCGGCGGAGCTGATGCAGAATGTGAGAGTGTCGGCAGGTGTTTACCTGCGTCAGTTAAGGTTGTTTGATGTCTATGAAGGCAAAGGTATTGATCCTAAAAGAAAAAGCCTTGCATTTGGTTTGACTTTCAGGGACCAATCGCGCACTCTAAGCGACGATGTGGTTAACCAGTCCATGAAACAAGTCATTGATTCATTGGAAAAAAACTATAACGCTGAGCTCAGGAACCAGGCGCTGTAAAGACGATGACCGCTCTCACCAAATCCGAAATGGCCGAACGCCTGTTTGAAGAGCTTGGGCTCAACAAACGTGAGGCCAAGGAGATTGTGGAGCTGTTTTTCGAGGAAATCCGTGCCAGCCTGGAGGGCAACGAGCAGGTGAAGCTTTCGGGCTTCGGTAATTTCGATCTGCGCGATAAAAGCCAGCGTCCGGGTCGCAACCCCAAAACGGGGGAGGAAATTCCCATTTCAGCGCGGCGGGTAGTCACCTTCCGTCCAGGGCAAAAGTTGAAGGCGCGAGTAGAAGAATATGCTGGAACCGAGTCACAATAACGAATTACCCGCCATCCCGGGCAAGCGCTACTTCACTATCGGCGAGGTGAGCGAGCTGTGTGCGGTGAAGCCACACGTGCTGCGCTACTGGGAGCAGGAGTTTCCGCAGCTCAAGCCGGTCAAGCGCCGCGGCAATCGCCGCTACTATCAGCGCGAAGACGTGCTCACCATCCGCCAGATCCGCAGTCTGCTTTACGATCAGGGTTACACCATCGGTGGTGCGCGCCAGCGCATGACCACTGAGGAGCCCGATGCGCTGCAGCTGGATATGCAGGCTGTGATCAAAGAGACCATTGAAGAGCTGGAAGATGTACTCAAGGTGCTCGCGCCGGGTAAATAGGCTTGTCATCAGAGGCCCATTCAGTATAATGCCGGCCTCGCATTCGCGACTTCTCGGGGCGTAGCGCAGCCTGGTAGCGCACCACACTGGGGGTGTGGTGGTCGCAGGTTCAAATCCTGCCGTCCCGACCAATTTTTCCTTTAAAATCAGTAGGTTAGTCCATACCCAATTAACGGGGGACAGGCCGGCATTCACTAAACCCTGCTTAACGTCTGTTCATCGGCTCCTGATGCAACTGGGCCGGGCCAGTGAAGTGCGCGCCGGCGCGCGAAACAATATCCAGCATGTCCAGATTGATTTCTTCGGTCACCCGCAGAAATGTTTGATATTCCGTTGTGGCGACGGCCGCGTCCACTCGCAGCACCGCATTGGCATCCACAATGTTCTCGAACCGGACACTGACTGTATCGTCAATAATCTGCTCGTGGCTTTGCAGTAGCGCGCGAACAGCGGCCAGTATTGAGCGCATCTGCTCTGGAGGGGGTACCTCAAAGCGGAAGTGGCGGTAAAAGCGGATTCGGTCGCGCCGGGAGAAGTTTTCGATCTCGACAGAGGAAAACATGGAGTTTGGTATTACCACGATTGAGCGGTCGAGTGTGCGAATGATCGTTGAGCGAAGACCTATTTCCTCAACGATGCCAACCACATCACCGAAGCGACAGAGGTCACCGGCGCTGACGGGGCGGGCGGTGTAAAGTGTGATCGCGCCAATCAGGTTTTCCAGGGTCTTTTGCGCTGCCAATGCCACCGCAAGCGACCCCACACCCAGGCCGGCCAAAATGGTCGACATATCGAAGCCGGCCTGCTTTGCCCAATACAGTGCGATGACGGTGATGACCAGTATCTTGGCGATAATGGTGAATGGTTTCAGCAGGGCAACATAATGCGTATTCCCGGCATGCTGCATTTTGCGTATCTGGTAGTCACGCAGTAGAGACAAAAGCCCCATGAGCAGGACCGTAAATGCGATGTAATCTATGCCGGAAGAGTCCAGCAATATGCTTGCTGTCATTGACAGGCCAAGCTTGTCGATCAGGAGGCGGGCAATCAAAATGAAGATAAAAAACCGCATCGGTCGACGAAAAAACTGCTGAATACCCAACGGGAAGCGGTTGGGTATCAGAAGTGCAATCCGCATTAGCAGGTAGCTGATCAGGCTGGCCAGAGGCCAAGCCAGCAGGAAAAACAGCAGCAGCCCTGCAACCTGCCAGTTCTCCATACCCATCACGCGGAAGTCGGGTAGCCATTGACCGAGTCTCAGCGCTGTATTGCTGTAGCCCAGCTCATTCCACATATCGGGAATTCTGGAGACGGTCGCGTTAGATAGCTTCCAGACGCTACCGCCCTTGCCGTCGGGCACACGCTGCAGATAAACGGGAATGGATTCCTTAACCAGGTTGACCGTGCCAATCTGGTCGCGGTAGTCCGGCAACCCGTCGTTGCGGCGCCCGTCGGGACTATCGCTGAGCGCTGTCAGGTCGATAATATTCTGGCGGTTGAAGACGTAGCTCAGCGCCGTTAACAATTGCTGGTCTGTATATGACTCGAGTTCCTCGTCGATGTAGCGCCTGTCCAGGAATTTCCCAAACGCATCATAGTCATTGGCACGGATGGCAGCTCTCAGCCCCAGCATTGCAGCAAGTGGAGTTGCCTGTGCATTGGCCGTCGGCGTGTCTGTGGAAGTACGCTGCTCTACCAGTTCCTCGACCTGCTTCTCTGCCTCCAGCAATTCGCGTGCAGACACGCCGGGTTCTTGCACCGCGGGTTGTGCCCACACGGAAGCGGTAATGAGGAAGGACAATAGGGGCAGTCCGATCAGGTAGCGCAACATGGTACTTTTCCTTGATCTTGCCCGCCTACAATTTGGCCGTCATACAGTGACCTGATCTGACAAAAATGCATCGGTACTTATCTGTGGCGTGGTTTACTCACTTGACAGGGCTTTCGGAACGATGGCCTGAAGCACTCTCTGTCACGACATCGCAGACACCATCGACTGAATATCTTCCTCGCCGGCCTCCAGCGTAGCACGCAGTGTATCTGCATCCATTCTCAGGCGCGCCAGTGAGTCGAGGTCCCCAAGGTGCTCCGCCGCCTTGACGCCAGCGCGTGCGATGATGTTGGCAATCAGCAACACGTCGCTCAAGTCTGCACCGTCGATGCGGTTCTTTTCTTTAACTTCCTGCTCGTCGACAGCCTGCGCAACGGTATCTGGAAACTGCCAGGATTCGACAATGGCGCGCGCGACGCCGGTGTGCCACTGCGCGATCAGGCGATCCAGCGCACGGCGGTCCGCAAACAACTCGACGTGATCGGCGGCCTTGGTGTAGATATAGAACTTGCCCACCGAGCTCAGCAAGCCAGCCAGCATGGCCTCGTCGGGTTTGCGCAGGCTGCGTGTTTCCTTTGCCAGTACATAGGCTATCGCCGCCACCTTGACGCTGGTCTGCCGCAAGCTGTTCAACTCGCTGACGCAGGCGCTGCCTGGCGGAGCCTTGAAGGCCTCCCGGGCGGCAAAAGACATGGCCGCATTCTGTACCATGGTCATGCCAACGCGCGAGATTGCGGTGGGTATGTCGGTAACTTCCATGGGACCGCGCCGCATCAGCGCCGAGTTTGCCATGCGCATCAGCCGTGCCGCGAGAGCGGGCTCGGTTGCGATCACGGCAGCCAGGGAGCGATTGTCCGCCGCGGGGTCCTTGATGCACTCCTGTACTCGCAGCGCAGTGTCGGGGAAGGGCGGAAGGTCGAACTCCCCCTGCTGTAAGTCGGAGGCAAGTTGTTTGACGAATGCCAGGGCGTTCTGATCGATGACCCGCTCCTGTATCACCTTCTCCTCCGGCTCCTCTTTAAATGGATTGAGATGCTTGGAGGAAATATCGCGTATCACTTTTCCCATGTTGTAGCCCTGAGCCCCATCTATTTAACTCGAGTATAAAATAAAAATGCAGCCTGTGGTGCACCATCGGTGCTGCAGGCTATGGGCGGTGTGGTTCCACTCATGCCCTCTATCATCAAACTTCGCGGGAACTGCTCTACGCGACTACACTTAGTTATGGCTGCGATGCAGCCAGGGTTCGAATTCGTCCATGTTGTGGTCGAGTTTGATAAAGCGCAACGCACTATGCGGCTTGCCGCATGAGGAAACAGTCAATGAGAATAATGAATAAAAATGTTTTTGGCGGGCTCGTTCTGGGCGCTGTATCGCTGCTACTGCCTACGCAGGTCTTGGCGGAGGAAGAATGGCCTATGTACGGTGCCGAGTACTGGGACGTTACGGCAGTTGATGTAAAGGATGGCGGTAGTTGGAAATATATGAATTGGCTATCGGATGAATGGCGCAAGAACAGTGAGTTCGCCAAGTCCAAAGGTTGGATCAAGGACTATGTGATACTGTCCAACGTGCACGCCCGCAAGGGGGAGCCAGACCTCTACATCATTCGCATCATTGAGAGTGTTCCCAGTGGTGCTGAGGGTGAAAAACGCCAGAAGGAATACGCGGCCTGGAGTGAAAAGAGCGAGCAGGCGATGGTGGATGAAAGCGGTAACCGTGCAGAGTACCGTGAAGTTCAGGGTTCCTCCCTGCTACAGGTTCTCAAGTTCCGCAAATAACGGGCGATATCGCGGAGGCCGGGGTTGTCCCGGCTCTCTGTTCGCTTCCGGCGCAAACCGGTAAAATTCCGTCTAGCGGTCCTCCGGTGAGGCGAGTATAACAACGCCAATCTGCTACCCGAGTGCATCGAGTCACAATGTCTATTCTCCGCTGGCTGGCACCCGTTGCACACTGTGGGAACCATCTGCTGCTAACGCTCGCCCTGCTTGGGGGGTTACTGATCTCGGAGCAGCAGCCGGCGAGTCAGGGGCAGCTGGAGCCGTTTTTTTATTCGGGCGTTGCGCTCCCCGCAGAAAGCCCGTCCCTCGATAATCCAGATGATGTCGAGCTGGTAGTATCTCGCCTCACGCCTTTCGCGGCTTCTCTCCCGACCAGCACAAAGGCATTCCCGCTGGCGGCCGCCGCGCTGCGCCTGCATATCACACGTTCCTCGCGTGTACCCCAGGGGCCTCCCGGAATTATCTGAGCAAGGCCTTCGCTGTGCGGCGCACGATACCCGGGTCACCGGTATTGGTTGCGCTGGAATCTTTGCTACATCTTCGCGAGTAATTACTCATGCGTGTAATCGATTTTATGGGCTGGCGCAGGATTGCGCTGGCTATTTCTGTCGGCTTTCTATTGCTGTCGGTAGCGTCTTTCTTTACCCGGCAGTTGGCCTGGGGCCTCGATTTTACCGGCGGCACCCTGGTTGAAGCTCATTTTGCGGAAACAGCGGATCTGGCACGTGTGCGTGCAGGTCTGGAGCAGGGCGGGTTTTCCGGTGCCACTGTTGTGGCATTCGGTACAGACCGGGACGTGTTGATTCGCCTGCCTCAAGGGCATACCGAGATGGCGGGCGATGCTGTGCTGAAACTGCTGCGGCAGGATGCCAGAAGTGGGGTGGAGCTCCGGCGCACGGAGTTTGTGGGCCCGCAGGTTGGCGACGAACTGCGCGAGCAGGGGGGGCTGGCAATGTTGCTGGCACTTGGCCTGATTACCCTCTACATCGCATTCCGCTTTCAGCTCAAGTTTGCGGTCAGTGCGGTGATAGCGCTGGTACACGATATCGTTATTACCCTGGGCTTCTTTTCACTCACGGGCCTGGAGTTTGATCTTACGGTGCTAGCGGCCATTCTCGCGGTGATCGGGTATTCCCTGAACGACACCATTGTGGTGTATGACCGTATTCGCGAGAACTTCCGCAAGGTGCGCGGCCTGTCGCCGCGGGAGATTGTGAATCGATCCATCACGGAGACACTGGGACGCACGCTGGTGACATCCCTGACTACCGTGCTGGTGCTGGTTTCACTGGCAATTTTCGGCGGTGACATGATCTTTGGTTTTGCCCTCGCGCTGTTGGTGGGCGTTACAGTGGGAACCTACTCGTCCATTTACATGGCATCCAATATTCTCTTGATGCTGGGGGTCAGCAAGGAAGACTTGATGTTGCCGGTGCGCGATGGCGCTGATCAGGATGAGCTCACGCCGTGACCACTACCCGCTGGCGAGCGGTCTCAGCTCGCCAGCAGTTTTTTGACGGCGGACGCACAGGCAATTTCGCCGCGGTTGAGGAAGGCCTCGTGGTGCTCTTCAACTTCCTCCAGGTCGTAGGCGTAGTTCACCAGCAGGCCGGCAGACTGCTGCAGGCCCTTGGCGGACGTGTCACCCAGCCAGTTGAGCCGGGCCACGCTGGCGCCGTTGCCCAGATGAAAGCGCGCCACGGGGTCGAGTGGGGCAGTGCCGCGTTTTTCCCGCAGCAGGTAGCGTGCGCAGAGCCGCATCAGCAAGGGCTTGAGTCGTGCCTGCAGGGCCGTGTCTTCGAGCCAGCGCGGTGTGTCCAGGGCGGTGAGGAGTGAGGCATCTTCTGCTGAGAGCAGCGGTTGTTGATCGTTGGCCAGTACTGAGTTCAGCCATTTGCGGAATCCGGGTATGGGCGAAAGCGTGGCGAACTCGGTGAGTTGCGGCATGTCTTCCTTGAGGCGCATTACCACCTGTTTGATCAGGAAATTACCGAAGCTGATGCCACGCAGACCGGGCTGGCAGTTGCTGATGGAATAGAAAATCGCAGTACTGATGCGCTCCTGTGCAACGAGCCCTTCGTGGGGCGCGAGGATGGTTTGCACTGAACTGGATACCGCCGGGACAAGCGCGACTTCGACGAAAATCAGTGGCTCGTCCGGCAAAGCCGGGTGGAAAAACCCGAAACAGCGCCGGTCTTTCGCATCCAGGCGTCGTCGCAGGTCGTCCCACCCCTGCATCTCATGCACGGCTTCGTATTCGATCAGCTTCTCCAACACGGCTGCGGGGCTGTCCCAGTCCATGGTGCGCAGTTGCAGGAACCCCGGGTTGAACCAGGAAGTGAGTAGATGCTGCAGGTCATCATCGACCAGGCGCAACTCCGGGTGCTCGGACAGGTGCTGTAGCAGGTCCTCGCGCATGTCAATGACGGTGCGAGTTCCGGTGGGCGCCATGTTGATGCGCCTGAACAGGGTCTGTCGCGGCGATTCAACCGCCTGCGCCAGGGCGCGGTAGGTCTCGGGTGTGAGCGCGCTGCGGTAGGCCTCGGCGCAGCGGTTGATCAGTTCCGGGTCGGGGCTGTAGTCGCGCAGTAACACGTTGAAGAATGTTTTCTTCTCGTCAGTGTCGAGCGTGGCATAGGCGTTGACCACCTCGTCGGCCAGGGCGATACCCAGGGCTTCGCCCTTGTTGGAGTACAGTTCGCTGCACAAGGACGCCATCGAATTGCGTTCCCGTGTGGATCGGCGCAGCAGGTTTTTGCCTGCGGAGGCGACGGAGTTCAGCCAGCGGTTGATAACCATGCGGTGTTCCTGTGGGTGTGTGCGGCGCCGCTACTGGCGGCAGCCCGCAGGCGCAGTGCAATGCACATCGTCTACGGTTTCGCCGTTGATGATGGACCGGACCCAGTCAACGGCTCTCAGGTCATTCGTGCTGCGGCTGTAAAGCTCGCTGTAGCGCAGCAGCGTATGGAATTCCCCGGCACTGACATAACTGCGCAGTAAGGGGATCTCTGCCTGTAATTCGGCGACGTTGGCATCCAGGCCGGGCAGCAGGTCGGCGGGGTAGCCGAGCAGGCGCAGAAAATCTTCCTGTACGGCGTCATAGGCGTGGTCAAACAGGTGAAAGCGTACCCCGGGTGCAGCGTCAGCGGCCAGCCGATAGAGGTCCGGCATGGTCAGTGTATCAGGCGTCTTCCCCCGCGCGTTGTACCAATCGGGGAACGCGGCGAACACACCCCATTGCTGCCATAACGCGGCAGGTGCCGGCAGACGGTAGCCACCGGCGCCACCGGCGAAGTGGGTGATTTGCGCCTCGTTGTAGTGCCTCGCGATGAGCGCGGCGAACAGGGGTGATGACAGCGCACCTGCGCTGCCACCTGATACGACCACGTGCTCGGGTGCAGGGAAGCTGTTGAAGAGGTACTCCAGTGCTGCGCTGCTGTTTGCCCACCCCTGGTGCGCGATGGTGAAGCGGGTGCCGTCTTTCCGGGTGTATTCGCGTTCCGCCGTGCCCAGGTGCACGTCCCCGGTGCAGTACGATACAAAGATCTGAGACCAGTCCAGAAACGGATTTTCAGGGTTGTTCAGGGCAAAAGCACCATCGTAGTGGCGAGGGTCGTTACCCGCCTCGGCATTGGCGAAGGGGCGGTAGGTGGGCTTCCCGCTGATATCGCAACTGCCCGTGCTCCAGCAGGCGCCGCCGCCATTGAAGAAAATCATGACTTTTTCCGGGTTTGCCCGGCGCACATGGAAGCTGTAGGGAGTGCCGGTGGCGCATTGGGTGTCGCCTCCGGGGTAAATGGTTTCCCAGGGGTCGCTATCCTGAGCACCGGCAATAAGTGGCGCAATGGCGAGCGCGCCACCGAGCAGGGCGCATAAAACGGCTCGCAGCGAACTCATGGCGCGGTTGCGTCGCGATCTGCGGCAATACACTCCACTTCGGCGCGAGCGCCGAGGCCCAGTCCCGTAGCGCCAAAGGCACTACGTGCCGGGTAGGGTGGCGTGAAGAAACTCCGATAGACCTCGTTAAAAGCGCCCCAGTCGGCCATGTCCGCCAGCATCACGGTGCATTTGACGATATCACTCATGGCGAGACCATTGGCCTTGAGCACGGTAGCGATGTTTTCCATGGTTTGCCGTGCTTCTGCCTCCATGCCTCCCTGCACCAGCTCCATCGTGCCGGGTTTAACCCCCAGCTGCCCCGAGAGGAAATACAGGTTTCCGACGCGCACAGCATCGGAGAAGGGCAGGTTCGCGGGTAGCGCGCCACTGGCGTTGAGGAATTCAACCTCGGCGGCGTATGAGCTGGAGAGGGTGGTCGCCGCCAACAGTACGCTGGCGGCAAGGGTACGCAGGTGTGTACGCATCAGGAAGATCCTCAGGGCTATGAGCGGAGCAGCGCTACGACATTATCCCGGTTGCGCGGTGCAGTAAACAACCCTCACCTGTCCGCTCGCGGTCAGAATGCGTAGCGCAGCTTCACCCAGCCCTGTCGTCCGGGCTCATTGACACGTACCGCCTCCGGGTTGAACGGGTCCAGGTTGCCTGCGTTCACATGGTAGGCATAGGCTTTGTCAAAGAGGTTCTCAACACCCGCCTCCAGTAGCAGCCGACCGGTCAGGTTCCAGTGGCCGTAGAGATGCAGTACGCCAAAGCCCGGCGTGGCCGCGTCAACGTCGACTGCCGGGTCGAAATGGTTCTGACGCTGCGCAGTGACCCACTCCAGTCCCAGTGCCCAGTCTGGTTGCTGGTAATCCAGGTTCAGGCGTGTTTCCAGGGGGGCAATCTGTGCCAGGTCGCCGTTGTCGCCGTGGCCGCGGGTGTAGGCAATGCCCATTCGGGCACGCCAGCGCTCGCTGATCTGCAGGGCGGCATCGAGCTCCGAGCCGAACAGTGTGGCGTCGATGTTGCGGTAGAGGTCGGCGCTGCCCTCGCTGAAGCGCTCAATATAGTCGTTAACCTCATCCACGAACACGCTTGCATTCCAGCTCAACCGGCCGCTTTCGTGCATCAGCGTCAGGTCCAGCTGCTGGTGGATTTCGGCGTCCAGCGTGGGGTTGCCCACCCAGAACGCACCATTGGCACTGCGCGCTATCCACTGTTCCGAGCTGTCCGGTGTGCGCACCGAGCGGCTCAGGTTCACGCTCACCGTATGTGCCGGGTCCAGGCGCCGGTCCCAGCCCAGCACCGCGCTCAGGCCGTAGTCATCGGTGCGTATCTCGGTGGTGTTATAGAACTGCTCGTAGAGGCGAATCGGCGTTGCACTGCCCATCATGCCGGCACTCAACGTGGCTTCACGCACCTGGGAATCGAACTGGTCCAGGCGCAGCCCAAGGCGCAGCGTGTCGTCTGGGCTGCTGCGATAGTCGATCTCCGCGAATAGCCCCGCCTGGCGCTGCTCGGCTGCAGGCCACATACGCGCGACCAGCATGTCGTAGCTGCCGTCTTTGCCCATGTCCATGTACAAGTCAGCGCTGCGGTCATTCGCGCGGTAGTCAATGCCGCTGCGCAGCTCGGCCTGCTCCGTTGTTACGGTTGCCAGCAGCCGGCCTCCCCATGTGGTCGAGGTCGACGGCGCTGCTGCGCCGTTTGGCATCATGGAGCGGTTGCGTACGCTGTAGTTGTCCATCAGGTGATCGACGTCGCTGAGGTAGGCGGTCAGCTCCAGCGTGTCGATGGCGCCCATAGATCGCTGCACCCATTTGGCACTGGTGCTGGCCGAGTCGGCGAATACGGCATCCATGCCGTTGCCGGCATACCAGACATCATCTTCGCTGGCCTGCTCATGGCTGATTTCGAGGTAGGTGTTGGGCTGTAGATCAATGCCCGCAACCAACCCGGCACTGGTCGATTCAAAGGCCGATGCCACGCGATCACCATTCCCGTCTTCGTAGTTGTCGGATTCCCGAATGGCACCGAAGACGCGGACGTAGCCTTTGTCGTTGCCGACTGCGAAGTCCCCCCCGACACTGCTCAGGTCCGAGTTGCCGGTGTAACCGGTCGTGAATGAACCGGTCATGCCATTGGCGCCGAGCTCCGGGCGCAGGTGTTCAAAGATCAGCGTGCCGCCGCTACCGCCCGCGCCATAGATGACCGAGCGGTGGCCCTTGATGACGGACACGGAGTCGAAGCTGTCCACGCCAACATAGGTGCTTGGCGGGTCCATGCGCCCGGGGCAGGCGCCGTAACTGTAGGCCCCGTTGGCGATGACGTTGAGGTTACTCTGGCTCTGCCCGCGGATAATCGGGTCGAACCCGCGGCCGCCGCGACGCAGCGCGGTCATGCCGGTGACCGAGCGCAGCAGTTCGCCGGCGTCGTGAGTGGGGCGCGTGATGGGCGTTTCGCTGAGCAGCGTGTTGCCACCGGCAGGTTCTGCGCGCGCCGTCACTTCGACCAGCTCAATGGCCAGGTCATGCCCCTGCCCCTGCACGGGAGCAACGAGGGCGGCACTGGCGAGAAATACGGCTGTTGCCAGCGCATGGGGTGTGCGGTCCAGTGGCATGGGTCGGTGTCCTCGTTGGCATATTCGGGCGCACATTATAGAAAGCCTCGCGCCGGGTGGAATGCGACATATTGGCGCACCTCTCACCCATTTGAAGGAGGACAAGACGACCTTACCGATGCATTATCATGGGTTGTATGTCGCCCCGGAGTTGCTCCCATGACCTTGCCTTCCACGCCCGAACTGCAGCCGATCACGGAAAGTCCGGAGGTAATCGCCGACTATCTCAAGGAACTGAATACGGCAGCGCTGGTCATGTCAGTGGTGCATATGACGGGTGACACCGCATTGCTGGACGAATTGCCGACACCTCGCACGCTGGACGTGGTGGCGGCCGGTGCCGAGGGTGGTGAGGATTTACTGGAGGGCGGTTACACCGCGGCTCAGGTGGCGCAGGTACACCACTGGGCACTGTCTGCGATTGCCGACTGGCAAGCGCGTGGTTGTCCTCTCGAACCGCTTACCACTGACACCATTCAGGCCCTCTACCGCTTCATGTGCGGCGCGGACGTCGATCCGGAATACCTCGAGTTTATCGATGAAGAGGTGGCGCTTGACGGCGTTGACCGGCGCGGTCTGCAGTTCGATGATCCGGAGCTCCAGGCGCGGGCGGCGCAATTCCCTGTGGTCGTGATTGGCGCTGGTATGGGGGGAGTGCTTGCGGGCATACGCCTGGCAGAGGCCGGAATCCCCTACACGATTATTGAGAAGAACCCCGGCGTGGGTGGAACCTGGTTCGAGAACCGCTATCCGGGGTGCAGGGTGGATGTCCCCGGGCATAGCTACAGTTATTCGTTTGCCCCGAATCATGCCTGGAGCAGCCACTTCCCGCTGGCGGATGAGATTCGTGCCTACTTCGATAGTTGCGCGCGGCGTTTCGAGGTCACGCCCCATATTCGTTTCAGCACTGAGGTCGTGGCGGCGCATTACCACGAGGACACCGCCTGCTGGCAGGTGCAGGTGCGCGATGGGCAGGGTGTGGAAGCGGTGCTCCCGGCGCGCGCTGTCATCAGCGCAGTAGGGCAGTTGAATCGACCAAAAATGCCGGATATTCCCGGGCTTGCCGACTTCAACGGACCGGTTGTGCACTCCGGCGCCTGGCCCGAAGGGCTGGACCTCGCCGGCAAGCGCGTAGCGGTCATCGGATCGGGCGCCAGTGCGTTCCAGATCATCCCTGAACTGGCGGCAACCACTTCACAGCTGGTGGCACTGCAGCGTTCGCCGGTGTGGATGTTTCCCAACCCCGGCTACCACACCGAGGTGGGAGCGGGGCAGCGCTGGGCGCTGGAGAAACTGCCATATTATTCCAAATGGTACCGTTTCTGGTTGTTTTATACGTCAGTGGAGGGCGTCTATAACCAGACCCTGGTGGACCCTGAATGGCGCAGTACCCACTCAGTGAGTGCCTCCAACGACGCCATGCGCGAAGCCCTGACCGCCTGGATACAGTCACAGATACAGGATCCGGACCTGCTGGCGAAGGTGTTGCCCACCTATCCCCCGTTTGGAAAACGCATTCTGCAGGACAACGGTTGCTACCTCGAGGCGCTGCAACGCGACAATGTGGAGGTGGTCACCACGGGTATCCGCGCGGTTGACGCGCAGGGTGTGCTGACCGAAGACGGGCGGCATCACGCGGTAGACGCCATTGTTTGCGCCACCGGTTTTCATGCGGACCGTTTTCTCTTCCCCATGCAATTCACCGGTCGCGGCGGTGTGCAGCTGAACACGCAGTGGGCGGAAACCAATGGGCGTGCCTACCTGGGCATTACGGTACCCAACTTCCCCAACCTGTTCTGCATTTACGGCCCCAACACCAACCTCGTGGTGGCCGGTAGTATCGCGCACAATGCCGAGTCCCAAGTGCACTATATCCTGGAGTGCATCCGTCTGTTACTGGAGGATGACCTGCAGAGCCTGGAGTGCCGCCAGGATGTGCACGACCGTTACAATGCGCGTGTTGACGCCGTGAATGCGGGTACGGCCTGGGGGTCACCGCTGGTCGATAACTGGTACAAGAACGCATCGGGCCGGGTGACGGCCAATCTGCCCTTCCGTATCATCGATTACTGGAAGATGACACGTCACGCAGACCCCGACGATTTCCTGTTGCAGTGAATTGCTTCGGGCGGCTGGGCAGCGTCCGGTAGCTTCAGTATTCTGTGTAAAGTGCACTGCGTGTTCAGGCGCCGGTTGACGGCGCAACAATAAACGAGAGGGAAGGAGAGTCCCCATGCATCTGGGCTTCAGTTTCATGAATACCCCGCACGATCCGGACCCGCGCGACCTGGCGCGAGCGCTGGAGGAGCGCGGGTTTGAATCCTTGTGGACCGGTGAACACAGCCACATCCCGGTTTCGCGGAAAACGCCGTATCCCGCAGGTGATGAATTGCCGGAAGCCTACAAGCTCATGGGTGACCCCTACATCACGTTAATGGCGGCGGCCTCGGTCACCTCCACGCTGAAGTTGGGCACCGGCATCGCTCTGTTGATGGAGCGCGAACTGTTCTCCCAGGCCAAGACCATCGCCAGCCTCGATCGCCTCAGCGGCGGACGGCTGATGATCGGCACCGGTGTCGGCTGGAACGAGGAAGAATTCGCCAACTGTACACAGCAGCCCTGGAGCAAGCGCTACGGGGTGATGCGTGAGACGGTGATGGCCACCCGCGCGTTGTGGCGCGACGACGAGGCGGAGTTCCACGGCGACTATATCGATTTTGACCCAGTCTGGTGCAACCCGAAACCTGCACAGGCGGGGGGGCCGCCGGTGATTTTCGGTGCTATGGGACCACTCGGCGTGAAGCATGCCGCACAGTGGGCCGACGGTTGGATGCCGGTGGATGTGGCCATGGGTGATGTGGCAGAAGGGCTGAGTGCGTTTCGCGCCCAGGTTTCGGCCAATGGTCGCGACCCGGACGCGGTGCCGGTTACCCTGCAAACGCTGATAACGCCCGATCTGGATACGCTCAAGCGCTACCGTGACATGGGTGTTGAGCGGGTGGTAATCGGTGTTGCAGTGGACATGTGGGACCAGCCCGAAAAAATCATGCCGATGATCGACAAGTTTGCCGATTTGATCCCGCAGATCAACGCCTGACGCCGCCGTGGCAGGCGCTTGCGGGGGTTAACGCCCCCCGCGTTCCGCATAGTCCATGGCAAAGCCCACCAGTGTGCGCACACCCACAATCAGCGCATCCTCCCGCGCGGTGAAGAAGGGTGAATGGTTGGACGGACGCTCGCTGCGCGGTACCGACGGGTCACCCACGCCCAGCATGATGAACATGCCGGGGATGTGTTCCTGGTAGTAGGAGAAGTCCTCAGCGCCGGTAATCAGGTTGCCTTCGAAAACGCGGTCTTCGCCCGCCGCCCTGACCAGGGTTGGCATCATCTGGCGCAGTAACTGCGGGTCATTGCCGGTCACGGGGGTAGAGTAGGTGACATCGACGGTGGCACTGGCACCGTTCGCTTCGGCAATGGCTGTGACCGTTGCCCGCAGGCGCTCCAGCAAACGCTCGCGCTCACCGCGGTCGAAGGTTCTGACAGTGCCCAGCATTGTCACGTCATCGGGAATGATATTGCCGCGCACACCGCCTTGAATGCTACCAATGGTCAGCACGGCAGGGCCGCGGGTGATATCGATGTGGCGCCCGGGTATGCCCTGCAGCGCGCTCAGGACCTGTCCCGCAACGTAGATGGGGTCAACCCCCAGCCAGGGGGAGGAGCCGTGCGTCTGGCGTCCGGTGATGGTGATTTCGATACTGTCGGCCGCGGCCATAAAGCTGCCGCTGCGATACACCAGCGAGCCCGCATCATCGGGCCAGACGTGCAGGCCAATGATGGCCTCCGGTGCTTCGGGGCCATCCAGAACCCCCTCTTTCACCATCAGCGCTGCGCCGCCCTCCTCACCGGGCGGAGCGCCCTCTTCAGCGGGTTGGAAGATGAATTTGACGGTACCGGCCAGATCCTCGCGGTGTTGCGCCAGTATTTGTGCAGCGCCCATCAGCATGGCGACGTGGGTATCGTGGCCGCAGGCGTGCATGACCGGTACATCCTTGCCCATGTATTCACCGCGGGCACTGGAAGCGAAGGGCAATCCGGTTTGCTCCTGCACGGGTAGGGCGTCCATGTCGGCGCGCAGCGCGATCACCGGCCCGGGCTTGCCGCCGCGCAGTGTGCCCACGACGCCTGTGTGTGCCACACCCGTTTCAACAGTGTCGAATTTCAGCGCGCGCAGGTGCTCTGCCACTTTCTCTGCCGTGCGGAATTCGCGATTGGAAAGCTCTGGGTTCTGGTGCAGGTCGCGGCGCCACTCAATGACGCGTGGCTCCACGGCGGCGTAGGCCGCATCGAGTGTTGCGTTCTCGATTGCCGCCTGTACGGTGCCGGCAGCGAACAATATCGCGGCCGGGAAAAACAGTGATCTGAAGTGCATGGGCACGTCTCCGCAGTGTCGTCGCTGCGAAGTGTAGCGTGACCGTCCGCGGGGTTGAAGAAAACAGGAGTAAAAAAGGGGGCATACGCCCCCAAGGTCTCCTTGTCGTTGATGGTTGCTCAGCGGTGACCGACGTGCCCGCGCGCGCTGCCGTGCCGCTCGCGGCAGCTACTGTCATGATGATCGTGTACCAGGCTATAGGTCAGGGCGGAGCCCAGCAAAAAGGCGCCTACGGTGTGCCGACGTCTATCGCTGTGCGAATACAGTTCCCTGCGCCACTGGCGCAGGTCGTTCTCGTGTCGATGACTGTATGTGTGCGCAGGGTAGTGTCGATGGTTGTGCTGCCGGACGACCTTGTGGCCTGTGGAGTGATAGTGCTTGAACGTTCTGTGAGCCGGATCGGGCCCCGCTACCGCGGAGGCCGAACCCAGCAACGCGAGCAACGCAGAAATAACCAGGGGTTTATGCATGCTTGTACTCCTTCTATCGGTGCCTGTGATGGTCATAGTGGCGCCTGCCGCCTGAACCGGGCCTGAATGCAGGGCGTCTTGTTTGCCGGCTGCATTCAGCTGCGGTTCAGCTTGCAGGGACTAAGCTGCTCGCGTCGGAAATTCCGGGGGCGCCAGCCGGCGCTACCGCTGAGGGGGCGGCATCTGGCACACTGTTGTGCGGTGTGTTTGGCGTCTGCCGGAAGAAGTTACGTGTGAGGGCCATGATGGGTAAACGTATAGGCGGGTTCCTGCTGCTTGCTTGTGTGCTGGTCGTGGCTGGCGGTTGGCTTGCGCCTGCGCCGGCAGCAGCGCAACAGGTGGGCGCCAGTGCCCAGAAAAGCACCATGACCCCGCGCGAAGCCGCGGCAAAGGCGCGGGCACAGCACGGTGGCAAGGTGCTCAATGTTTCCCGGCAGGGTGGCGTCTATCGGGTGAAGCTGTTGCTCGACTCGGGCCGCGTGATCACTGTTACGGTCAAGGGCTGACAGTTGCGCATGCTGGTAGTGGAGGACGACGCCCGGCTGCGTGTACGGCTGGCGGGGCACTTCAGCGCACAGGGCTGGGTGGTGGATGAGGCACAGAAAGGGTCGGAGGCGGACTATCTCGTGCGTGAGTTTCCCTGTGACCTGGCGATCGTCGACCTGGGCTTGCCCGACGTGCCCGGTGTCGAATTGATTTCCCGTTGGCGCCTCGCCGGCCAGGTGTTTCCCGTGCTCGTACTCACTGCGCGCGCCGATTGGCAGGAAAAAGTGCAGGGACTCGAAGCCGGTGCGGACGACTACGTCACCAAGCCGTTTTATCTGGAAGAACTTGAAGCGCGGGTGAACGCGCTGTTGCGGCGCGTGTCCGGGCGTACAACCGAGCGGGCGGATTACGGGCCTGTAACTATCGATTTCAGTGCGCGAACGGTCAACCTCAACAACGTGGCACTGGAGCTCACCGCGTATGAGTACAACACGCTGGCCTATCTGGCTCATCGCGCGGGTACTGTGGTGTCCAAAACCGAGCTGACGGAACACCTTTATCAACAGGACCATGATCGCGACAGCAATGTGATTGAGGTCTTTGTTGGACGACTGCGACGCAAGCTGGACCCTGGTGGGCAGCTGCAGCCGATTGAGACCGTGCGTGGTGCCGGCTACCGGTTTGCACTTGTGCCGGTGGCACGGTGAGAAGTGGGCTTTCGCTCGCAGCGCGTCTCTCTTTGGCCAGCGCGCTGCTGTTGCCGTTGTTTCTGGGGGCTACCGGCTGGTTTCTCGAACGCAGTCATCGCTTGAGTCTGGAGGTGGCGCAGGCCGAGCGCCTGGAGCTACAGCTCCTCAACCTGTTGGCGCAGGCCGAGTTTGACACCGTGCTGGAAATGCCGGTTGATCTGCTTGAGCCGCGTCTGGCGCAACCTGGCTCGGGGTTCTACGCGCTGATAAGCGATGCATCCGGCACTTTGTTATGGTCGTCTCGTTCCGCGCTCGGCCTGGATCTCGGCACAATACAACTGGCAATGCCTCCCCTGCGCCCCGGTGGGAGCGCCAGCGCCCGGATCAACGGGCTGCTGCGTGTTTCGCTGCAGGTACTCTGGGAGACGCCCTCCGGGGCGGATGTGCCCCTGCGCTTCACGGTGCTGGAGACAACTGCACCGATTGAGGCGGATCTGGCGCAATACAGGCGCAGCCTGCTGCTCTGGCTTGGCGGCTCCGCGCTCGCCTTGCTGGCCTGCCAGTTGCTCATACTGGGGTGGGGGCTGCGCCCCCTGCGGGCGCTGGCAGCGGATATCGCGCGGCTGGAGGCGGGCGAAACAGTATTGCTGCAGCGACCCTATCCACATGAAGTACAGGTGCTCACGCGCAATCTGAATACGCTTTTGCTGGGTGAGCAGCAACGGCGAGAGCGGGTGCGGCGCACCCTGGGTGACCTGGCGCACAGCCTGAAGACTCCCCTGGCGGTGATTCGAACAGCGGACCCGCATGCCCTGGACTATCCAGCCGTGGTAGCGGAACAGACCGACCGCATGGAGGAAATCGTCAGTTATCAATTGCAACGCGCCACCGGCGGCAGTGCGCGCCTGCTGCAACGGGTACCGGTAGCGCCGGTTTTGGAACGCCTGCGCGACAGCCTGCTCAAAGTGTACGCGGGGCGCGCGCTCGATATCCAGCTGTTGGTAGAAGCCGGGTGCATGTTTCGCGGTGACGAGCGAGACCTCATGGAGATGCTCGGCAACCTCATGGACAACGCCTGCAAGTATGCCCGGCGCCGTATTCGCATCAGCGCTGCTGGTGGGGACGCGAATCCGCTGGACATTATCGTGGAGGATGACGGGCCGGGTGTCGCGCCGGCCCTGTGTCGGGCGATTCTGCAACGCGGCTTTCGCGCGGATAGCCGCGGCGAGGGCCAGGGTATCGGCCTGTCAGTAACGGCGGACATCGCTGCGAGCTATCAGGGTGGCTTGACGATTGATTCAGCCGGGCAGGGCGGGGCGCGTGTCCGGTTACGATTTAATTGATGGCCTGGGGCCATTTTTGCTGGAGGAAGAAAACATGATGAAAACCTGGCTGATTCACGGTTATATGCTGCTATTTTTCTCGTTGGGGCTCGCACTGCCGGCCGCCGCCGCGGAGACCGCCCCCTATCCACAGATCCGCGTCAGCGGTGAGGGTGTGGCCAGCCTGCCGCCGGACATGGCAGTGCTTTCCCTGGCCGTCACCCGCGAAGCCCCAACGGCACAGCACGCTCTGGACGCAAGCTCATCGGCTATGAGTGAGGTGCTCGCGGCCATGCGCAAGGCGGGTATTGAGGAGCGTGACCTGCAAACGGAACAGTTTGCCATTCAGCCACGCTACCGTGATGAACCGTCGCAGGTGAAGGGTGAGCCCTCCGCACCGCGTATCGTCGGTTACACCGTGAGCAACGCGCTCAGTGTGCGCGTGCGCGACCTTGGCAGCCTGGGGAGCATCATAGACATGTCGGTGCGTCTCGGCGTGAATCAGGGTGGCGGAATCCGTTTCCTGAACGAAGATCCGGCCGCGGCGCTGAGCGCGGCACGCAGTGCCGCCATGCAGGATGCCCTGGACAGGGCCCGTACCCTCACGGCGGCAGCCGATGTGGGACTGGGCAGAATTCTCGAAATATCCGAGCAATCCCATCAACCCCGCCCAATGATGATGGCGAGAACAGAGATGATGGCGGATGCGGGCTCCGTTCCCATTGCCGGCGGTGAGAACAGCTACCGGGTTACGGTAAATGTCACGTTCGCCCTGGAGCAGTGAGCGGCCGCAAAAAAAATCCGGGTTGCAGGGAATAAGCGGCGTTCGTCGTACGTCTCAACACCTCAGGACAGGATGGGGAACGCTAGCCCCCCAGCCCTGGAACTACAGGGTTTATTGCCAGCTTCTGGTAATAAGCCCTGCTTCTCTTTTTGCCCCTGCCGCATCACCACTCGCATTGGTCTCCACGAAGGTGGCGATCGGGTCGCTGTCTGCCGCGCTGGCCGGACGGTAGGCGTCACCCTCAGCATCGTGCCTGATCGTTTGCGCCGTGGCGACACGGGTTTCCCACTGGCCGTCGTTGCGGCAGGCAACGCCACGGACGGTTTTCTCCGGGTTGTGCAGCAGGTATTCGCGACACCAGCTGCCGTCCTGGCTGGGAAAGCTGAGTACGGGGCGCAAGCGGCTGCCATCGGCCAGGATTTCCCAATCATCGGCACTGGAGGGCACCTTTTCCAGAGCGGCGGAAAGCAGCGCTGCGGAGTCGCTCTGCTGCTCCTGCTGCCACTGCGGAACCAGCAACAGGGCCGCCGCGGCAACCAGTGATGCCGCCACGGCGAAACCGCGGGCCCCGCCGTTGGTAAAGCGGTGCAGGCGGTGTGGTTCGGCATTGATGGTGACGGGCGTTTTATCCAGCAGGGATTGAACATGTTCAGGCAGGGGGCGTGCGGTATTGGCGGCGTGCAGCGTGTCGTGCAGTTGCTGTTGCAGCGCCTGCATTGCCTGCAGGTTGGCTGCCAGAGTGGGCTCCTGCGCCAGGCGCTGCTCACAGGCCTCACGCGCTGCCTGCGGCAACTCGCCGTCCAGGTAGGCTGACAGCAATTCCCAGTCCTGTTCCGTTATGGTGCCTTTCACATCGTCCTCAATCCGGGGTATCCCGGTTCTTCAGCAGCGTTGCCCTCGCTCGGGCGATCCTGCTCATGATGGTGCCCACCGGCACCTCCAGTATGTCTGCGGCCTCGGCGTAGCTCTTGCCTTCTACCGCCACCAGTGAGAGCGCCATTCGCTGCTCCGGCGGCAGTGCATTGAGCGCTACAGAGACCGCTTCCAGGGCGCGCTCGACATCCGCGTCGTCCTCGGCCGATGGTGCTTCGTCCGTGTCCCATGCCATCTGCAGTGGGTACCGCTGGCGTACTTCACGCGAGCGCAACTCGTCGATCCAGGCGTTTCTGCACACGCGATACGCCCATTTCGCTGCATCGGCATCCTCCGGCATGCCTTTTTCCAGGATACGTTCTACAGTCGCCTGCAGCAGATCGTCGGCGTCGGCCGGCGTTCCGCTCAGGGACAGGCAGAACCGGCGCAAGCTGCCCAGCTCCGCCATCAGAACTTCTCGCTGTGAGTGGCTCAGCGATGGCATAATGATCCTGTTACTGGAGAAGACGATTAGCCGCCGGATTCTATTCCATTTGGGGGAATTAATCGCGCTATGATTCGTCTTTACTATAGATGGCGTCTGCCATGTGGAGGGTGAAAGCCGTGCGACAGTCTACCGGAATGTCCGTTTTGCAGGTCGTGAGTCACGAAGAGTGCTGCTCGCTTCGCCCTGGCTCGCGCTTCATCGCGGCGTGCACGTTCGCCGCCCTCTTCACCCTGCTCGCGCCCGCTGCGGTGAATGCCCAGGTGCCCTGCTGCCTGGATGAAGATGAGTTCGCGGAATACATCGACGAGTCGATAGAAGAAGAGGTCTCCGAGAACGTTGAAGAGGAGGTGGTCGATAACGTTGAAGAGGAACTCGAGGTTGCGGTCGACCAGGCTGTCGGCGAGACCATTGAGGACTCCATCGAGGATTCCATCGAGGAGACCATCGATGATTCGGTGGAGAAATCGGTAGAGGAAACCGTCGCCGACAGCGTCGAGGAATCGGTGGAAGAGTCCGTGGAGACCAGTGTTGAGGAATCCGTCGCCGGTGCCGTTGAGGCGGCAGTCGAAACCACGGTAGAGGAATCTGTCGCGGGGGCGGTAGAGGACTCCGTCGAGACCACGGTCGAGGAGTCAGTTGCGGGGGCGGTAGAGGACTCCGTCGAGACCACGGTTGAGCAGAATGTCGCCAGTGCCGTCGAGAAATCCGTTGAGGAGACGGTTGAGCAGTCGGTGACCGCCTCGGTGGAGAGTGAGGTCGAGGTGGGCATTGCAGCTGCCATCGAGGAGCGCCTGGAAAGCGAAATCGCCACCGTGCTCGAAGACCTGGAAAGCCAGCTGGAAATCGACGAGGCCCGTATCAAGACGCAGCAGTGGCTGGTCATGGCCGAGCCTGAGGTATTCGATGAATTAGCGGTGAAAGGCTATTTGTTCGACCGTGTTACCGACTTGCCCGGGATGGGGCTTTTGCTGGCAGAGGTCGAGGCGCCGTCGAGTTTCGAGATCTACGACGTACGGGAAGGCGTGATCGACGTGGTCGGCCGCGGACGCGCCGAGGTTGACCTGAACCACATCTACACCGCAGGGGCCCCGGTGCATCACACCGTCGAGGGCGCCAGTCCGCGCAATGTGTTGCATTTCCCCGCCGGAATGGATGATCTGGCGCTGCGTTTGGGCATGATCGACAGCCTCGTCGATACGGCGCACCCGGCGCTGCAGAAAGCGAATATCCACAGTCGTGCGTTCGCCACCGAGGGTGCAGTGCTGCCCGCTTTCCACGGCACGGCCATCGCCTCGATTTTTGCCGGCCGTGATACGGATTATGTCGGGCTGGCCCCCAGCGCCGAATTGTATGCGGCCGCCGTGTTCGAGCAGGATGCTGCGCGCGGTGAAATCGCCAGCACGGTGAGCCTGGTACGCGCCCTCGACTGGCTGATTTCGTCCGGTGTTGACGTGGTGAATATCTCCCTCGCCGGCCCGCCAAATCGCTTGCTGGAAAAGGCGCTCAGCCGCGCTGCAGGCCGCGGGGTTTTGATTCTTGCGGCAGCCGGTAACGGTGGGCCCATGGCCAAGCCCATGTACCCGGCGGCCTATTCATCGGTGATGGCGGTGACGGCGGTTGACTCTCATGGGCGTGTGTTCCGGCTGGCGAACCGCGGCGATTATGTGGACCTTGCCGCACCCGGTGTTGGCCTGTTGCATGCCCGCTCCGGCGGTGGCTACGCCACCTCGTCGGGCACTTCGTTTGCGGTACCCTTTGTGGCTACCGCCGCTGCCAGGTTGCGTTTGCTCACGCCCTACGAGGACGTGCGCGAAGCGTTGCTCAGCAGCGTGCAGGACGAGGGTGTGCCCGGACGAGATGACGTTTACGGCTACGGTGTACTGCGCGTAAACGGCTGATCACCAGCGGTAGATGTAGCGGCTGCCGACGATTCCCTGGTCGAAGTTACTGATGGGAAAATTGGATCGGTAGTCACCGTAAGCCAGGTATAGCTGCAGGGCGCTCCGTTTGGTGACTGGGTACTCCAGGTCGATCTGCACCCGGTGGCGTTCGTCCTTGCGCGGTTCACCCTCTACGCTGCCAATACCCGGCGTTACGCCGCTGTAGTCGCGGTTTTCATAGCGGTACGCCATTTCCACCTTGAGTACCTTGCGGCCGACATCCACGCGGCGAATGTAACGCAGTTTGGCGGCGTGGGAGGTAAAGTCCAGGCGCTCGAGATTGGCGTCTTCATCGCGGAACCGGTAACCCATGTTGTAGTAGCTGCGTAGCCCCCGGGCAAAAAAGTAGAGGTCGATTTCCCCGGTGTGTGTTGTCGCATCGCGCTCCGCTCTCTCCTTGATCTGCTTGTCGGAAAACACGTAGGCGACGCGGCTGAACCATTTCTGGCTGAGAAAGCCCGAGACATAGGGCGAGGCCCGGTACAGTTCCAGAAAGCCGTTGCCGTCGAGCAGGGAGTTGACGTAGAAAGTCGAGAATCCGGCGTCGAAGCTACCGGGCTGGGTTTTGAGGTTGGCGCCAACAATATGCGTTTGCCTGTTCAGGTCTGAAAAGTCCTGGTACATGTCCTGATTGAAGTCGTAGGTCAGGCGCAGGTCGGTTTTCGGACTGAAGTAGGTACGCATGCCCACTTTGCCTTCAAGGGTGGCGGCCGCGTCGCCTTCCCGGGTGCTGGCGTCCAGTTCATCAATGGTGACGTTGGTGTCGTACTCGGCACCAATGCCGAGCTCGGCAAAATAGCGGGTTGCCGGGATCGCAGGTGCTTCCTCTTCGGCTGCGACACCCAGAGACATCAAGCACGCAGTCAGGGCGACGACTCCGGACAAGTGAATGCTCGGCTGTTGCATGCCAAGGGTCCTGATGGCGGTCGAGACGGAAATGCGAGACTAACCAATGCCGGCCTGTGCGACAAGGCCTTGCGCCGCGCCGCCGCGTGTGCTCATTGAGCGTCGCGCGGTTTGCCCCAACGGGCACAACCGCGCAGAATGCTTTCCCTCATCGAGGAGACCTGTGCCGAGTGCCATTGCCGATTCCCTACCTTCCCCACCTGCGTAACCCGACTGTGTTGAGCATGGGGCTTGCGCCGCTGAATGCGCACACCTGGATTGAACCGGATGACGCGCTGCCACGTTTCTTCCAGCACAAGCAGGCAGTACGCAGCAGGCTCGGCTCCCGGGTGTTTCGCGCACTCCCGGCGTCCTTGCCGGCGCAGCGTGAGACCAGTCAGCTGCTTGCGGCGCACCTCGAACGTGATCACCCCGGGTTTTATCGCAGGGACGGGGCGTTTCTGCACTCTGCGGCAGGCGCTATCAGTGTCGATGCGCAGAGTGCTGAGCCGCTTTGGGCCATCTCTTTGGCCGTTGCCGATGACCTCTTGCTGTTGCAGCAGCGCGATGATGAGTATCTGTTAACCGCTGCCAGCCTCTGCAGCCCGAGCCACTGGCGTCTGGAAGAAAAATTCGAGCAGCCGCTGACCGCCATTCACGACGATGTTCCCGGATTTGCGCTTGCACTGCAGCCCCGCGTGAACCGCTTCCTGCAGCATCTGCGCCCCGAGCATCCCGTGGTGCGGTTCAACTGGGGCTTGCAGTGTGGGGATGCCCTTTGCGTCAGGGAGAATGGTGCGGCAACGGGGCCGTTGCACTACCGCTGCGAACGCCAATCATTGTGCCGTCTCCCCAATACCGCTGCGATTCTCTTCACGATACGCGTGTATCTGTGTCCGCTGGCGGCCCTGGCTTCGGTTGCCGATGCGATACCCTCTTTATTGCAGGCGGTTGATGCCTGCCCGACTGAGCTGGCGGTTTATAAGGGATTTGACCGTATAGAAAGGGAACTGGCGTCCTACCGGAGTGCGTATGGCTGATCTCGCCTGGTGGCAAATGACCCTCATCGGGCTGCTTTTTGTCTGGGGCGGGTTTGTGCGCTCGGGCCTCGGTTTCGGTGGTGCAGTGCTCACCTTGCCCTTTTTGCTGATGGTGTACAACGCACCGCTGGTTTATCTGCCTATCATCTCTGTGCATTTACTGTTCTTTTCCGGGCTGACCATTGTGCAGGCGCATGTGCGGGCACGCGGGACCGCCCGCAGCGACCCTGGCACTGTGAACTGGCCTTTCCTGCGCTACGCCCTGGCGCTGATGCTGGTGCCGAAACTCATCGGTGTAGCCGGTGTGCTGACACTGCCGGCCTCGGTGGTCAGCAGTTTCATTTTTGTGGTGGTCGGTGTCTATGCCGTGAGTTACATCCTGCAGCGACCCTTCAAAAGCAACAGTCGGCGAGTAGATGCCGGCCTGCTCATGCTGGGGGGTTACGTGAGTGGCACATCGCTGATTGCTGCACCGCTGGTGGTGCCAGTAGCGGCGAGCCGGGTGGCCCGTCACGAACTGCGCGATACGCTATTTGTACTCTGGTTTGTACTGGTCGCCATAAAGCTGGCCGCCTTTGCCTGGACCGGTGTCGACCTGCAGTGGCAGCAGCACCTCTGGCTGCTGCCCTGCGCTGCCATCGGCCACGTGCTGGGTCTGCGCTTTCACGCCTATACGCTGCGCGCCGATACCGCGGTGTTTTTTCGTGTGCTCGGCGTTGGCCTGCTGGCGGTCAGCCTGGTTGGGCTGGCGCGGATGACAAGCCAGCTGCTGCACTGATTCCCGCAGCAGTTGCAGGCTCAGGCTTTCGGCTTGCGCTTGCCGGGCTTGTGGTCGGGCTTCTGGCCGGGCTTGCCAGTGCGCTTGCGCACTGTGGCTGGCTTGTCGTTGCCAGCCGGCGTTGCGCCGCGGTCCCGCTGCAGGTTCAGCTTCTGTCCGCTCACCCAGACATTGCGCAGATGATCGAAGATCTCTTCGGGCATGCCCTCGGGCAGGTCGACGGTGCTGTGGCTGTCGTGGATGATAATGCGGCCGATGTGTTCGCTGTCGATATCGGCTTCATTGGCGATGGCACCAACGATGTTGCCCGGCTTGACCCCGTGCGTGTGGCCGACGGCAATGCGGAACCGTTCCATGCCTTTTGCCAGTTCGCTGTCGCGCTCTTGCCGCCGGGACTTGTCGCGCGGTTCGCGGGCTTCCCGCGGTGGCCGGGTATCGCCGCGTGACGGTTTTTCACGTCCGACCGTGACCGGTGATGAGGGGCTGTTCTGTACGGTGGGTGCAGGGCTATCGGCCTTGCCGCCGGCCAACAGCACCAGCGCCGCGGCGACATCCAGCATGGGCACGCCGTATTCGTGCTGGTAGTCGCTCACCAGCTTGCGCGCGGCGTCCAGATCGCGTGTGTCCAGTGTCTCTGTGATCTGTTGCTTGAAGCGGTCACTGCGTTTGTCCTGAACCTCCTGCGCACTGGGTAACTGCATGGGCTCGATAACATTGGAGGTGGCTCGCTCAATGGCCTTGAGCAGGCGGCGCTCGCGGTTGGCGGCAAACAGGATGGCCTCACCCTTGCGCCCGGCACGGCCGGTGCGGCCAATACGGTGTACGTAGGCTTCTACATCCTGCGGAATGTCGTAGTTGATGACGTGGCTGATGCGCTCGACATCCAGTCCGCGCGCCGCAACATCGGTGGCCACCAGAATATCCAGACTGCCATTCTTCAAGCGCTCCACGGTTTTTTCGCGCTGTTGCTGCGGAATGTCGCCGTTCAGGGGCGCCGCTGAATAGCCGCGGGCGGCAAGTTTCTCAGCCAGTTCCGTGGTGGCGATGCGGGTGCGCACGAACATGATAATGGCGTCGAAGTCTTCCATTTCCAGAATGCGGGTGAGGGCATCCAGCTTGTGTACGCCGGCCATCATCCACACCCGTTGACGGATGGCTTCGTTGGCCATCGATTTCACTTGAATCGTAATCTCTCTGGGCGATTTCAGGTGCTGCTGTGCAATGCGGCGAATGGCCGTGGGCATGGTGGCGGAAAACAGGGCCACCTGGCGCGTGGGTGGCGTCTGCTCCAGAATCCATTCGACATCATCGATGAAGCCCATGCGCAGCATTTCGTCGGCCTCGTCCAAGACCAGCGAGCGCAGTCCGCGCAAGTCCAGTGAGCCGCGACGCATATGGTCCATGACACGTCCCGGTGTACCCACGATCACATGCACACCACGCTGCAGCTGACGCAACTGGCCGCGGTAGTCGGAGCCACCGTAAATGGGTAGAACATGAAACCCGGGCAGGTAGGCGGCGTATTTCTGGAAGGCTTCAGCCACCTGAATGGCCAGTTCCCGCGTGGGGGTGAGTACCATGACCTGGGGCGTTTTCTGCTTGATGTCCAGCCCGGCGAGCAGCGGTAGCGCGAAGGCGGCTGTCTTGCCCGTACCGGTCTGCGCCTGCCCCACCAGGTCACAGCCCTCCAGCAACGGTGGGATAGTGCGCGCCTGAATCGCCGATGGCGTTTCGTAGCCAACGGCAGTCAGTGCGCGCAGGAGGAAATCGGGCAGGTTCAGGTCCGCGAAGCGAGTCGCGTCAGGGAGTTCGGTGGTCATGGGGCATACCTTGGGGGTGGGGCGGTCAACGGGGCGGTAGTATACAGGCTACAGGCGAGGCGACAACGCGGCTGCAGCGTGAATATGCCGTGTTCGGCGGCGTGTGCACCCTTCAGTCCGGGCTCACCTCGGCTATACTGGCAGTCATTGTTCACTTGTGGAGAATCCAGTATGACACAACCCACCACGGTCAGAGACTGCATGCACCGTCAACCGCTCACCATACGGCCGGATGCGAATCTGGTAGAGGCGGTGAATATTATCACCGAGCACGGCCTCACGGGACTCACGGTCACCGATGCCACCGGCGCGGTGCAGGGTGTGCTCTCCGAGCTGGATTGCCTGCGCGGCATATTGACCTCCATCTACAACGATGGAGATCCCGAGCACGCGCTGGTCAGCGAGGTGATGACATCGACGGTCAATGCCTGCAGTGCGCAAGACAGCATCGTGGAAGTGGCGCAATCCATGCTGGAGACCCGTCAGCGTCGCCGCCCCGTGGTTGAGGACGGCGTGCTGGTGGGACAAGTGAGTTCACGCAACATCCTCTGGGCGTTGATGGAACACTCCCGGCGGCGCTTTCGCGAGCAGCGAGGATAAGCCGTTTGTTCCGCGCCTCACTCCTCCTTTGCGGCCGTGCCGGCTAGCCGGCGCAGGACGTAGTGCAGGATGCCGCCGTGGCGGTAATAGCTGAATTCATTGGGTGTGTCGATGCGGATGAGAGCCCGGAATTCGCTTTCCTTGCCGTCTGTACTGCGCACCTGCACGGTAACGTGTTTCTGTCCGGGCTCAACCGCGGCAATGCTGAACTTTTCCTCGCCCGTCAGCCCCAGCGTTTCGGCGTTCTCCCCTTCACTGAACTGTAATGGCAGTATGCCCATGCCTACCAGATTGGAGCGGTGAATACGCTCGAAGCTCTCGGCAATGACAACGCGTACGCCCAGCAGCGATGGCCCTTTCGCCGCCCAGTCCCGAGACGACCCCGTGCCGTATTCCTTGCCGGCGATAACCAGCAGCGGGACGTCTTCTTCGCGGTAGCGCTCGGCGGCCTCGAAAATGGACATTTGCTCACCGGTGAGGAAGCAGGTGGTCCAGCTGCCCTCGGTGCCCGGCGCCAGCACGTTGCGCAGCCGGATATTGGCGAACGTGCCGCGCATCATCACCTCGTGATTGCCGCGGCGAGAGCCGTAGGAGTTGAAATCATCCACCGCAATATCGCGCTCCTGCAGGTACTGGCCGGCGGGGCTGTCGGGCGCGATGGCGCCCGCCGGTGAGATGTGATCGGTGGTGACGCTGTCGCCCACCATCACCAGGCAGCGGGCCTCATTTATAGCCTGTGCGTCAGCCGCCTGCGGTGGCATACCGTCGAAAAAGGTGGGTTTGCGCACGTAACTGGATTCCGGCCAGGGGTAGCGTTCGCTGTCGGCCACGGGGAGGTCATTCCAGATCGTGTTGCCGCTGTAGACGTCGGCATATTTCTCTCTGAACATCCCCGCGTTGACGGCACCGTCGACAATCTCGCGAATTTCTGCGTTGCTCGGCCACAGATCGGCAAGCGTCACCGGGTTGCCGTCGGCATCTTCACCCAGTGCATCGTTGAACAGATCGACATCCATGTTGCCGGCCAGCGCATAGGCGACAACCAGCGGCGGCGAAGCCAGGTAGTTGGCACGCACATCCTGGTGTATGCGGCCTTCGAAGTTGCGGTTGCCGGACAGCACCGAAGTCACCAGCAGGTTGCCCTTGGCGATGGCGGCGCTGATGTCGTCCGGCAGTGGCCCCGAATTGCCGATGCAGGTGGTACAGCCGTACCCCACGAGGTAGAAGCCGAGGGCCTCCAGGTCGTCCATGAGTCCGGTCTTTTCCAGATACTCAGTGACGACTTTGGAGCCGGGCGCGAGGCTGGTCTTTACCCAGGGGCGGGAGCGCAGGCCCAGCGCCCGGGCCTTGCGTGCAACGAGACCGGCCGCAACAAGCACGGCGGGATTGGAGGTGTTGGTGCAACTGGTGATGGCCGCGATGACCACGGCACCGTGCTGCAGCTGGAATGATTCCCCGCCGCGTTGCACGGTAATGCCGTTCAGGGCAGTGGCCTCCTCGTCGTTGACCGTGCCACCTTCCTGCTCCCAGCCGCCTTCATCCTCCGATACCACGGTGAGTTCCTGGAATTCCTGCAGTACCTGCGTAAACGCCTGCTTGGCCTTGTTTACGGGCACCCGGTCCTGAGGTCTTTTCGGGCCCGCAATGCAGGGTTCAACGTCGCCCAGGTCCAGCGTGAGTGTGGCACTGTAGCGGGCATCCACGCTATTCGCGTCGTGCCAGAGCCCCATGGCTTTCATGTAGCGCTCGACCAGGTTCAGTTGCTCCTCGCTGCGCCCGGTGAGCCGCAAATACTTCACGGTTTCCTCGTCGACCGGGAAGATGCCGCAGGTAGCGCCATACTCTGGTGCCATGTTGGCGATGGTGGCGCGATCTGCCAAGCTTAAATGAGCGAGGCCGGGGCCAAAGAACTCGACAAATTTGCCGACCACGCCGTGCTTGCGCAGTTGTTCGGTGACGGTGAGCACGAGGTCGGTAGCGGTGGCCCCTTCGGGCAGCTGGCCCTGCAAGCGAAATCCAACCACCTCCGGAATCAGCATCGTCACCGGCTGGCCGAGCATGGCGGCCTCGGCTTCTATGCCCCCTACACCCCAGCCGAGTACACCGAGGCCATTGATCATGGTCGTGTGCGAATCGGTGCCGACCAGTGTATCCGGGTAAGCCAGGGTCTGGCCGTCCTGTTCCGCACTGAATACGCCGCGTGCCAGGAACTCGAGATTGACCTGATGCACAATGCCCGTGCCGGGCGGCACTACCTTGAAGTTGTCGAAGGCTTCCTGTCCCCAGCGCAGGAACTGGTAGCGTTCCCGGTTGCGCTCGATTTCTATCGCCGTATTGCGCTCAAGGGAGTCCTCACCACCAAAATAATCAACCATGACAGAGTGGTCGATGACCAGTTCGACGGGTGATAGCGGGTTGATCTTGCCCGGTTCGCCGCCAAGATCCACCATGGCATCGCGCATGACGGCAAGGTCTACGATAGCCGGCACACCGGTGAAATCCTGTAACAACACCCGGGCGGGCACGAATGCGATCTCCTGGCTGGGCGGTGCATCGGGGTCCCATTGGGTCAGGGCCTCTATATCGGCGTCGGTGACGTAGGGTTCGTTGCCATGGCGCAGGAGGTTTTCCAGCAGAAGCTTGAGGGAATAGGGCAGGGTTTGTGTGTCTCCGCCGGCGCCATCCAGTGGAAAGATGGTATAGCGTGTGCCGTCCACATCCAGGGACTCTTCCCTGCGGTATTTTGTACTCATGCTGATGCCTCTCATTCGATTGAACAAGCGGGAACCTTGCGTCCCGTTCAGTTACCCTAGCACAGGTCGGCGCGTCTGGCAGTTTGAGACGATCCGGCATGCTTTGCGTAAGCCTGTACGAGCAGCAGGGCCGCCATTGCGGCGGTGCCAACATTCAACGAGAAAGGGGAGAGCGGGTGCATTATTTTACGCGACGGGCAATGGCGGGACGCACCAGCAGCTGGGGGCTATTGCTCTGGTTACTGGCGGGCGTGTGCGCGGCGGATACCGGGGTTCGTGTGGGGCTGGCAACTGTCGAGACCACGGATATCCTGCGCGACCTGCGTCTGACCGGGACGGTCACAGCGCAGCATGATGCGAGCCTGTCGGTGGCTGCGGCAGGCCTGGTGGCGGACATTGTGGTAGATACCGGGGCGCAGGTCGCCGAGGGAGATGTGCTGTTGCGTATGGATGCCGAGCTTGCCCAATTGCGTCACGCGGCCGCCCAGGCTCAGGTGGCGCAGGCCGAAGTGCGCGCGCGGGATGCCCAGCGGCGGCTGCAGGAGGCGCAGTCACTGCTGCCGCAACGGAGCATCGCTGAAACCACGGTACGTGAATTGGTCGCCGACCGCGACGCGGCGCGGGCCACACTGCAGCAGGTCACCGCCGAGGCTTCGTTGGCGCAGGCGCTGTTGGCCCGGCATACGCTGCGCGCTCCCTTTGCCGGCGTGATCAGCCTGCGCCACACAGAGCGCGGCGAATGGCTGACGCCTGGCCAGGCGGTCTTCGATCTGGTGGGTCTCGAGGATCTGCGCCTGGATTTTGCCGTACCGGAAGACTATCTGGCCTCCCTGCAGGAGGGCGCCTCCATTACCTTTACCACGGCGGCGAGGCCGGCGCAGGAATTTACCGGTACGGTGGCCAGCCTGGTGCCGGTTACCGATACGGCGGCGCGAACCTTCCTCTTGCGCATCGCACCGGCCGACAGTGCACGCGATGCCTTGTTGCCCGGAATGTCGGTCAGTGCGCGTCTGGCCCTCGCCACGGGACGCCAGGGTATTTCAGTGCCACGCGACGCGCTCGTTCGCTACCCGGACGGGCGGGTTGTGGTGTGGACGGCCAAGCCCGAGGGCGGGGCGCTTGTGGCACGGGAGAATACCGTGACCACCGGCCTCGCGTTCGCCGGCCAAATCGAAATTACTCGGGGACTGACAGTAAACGAGCAGGTGGTGGTGCGGGGCAATGAAGCCCTGCAGCCCGGCCTGGTGCTTGCACCCACGGGAGACACGCCATGACGCAGGGTTCAGCCGGCGTCTTCGAGCGTATCGTGGGCCGGGGCACACTGGTGACCGTTATCGCCCTGATCGTGACGGTCGTGGGTATTATTGCGGCGCTGCGTATACCCGTACAGATGATTCCGGATCTCGACGTGCGCGTGATCAGTGTGCGCACCACCTGGCCCGGCGCCACGCCTCAGGATGTGGAGAAAGAGATTCTCATCGAGCAGGAGGAATACCTGCGCAACCTCCCCAGCCTGTCGCGCATTGTGGCGACCGCACGCGCCGGCCGCGCGGAAATCGAGCTGGAATTTCCCTTTGGCACCGATATCACGGAAATGCTGATTCGGGTCAGCAACGCGCTCAGCCAGGTGCCGGACTACCCGGAGAACGTCGACCAGCCGCGCATTTTTGCCAATTCGTTCTCGGCCAATGCCTTCATGTATTTCAGCATAACGCCGCTGCCGGGTAACCCGCGTCAGGTGGATGTGAACCTGGCACTGGATTTTATCGAGGATACGGTGAAGCCGCGCATCGCCCGGGTGCCCGGCGTTTCCGAAGTGAGCCTTGGCGGGGGCGCTGAACGGCAGATCCAGATTTTGATCGACCCGGCCCGCTTGGCACAGCGTGGCCTGACGCTGACTGACGTGCGTAATGCCGTGCGTTCCCGCAACCGCGACCGCTCCGCCGGCGATGTGCAGTCGGGCAAGCGGGAGTACCTGTTGCGCACCGTTGGCCGCTTCGCGGACCAGGCCGCTCTGGAACAGCTGATTCTGTTGCGTCGCGGGGATGCGATTACCCGATTGAGCGATGTAGCGGACGTGACACTGGGTAGTTTTGAATCCCGCACCCTCTCGTTCTTCAACGACCAGACCAACATCTTCCTGTCTGTGCGCCGCGAGTCCGGCTCCAACGTCATTGCCATCAAGCGCGCGATGCTGGCGGAGCTCGACGCCGTCAATCAAGAGGTACTTGAGCCGGCGGGACTGCAGATGGTGCCGATCTCCGACGACGTACGTTATGTTCAGGATTCGGTACGTAACGTCTGGCAGAACCTCATCCTGGGCGCGTTGTTTGCCACCCTGGTCATGTACCTGTTCTTGCGCTCTGCCCGCGCCACGCTGGTGGGCGTGATGGGCGTGCCCCTGTGTATCATTGTGGCCTTTCTCGGTCTTCTACTGGCGGGGCGCACCGTCAATGTCATTTCCCTGGCAGGTATCGCCTTTGCCATTGGCATGACCCTGGACAACAGTATTGTTGTGCTGGAGAGCATCGCCCTGGAGCGTCGGCGCGGTGCGTCCCGCCTGCGCGCTGCCGTCGACGGGGTGCGCCAGGTGTGGCCCGCTGTGTTTGCCTCCACCGCAACCACGATCCTGGTGTTCATTCCGGTCATGTTCGTGGAGGAGGAAGCCGGTCAGTTGTATTCGGATGTGGCCATTGCGATATCCGCGGCCATTCTGGCCTCCATGCTGGTGGCCATCACCGTGTTACCGGCCGCAGCGGCGCGCCTGACCCTCGGGCGCGAGGATACGGTGCAGACATCGCGACCGCGCTTGCGGGACAAGACGTTGCAGGGCGTTGCCTGGTTGCTTGCGACCGGCGGCCGCCGGGTGGGCTGTGTTGTGCTGGTGGTCGCTGCCAGTGCCCTGGCAGTTATCACGCTGACGCCCGCCGCCGAGTACCTTCCCGAGGGCGAGGAGCCAAAAGTTTTTGCCCTGATGAGTGCGCCCCCGGGCTACAACCTCGATGCCATGGCGGAGATCGCCGAGGAAGTACGCACTGCCTTGTTGCCGTATGTGGATGCCGACCCGGATGCGTTCGCCCGCGGCGAAACCAGCATGCCGGCACTTGCTTACATTAATATGCGCGTGGCGCCGGACCAGTTGCGCATCATTGCCGAACCGCTCAACGCCGCCGAGGTGGATGCTCTGATGGACGCGCTCAGCACCGCATTTGAGCGCTACCCGGGCATGCGCGCCTTCGCGGCGCGAGGCTCCATTATCACCAGCAACGACGGGGGCACGCGCAGCGTGAATCTGGATGTTTCCGGGGCCGAGTTGACCGATATCTACAGGGTGGCGCTGGCCGCGTACCGGCGTGCCGAAGCGGCTTTCGAAAGCCCGCGCATCCAGAGCCGGCCGTCGTCGCTGACCCTGGCGCAGCCGCTGGTTGAGGCGCACCCGGACTGGGAGCGCGCCGCCGAACTGGGACTCGATGCGGAGGCGATAGGGTTCACCGTCGCGGCATTGACCGATGGCAGTTACATCGATGAGTTCTTTCTCGCCGATGACAAGGTGGATATCTACCTCTACAGCGACGCCGGCCAGTCGGGCTCACTTGACGCGCTGCCTCATCTGCCGGTCTACACCCCGGTGGGAACGGTGGTACCCCTGGGTTCCCTGGCAACGATCACCGAGACGGTGGACACCGCACAGGTGCGGCGAGTCAATGGCCGGCGCACAGTCACACTGAATATCATCCCCCCGAGGTCAGTGCCGTTAGAAACCGGGGTCGCCATTGTCCGTGAAGAGGTGGTGGACGCCCTGACGGCCGCAGGTGAAGTGCCCGCCGGTGTGAGCCTGGCAATTTCCGGCGCTGCGGACCAGCTCGATGCAACCCGTGCCTCGCTGTTGAGCAATTACCTGGTGGCGCTGCTCATCGTCTACCTGCTGCTGGTGGCGATATTCAGCCATTGGGGGTATCCCCTGTTGATCATGACGTCGATTCCACTGGGTATCGCTGGTGGCATGGTTGGCCTGTGGCTGCTGAATGTGGTGGGCGGGTGGCTGCCGCTGTTCGGGCTCGCGGAAATTGTGCAGCCATTTGACATGATCTCCATGCTTGGCTTCCTGATCTTGATGGGCACGGTGGTCAACAATCCCATTCTTATTGTCGACCGTGCTGTCGCCAATGTATCCGACGCGGGTATGGAGGTGGTTGCGGCGGTACAGGAAGCTGTAGAAGTGAGGCTGCGGCCTATTGCCATGTCCACCATTACCACGCTCAGCGGCCTCGCACCCCTGGTGTTGCTGCCGGGCGCCGGTACCGAGCTGTATCGCGGGGTAGGCGTGATTGTGATGTTTGGTATTCTGGGCTCTGCTGCTGTTACCCTGACGCTGCTACCCGCCCTGACGGTGATGGTGTTGCAGTGGCAACAGCACCGTCCTGCGAGATCTGCAGGAGTTGAATGATATGAAGTCCGCACTGGATAACCACTACCGGTCTGCGCAGTGGCCAATGCCGCCTGAGGCGCTCACTGCAGAGGGCGCGGCGCGCAGAGTGGGTGTGGAGCTCGAGTTTTCGGGGCTTCGGCTGGAGAAGATAGCGGCATTGATACGCGAGCAACTCGGCGGGGAGCTGGAGTCTGTTTCGCCTTACGAAAGTGTTGTGCGCAACACTGATCTCGGCGACTTCAAGGTCGAGCTCGATTCCGCCTGGCTCAAGCGCCGCGGCCGGGAGCGGGGCCGCGATACCACTGACGAACTGAGTATGCTCGGCGAAAGCGTGCTCAAACTGGCGGCCGAACAGCTGGTGCCGTTTGAAGTGGTGAGCCCGCCCATTGCCATGGCGGACCTCTGGCGCCTGGGCGCACTATTGCGTGTACTGCAGAGCAGCGGTGCCCGCGGTACGGCTGACGCACCGCATTATGCCTTTGGTCTGCACCTGAACCCGGAGCTGCCGGGCCTTGATGCCGCAACGATTCTGAATTACCTGCGCGCGTTCTGCTGTCTGTCCGATTGGCTCCGTGTGCGCAGCAAGGTCAATCTGAGCCGCCGCATCACGCCTTATATCGATCCCTACGACAAAAACTATGTGAGCCGACTGCTCGCAGCCGATTATGCGCCCGACCAGGCGCAGTTGATTGCTGACTATCTGGCGGCGAACCCCACGCGCAACCGCGCACTGGACATGTTGCCCCTGTTTGCCCACCTCGACACCTCGCGTGTGCGTGACGCCATTGCGGACGGCCGCGTGTCTTCGCGGCCTACGCTGCATTACCGGCTGCCCAACTGCGAGATTGATGACCCCAGCTGGTCGCTCGCGCGGCCCTGGCGCGATTGGCTGCAGGTAGAGGCGCTGGCCTGCGACCCGCCGCGACTGGAAGCTGCGATGCAAGCTTATCGCAAACATCTGGGGGGGTTCAGCAGCGGACTGTTTGGCGACTGGGCCCTCTCCAGCGCGGATTTCCTGTTACCGGAATTGTGTTGAGGAGCGATTCTGGCTTCGCGCCGGTGAAGCCGGGCGTGTCTGGTGCTAAACTGGCGCAAATGACGTTAAGGAGAATCCCGACCCATGAGTGCAGCTGACGCGGAAAATCATCAACAGTGCATGGAACGTTTTATCGCACTGGCAAATACCATGAAAAATGAAGGTGTGTCCACGCGAGTGGTTTCCGCCGCATTGATGACCGCCTCCGGGGTGTATGCCACCTATTCCGTGGCCGGTAACTCCGGTGGCCTGCATGAGTCGGGGGTCGAAAAAGTGGCCGCCGCTTACAAGCAGAACCTGGAGAACATCCAGCGTTTGAAGCGTGCCGAGTCCGGTGAGGACCAGGGAGACGCCTGAAGTGATCGGCGCCGGTTAAGAGAACTGCGGCGTGTCCGGGATCTGTACCGTTTCATAGATCCGCGCGGATCTCGCGGATCTGCTCGAGGAAGTGGCCCGGCGCCAGCATGGCCTTCAATTCCTCGGCAGTTACCGGGCGGCTGAACAAATAGCCCTGGATAACATTCGCACCCTGGTCCGTCAGGAAGTTGAACTGCTCGCTGGTTTCCACGCCTTCGGCGACCAAGTCCAGGTTCATCGACTGGCCCATGGCGATAATGGCCCGCACGAGGCTGGCATCGTTGTCACTCTTGTCGAAGTCGATCACAAAGCTGCGGTCGATTTTCAGTTCGTCGAGAGGGAAGCGGCTCAGGTAGCTCAGCGAAGAATAGCCGGTGCCGAAATCGTCGATCGAGAGCCGCAGGCCCATAGCCTTCAGTTCACGCAGTGCGCGCACCGTGGTTTCACTGTCCTCTACCAGAATGCTCTCGGTGAGCTCCAGTTCAAGCGAGGAGGCCGGCAGCCCGCTGGTCTGCAGTATTTCGCGTACCGTTGGGCAAAAGTTGCGGGTGAATTGCAGCGCCGATACGTTCACGGCGACCTTGGGCAGTGTGAAGCCTTGTTGGCGCAGGTCGACCAGGTCGCGGCAGGCCTGCCGGATACCCCAGCTCCCCAGCTCTCCGATCAGGCCAATTTCCTCGGCTACCGGAATAAAGCGGAAAGGCGGAATCATGCCCTGCTCCGGATGCTGCCAGCGAATCAGGGCCTCCGCGCCGATCACCGTGCCGGTGAGTGTGTCTACCTGCGGTTGATAGTGGAATAGCAGTTCGTTCCGTTCCAGCGCCTTGCGCAGGTCCGTCTCCAGACGCAGGCGCTCAACGCCGGCGGCGTCCATGTCCGACGTGTAAACGACATAGGTGTTCTTGCCCTGCGACTTGGCGTGGAACATCGCCGTATCGGCTGCTTTCAATAGCCCCTCGAGTTCGCTGGAATGGTCGGGCGCCATGGCGATACCAATGGAGGGCGTAATCACCAGTTCGTGGTCATCGATCACCACGGGCTGCAGCAGGGTATCAAGCAGGCGCTGCGCGACTGTGCGCACTGCCTGTTCATCCTCAACCTGGTTCAGTACCACAGTGAACTCATCGCCACCCAGGCGCGACACATCGATGCGGGAATCCGAGTCGACAAAGTGTGCGACCACGTCGCTTTCCCGCACACAGGCGGCCAGGCGCCGTGCGACTTCCTTCAACAGCGCATCGCCTGCACTGTGGCCCAGTGAATCATTGACGCGCTTGAAGTTGTCCAGGTCGAGGAAGAGCAGGGCGAGCTTTTCATTGTTGCGTTTGCTCAGGCGCAGCAGCAGGTCCAGTTGCTCCGTGAACAAGCGCCGGTTGGGCAGAGAGGTGAGGCTGTCGAAATACGCCATCTGCCGCAGGCGGTCTTTGGTCTCGGTGACCTGCCGCACGGCCTGGTTCAGTTCCTGGTTACGCTGCGAAAGCTGCGCGGTGCGCTCTTCGACCTTCATACTCAGCAGTTGGTGGTCAACGCCGATCTGTGTCTTGTAATTGTGCAGACCGCCGATGATGGCGTTCAGTACATTGGCAATTTCCTTGACTTCGCCCTCGCCGTCTATGGTCAAGGGTTCGCCCACGTTGCCGGCGGTGATGTCATCCGCCATGCGCGCGAGTTTGGCCAGGGGGCCGGTCAGTTTGCGCGTATAGCGTGTGACAATCAGACTGCCGATCAACAACAGGAGCAGGGTGATGCCGGCAATGGTGCCGAGCGTTGGCAGTAGCGACACCAGCAGCATGCTGCGGCTGATACCCACGTGCACGAAGCCGGCCACAAACTGGCTGCCCGTTGGCTGTGCGAGCGACGCCCCGAAGTCGCGCCGCGTGAGGTCTTCGCGCAGGGGATTCAGGCCCGACAGAATAGGGATGGAAGCATTCAGCACCTGTTCGCCGCCGGTGACCGATGCCACCAGCTTTGCCGCATCCGGGGGTGGCAGCCCCTCTTGTACTGTTAAACCTGTCTTGTCGTGACTGGCCCCCCCGCGCAGTATGTTCAGCGCTGGCAGTTTGCCTTCAATATCCTCAATGGCGGATTGTTCTACCACCTCGATGCCGTCAACGGTATCAATACGCACATAGCTGATGGCGGGCGACAGGGTTTGCAGGCGTTCGAGAAAGTCGTGCAGCGTGCGGCGCTCCCGCAGTTGCAGGTCGGCGGCCAGTGCAGTTTCTCGCGTGATTTCGGTCGTCAGGGTGCTGATCAGGCTATCGCGCAGCAGGAAGTACTCCCGTATACCCGTAGCGGTAAGGATCAGCAGCGCCATCACACTGGCAGTGCTGACGACCATGAGGTTGATGCGGCCGGCGACAGTCAATGGATTGCTCCCTTGCCGCTACCGTTGCCGGTATCGGACTGAGGCGAGGTGTACACCTCGGACAGTGGCACTGGCAGGCCCTGCGGATTGATGACCCGGGCGTGACGCCGGTCGAGCAGGCGTGGCTCGGGTACACCGCAGGAGTGCGCGATGATTTCCACTTCGTGCATAAGGTTGGTGGCGTAACTCGCTACGCGAACGGCCTTGTCACTCGGGTCCAGGCCGCGCTGCAAGTCGGGGTCGTGTGTGGTGACCCCGGTGGGGCAGGTGTTCTTGTTGCACTGCAGTGCCTGAATACAGCCCAGCGCAAACATGAAGCCGCGGGCAGAGTTGACGCAATCGGCTCCCATACAGAGGGCGGCAGCCACGCCGGAGGGATTGATCATCTTGCCGGAGCAGATCACGCGCACACGGTCGCGCAGGCCATACTGCAGAAGCTTGTCGACCACTAGCGGCAGGCTGCTGCGCAGGGGCAGGCCCATGAGGTCTATGAGGCTTTGCGGCGCCGCTCCCGTACCGCCATCGGCGCTGTCGATGGTGACGAAATCCGGGGCGTGGTCCAGACCCCGCTGGTTGATACGTTGACAGAATTCATCCAACCAGCTGCTTTCGCCGAGTGCGAACTTTATGCCGGTCGGCTTGCCGGTGACCTCACGTACGTGATGAATCATGTCCAGCAGGTCGTCTATGTTGCGAACCTCCGGATGCCGATTGGGGCTTATCGAATCCTGACCTTCGGGAATGCCACGTGTGCTGGCAATCACGCTGGTGACCTTGGCCCCGGGAAGAATCCCACCTTTTCCGGGCTTGGCACCTTGGGAAAGCTTGATTTCAAACATGCGCACCTGTTCGTGGCTGGCAATGTCGCGCAGCCGCTCATCGCTCAGTCGGCCTTCGCCGTCGCGCACCCCGTATTTGGCAGTACCTATCTGGAAAACGATGTCGCAGCCGCCCTCGTAGTGAAAGGGAGAAATGCCGCCTTCGCCGGTATTCAGCCAGAGTCCTGCCCTGGCGGCGCCGCGGGACAAGGCGCGCACTGCGGGCTCGGAAATGGCACCGAAGCTCATGGCCGAAATGTTGAAGAAGGAAAATGTGCTGTAGGGCGTGCGGGTGTAGCCTTCGCCAAACACGATTGCGGTGCGGGCCGGCACCTCCTCGTCGAGGGGAGGGATCAGTGCATTGAGGAAAATGAAATCGCCGGGTTGATTCAGCGGCAGGGTGGAGCCGAAAGCCACGGTCGAATCCAGGTTCTTGGCAGCTCGATACACCCAGGAGCGCTGAGCGCGGTTGAAGGGCAGTTCTTCCCTGTCCTGGGCGAAAAAATACTGGCGGAAAAACTCTCCAATGAACTCGAAGAAATAACGGAAGCGGCCGAGGACCGGGTAGTTGCGGCGGATACTGTGGGTAGTCTGGCGAACGTCGACAACGTACATCCAGCAGACCGCAACCACCAGCCCCAGCAACCCGAGCGCAAAAATGAAGGCGAAGGCGTCCAGAAAACCGGCGGTAAAGTGTTTCAGGGTTTCCATGCGCTGCCCTTTTTCTGTGCAGGTTTAAAGGTACGTTATTTGCCCCGTGTGGAGCAATGGCCTTGATGGCTCCACACGATAAAGCGGGCGCGGAGTGCGGCCGCAGCGCGTTGTGACTCACGCAGCGGTGGCGGGGGGTGCGGCATGGACTTGCTGTGCTCCAGGGTGGCGAGCTCCGTTACGTGGCCATCGACGATGAGCTTGTCCAGCCCAGCCTGCAGCCGGTTCGGTTTGCGCGCCTGCAGGTTGAGCACGCCGACAGCGGCGCCACTGCTCAGTGCCTCGTAGAGCATCGCGGCGCTATCGGCGGTTACCCAGATAACGCCGCATTGCTCGAACTGCGCCCTCAGGTGTGCGGATGACGTTTCAGCTGCGGGGAGGACGTGGCACCGGTCATCTTGCAGCGTGCTCAGCATGGGCACGAAGTCGTTCGGCGTGCGACGTGATGTCGCGATATGCCAGTTGACGTCAGGCAGGTTGCAACGCAGGCGCTGAATCTGCTGTACGACCTGCTCTGCGTCCCAGTGAAAGTGGCGCGATGGCCCACCGATGAGTATCAGTCCCCGTGAGGGGTCTACGCGTGTTGCGGGTCGCAGGGGGTTGAGCGGCCCACGGGTGACGATATTCCGGCGCGACATCTCTAGCCCATCGTGTTCCGGTACGATGCAGGCATCGAATAGCGGGCGCAGCACACCGGGGTTCATCAGGGCAACCAGTTTGCCGCCATACCACCAGCGTGCTTTCAGCCCCGCCCAGTGGGTGCGTCTGCCACACACCAGGATCAGCTCGGGCCGTGGCAGGTCAGCGGCACCAGACCGGTAGGGAAGCCAGTATACCGCCGCGTTTTGTTGCTCCTGCAGTGCTCTCGCGAGGCCTTCCAGTTGCCGCCTGTGACCGCTTGTGGCGTCGTGTATGCACCAGACAACGCGCGGCCAGCTACGTCCCTGCTCCCTGCGGCGGGTCTCCTGCCGTAGTGGCGTGTGCCTGGCGGTCCTCAATATGGACACATGTGGCTCCCGGTGGCTGGCGAAAAATCTCCGGGCTTTAGATTAGCGCTGCAGACGCCGCTTGTAGACGTAAAATGACAAAAAAGTGGGAAAACCCCGGCGCTTGTCTACCGCAGCTGGTTTCCCCAATGCCGGCAGCGCAGCGCATTGAAACGGTCCTTTATTTCGCGCCGCTGCCGTTTCCAGCGGTCCATCTGGCTTGCAGAGGCGCCGTGCTGTCGGCGATCGTCCAGGCGTTCTATCTGTTGCTGCAATTTACGGCAGAGCTGCAGGCTGGCGTCCGGCTCCTGCCCTTGTGACAGCGCCGGCAGCAGGAGCAGCAACAGGGCGAGCGGCGCGGTGCGGCGGCCACGCCTGAGTGCGCCCGGAAGGGCTGCAGGTAAACAGGGTGTGTATCGTTCTGTCATGGCTTTTTCCTCCGGGACGGTTTGGTCTGCACAGTGTAGGTGCGGCTGCGTGTCCCCACTGCGGCGTGGGCGTATTTGACGGAATGCGGCCGCGAGCGCGTGCACGCTTTGCCCGAGGGTACCGTGGGCCGCGCTGACCGGGTACGCCCCCGGTCCCCTCGGCGAACCCTTGCAGGAGGTGGGGGTGCCACTGGGCATGCCTGAGCGGTTTACCTTGACCCACGCGCGAACAGCTCATTAAAATTAACCGCGGTATAAAAATCATTCAACGCTGAGGTTGCCACGGTGTTCATTCTGTTTGAGGTATGCGGCGCATGATCCGTGCGCAGCACTGGCCCTGGTTGCAGCTTGTCGTCGCCTTCCTGATCCAGGCCACAGGCACAGGCGCCCTCAGCTATTCCTACAGCGTGATTGCGGTACCCCTGGCCGAGACCTACGATGCCAGCCGCATGACGCTGATGCTGGGGCTCACCTGCATGACACTGGGGGCCGGTATGGTGTCGCCGCTGGCGGGGGTCGCAATCGATCGCCTGTCGCTGCGCCTGATCATTATCTTCGCGATATTGATGACGGCCACGGGGTTTGTGGCGCTATCTGTCACCACTGCGATGTGGCAGGTGCCGGCCATTTACGGTCTGATCTTCTGTTTTGGCTACGTGCTCTTGGGGCCGCTGTCGGCCTCGACTTTGCTGGCTCGCTGGTTCACTCATAACCGTGGGCTGGCATTGGGTATTGCAGGGGCGGGCACCTCGTTCGGCGGGTTCCTGTTTCCGCCGCTGATTACCTGGCTTACCGAGTTGCTGGGCTGGCGGCTTGCGCTACAGGTCTTCGCCGGGGTGATCGCGCTGATTGCCGTTCCCGTGGCACTGCTGGCGGTAGACCGCCCGGCGAGCAAAGCTTACACCCCACCCGCTGATGGCGCCGCCGAGCATGAGGCACACAGCGGTGAACGCTTCAATTCTACCGATGCGATCCTGCGCCACCGCGGTTTCTGGCTGATCGCCGTGTCGGTGGGTTTCATGTTTGCCGCCTTCACGGCGACGGTGGGCAGCCTCATGCCTTTCATTCTTGATACCGGGGCAACGCGCGAGCAGGGGGCCATATTGATTGCCAACCTGGCGCTGGCAGCGGTGCCGGGCACCTTGCTTTTCGGCTGGTGCGCCGACCGTTTCGATGTGCGCCTTGCTCTTGCTGCGATCATGGTATTGATGGGGATTGGCCTGACGCTGTTCTGGGGAGAGCCGGATATGTCGAGGTTGGTCGCGGGCAGCCTGATTCTCGGCCTCGGGGGTGGCGGCATGTTGCCGGTGTGGAGCTCCCTGCTGGCGCAGGTCTACGGCGTGTTGAACTATGGCCGGGTCATGGGGCTGATGGCGCCGGTATTGCTGCCCTTCAACCTGCTGACGCCACCGCTGGCAGGCTGGGTGCGCGATATCAGTGGTTCCTATGATCTGGCGTTCATGGGGTTTGTGTTGCTCTTGCTGCTGGCCGTTGCGATGATTCCGTTGATCGAGCGCAGTGGTTCCACGTCGCGACGTGCCTCAGCTGCCGAAGAGTAAACCACGACCGGTATCAGCCGGCCGCCTGAGCGCTGCTCGTGCCATCGCTCGATGTGGCTGCCTCGGCCGGGCTCTGGCCCCCATTGATGGCGTCGACCACCGACTGCGCGTTGCGTATTGCCCCCTCGATATATCCCACCCCGGTACAGTCGCCCGCTTCGTGCACAGCAAAGCCATGCTTGCGCAGTAGCTGCGCCACGCTGGAGTCGCCGCTGGCGCCTTTCGCCACGATCACCTGTTGCGCTTTCACCCGCTGCGCGTTGCCCGCGGCGTCTGCGAAAGTCACGGCATCCGCTTCGATGCGAATATTGGTCGCGGAGGGCTGCAGGGCCACGCCGTGCTCACGCAGCTCCGCCAGCAGGCGCATGCGGCGCACAATGGGCAGGCCTGCGCCAAAGCGCGGCGCTTCGTCGACTACCGTAACCACACGCCCACGCTCGAGCAAAAACTCAGCCAGTTCCACACCGACCAGCTCACCGCCGATGATGACAATATGCTTTCCCAACGGCATCCAGGCGTGGGTCAGCTTGCGCACGAGGTCCAGATTGGCGCTTAGGCCGGTGGCTGCGCCAATGCGGGTAGCCATGCGCGTGAGGCCTGACGTGCGGGATTTGAGTCTGGCTGAGCGCTCCCCCAGGATCAGCTTGCGCATATCATCGCCACTGAAGACGTGGTGTTGCTCGTTCCCGGGAATGTCCGGCAGGTCGCGTTTGGCGCCGGTGGCGACGATGACAGCGTCCGCGCCCAGTGAACGCAGCAACTCGGGTGTAGCCTCGGTGTTCAGGCGCAGGTCAACATCCGCCTGGTTCACTTCCCGGCGCAGCCAGTTCAGGAAGCGCTGGTTGGGTTGGTAGGCCAGTGAGGCGAACTGCAGGGTGCCCCCGAGTCGCGGGCCGCGCTCCAGGAGCGTGACTTTGTGCTGATCGCGCGCAAGCAGGCGCGCTGCTTCCATGCCGGCGGGGCCGCCGCCCACAATGGCAATGTGACGCGGGGCGCTGGAGCGCGGGCGGGCGATGCGCAGGTGCTCCACGCCAACCTCCGCATTGACCGCGCAGCGCGTGGAATCGCCGGTGTAGATGGCGCTGGCGCAGGTAATGCAATAGACACAGGGCCTGATGGCCGCAATGTCGCCCGCCGCGAGTTTGTTGGGGAGCTCCGGGTCTGCCAGCAGCTTGCGGCCCAGCCCCAGGAAATCGAAGGTTCCCTTCTGCAGTTCTGCCTCGCCGACATCCAGCTCGATGCGCCCGGAGGCAATCAACGGAATCTTGACGACCTGCCGCAACGCGGCGGTCGCAGGCAGGTTGGCCCCGGGGATTTGTGGGATATTGGATTCCGAGTGCAGCTTGCCGTAGGCGGTTTCATGGTAGGCGCTGACTGTGATGGCATCGGCGCCCGCCTGCTCGACGAGTTGTGCCGTGAGCTTGGCATCCTCCAGTGTAATCCCGCCTTGCTTGCCGACTTCACGCGAGTCGAGTTTGACCCACAGGGCGAACTCTGCACCCACTTCAGCACGCACCGCATGGATGACTTCCAGCAGCAGGCGCGCGCGGTTCTCTACACTGCCGCCGTAAGCATCGGTGCGTGTGTTGGTTTTCGGGGAAATGAAGGAGGAGAGTATGTAGCCGTGGCCGCCATGGATCTCGATGCCGTCGAACCCCGCCTGTTTGGCGCGCCGTGCGCCCTCGGCAAACTGTTGCACGACGAGTGCGATATCCGCCTGTTCCAGCACCTTGATTTGTGGAGGGCTGCTCATGCCTGCAGACATTTTTGCCAGCTCCTCGGGCAGGAAGTAGCTCAGGAAATCTGCATCCTTGACCGGTGTGGGCATGGCAGGCGCCCAGAGTGGATGGCCATCCCGTGCGCTGTCCCCTGCCACGAGTCCACCGTGGTGCAGCTGCACAGCAGCCTTGGCGCCGTGGCGATGCACGGCATTGACCAGCTTCTCGAGGCCGGGCAGGAACCGATCCTCGGAAATGCCGACCTGCCAACGCTGCACCCGGCCCACGGGCAAAGCCACACCGGTCGCGCCGGTAATCACCAGGCCAACACCGCCGCGCGCCTGTTCCTCGTGGTAGGCGATCAGCCGTTCACCCGCGCTGCCATCGCTCTCGGCGAAGTTGACCCCCATGGCCGTGACGATCATGCGGTTTTTCAGTTCAAGCGCACCGATTCGGGCGGGGGACAGAAGTGTGGGGTACTGCGATGTAGTCATGCGGGGGTCTCCGTGCGCTGATGTTCAGCCGGTGCGCTGCCACAGCAAGGTGGGCACGTAGCCCTGGGCATTGGCGGCGGCGGTCAGCGTCAACTGATGGTCGTCGAGGTGGTAGGTTCGCGGGAAAACGGCACCGGCCCAGCTCAACACGGAAGCCCCCTGGACGAAATGCGTTACTTCGCTGCGTGCCTCGTTGACTTCGTAACGCCCGAAATAGCTGGAGTAGCAACCGTAGGACAGCGCCAGGTCCGGCGTAACGCCAGCGGGCAGTGTGTCGGGAGCCGGGGGTGCCGCGCCGGGTTGCATCAGGTGCACAGACAGCTCACCACCTTGACCGTAGAGTAGCAGGCCTTGAGGGTTGTGCCCCATGGGGTAGAGAAGAGACTGCTCTACGGTGGTCAGTGTGTAAGACACCAACGCCCAGCAACCGGTCAGTGTGTGCGTGTTACCCATCCTTTTCTGTGCCCGTGGCATGCTTGCTGGAAAAACGCACAGCATACGCTATGCGGTGCCGGGCTTTCGCAATTTTGGCGGCTTGCGAGCAGGCGGCATGTCACAAGTACCAGTTATTTGTACTCTACCTCTGCGCTGCTCAATTCGGCGCAAATAGTAGTGGCATGTTTAATGTTTACCGGGGTAAAGTATGAATATTAAGAACAATAATTTTTAATCAATCGAGGCACCCTTCCATGCGTCATTTACCATCCTTGTCACTGCTGGCTTCATCGATTGTTCTCGCCGCCAGCGGCAACGTCATCGCACAAGAAAACCAGCGCAATATAGCGCTGGAAGAAATCATTGTTACCGCGCAAAAACGCGAGCAGAATCTGCAGAACGTCCCCATTGCGGTGACCGCGCTCAATGCACAAACGCTGAACATGTTCCGCGTGACCAACACCGAGGACCTCAGCAACCTGGCACCGAACCTGAATATCCAGAATCAGGGCCGCGGCACGATACCCCAGATCAATATTCGCGGTGTGTCTTCAGGCGTTTCGGCGGCTGAAGTGGACCCTAAGATCGCCACGTACCTCGACGGCGTCTACATCGGGCGTACCATTGGCTCAATCTTCGACATGGCTGATATCGAGCGTGTGGAAGTCCTGCGCGGGCCGCAGGGCACGCTGTTCGGGCGCAACGCCACCGGTGGCGCCATCAGCATCACAACATCCGCGCCCACCGGTGAGTTCGGTCTGTCACAGGACATCTCGGTAGGTAACCTCAACGCACAGCGGTTCCGCACGATTCTGAACCTGCCGTCCATGGGGCCCTTGAGCGTCAAGCTGAGCTACCTGTATGACAAGAATGACGGCTACTCTGACAACCTGATCGCCGGGCGCACACTGGATCTGCGCCTGCGCAACCCTGATATGGGCGTGCTCACCTACGCCGAGAACCTGGGCAGCAAGAATGTCGAGGCTTTCATGTTGGCCGCCAACCTCGATTTTGACACGGTGACCGTAGACTATCGCTTCGACTACACGGACAGCGTAACCGTCGGTGCGCCTGTGCAGCAGGTGGGTATTATCGGGGCGACAGCGCCGCTGGTTGACGGGATTAACCAGTTCCAGCCGTTGTACGGCGGTATTACCAACCTGAGCACAACGCCCCTCAAGGACGTTGCCGCTGCGACCAGCGAGGAGCCGTTGCTGATTCAGGGGCATAACGTGACCCTGAGCTGGGAGATCAACGACAACCTGAGCCTGAAGAGCATCACAGCGTATCGGGAAATGGACCAGCGTCCGGCAATCTACGACCTGGGCGCCACCGGCGGCTGGAAGTTCACCGCTGCACAGCTCGGTGCGCTATTGCAGGGTGATGTCGGGGGCATTCTGGCCAACCCGCCCGGCCCGAACGACTCGTTGTTCACTCTATTGACCGCACGTGCGCTCGAGCAGGAGCAGTTCAGCGAAGAGCTGCAGTTAACCTGGGCTACTGACAGCTACACCCTGGTAGGCGGTGTGTTCTACTTCCATGAAGAGGCAGAAGCACGCAACGTACTCGGTGTGCTGCAGCCGGTTGCCAACGGTGTCGTGATTCCCACGCCCTTCGACGCCATTTTCGGCAGCGGCGTCAACTCAACGAACACCGATAACAGTTCCTGGGCGGTCTTCGCCGAAGGCACCTTCCATGCCACCGAGAAGCTCGACGTGACGCTGGGTATTCGGCGTACGGAAGACGAGCGGGAAATCGACCTCGTGGATATCAGTGCCACATCGGGTGGCGGCAACCTCGGCGAAGGGGTGTACACGCTCGAATACGGCGAGACCAACTACAACGTCGTACTCAGCTACAACTGGGCGGATGACGTAATGAGTTATGCCAAGGTGAGCACGGGTTTTGTGGCCGGCGGTATTCTCAACGGTATCTCCTATGATCCCGAGTACATTACCAACTACGAACTGGGCCTGAAGTCGCAGTTTATGGATAATCGCCTGCGCTTGAACGCCGCGGCCTTCTTCATGGATTACGAAGATCTGCAGGTGCAGTTGTTCGAGGATGGCGTGCAGAGCTTCGAAAATGCCGGGCAGGTGGAAGTGACAGGCATCGAGCTGGAACTGGACGCCATTCTCGGTGAAGGCCTGACTCTGAGCACCACCCTGGGCGCCTACGATTACGAGTACAAGGAATACATTCGCGGTGGCGTTGATGTAGCCGATCAGGTGCGCCCGATCCGTGCGCCGGACTTCAATACCCGTATCTCCCTGCAGTATGACTTTGCCCAGAAAGTAGCGGGCGGCGCGCCCTTCATGCGCCTGGACAGCCGCTATCTGGCAGAGGGTGAGAACACGGCGTTCGCCAGTGGCTTCCCCGAGGCTGACCGTCTGTCCCAGCGCGAGGCCTACTGGTTGTTGAATGCGCGTGCCGGTGTGATGGAAATTCCCATGGGCTCGGCAGTCAGCAGTGTGTCGCTCTGGGTCAAGAACCTGCTCGACGAAGATGAGATCAACGTCTTCGGCAACGAGGTCATCAACATGACCGCGCAGTACAGCATGCCGCGCACCTACGGTATCGACTTCAATATCACCTTCTGAGGTAGTTTGCCTGGTCAGTCTGTCCTGCTCTGGGGCAGGCCGATCAGGCACGGCCAATGGCAGCTGATGCCACGCGCGGCGGTAAGCCGGGTCCGGCCGTCAAAGTTCTGGGTGTTGATGTCGACACGACTAACCGTCACTGCAGGCCCTGGTCGTTCAGGCCCACGACGTGCGGCATTGCTCAGCAACGGTTTGTTGTTGTCTCACCGCACAGTGCCTGCACCAGGTTGTGCGCAGTCCAGGGCGCGGTAGCGTATTTTCCGGTATCAATGCTCAGGTAGTTGCCCGAGCGTGTGACACCATAGTCAGAGCGCTTGTGCAGTGACGCCGCCGGATCCGACAACTCGCCGCGGCCGGCGGCAAATACCCAGCCGCCCTCAACCCGGCTACTTTCCATTTCCGCGCGAATATCGCCGACCCAGGGCAACAGCGACTGCAGCGTGTCCAGCACGGTGCCGGTCAACAGGGCGGGGTCGGGCAGATTAAGGGTGTGCAGGGGCGGTGGTTCCACTGCCGAGCTGTCGATCCGCAAGCCCGCGGGATACCACGAGAGGTAGAAGTCGCGCCCGTTGTAGTTCTTGATGTCGCCAAACGGCCCCGTTGCGATAATTGCACAGGGCGTGTGAACAGGCCGTCGGGTACGCAGGAACACGGATTGACGATAGCGATTGGACCAGACGCCGCGAGGCCTGATGCCAGCGCTGGCATCAATGACCATGCGGCCCTGCCACAGCGCGTTGACGACATGGCTGTAGGACTCTGTGTGGCCGGTATTCGTTGCCACGGTCCACGGCCCGTGTACCGATTCCCCAGCGGGGTGGGCGGCCAGCACTCGCTCCCCCATGCGCAGGTGGATCAATGGTTCAGCAGCCACTGCCGCCTGGAAACGGTTTGCAATCCAGGTCGTCTCGACGGAGCGCTCGGGCACGTGAAACCCTGCCACAATCTCTCTCGAATCGCTGTTGGCCGCCAGCTCTGCCGCCGAGAGTCGGTGGCTGGTGGCACCTGAGACATCGGTCAGATAGTGGTGCGCATCGGGATGTGCACGCACCAGCTCGCTGACCCGGTCGAGGTAGTGCGCCATGTCATCGGCGGCGACTACCGAGTCGCGATGGCAAAGATAGATGTCATCCTGTGCGGTAATCACGGGGTCCAGAGACGTTGCGAGCAGGTCTTCAACCAGCGGTTTGAACAGCAATCCACCGCTCAGTACGTGCCGTGCGGAGTGTAGGGAGCTGTCTGCCGAATAGATGTAGCCGAGGTGAATCTTCCCTTCGTTCCAGCGGCTGGCACCGGTGAAGGGTTTTGCGGCTTCGTCGAACAGTGTGACCGCAATACCCTTGCGCGCCAGATACAAGGCAACCGAGCAGCCCATGATGCCGGCGCCCAGAACGGCGATATGGCGCGATGCCTTCACGGGGCGGGTTCCGCCTGCAGGAAATAGGAGCTGGCGTCATAGGGGTCGCTGGCGAGCACCAGAAGCACGCTATGCTGCTCGACATAAGTTTGTTCGCCCCAGACTCCAGCGCCCACCAGTAGCGCCGGACCGCTGTTGTCCAGCGTAACCTCCACTCGCTCGCTCGCGCATTGCAGTGCCACCTCGATTCGACCTGTCAAACAGACCAGCAATTGCTGGCCGCGAAGATGACCATGACCGCCGCGTAGTGTGCCGGGGTCTGCTTCCGATACGGTGAATAGGCGCCTTGGTGCGAAAGGCAGCTGGTCGAACTCCAGTGGTAGCAGGCATCCCCTTGCATCCCGATGGCGTTGCAGGTGCCACAGCCGAGCTTTGCCATCAAACCAACAGGCCGGTGTGGTGGCAGCAAGTGTCATGCGGGTGAACCGCTCTGCGGTCGGTTCTGGTCCAGGTAGTGCACCAGGGGCGCGCCGATATCCAGCTTGGCGGTACTGCTAAGCCCGGAGTTCCACAGCTCGCGCAAGCAGGCGCAGAGCACTTCAAACCGCTGGTGGGGCGTGAAGGCCCAGCTGCGTGACAGGCTGCCGGGTTTATAGTACTTGAAGCACAGGGTCTCTGGCACGCGCACGAAGTTCCCCAGCAGGCTCATGTGGAACAGCCAGGGCATGTCGGTAGAAAACTCCCCGGCGCCGTGCAACTTCAGTCCACCGATCTGGCGTACCTTCTCCAGGCGAAAAACACCGCGGTTGGGAACCCACCATTTGAGGCCACCGGCCAACATCAGGTGTCCGCGTTCGGCAGGGTTGGTGATGCCGTCGAGTTCACTCAGCACCCAGTGTTCCTCGCGGCCATCGGTGTGTGTGAGGTGGACATCCGAAAAACTCACGACGGCATCGGGGTCGCTATCCAGTGCGGCGGCCAGCCGCTCCACATAGGTGGGTGCTATCACATCGTCGTGAAAGGCGAAAAGTGCATAGTCGGCGTCGGCCAGTGCGAGCAGTGCATTGCAGTTGCCGACATAACCCAGGCGTTGCTCTTGCCGGATCACGCGAAAGCGCGAGTCAGTTTCAGCATGTGCGCAGCAGAGTTCAAAGGTGCCATCGTCACAGTCGTCTACCGACACAATAACGCTGAAGTGAGCATAGGTTTGCGCGGAGAGGGAATCGAGGGTTGCCTGGATGAAGTCAGCTGCCTGCCAGGCAGGCAACAGGGCACAGACGGAGGCGTGTGCCGTTGTGGGGTGTTGATTCATGGTCCGCTGAATTCCTGGCGGGTGGTTTCGGATTTCCCGGAAAGTCCGGTACGCGCTCCACATTTAAGCACGCTGGTCGCCTTTAATGTCGCTTTACCCGGTAAATTTTACAGCGCAGGTGCAAAAAGTACACGCGATGTGCACAGGCGGGTGTCGATTTGGCGCGGCCAGCGCCATCGAGGTGCATTGGCACAGCACTTGCAGCACCACCGGGGTACGGGCAGGACGCCTGCCGCTACTGCAATGACTATCTGGAGGCGATATGACAGGCACAGGCAATGAGAAAGACAGCTATGAACAATTTATGGGAGCCCTTGAGGTGACCAATGACGCGCTCACCGAGTTGCGCGATACACCAGTCATCAAGAGCATCGTTGAACTCATGGACAAGCAGGCGGAAGGTCGCAAGTTCGGGGTGGCGGTGTACGAAAATGATGCCGAGAACCCGCACGACTATTTCACGGTGCGTATGCATAACAGCAAGCTGCAATTGGCATCACACGGCAAGGATGCCCCGGATATCGACTGGAAAGTGTCAATGGATTATCTGCGTGATATCAACCAGAACCCCAAGAAATATATTGAGGATCCGTGGAAGCTCGACGTCGAGTGGTTGAAGAACCGGTTGCAGGACGGCGGCTAGCGGGGGTAGTCCCGTGGTAGACCCCGTTCCTGAGCAGCACGCGCTGCCGGCAGTTGGCCGTGAAGTCAGCACATTGTTGGGGCTGCCGGTGCAGTCCGGGCATCGGATAGACGTGCTGATCAATGGCGATGAGATTTTCCCGGCCATGCTGCAGGCCATTGCGGGTGCCAGGCGTGAAATCTGTTTTGAAACCTTCATCTACTGGTCAGGCGATATAGCGCAACGGTTTGCCAGCGCGCTCAGCGACGCTGAACGGCGCGGTGTATCGGTTTATGTCTTGCTGGATTGGTGGGGCGCCCAGGAGATGGATGAGCAGCTGATCGAGCAGATGCGGGATGCAGGTGTTGTTGTGCGTCACTTCAACCCCCTGCGCTGGTGGCAGCTGCAGCGCATGAACTACCGAACGCATCGCAAAATACTGGTGGTCGACGAGGAGGTCGCGTTCACCGGCGGGGTCGGTATTGCGGAGGAGTGGTGCGGCAACGCAAGAGGCCCGCATGAGTGGTATGACCTTCATTATCGGATCACGGGTCCCGCGGTGGGAGAGATGCGTGCAGCGTTCGCTGAAGTCTGGAGCGAGGTGTTGCAGCAGCCTCGCCTGCCGGCAGCCTCAACACTCTCGTCGAAACCGGAGCATGCGGGTGGTGACGCCGCGCAAGTGCTCAGCAGTGCGCCCCGGAGCGGGAGTGAGCGCGTCTACCAACTGTTCCGATACGCCATTGAGTCCGCGACCGACTCATTTCTTGTGATCACGGCGTACTTCGTGCCTGACCGGGAAACGATTGACGCACTCATTGCCGCTGTCAAGCGAGGGGTGAGCGTACAGGTGATGGTTCCGGGCCCGTATCTCGATTCCCAGGTGGTCCGTTACAGCTCGCGGTCCTCTTGGGGGGAGTTGCTGCAAGCGGGGGTGCGCATTCACGTGTTCACCCCCACCATGCTGCATGCGAAGGCCACAATCGTCGACTCAGAGTGGGTAATTGTTGGCTCGGCAAATTTCGACAACCGGTCTTTCGCGCTCAATGACGAAATCCTCGTGAATGTCTTCAGTGATCCGTTTGCTGCCGCTCACTCGGCAATTTTTCGCGAGAATCTCGAGCGGTGTGAAGCACTGGATTACGACCGTTGGCGAAAGCGCGGCGCTCTCACCCGCGTCAAGGAACTCTTTTCCGACCTGCTTCGCCCGCAGTTGTAGCAGGTTTACATTTGAATCCGCTAATTCAGGAGGAGCGTGACGATGAAGCTGGAACGACTCGAGACTCCGGGAATCGCCCATTTCTCTTACCTGCTGGCCGACCTCGATGATACCGCACTGGTCATGCCCGCATGGTCCTGGTTCGGTCTGCAGTAGTGTTATGGCCGAGCCGCTGCCCAGTAACCCAGGCCTGCCGTTATTGCGGTAAGGAAGGCACCCCAGAGAATGTCTGAGCCAACCAGGCCCAGGCTCCAGCGGTGCAGTATGGCGTAATTGGTGACGGTATAGGTGCCGTAGGCCAGTGCACCCAATACCGCGCCGTTGATGAGTGCGATGCGTACCTGCCCCGCGTTCACCGCCGGTGTGACCGCCAGCATCACGATGCCTGCAGCGTAGAACAGGTAGAAAATGCCAGCGGCGGCAAAGTTCGGGCTTCCCCGCATCAGGTCGCCCAACTCGTGACGATAATATTGGCTCACGACGGCCCCTATCCATACAGCATCAATGGCAAGAAAAGCGATCAGGACGGTCAAGTAAGGCTTCAGAAGTGAGATCATTACTGGTTACTCCATTGCGTTTTCCGTTACGCCTGCGCTCAGTTCCCGGTGAGCAGTTGCAACAAGGTCACGCCAATAAAGGTGACGGCAGCCAGTAGCGCCACCAGGAACAACAATGCGACGGCCAACGCTGCTGCAATAACCCAGCGGCTGCGTCGCTGCGCGCCACGGGCGTCCTGCTCGCAACGCTGTAGAAGCTTGACGTTGCGCTGGTTGGCCTTGAAAGCGAAGTCGAACAGGTCGCCCACGAGCGGTACGGTGCCGACAAGCGATTCAACGGCGACATTGCCCGTCATACGCAGCAACACGGCGCCGGGGGCACCGCTGCGCCAGGCGGCAAAGATGATGATTGAGGACAAGGCCGCACCGACCGCATCGCCGACACCCGGAATCAGGCCAATGATGCCGTCCAGCCCAATGCTGCGCCCGAAGGGCAGGGGAATGCTGCTGTCGAGTAGCCATGCGAAGCGGGCGAGGCGGGGGTTATTTCCGCTGACATCTGAGTTGTTCATTGTTTCGGCTTCCGCTGATCCTGCCAGCGGCGCAACCGATCGCAGGCCGGGTTGCGCGCGCAGGGTAATGAGTTCCGATGATACCGGAGTTTGTGGGTTGGTGAGCCGAAAAGTTGATGAGCTCCGGACCTGTGAGGATCGGTACGAGATATACTCATCTACACCTCTCTGGCCGCGATGCTCAATGGCTGAAAGGATGTCGCGCAAGGTGGCGGCGATTCAGTCGAGATGGGTGCGAACGGCAGTGTAGTCGCGTACCAGCGTTTTGATATCAAAGCCTGGAAATTCACTGCCATCGGTACGCTGAGGCTCAAACACAGCCTGGAGCTCACCCTCCGGGTTCAGCAGCAACAGCGTAACGCCATGAGCCACCTCGTAGTCCCCGTCTTCCAGGGTGGTGCCCTCCGCAGGTTCCAGCGTTGACAGAATGCCAAGGCTGCTGGCAAATGCGGTGGCTCCCATCTCATCGCCATCGGTGGCCGTCACGCCCGTAAAGCTGGGATCAAAGAAGGAGACGTAGCTGGCCAGCTTTGCCGGGGTATCCCGCCGGTGATCCACACTGTAGAACAGCACCTGTAGATCGCGGCGCAACTCTGGCGCAAGTTCGCGGCGAAAGCCTGCAAGCTCGGCCAGGGTTGCCGGACACACGTCGGGACAGCTGGTAAAACCGTAGCTGACAAGATGCCAGCGACCTTCCAGGTCGCTGTTACTGAATGCATCCCCGCGGTGGTCGGTGAGTACAAACCGTGCCAGCTCCCTTGACTCAGGCAACAGCACGCCCTGGATCTGGGGCGGCGGAAGCGGACGGTTCAAAAACAGGGTCGCGGCGACCGCTGCGATAGCGCTATTGGCCAGGACAAAGCCCAGTAACATACGCCGGCGCGGCTGCATACTCATCCTGGATCAAAAAATTGGTGTCGAGTTGCGAAGACGTAATCTCCCTCAATCAGCATCAGGACTATGAGGATCAGAATCGCCAGCGTCGGCAGGAGTAGGGTGTACTTGAGCGCCAGTCGCTCCCACTGAAAATGCATAAAGATGGATACGATCAGGCCCGCCTTCAGTAGCATGAAGGTAATGATCAGGGTCCAGCGGAGATAGCCCTGTACCTGAAAATAGTCGACCATATAGGAAAACGCGCTGAGCACAAAAAGCAGCAGCCAGATTTTCAAGTAGATGCCTATTGGGTGCTGTTCACTCGCGGTATTGCTCATGCAGTCCCCCTCACCACAGGTAGAAGAAAGCGAAAATGAAAACCCAGACCAGATCCACGAAGTGCCAGTAGAGGCCGGTGATCTCGACGATTGCATAGCCCTTTTTTTCGTAGTCGCCCCGGGACACCCTGCGAGCAACGACCGCGAGGTAGATGACGCCCGCACTCACATGCAGCCCGTGGAAGCCCGTAATCATGAAAAAAGCTGAGCCGAATTGTGCCGCGCCCCAGGGATTGCCCCAGGGACGCACCCCTTCGTGGATCAACTTGCTCCACTCGAAGGCCTGCAGGCCGACGAAGCTGGCGCCGAGCAAGGCGGTAGCGGCCATCAGGATCACGGTGCGACGGCGGTCGCCCCGGTAGGCGTAGTTCACGGCCATGGCCATGGTGCCGCTGCTGGTGATGAGGATAAAGGTCATGATGGCGATCAACAGCAATGGCAGGTGAACACCACCTACGGTCAGGGCGAAGATCTCGCTGACAGGCGGCCAGGCTTCGGTTGCCGACAGCCGCACATTCATGTAACCGGTGAGGAAAATGCTGAAGATAAAGGTATCACTCAGCAGGAATATCCACATCATCAACTTGCCCCAAGGCACGTCGAAAGCCTGCTTGTCGGCACCCCAGTCCCGCAACATGCCGGGAACGCCGGGCTGGCTGTAATCGCTGGTGACGGATTCGGCTGGTTTCATGGCTACTGCCTCAAAAGCCGCACAGGGCTGCCAACAGGTTGATGGTTTCGCTACGGCTGGTAAGCACGGCAAATAGCAGCAACCAGACCGCCAGCAGGAAGTGCCAGTAGTGGGTGCAGAGCGCGAGTGGGCCGCTTAAGCGCGTCATCGCGCCGTCGTACCAGACTCGGAACACCACATTGACGAGCACCATAAGGCCGCCAAGGATGTGCAGCCCATGGACCGCAGTCAGCAGGTAGAAATAGCTGTTGGCTGGATTGGTATTGACGTAGTAGCCCATGCCCTGAAGGTGGCGCCACAGTTCCAGTTGTGCCACCAGGAAGGCTATCGCGAAGAATACCGCCACGCTGACACCGGCGACTGCCCGGTTGACCTGATCGCGACGGGCGGCGACAAGCCCACATTGCATCGCCACGCTGCTGATTGCGAGGAGAGCGGTATTAAACCAGAGCCGGGTAGGGTCGGTGAAAGGCTGCCAGGGTTGCCCGGCCAGGGCTTGGAAATCAGGATACTGGGAGCGCGACAGGAAAGTGATGATGAACAGGAAAAACAGCACACTGATGATGCCCAGGGCAAAACGCAACGCGGTGCGGGGTGCCGCAAGCGGGTCAGACGCAACAGCGGCCCCCGCTGTACTGACCATGGTGGGCTCAAGCCATGGCTTGGCGCGCAATGCCTTCAGCAATCTCATCCTTCAGCTCCTTGGCCTTCGGGCTCGTTCTGGGGAATGAAGTCGCGCTTGGCGCCCGGCACGCTGTAGTCGTAGGCCCAACGATGAACAACGGGCAGCTCCGGGCCCCAGTTGCCGTGCCGTGGCGGTACATCAGGCGTTTGCCATTCCAGGCTGGTGGCCCCCCAGGGGTTGTGTCCAGCCCGCTCGCCGCGGCGCAGACTCCAGACCAGGTTGTATATGAAGATCAGCTGACTCAGGCCAACAATCAGCGCTGCCAGCGTAATACTGGCGTTGAGAGACTGCGCCGACGCGGGAATGAAGTCGGTACCGTCCATGGCGAAATAGCGCCGCGGTACGCCGAGGAACCCCAGATAGTGCATCGGCAAGTAGATGGCGTAGGTGCCGAGGAAGGTGAGCCAGAAGTGTGCCTTGCCCAGCCCCGTATGCAGCATGCGCCCGGTAATCAGCGGGTACCAGTGATATAGCGCGGCGAACAGTACCATGATCGGTGATACCCCCATGACCATGTGGAAGTGCGCCACCACAAAGTAGGTGTCGGACAGCGGCAGGTCGATGGTGACATTGCCCAGGAACAGCCCTGTCAGGCCGCCGTGGGTAAAGGTAAAGATGAAGCCGATGGCAAACAGCATGGGTACTGTCAGATGAATGTTGCCGCGCCAGAGCGTGAGGACCCAGTTGTAGACCTTGAGCGCCGTGGGCACGGCGATGATCAGGGTAGTGGTGGCGAAAAAGAAACCGAACGCCGGGTGCATGCCGCTGACGTACATGTGGTGGGCCCAGACTACAAAACTGAGCCCGCCGATAGCGACAATGGCCCACACCATCATGCGGTAGCCGAAGATATTCTTGCGGGCGTGGGTGGCGAGCACATCCGATACCATGCCGAAGGCCGGCAGGGCGACGATATACACTTCGGGGTGGCCGAAAAACCAGAACAGGTGCTGAAACAGGATCGGACTACCGCCGGTGTAATCGAGTGATTCACCCAACGACACCAGTGCGGGCATGAAGAAGCTGGTACCAATGAGCTTGTCCAGCATCATCATGATGGCGCTGACCAGGAGCGCGGGAAAGGCCAGCAGGCCCAGCACGGTGGCAGTGAAGATTCCCCAGATCGTCAGAGGCATGCGCATCAGGGTCATGCCGTGGGTGCGCGCCTGCAGCACGGTCGTTACGTAGTTGAGCCCGCCCATGGTGAAAGCGACGATGAAGATCGCCAGAGATGCCAGCATCAGTATGATACCCCAGTCATACCCGGGCGTGCCCGGCAGAATCGACTGCGGCGGGTACAGGGTCCAGCCGGCCCCACTGGGCCCCCCGGGAACAAAGAAGCTCGCCAGCAAAACGACGACCGACAGCAGATAGGTCCAGAAGCTGAGCATATTGAGATAGGGGAACACCATGTCCCTGGCGCCGATCATCAACGGAATCAGGTAATTGCCGAAGCCGCCCAGCAGCAGCGCCGTGAGCAGATAGACGATCATGATCATGCCGTGCATGGTGACAAACTGCAGATAGGCGCTGGGATCGATAAAATCGAAGCTACCGGGAAAGCCCAGCTGCAAACGCATCAGCGCCGAAAGAAACAGCGCCACCAGGCCGACGAAAATTGCGGTGATCGAATACTGGATGGCGATGACCTTGTGATCCTGACTCCAGATATAGGTGGTGAAGAAGCCGTGTGGCCCATGCAGGTCCTCTTCGATCTGGTCGGCGATTGCAGTGTGTTGCATGCCATTCCCCTCAAAGCGTGTTCAGGTAGGAGAGCAGGTCCTCAATGGATTGCTCGTTTTGCACAGAGCGGGCCATGAGTACCATCTGCTGGCCATACCGGTCGCCACTGTGTCCGCCACGTATGCCTTTGCGGAAGTTCTCCAGCTGTTGGCGGATATACCAATCCTGCAATCCGGCCAGGCTTGGCGCTTGCAGTGCTTCGTTGCCCTGCGCCTGGCTGCCATGGCAGGCGTCGCAGCTGTTGTAGTGGGCTGCGCCCTGGCGCGGGTCACCGCTGACTGTGGCGGCGAGTTGTGTTGCTGGCAATGAAGCCAGCCAGGCAGAGACATCTCGCACCGCCTTCTTGCTGCCGAGGACGCTTGCCATGGGTGCCATCTGTTGGCCATAGGTGTCGGCTTCATGCGCACCGCGCACACCCTGTTTATAGTGTTGCAGCTGACGCTGTAGATACCAGGCCTGTAGACCCGCCAGTTGTGGCGCGTGCATGTCGCGGTTGCCTTCGGCGTTGGCACCATGGCAGGAAGAGCAGATTTCGAACTGCGCTTTACCGGCAACCGGATCGCCTTTGCCCTCACCCTCGATTTCCGCCCAGGTAGGCTGCCCAGCGAGCCACTGATTGAAATCCTCTTCTTCCTCGACGAGAACATTGCCACGCATGGCGTAGTGAGCGACGCCGCACAACTCCATGCACATGACATCGAAGCTGCCGGTGCGGGTGGGGGTGAACCAGATGTAGCTTACGGTGCCGGGAACCATGTCCATTTTTACGCGGAACTGGGGTATCGCGAAATTGTGCAGCACGTCCCGGGAGCGCAGCAGCACCTTCACTGGTCGATCCAGTGGCAGACGCAAGTTCTCGCCACGGATCAGGATGTCATCGGCACCGAGGGGGTCGTTCGGGCTCATGCCAAAAGGGTTTTCAGCGGACATGAAGCGGGCGTGGACCTCGCCCAGTTCGCCGTCAGCGCCAGGGAAACGATAGCTCCACTGCCACTGTTCGCCGAACACCTCTACGACATCTGCTTCTTCAGGCACATCGACGAAATCGGCCCATACAAACAGCCCCGGCGCCAGCATTGCGACGATGCCCACGGTGGTAATGCCGGTGAGCCATTTTTCCAGAGATGCATTTTCCGGTTCATAGTCCGCCTCTCGGTTGGCTGTACTGCGATAGCGGAATATCGCCAGCGCCATGAACAGGTTGACCGCAACGAAAACAAAGCCGGTGATCCACAGGGTAATGTTGATGGTCGTGTCGATCGCGCCCCAGTTGGAGGCCAGCGGCGTAAACCACCAGGGACTCAACCAGTGAAAGACCAGTGAGCCGACCACCAGAAGAACAAGGGCAATCACGATTTTCATGCCACCTCCATGTCGGCTTGCAGCTAGCGAATCGAATTTCCGGCCGCTGCAAGCAATTATTCTTATGGGTATTTCACTGGTGGCGCCAGGCGGTACCTTTCAGCGAGCTTTCAAGTTTGCGGCGGGCGCCCACAAACCAGCCCGGGGCCGCCGGGCCCTCGCCTGCAGCTGTCAGTTTGGGATGCGCGCCCACCACACGCTGCAGAATAATTTCCTGTGCCGGATTAACGTCTACAAACAGGACATGCTTGCCCGCTCGCAGGTCTTCCGTAAAGCGTTTGAAATCTGAATGTGGCTCCTGAATTCCTATCAGCCCCCCCTCCCATGTACAAAAACCCAGCACAATGATGGAGAGAAAAATGGGCGGAACCCAAGTGATGGTGGCCGCTATACCGGTTGCCCAGGTGACCGCCAGCACAATGATGGCGCCGATTACGCCGATCACGGCCCCGTGCTCGGTTTTGTACACCACATCCTTGCGTAGTACGGCTTCCACATCATTGAGTTGATGCACCTTCACCCCTGCATCGTCCTCACTCAGGACGTGAATCTGCGGTGTGGAAACACCTGATTCTTCCAGGTCGCGTTCCACCTGCTCCAGGTCGTCCAGGTCATCGCTAAGAAAAAAGTGCCTTTTCATTATTGGAATACTCCTCGCGGGATGCACTGTGCGAAAAGTATAGCACCGGGATTCCAGAGCTCGCGTTGCCACTGGCGAGTGCGGATTTTTTAGTTCTTTTGGTACTTACCGCGAGATGTGAATAGACGTAAAAGTATTTAAAAAGCACATTTTCCCTGAGGAAAAAGGTTATTTTTGGCTCTTCCCACTCGCCCTTCGGGCATTTCAAGAATTTTTAAGGCTGTTTTCTCATAAGCAGGATTTTTAATATTTCCGAAATACTTGGCCTCCAATGGTCAGGCACCCTTTTACTTTACTGGCTTGGTTCTTTCACTGCCGCCCTGCGGGGTATCTGCCTTCCGGAATAGATCTTCGAATGGGGCGGGAAGTCAGCGCAGTACGCCTATGGCGAGCGGTCTAACCGGAAGGCACGGCATAAATGGCTCGACCCGTAGCATCATTAACTCAAGAATATGAAAAGGTTCTGTGTGCTTTTTTCAAGAGGAATGCGTAAAGCCACGTGTTGGCGAGAACGTGTTTGCAACAAGTGAAGGTGGCGCTGCTGAAGTGGATGTCGGCTATATTTTTTCCATCCAGAATGGAAGTGGTGACCTTCCTTTCTTGGAATTGCCGCTTAAATATAAAAGGCTAGTGGTACCGGAGGCCGGACTCGAACCGGCACGCTTTTTACGGCGGGGGATTTTGAATCCTTCTCGTATAATCATTTCTCAGTGTTAATTGATGCTCCTAAAAGTTGATTTATGATACCCATGTTGTTGATATATTAGTATTTAATCCTTTATTCTTTCTTGGTTCTTCAATTTTCACTGTTACTTGATATTTCCTCTGGGATACAAAAATTACGCTGTTTTGTATCCCAGGTGTATCCCAGATTTAACCTTACCATCGCCTGAAAAGGAGTTCTTGTTCATGGGAAGATCATCAGAGAACAGGGTCAAGTTTAGCAAGCCGACCTTAACCGTTATTGAGCGCCGAATTAATAACGGTGAATTTACAAAAGAATCCTACCTTTACGACAATGCCAGCCATCTGGCGATAAGAATCAGACCCAGTCAATCGTATTCAGACAGTGCGTTCTGTCTATACGAAAGGATTCGTATTCGCGGACAGCAAAAAAGTAAGTTGTATAAGCGGCAAATCATGAAGGTTGGTGAAGCGAGAAATGCACAAGTTCCGATTTCAGAACTGAGACAGAAAGCAGATAGCCTGTTCCTGGAAATACAAGAGGGACGCGATCCTCATTTGCTTGCTCAACAGCTGGCTGCTGAGCAAGCAAATGAGCAACAACTATCCGAGGCTAAGCGAACGTTCAGAGATATGATCTTTGGGTCGCCGACAGGTAAGGACGGGGAGTTTTTGCCTGATGGTTTTGTCGCGGAGAGGCGCCCCGGTGACCGTTACCTGATCGATATCAAAAACAAATGTGAGGTTTTGTTGGCGGACTTACTAGATGAGCATCTTTACCGCATATCGGCAGAGCAGGTAAAGGCCGTATATCTCCAGCAAGTAGGTAAGGGCGAAACCCAGCTACATAATGCAATGCGTATTTTGAGGTCGGTATGGAATTGGGCTCAGGCGAAATATGATGAGTCTGACCTTTTTATCCGAAACCCGGTTAGTCGAGCGATGAAACAGCTAGGCGTTAACATTAACCGCTCTAACCGTCGCACAGAACGCCTGGATGACAGCGACTTCAAACCCTATCTCAGAGCGGTGCTAGGGCTCCGGGAGCATGATCACACTTCGGCCTTTCGCAATGGACGGGACGCTTTGCTATTTATGTTGTTCTCTGGTGTAAGGCTGATGGGTACTATGACTATCCGAATCGCTGATATTGATCTTAACAGGCATACTTTCAAAATTATCAAGAAAGGCGGAAAGCAGGCGGAATTACCCCTGAACTCCGCCACGGAAGCGATTGTTCGTAATCGATTGGCAAATTTGCCTGAACAGACGGAGTATTTATTTCCGGGAATTACTGGCAGCGGGCATTACAGGGATACAAAAGATGTCAGAAAGATCGTCAAGGAGGTATCTGGGGTATCTGTCACTAATCATGATTTGCGCCGAACCTACAAATCTATCGGGGCCGAATTGGAGATCAGTCCAATCCTTATTGATGAGCTGTTGAGTCATGCCCGGGAAGGTGTGGATGCACACTATATTCATCCATCCATGACAAAACTACGAGAGGCTAGTCAGAAGGTCGCTGATTATATGATTGGAAAATCCTGTTTGGATCTAATGAAAGAGCTAACAGCTGCTTGGTAAGTTGCTAAACCAAAATTCTAGGGCGTTCTAAATTGGGAATGAGTGACTAGCGAATCTAGACAAGCCCGATAAACGCTAACAGATATGAAGCTGGATAGTTGAAATAACGGCTAGACGTAAGTTTCTTCACAATTGGATGTTGTATTTTGTTTCTTGAAAAGGATAACTTCGGATTCCAGGTAGAAAACCTTTCGAAACCGCTTACACCACGGCAATTCTGGACGCTCTCCTGTACAGCGCCATTTTCGCAGTGTGCTGGGTGATAAGCCTAGTAGCGAAGCCGCCTCTTTAGTTGTAAGTTCGCGGTCGTAAATAACCGCTGCGCTGTCGTTCATATTTTAGTTCCCGAAAGAGTCAGAAGCTCATGTTAGTCTGTAAAAACATTAGCATTAAGCTAATTGTTATTACAAGCTAGAATCCAAGCTATCTTTTTATCAGGGAGCTAAACATGGCCTTTGTGAAAGCCGTCACTTTGTTAAGCATGGGATTTCTGATGTGGCAGTAGAGGCCGGTCTGGTGGCTTTATCGCTGGACTGCTTTCGTTCCTCGATCCATTGCTCTACATCAGCTAAATCCCAGACCACCTTGCGGCTTGTTAAAACGATACGGCGGGGAAATTCTCCACGTTTTTCCATGTTGTAAATGGCGCGGTCTGAAAGCGGTATCATTGCCAACAATGTTTTTCGGTTAATCAAGGTTGTTATCTTTTGCGTGCTGTCTATACAAATCATTCTCTTGTCATCTTTTGGTGTAGGCGGTTAAGTCTACGATCAGTATTCAGACTACCTCCCCCTTGAAGACAATGACTCCACAGATTGTCGCTTCTTCATCCACTTCGATAATGCGATTCGGCCAGTCAGGGTTGAGCGCCTTCAGGTACTGCTTGCCCTCTTCAATAATTAACTGCTTGAACGTGGCTTCATTGGATTCATCGAGTCGAACAACCACGTACTTGCCGTGGTCAGGTGAAACATTGGGGTCAACAAAAATCAGGTCGCCCTCATGAAATTTGGGTTCCATACTGCTGCCGCGGACCCTAAGTACAAAGGATTCAGGACTACAGCACACCGGGCAGGGTAAAAGTTCTGAACCGTAGGCCGGCACGAAACTTTCAGAAATCTCATACCAGTTTCCCGCTTGAACCCAGGATATCAGCGGGTGGAGACTGCGCAAATCCGGGCCGTCGTGGGCGTTGTGTTCCTCTTGTCTTGCCCCGTCTCCATGGGGGGTATCCATCCATCCTTGGTCTTTATTCATGGCTTTTTCCAGTTTCTCCGCCAGCTCATCTCCAATAGAGCGGGGCGTTCCTTTTTTGGTCGGCAGCTGGTTGCGCACCTGACTGAGGTAGGAGCTATTGGTCCCAGCCTCGCGCGCCAACTTGGCAGCTGACCCCGCTTCGGCAATCAGAACCTCAAGATTGTGGAGCCGGATCTGGTTAAGTTTTAGCGTCATGCGAAACACTTTAGCATAATTTTTAGCAGAGTGATAAACAAAAAGCGGCGATTGCGCGTTGTTCAATGATTCGCACGGTGCTAATGTTTCTGCGCATGGAGCTAAAGGATTTCCTCAAGATGGCAACCAAGCGGGAGCGGGCCGACGTCGCTGCGGCGTGTGGCGACTCAGTCTCTTACTTGTATCAGATTGCCGGCCAGCATCGATATGCCAGCCCATTGATGGCGACGCAAATCGAGCATTACACCCGTACTGTGGCGGACCTTTCGGATGGTCGACTGGAGCCTGTGCCTCGGGCGAGCATGGTTCGACATCCAGAGATTTTCTACGGCGTCGTGCCTGAATCGGGTGCACAAGAAGCAGGTGGTAACGATGACGCCTGAGAGATCGCCATCCGTCCACGAGATCACCCGTGTAGACGTCACTCGTATCCACCATTACTCCCGCAATCCCCGCCGGCAGCAGAACCCGGAATATGATCGAATAAAGGCGTCGATCCAGGCTGAAGGCCTAGATCAACCATTGGTGCTATCACAGGAGCCGGGGACTATAGGCTATGTACTTCACAGTGGTGGAAATACTCGGCTGAGGATACTGAAAGAGCTCTTGGATGAAACGGGCGATGAGCGATTTCGCTGGATCGATTGCGTCGTCAAGCCCTGGTCGCAGGAGTCCAATGTACTTTTTGCCCACCTCCGCGAAAACGAATTGCGCGGCGGTTTGCCTTTCATTGATAAAGCGTTGGCAGTATTCGAAGCAAAGAATCTCCTCGAAAGCGAGATGGAGGTTGAGAGCCTGTCTCAGCGCCAACTGGAAGAGTTGTTCAGAGAGCGAGGTTTCGGGCTCAGCCACAGCATGATTTCCAAAATGGGATATGCCGTTGAGACCTTGTGGCCATTGATGCCAAAAGCCTTGGCTGCCGGATTGGGTCGGCCACAGGTGGAAAAGATCCGAGCCCTTGAACGCGCTGCCCGAGCGATCTGGGATCGTCGCCAATTGGGGGATAACACCGTCTTCGATGCGATCTTTGCCGAGTTGTGTCGCCGTCATGATGGCGCCGAATGGGACATTCAGCCACTGCGCGATGCATTGGAAAATGAGATCGCCGTGGAGTCCGAACTGAATCGCCAAGTGATTCATCTGGAGATGGAGGCGCAACTATCGGGCCGCGCATTCAGCCTTCCCGCTCATACCGAAGAGGATACAGAGCCGGGGGCGGACAGGGACTCGGAACACCCGGAGCATTCTGATAGTGGACCGTTATCGAATACGATGACATTGGAAAAGCAGCCCGCTGACATCGATTCACCGACGAGTGGTCATGACAAAAGCAAAGACCAACACAGCACGGCGGCAGAGTTGACCTCTGCGCCGAATGCCCAAAAAGGCGGTCAGCAAAGAAATCTTGAAGTTTTGCGGAGCCAGTTGTGGGACTGCGCAGTAACCCTGGCGACATCCCACGGTCTGCACGAGACAGTCATTCGTCTGCCGGATCAGGGCTTGGGCTTTCTGCTGATTGATGTGCCTTCACCGGAGCTGCGGGAATCCCTTGACCAGGACATGCTGGATTTAGTGTCCGCACTCTGGTGGCAGTTGGCTGCGAGCTCAGAGTTGACCGTCGCTCCCACGAACATTGTCCTGGCCTACCTGGATAAAGACTCGCCCCTATACCAGGCCTTGGCATCCCATGATGCCGGTCTGCTCTTTGGCAGTGTCTGGACGCCTGATCCCGGCCATCTCAACAGCCAGCTCTGGCAACAATTGAACCCGCCAGACTGGCAGCGTTTGCTGCAAATGATGGAGTCCTACCGGAGCATTAAACGGTTAGCCTTCGATACCGGGGTCGAGCTTTGGGCGCAACAAGGAGGTGAAAGCGGTGTCGTCCAATAAGGAAGCCGACCTCACCACCGCCGTGCTGTTGTACGCCATGCGATGTCTGGCAGAGGGGGATCAGCAGGCATTGCGCGCCATGAACTTTGGCCCCAAAGAACTGGACGCCCTGAAAGAGATGAATCTGGCCGATCTCTATCGGGCCGATGCACTGCGTGTGCACTGTCTGCAGATTGGTCTCAATCGTGATGTTTTTTGGCCGATGCTCGATCACCTGCGTCATCAGCGGGAATCTGAGGATCTGCAGCGAACATTGCTGGTCGCGGACGCACCGTTAGAGATGATGTCACCGGCACTGTAAAAATGACCCCCTAACGGCAACATAAAAT